>Ga0302123_10000523_pt1 | contig 30181 bp, 36 predicted proteins | sample CB21_321_MG_FD_203109 | JGI IMG/M metagenome (GOLD analysis project Ga0302123, IMG submission 203109) | Marine microbial communities from Western Arctic Ocean, Canada - CB21_32.1 | ecosystem: Environmental > Aquatic > Marine > Oceanic | place: Canada: Western Arctic Ocean | collected 2017-09-28 | reverse complement strand
GCTCCTTCTCCCGCTCAATGGAGAACGAGTAGGTAGCAGATCCTGCCTGCTGTCTGTCGGCTGTCGTGGGCTCGTCACGAGCATCGAAGTGTTGCGGATCAAGAGGCCCAGACGTAGAAACTGATGATTTGAACTCCTCAGTCAGATAACTGTCAAAGCCCTGCCAGTTGGGACCTAGGCCACCTTTATTCCTCGGCATCCTCGGCAGACTCCTCGTCCTGTGACTCCGCCAGAAGGGACCGAAGTTCAGTTACCATCGACGCCAGCACGACGTTCTCGCCCTGCAAAGCATTCAGCCGTGACTGAAGTTCGTTGATGACCGTCTGGGGATTGAGTTGAATGTTGTCTACGTCCACGTAGTGCCCTTTCGTTGGAACGGTTTGTAGGACTATTACAGTGTATCAGGTGCCCTCTAACTCATCAGCCAACGCACGAAGACGGTCAGAGATGCTCCCTTTGATTAGTGGTACCGGATTCTCAGATGCTGCGGTTTCCTTAGCGGCCTCTTCCTTCTCAGCAACCATCTTGGCGATGGCGTCCCAGTCAATGCCGGGGTCGGCAAGATCGGTACCGAGGTTCTCCAACTTGTAGTCGGAGATGTCCCATGCCATGTTGTCGGGGGAGACAGCAGGTCCGCCGTAGTAGGCGTCCAACCATGCCCAAGTAACAGCAGTTTTATCTGTTACAACTAGGTTATGTCTAACCCAGTCGCCGCCGTCCAGTCGGGCACGGATGAAACCCTCATCGAAATCGGCCTCACACTCAAAGAGAACAGCAGTACCGCCCACCTTGAGTTGCCCGACCTTGATGGAATCCCCCCACTTTGGACCCTGACCCAGATGGTAGAAATACATACCGATAGGCATGAAGCCATCCTTGGTCTTGCCGAACCATGTGCGGAACGAGAAGCCGTCGGGGTTAGGCTGCCTGTTGCCATGTCCGTAGGATTGGCCTCTGGCGTTCTTGTACCGCAGATCGGCAAATCCCAGTGTCTTTCCCGTACTGTGGGAGTTCCAGTTGCCAAGCGCCCTGACCATGTAGGACACCTTCACATGGCGACAGGGTGGCACCTCTTGATAGAGGGCGCAACCATAGTGGTCACCGTTTCGGAACATCAGCCGTAGCGAGTCGCCACTCACATAGGCGTTCTTGATGTCGCCCTTCCACGAGTCTTGCCAGCCCTCTTTAAAGGTTTCATGTACTAAGACAGTCATCACTTCTCCTTCTATCCCTATTCTATCTCAATATAGATGCACTCACCGGGGCATTCGTCGGCAGATTCAATAACAGCCTCCAAATGCTCCTCAGGGACACCGGCTAAACCCGTAGCCATCTGGTAGACAGGTTCCCCCTTGGCTGCCCCATCAGGTCCGTACATCGTGGGCCATCCGACTTCTTTGACGTAAGCCAACCCGTCGTCGTGCATCTCGAAGATGTCGGGGCAAATCTCGGCACAAAGGCCGTCACCAGTACAGAGGTCTTGGTCGATCCAAACTTTCATCATTCAACCTCTTCAATGGTCAGGCGGTACCAACCGCTGTTCGTTGTGTTGTAAACCGAAGCCTGCACCACATAGTTACCCACAGCCATGTCCGTGCGGACAATGCGGGCATCCCACTGATCACTCACGTTGTCGATCACGGGGACACCATCAGAGCAAGCCCCTCCGGTGTCGCAGTAGGTAATAGTGGGTGTCTCATCCACATCCACCGCACTGCTAGGCGGGTTGGTGCAAGTGCTTCCACAGTCGCTCCCACCGTCATCGTCCGTTTCAATCGTGCCGCCGGGTGCGATGCTGCCCGTATCCCCTGAGTGGTCCCCCTGATCAGAGTCCGTATCTTCTCTGAGGTAGAGATACGGGTCGGCAGCCTCGTTACTTGTATTGAACTGGGCGCGAGTCAGATTTGTTTCAGCGTCGATGCGGACACTGGTCACCTCGGTCAAAGAGAACTGGATATGGTCGCGGTCTTGGCGGCTAGAGGATTGCACGATGCACCAGTCCCCCATGCCTCTCCAGCCACCCTCAGCACAGCCCTCCTCGGTAGCCACCGTGGCATTCGTCGTAGAGGCTGACGTGTAGGCGTCGCCAGCGGTAACCGTTGTTTCATTGTCATTCCATGTCCTCTGGGTAGAGCAGCCGCTCTGTACCCCATCTACGTAGATGCAGGACACAAAGTCGGTTCCTGTCCGCGCCACCACGGTCGTCGTGTCTACATGAGTCGTCGTAACCGTTGTAGCCGTCGTGGTATCAAGATGCCAGTGACCATCGTTGCTGTTATGGGTAAGGATTCCAGACTCGGCAGTAGTGGTCGCCACCGTCGAAGCCGTGGACGAGGACGAGGAAATCGTTTCCTGTAACGCCACGGTGGTACTGGCGGTCGTGTAGGTCGGAACATAGACCGGGGGCGGAGGTGGGACGAAGGCGTCTACCTCTACAAAGTCTGGGAGAGTTTCACCGGCTGCCTCTGCACTTACTTCCCCCGATTCCACAGCCTCCGTAAAGCCCGTCCAGTTGACGAATCCTTCGGGGACTTCCCCCCAGTCTTCGTAGTAGCCGGGGTTGTTGGCTTGGTCGTAGTCTTCCCACGTTTCGTAGCCGCCGGGGGCGTCCGCACAGGCTGAGGTGTCCCTACATCCTTCGTAGGGGTCCCAACTCGGTTCAGGCTCTTCCACTGGGGGTTCTTCCCACGGATCGCCCTCTGTCTCAGTGACTTCTTCCGGCTCAGGTTCTTCTTCAACCGGTTCTGGCGTTGGCTCTTCTTCAGTTTCAGGAGAGTCCTCCGGCCACTCTTCGTCCCCTTCTTCGGTTTCCTGTTCTTCTTCATCTACTTCCTGTTCTTCTTCTATCTCGGGCTCGGGCTCCTCCCACTCTACACCGTCGTCCTCTTCGGCATCTTCCTCTAGTTCAGGCTCCTCCCACTCTTCCTCATCCCACGGACCCTCCTCGCAATCGTCACACCACTCGGCATCCTCAGGCCAAAACTCATCTTCCCAGTCGTCCCATTCCTCTTCGGTGTCTAGCCAGAACTCCTCCTCCCAGTCTTCCCATTCCTCTTCCTCGTCTACCTCTAAGAACTCCTCCTCCCACTCTTCCCACGTTGTGGGGTCTTCCCACTCTTCGGCAAACTCTTCTTCCTCCCACTCTTCCCACTCTTCTTCTTCCCACTCCCATGACTCCGTCGGAGAAGGACCCCAGTCCTCCGGCCACTCTTCTAGCCCCTCTTCCTCCAGAATCCACTGTTCCTCGTCCTCTCCACTCCATTCATCCCAGTAATCATCCTCCCAGTACTCGTCAATCTCCATCTCTTCTACGAACTCAAATACTTCTTCTAGTTCTATTTCCTCGTTAAAGAACTCTAGGAACTCCTCCTCCTCAGCCTCAAACCACTCCTCGTCATAATCCACCTCTTCCCACTGCTCATCCTCCCAGTACTCAGCGTCCACGCTAAGTATGACCGCCACCAGATCGAAGTCATTGTCCGTCTCCAACGGTTCCCAGTCATCTATTTCCTCAATCTCTTCGACATACGTTTCCCCGAGAACCTCATCCAAGCGATCCTCGGCTACGGCTTGGAAGTACTCGGCGTCAGAAGCGACCCATGCTTCGATCTCCTCTTCCTCCTGCACCACCTCTGCCAGCACCTCGTCGTAGGTGATCTCTATTTGGACAGGTTGCATTACCGGTTCTGGGATAGGGCTATCTGGCTCATCCGATGATGGGGTAGTCGTCTCCACACGGTAAACAGACACGTCCACCGCCACCTCTGCCAGCACCTCCCCCTGTGCATCCTGAATAGACAGGTCCAACATCTCAGGCTCGGTGGCACTCACTGCCTCTGCGAACACCAGTTCGATCTGCTGTCCCTCGTCCAGTTCCACTTCAACTGACAGGGCATCTATGGAGATAGCAACCGTGGCTTCCTCAATCTCCGCAACCTGCACCGACTCCTCGGAGAACGAGAGGAGTGACTGGGGCTCCTCCTCTACGGCTACCTCCCCTGCTATGGGCTCCACCACAGCGGCTTCAATCTGAACTGACTTTTCTTCGTTAAGTACCAGTAGAGAGAACTTCTGTGGGGTAGGCTCTTCCTGTTCCTGCTCTGGAGGTTCCACCCCATTACCATCTGGAACTGGGCTGGGGGTTTCTCCTAAAATCGTGGCATCTGCCACAGCCTCCGGGGCTGGAACATCAATCTCCTCAACATCAGCGGTGAACGACTCCACGTCTGGTGGCAGGAACACCAGCACCGGGTCAGCCGTTGAGGGGCCAGATATCAGGTAGCGGTAGGTGGCACCGGGGATCTCATTGACGAAACCCTCGTCGTAATACCCCAATCTTTGACCACTCTCCGTGACTATCTTGAGGCTCATCTGCTTGCTTCCAGAGGCAGCAACCGTAAGCAGGGTTCCTGACTTGGCCGTCCCTTCCTGTGGGCAGAAGCCGCAGGTGAATGGACCACCACGAACACTCATGGGTGTCAACTCCATAGTGCCCGTGCCACCAGACCACGCTGAGGCTTCCTCGGTGGGGTTCGTCGCTGCTAGGGCATACACCCAGCCGTCCTCATCCACATCAATCCATCGTTCTGCGGTAGGCCAGTTACTGTCGTAAATGTAGATTCGGTACCCGGTTGGGGTCTGTGACACCCGGTAAGGCGTGACGGCGTGGCCGCCCATTTCGCTGTAAATGCCGATTGTGAAACCGGTGTGGTTATTACCGGCCTCGGACTCAGCGAAGTCATACAGCAGTACTTCAGCAAGTTCCTTAGGAGACATCTTCAGGTAGGAGGACGCCTCCTGCTGAACCTCCACAGCGAACTGGGTGACGTACCAGTAGGCGATCTCCGACAGGAGCGCCGGGTCGGCCTGCACCAACTGGGAGACGGTGTCGGTCCCTTGGAAGGATGCCAACGTCTTCAGGTCCCCCGCCAAGCGGAGACTGAGAACGGCTAACCCCTCGCACAGACCTCCACGCATGGACTTGTTGGCCTGCGAAATCAACTGGAGGATCACAGGGTAGGGAGTACACCTGTTGTCCGTCACCTCAGAACATACCTGATCGTCCCCATACAGGCGACGAGCCATGTTTACCGTCAGGTCAGCGGGGGCCTCGCCGCCACCGAAGTTCTCAAAGGAGAAGGAATCAACCTCTGGTGTGAACGAAAGAGCGTGCCCAACTGGGGTGGGCTCCGGGGTGGGGCTATCTATGGTGGTGGTAGGGGGTGGGGGTATGGTGGTGGTAGACGGGGTCGGGCTATCTGGGACCGTCGTAGGGGGGGTAGTAGTGGTCTCTACCACTTCTGGGAATAGTGTAGAAGTACTAACTTCTTCTGAAACCCCGCCGGAAGAACACCCTGCAAAGAGGAGTGCCCCGGCAGTGAGTACCGCCGAGAAACGCCTCACTGTCGTTGCTTACGCCTATTCTGATACCAGAATAGCAACCCCAGAAGTACTAGGATAACCATAGCCACTAGGATTGCCGTCAGAGAGCCACCGGGGGCGTCTGAGGGGCTCAGAGACCAGTTCTTAGCCCCACCCCCCAGAAGGTCTCCCTCGGCCTTCAGATCGGCTACAGCGGCCTCTAACTGGTCAACCTGATACTGGAGGGCAGCCTCGTCCGAAGATGAGTCCCACAGAAAGCCAAAGGCTCCGGTGATAGCAGCAGGTAAGCCCAGAACATAGGCGATGTTGTCCTTGGCCTTATCAAGCAAGGACTGTGCTGACTTTAACTGTTTACCTGCTGATGCCTTTGTTTCTGGGCCGGGGAGGTCTTGGAGGACCTCGTCAATCTTTTGTTTAGCGGTTTGTAGGGATTCTTGGTGACCCATCGGGCACCCCCTCAATCGCTAGGTTTGTACTCCTATCGTACCACGGTGTGGTATCCTTAGTACGTAGTTAGGACGCCAAAGGACCGCCAAATGGACTTCGCATACGAAATCCCCTCTGCCACCAAGATAGTCATCTTGGAGCGGGTCATCAAAGAGTTGGAACTGGAAATCTTTGAACTCTGCAACAGGCAGGGCATAGATGTTTCCACGGTCGCCGCCGACTACGCTGCCCCAGCCGAGCCGGAAGTGGGCGACGGTACTGAGTACAACATGGAACGGCGTCTCGTGAGCCTGAACACACGTTGCATCGCCTCCAAGGCCACTAAAGCAGCCCTCTAGTCATGGCGCTCACCACAGCACAGGTGACCGCAGCCAAAGCGGAAGCCAAAGAGTACTTGGAGTACTCCACGCAGGTTCTCTGCCTCGCACTGGGGGTAGACCCCGCCGCCGTCACCGCTTCCTACACCAACCCGGATGCCGACGGTACTGAGTTCTACATCGCACACGAGTGCCTCAGGAAGCAGTTGGCCGCACTCGGCGCATTGGCATAACCGTGTCCGACGCAGACCAGCACGACATCGCCAAAGCGGCAGGGAAAGTTATCCTGTCTGAGAACATCTTTGACGCCCCTGACGCCACCGAGGCAGAGAGCCCTCTCGGGTTGTGGCGAGACAACGAAGAACTCCAGTGGAACCCGGACCTCGCTGGCTGGGAATACTCATCGGATGGGGCAATGCTCTTCTGTAGCCGACTTGATCAAGGCGATTCCCTACAACAGTTCACCGCAAGGGACTAGTTATGCCTTACTCAGCCGCAGATGACCTCACCCAGATTGAGTCTGACCTTGCGAACCTGCTGTTCAGCATTGGTTTGGACTGGGCCGACATCAGCACTATCACGATTGATTCCATCATTGATCGCATCAAAGACAACTACACGATGCAGCCCATGAACATCACCACCCCAGTTGGACGAGGTGCGGCTGGTGGGGCCTACGGGGTCACCATCGGTGCCGAAGACCACATCAAGACCCAGCATCGGTTGCTAGCACGGATGGCGCGCCAACTGTGGTACAGGCGAAACCTAGCCTTGGGAGTTTCATAATGGCGCATCCGTGGTTTGAGACCAACAAGGTTGTCAAGGAACTGAGCAAGGTCGGGGCTTCCTCGTCCAGCCACAACTTGAATTGGAACTCCCATTCTGAAGACTTCACCAATGCGCTAGTTGCCCACCATTCGGCGATGAACTCTGACCGGAGAGCCACGGCTATCGGCGCCGATGTAGAACTGACTTGGTGGATGATGCTCAACAGCAAGGTCGCAGGCTGGGACGCCAACGTGTTCGCATCCGAACTTCGCTTCATCCTTTTCCAAGAACTGGCCCAAGCAACCAACTACCTGCTTGCGCTCGCCCAGCCCTCAGAGTGGTTGGTTGAAACGATGAATGACCGCTCCAAGAACGTGACTGTTGTCAACAATGAGTGGCTCTACAACTTTGAGCAGTTCTTTCTCACTATCCCAGAGATCGCCGCCTACGCTGACACCCAGTACAGCACCGTTACCGTCCAAGACGTTCTTGCGGGAACAGGTGCGGGCACTTACGACTTCATCCAGATCCGCATGAAGGACATACTGGGAACCAGCACAAAGAAACTAGACGCCTACCTGTCGATGCTTTCGGTAGGCGGGCTGATGCAGATTGAGGACTCTGGGTCCTACGGGTCCCTCTATGGCAACCACGCTCAACTGGTGTGGCATCCCTACACCAAACTGAACCGGCACCTAGTGGCTCAAGACAACTTGACTGTCTTCCACCTTGCCACGGATGATGGAACCACCGTCATCAGGCGAGACTCGTAACTGATAACCTAGAGGCATGTCTCAGACTGACCTTGAGGGCTGTATCTGGCCGCAGATCCACGTCACTGACGAGGACTGCGAAGTCATCGACGGTTTGGAGTACGAGGATCTAGGCAACGGCGTTATCGTTTTCCGCAATGTTGTCAAAGTGGATCAGAAGCCTCTCTTCGAATACATTGACGAGTACGCCGTCCACTCCACACCGGGCGTCTACCTCAAAGAGTTCGAGGGTAAGAGTTGGAGTGAAGACCGGGTCGGGAACAGGATGCCGGTAGAGAACTACTACCAGAACCCTTACCGACTGGGCGGCTTCGGTGACAGCAAACCGGTCATGGAGTCAACCCCACCAGCGATGAGGGACTTCTTCTTCCACAACGAACACCAGATTTATATGTGTTTGATGAAGTACATCGACATCTACACCCATGTTCTGAACTCTCTGTGGTGGAGGTTCCGAGGCAATGTTCTTGTGTACTACGAGGGTGGTCGTATCGGTATGCACAGTGACAATGACACCAGTTACAAGAGTAAAGACGGCCAGCGGATAGAAACCGACCGGCCCGAAGCCATCTACCAAGTCCTTTCCACCATCACCTACTACAACGATTGTGTAGACACTGAAGAGGAACTAGACGGAACCAACTTCACAGGCGGGGAAATGTGGTTCCCCTTCCTAAATAATCTCACGTACAAGCCAAGGACGGGAGACATCCTGTTCTTCCCCGCTAACTACGTGGGCACCCACGGGGTACACAACATCACTGGCGGTATTCGTTACGACTACCAGTCTGTCTTCGGGCAAGGCCAACACAAGGACCAGCCTTCTCCGTTGATACCGATTTACGAAACCAACCAGCCGCCGTGGTGTCAGGCGACTTACCTCCCGTGGCTCCACCAAGATTGGGAGCGATTCTCTAAATCTGAATACTCCAGATGGGGCGGGCAGCAAACACCCAACGGTGAGATCAACCCTTTGAACCGGCCCCCTGAGGCGAAACCAAACGGACCCATAATGCGATATGACAAACTTTGATGCCAGCACCCCAGAGATAACTCCAGAAGCAGTAGACGAGTTACTCCAATACGAGGCACACCATCTAGGCGGCGGCGTAGTTCACTTCCCCAGCGTTGTTCCTGTCCCACCAGACCTCCTGCACTGGATCGACCAGAGGGAAGAGGTGGCAACAGGCACCCGATGGACCTACGAAACTGATTCAAACGGGGGCACCTACGCTCTAAACGAAGACAGGAACCAGTTCCAACTGTACGACGTGGGTGAAGCCCCCGTTCGGGTGCATGACCTTGAGGGCGGGGAAACCCTCCAACTGTTTGAGGACACCCTGTATAAATGCGCCCTCAGATACATCCACATCTTCCCGTTGGTCATAGGGACCCTGTGGTGGCGTTGCAGAGGCCACTTCCTCAAGTACGGCACCGGCTACTACATGGGAAGCCACAACGACAACAACACCACATACCGTGTGAGTCAGGGCGAGCGCACCATCCCCCACAGTCAGGTCGCAGCAAGACAGACGATAGCCCTACTGGTAACACTCAACGAGGGGTACACGGGTGGGACCTTCAGGTTCCCGTACCTTGACATTGAACTGGCTACCAAGACCGGCGACATCCTCATTTTCCCGTGCAACTTCATGGGTGCTCACGAGGTCACTCCAGTGTTGGAAGGAAACAGGTACTCCTATCTTGAGTTCTACTCCCAAGGTAGTTCCCACCCGGAGATAGGCATAGACGTGTCAGAACCAGAGAACCTCAATGCTTGGTACCCACCGCACTGGCTCAACAACATCTTCGACGACTACGACAAGGTGTCAGCGAGAGATTAGAGGGGGAACCCAGTTCCTGTCGTTGGGTGGTCCTTCCAACCAAGCGTCCACATGGCCGCTGTGCGCTGATGCCGGGGTGCCCTGACAGTAGAACTGCAAGTAGGAGATGCGCTTCCCAGCAGTAACCATCTTCACTCCGTGTGACCCGATGTAACTGGAGGGGTACATGATGACTGTGCCCTGCGTCATCTTCTGGGTCACCCCAGCGTGTGGGAAGATCATCTCGCCGCCCTCGCATTCGTCCTTCAACACGATGGAGGTCGTGACGACGTTATGGATGGGGAACTCGGTGACAGGCCGATCTTCCTGACCGGCGTCCGCTCCGATACCCCACTCGTCGTTGCCTCTCTCGTACATCTGGTCTGAGTGCGGCCCTAAGTCCATACCGGGGCCGTACATGGCGACGTGGCTCGGGGTTCGCCACCAGATAGAGGGCCGGACCTCTGGGTACAAGCGCATGTACACACGCAGGCACTCAGCCAACAAGCCGTCTACGCTCTCCACGAAGGCCGTGTCTTCCTCGTTGGCCCCGTGCTTCAATCCCACCAACCGACCGGGAGCCTGCATGAACTGCTCTGGCGTGAACTTGTAGCCACCACGATTGATGTAGTTCCCATCATCGTCAATGATGTAGTCCTCGTGCATGTCCGTCCGAACCCGGCGGTCGTAATGCTCCTTAGGGGCCTGTTGCTGCCTACGCAGAACCCACCCGTCTAACCACTCTTGGTCTAGTTCAGGTTGGAGGGCATCAGGGAATACGACTAGCCCACAGCCATGTTGCTCTGGGTCAGTGAGATGGGGGCTAACCGGAATACGCATCAGTCCACACCTTGTCTATCCGAGAATACATCTCTGGATTAGGGGGCTCGTTGTCGATAATGAGGCGCCGCTTGTAGTCCTTGGCGTCCTCTGGCGCTATCTCCCCAATGAAGGGGAACACCGCAGGGTCCAGCATGTCCACGATCATCTGGGACTTGTCACCACTCATGTACAAGAAGCGCACCTCTTGATTCGTGTCAGGGCTATCTACGTTAGGGCCACGAGGGGGGTGGTCTGGCCTATCGGGGCGCAGCGTGCCGGGTGAAGGAGGGTACCCATAAATGGCAGCAGACACGAAATCGGCCCCTCCTGCTTCAACGTAGGTTGCCATGCCACGTTCCCACCGGGACTCGGATGGATCATCAAGAATCGTGTTGCAGTCAACGTAGACCCCCGTGAACCCTGCCTTCATTACTTCCTCCGCCACGGGAAACTGGGCGTCCTCTTGCGGGGTGTCCTTCTGGAAGACAGCAAAGACCCCCCGCCCATCACAGATAGACACGATCACGTCAGCGTGCCACACCATCTCTTGGATGCTTCCAACGTCCTCAAACCCGGCTGTTTGCGCTCGGTTGCGTGTCCGATTGGACCGCCCTTCCGTAGCACAAATCACCTTGTGCCCGTTTGCTGCAAAGGCTTTGCCTAGGGTCAAGCCCATGGTGCCGGGATGCAGTAGTCCGACCTTAAGTGGGGGGGAAGTCAAGGCTGTAACCGTCCTTCATGTATATGTTCGTGGCCGTCTTAGCCAACTCTGGTTCTTCTGTCGGGTCCACGACGTTCTCGCGAACATCGGGGTTGGGGGTACCTTGGCAGTACCACCCTAGGTAAGTGTAGCGAATGCCTGCCCCCACAGGTTTCACTTCGTGGGCAGCGACGTAGTTGGAAGGGAAGAATAGGATGTCTCCCTTGCGGGGCTTATACGTAATCCCCAAGTACTCGAAGCAGTGGTGCCCGTCGGTGAAGTTGGTGCCATCCAATTCATCCTCGGAGTCCACACAGTCGTTCAGGTAGGCCACCACGGAAACCACATTTCTGGTTGCTAGTTGATCCACCGGGTGAGGCTTGCCGTACTCGTAGTCAGTACTGATGTCGGAGTGCTTGCCTAGGTATACCCCCGGAGGGTACGCCACCAGATGAGCCTTGATCTTCCACCAAATGCACTTACCTGCCAAGGGGAACTTGTGGAGATAATCCCACAGGCAGGCATCTCGGGCAGTTTCAATAGCATCCAAGGCTGCGATCACCTCAGGTCGTGGGTTCTGATGCACGGCTGACCCACGCCACGGCATCCTGTCCACGGCACTCTTCGAGAAGTAGTAGCCACTGCGGTTGATGTACCCCTCTTCACCCGTCAATGGGTCGATACCGGGGGTGTACATGCCAGCACGCTCTTCAGCAAGCGTCGTCTGGCAGAAGTCTCTCATCCAACCCCAGTCAAGGGTGAATGCCCCTTTGTAGAGAACAACCCCACCGCCTAAGTGGTCACCGGCCTTCGAAGGAAGGGACTTTCCAAGCGTCATCGTTGCCTCCGTGGTACGCCGTCCGATCAAACACTCTTTGACCCTGCTCAAACCCATCGCTGACCGCATGGGCGAAACGGATGCCGTTGAACACCACCATGTCTCCCTCCAGCCATGAGTACCACTGTTGGTATTCAGGGATGTACATGAAGTCCTGAATCCACTGGTTCACAGCATCGATGTCGGCCTCAGACAGGTCAGGACAGGTTTCAGGGTCCAACCGGTACGGGGGTTCGGTAGTGCTGGAATGCCCCTGAGCGTGTACAACTATCTCGCCAGACATCGGGTCTTCCATGAACAGCGGGTGAGGGTGCTGAAGGATTGGTTCAGGAATGTATGAAACCTGCTCCGCCAACATGCGTGCGTCCTTCAGGGATTCTTTCCACTCGGAGGGCATCATGTTGTGGCACTGGTGCATGTCCACAAAGCCGGTCTGCCCACCGGGCCACTCCGTGGGCTCGTGAGGCACCTTGAAGGTGTGCATGTTGATGGCGATTATCTGTGGCAGATGTTCCTTGTAGGTGTCTTCCATATGCCAAGCCAGAAAGAGCCCCCCCGACAGGATGGCGGGGTTCTCTACGGCCTGACGAAACCTCGTGCCATGATCTATGTCTTGGGCAACCGGGCTGTCGTCCATGCCCAACGCTTGTGTCACCTCAGCGAACTCGTCACGGGTCAGCCCTATCTGACGAAACGCTATGCACCCTTCCGCTGACAGGGCGGCGGTGTACTCGGTGGGGTCTGAGAGGATTTCCTCTTTAGTGACTCCATTAAACTCAATCATCCCAGTACCTCAAATGCTCTTGTCGGTCATACAGCATCCTGAGACTCTCCAGAGTCTTGGACACAAGTTCTTCACGGTCGGAGTCGCTCTCCATGTGGTGCATGGATGCGTATATTACATCCAACACACCCTGTAGCAGAATATCCACGGCTGGGGGCTCCGTGAACTGGGAAGCCATGTACAGGTGGCCCCAGTCCAGTGGGCGGTTCTCCACATCGGGGTAGGTCCTCCAGTCGGGGTAGTGCCACCCATTGCCGATATGCCGGAGTTCTATCGGGGTGTTTACGATCTCCGTTATCGCCTCTTCCCGACTTAGCGCGTCCTCTCCGTTGAACAGCACCCATGCCAGCGAACCATTGCGGTTGAACACCAAGGCCCTGCTATTCGGATATTGCTGGTGGTAAGGGGCCACCTTGGCTGCCTTCGCCGAGGTGCTATGGATCGCTATAGCCGAGAACCCCTCCAAATGCGCCAGCCTTGATGCCAACACAGCCAAATCTGGTTCCAACTTGTTTGAGAAGTCGTTGTAGCCGACCAGTAGAACCTGCCCCTCGTAAGGCTTGAACTGGAGATCCCCATAAATCCCTCGCGTGTGAACCCACGGGATGTGATCCCCCTCCTTCATGTGGATCATTCGGGCACGTCCAGCATCACGGCACGTTCAGCCTTGGGTCCGACGCGCTCACCCTTCTCATCCAACCCAGTCCTGATACCCCCCATCCAAGTCCACGGCTGCTCTTGGTTCTGCTTCATCTTGGCTTCCCCATACGCCTGACGGGCCTTCATCTGCTCAGGCTTGTCCCAGTAGTTCTCCACTTCTAACTCAACCTCAGATAGCAGGTTGTCGTAGTACACCTGAAAGAACATGAACGGCATCCCCTTGGGGAAGATCACCGGGGCGTCCTGCTTCGTGATCTTCCAGTTCATGTTCCACTCATCAGGCCACCAGTGCGTGGGGATGGTCGCCGTCAAAGCCACCGCCCCATCCACGAAGTAGTTAGGGGACCCTGAGATCCAAGTGCTGACCCCTTCAGGGGTGCTCATGGACCACCCAGTGGAGAACGATACGATCCCAACAATGCTAGGTATCACAATAGGTCTCGTGTACTCCTGCCCGTCCACCGAGTGAACCATGGTCTCGCCTGACAAGACTCTAGGAACCGTGTTACCCCCGTCCCACTGGACTACTACGTCCTGCTGCAACTGCATCTCCCACCCATGGGTGTTGGCAGCCGTCAACGGCAAGCACTTGTAGGCATGCTTGTTGTAGGTGTCGTCCATCCAGTCTCGCCGTGGGCGGGACTGTGCAATCACGGGTGGGTTCTGATGGGTGCGGGTCAGGGTTACTTTCACAAGGGTATGATCTGTTTCGTAGGGGCAGGAGCGTAGGGAAGAGGATCTGCTTTCGGTTCCTGATGGTTACGGTCGTTGTAGTCATACATCGTGACCGCCGAGTACTTCACACCCTTGGTTATCGGTAAAGAGGCGTGAGCATATGGGAAGTTAGACGGGTGTACCAACACGTCACCGAACTCGGGCAAGAAGTTCATGTTCTGGTAGGGCATGTGATACTCGCCACCCTCGTAAGTGTCGTTGATGTACCCAATAGCAGAGACGGTTGCAGAGTAGGAGAACCCGTGGTCTGCATGGACAGCGAAATGCTGACCCTCTTGGTACCTGACGAAGTTCGTCGCCTCCTCAAACTCCAACTGCAAGTTGTAGAGCCTTGAGTAGTGCTCCACGCACTCCCGCACCCCGGTGATGACCTCTTCGTAAACCTTGGCCGCTTCCGCAAACTCGGTCGGGCAGATCTCAAGATCAGAAGCCCGCATCTTGAAGTCAGAGCAGTCCCGGTACTCGGGCATCTCTTCCATGTCACCGACGAGGGCTTTCTTCCATGAGTAATACGCATCTTCACTGTCCCCGATACAGTCTTCCAACCTCTCAATGAAGTTGGAGTCATCAGGCCACACCTGCTTATAGAGAGCGATACCTGATGCGGGATGACCGCAATACCCCATGTATTCCACGTTATTCTCCTATCTTGGTAACAGTGTAGAACGATGGGGTAGTCCACCGTACTCCTGAGGTCACGGGTTTGACTCCGTGTAGGTAGTGTACATCACCGGGGTGGGCCACCGCCATACCCGGCTCTATCTCCAGTTCTATGCCATGCTCTGGGTAATAGAACTGCCCACCCTCAAAGTCCCCGTTCCAGTAGATGATTGAGTTTAGATCGTAGGTCGGGAACGGGTTAGGGCTGCCGTCATTGAGTTGCTTGTCGGCGTGGGGGGACTGCTCACAGCCGGGAAGCCACCGGACTAGAACCGGGGGTCGCTTATAGGTGACAACCCCGAACTTATCTTCAAGGGCTGATTGCATCTTGTCGATGTACTTATCAACCAAAGCGTGAATGAACGGAGCGGTTCTCTTGATGATGTCTCCGCTGCACATGCGATCCCACCAGTATGAGGCGTCGTAGATACAGACACCGTTCTCGTCATACTCAGTTTCCCTCGGGTTGTCCCACTCAGAGATGCTTGGTAGGAACGCCTGCATGTGCTCCAGATCAAGGGGGCTAACGAAGTCACGGAGAACCACGATATTGTCAGAAGTGGTCCCAAAGTAACCCGGCCCTGTCAATGACTCTTCCACGACCATCATCCTAGCGGGTCACACCATAGAGGTGATGTCCTCCAGCAGAGCATCACGTTGCTTGGCGATCATCGCAGCCTGAGTTGGCGTAGGCCAACCACCAGTCCACACCTTCTGGCCGTCCAAGTACGCCTCCTTGTAGTGCTCCCACATCTCTGCTGGGATCAGATCAACGTCGTGCATCCCTCGGGGCATGTCATACCGGGTGCCGTCTGGCTGCTTCTTAACGAAAGGTACCCCAGTGTCAGGGTCCACCATGTCTACGTAGATCCCATGCTCGTCTATCTCGCCAGACAGGAAGCCGTTGTGGTACCGGCGCACCACCGTTCCAGTTCGGTCCACAAGGAACTTCTCCATATGACCGGGGACCGGTCGCCACCCCGGCTTGCTGTTATCCACCAACTTGATCTCACGGTCGCCAGCCCAATCGTTAGTCTCCCAATGGTGCGGCATACCATTCGGCCCCAGAGGGACCTTGTCCCCCTCCGTTATCTTGAACCAGAACGAGTGGGGTTCCTGCTCTCTCACTGATCCTCTGGCCCAAGTGGGGTCGTACATACGCCAGTCTTTGTCGTACCGGGCGTTGGTCAACTCGGAGAACTGGTAAGTCACCCCGAACTCTTCACGACCATACCGCTCGGCCACCTGACCGGGTGTTAACTCCTCACCAGTCTCCTCTTTCAACTTGCAGGCAAAGGCTTCCAGCCCCTCTCCGAACTCGGGGAGGTTGTGTCGTGGGAAGTCGTCTACCACCACGATTACAACATTGAAGTCCTCGTCAGGGAAAGACTCGTGTATCTCCTGCAACACCTCGTGTTGGGTGATGTTCCCACACCCAGCAGCGCAGTTAGCAAACAAGGTCACCTTGCCCTTGAACTGCCCTAAGAAGTCTTCTGCCCCATCGGCATGGCTCATACGGAAGTCGTAGAGCGACTGGTCCAGCGTAAGCGGTTCTACGGTGGTCATACTTTCACTTCCTACGGCGTGAAGTGAGGCGGGAAGTGCGGTGGGAAATGAGGAGGGAAGAACGGCGGGAAATGGGGAGGGAAGAACGGTGGGAAGAACGGTGGGAAGAACGGTGGGAAGTGGGGTGGGAAGTGCGGCGGGAAGAACGGCGGGAAATGGGGAGGGAAGAACGGCGGGAAGAACGGGGGAAAGTGGGGTGGGAAGTGAGGTGGGAAGTACGGGCTGTAATAAACGTAAGCGATGTCTTCCTTGAGCGGGTAAACCGTACCCGCTGCGGGAGTCTGAGAAGCAACAGTGTTCTCTACCTGCGCCCCCGTGGCGTTAGTAGTGCTGGTAGATCCCTTGTCGAACCCGGCAGACGTAATCTGTGAGTCGGCGTTAGTAGTCGTCTGACCAACAAGGTTGGGGACATCGTCCTTGCGTGGTCCAGTCCTGCCCTCTGATTCAGCCATAGTTACGCCTCAAGGTCTCCGACTAGAACCCACTCGTCTGTGGCTATCTTAATACAGGTACAAGATGAATACTGAGCACGCAACTTCAAACCCGGTGTGTAGCGCAAGGTCACACCAGCCCCAGCAGCCATTGTGATTTCACCAGCGCCCAAACCAATAATCTGAACCTGTGTGCCAACAGCAAGGGCGACAGAACTATTCGGTGGAACCGTGACGGTTTGAGCGCCAGCGTTGCTCATGGTCACATACTTGCCACGGTCACCAACCACAAAGGTGTAAGTGGTACCAGTCTGGGTTTCGCGGGCGAGGTTGTAAACGACGTTACCCGTGACATCAAGAGCAGTGGCGTCAAGGACGGCCCGCTCGGTACCGGCAACATCGAACCTGATCTTGTCTTCATCTGCGGCCTCTTCAACCTGAATCTTCGTATCGCCATCAGCATCAGAAACAGAGTCGCTACTCAGCGCACCCAACTCAGTCTGGACATAAGCCGTGGTGGCGACCTTTGTTGTGTTGTCATCGGCTGCCTGAGTGGTGGCCGCAACGCCGTCAGCGAGAACAACGGTGGCTGCAAGAGCGTTGGACGACAGTTGAAGAACACCGTTGATGTAGACACTCTTGCCGGTAGCAAGATCGACATGCTCTGAGGAAGTCCACGCATCGGTGGAGTTCACCCAGTTCCACGTCTTATCAGTTGCACCCTTCAGGGTCAGGCCACCACCGTCAGCCGTAATGTCTGTCGGGGTCGTAACCGAACCGATTTCGATGTTCTTGTCATCGACAGTGATTGTCGTGGAACTGATGGTTGTAGTCGTGCCGTTGACAGTCAGATCACCGACGATGGTTACGGTGCCGGTAGCACCAATCGACATGCGTTCCACGCCAGCGGTATCGAAGCGAATGATGTTTTCATCGGCTGATTCCTCAACCTGAATCTTGGTGTTGGCATCAGCGTCGGTGAGTGAATCGCTGCTTAGGGCCCCAAGGCCGGAGTCGACATAGGCCGTGGTAGCGACCTTTGTTGATCCATCGCTCTGTGACTGGGTTGTAGCGGCGACGCCATCAGCGAGGACAACAGTTGCGGCGAGAGCAGTGGATGTGAGGATGCTCGTGCCAGCGACCAGCACCCCTTTGCCGGAAGCAAGGTTTACACCCGACTCCATGACATCAACAATGTCTGTACCCGTACCGGCGATTGAGACGCTCAGGCGGATTATCCCGTCTTCGGCTCCTGCCGATGCGTCTTGGACAACACCAGTGATATACCCGTAAAGGTTGTCATTACCGGGGCTGTCATCTGCACCCTTGAACTGAATCTGACCAAGTAGATCGTCGTCGGCTTGGGTCGTAGTGTTTCTTTCCAAATAAAAGATAGGACCTGCGGCAGTACTATTCTCATCCTTGAGAACTGCGATTTCGGTTCCAAAGAGACCGGTCATGCCTCCGAATGAAGCCGATGTCTGCGTGATGGTGGCCCTATTGCCGCCGTTGATGTACAGACTGAGAACGTCATCCGAAGACCAATACACCTTGGAGTCACCATCGGCGTCATGGATTTCTGTGACTTTTAGGTCTACCGCGCCGTCACCGGCATCGTCGTAAGTCGCAGTCAGGCCAGTGTGGGTGCCATTCGTGGCAATCTGGGCACCCGTAATGTCTTGGACATTCTCAGTGACAAGAGCCAAGTCGATAGCGCCATCACCGGCATCATCGTAAGCAGCGGTGATGCCGGTGTGTGACCCATTGGTAGCGAGTTGTGCGCCAGAAACATCCTGAACAGCCTCAGTGAAATCCGTGACAGCAGTCGAAGGAACAGCGATGGTCGTGTTCGCCGCAGCGGTCAAACGTCCGTAGGCATCAACCGTGTAGCCGGGAACTTGGGTGGCGCTGCCATAAGCCGCTGCGGTAACAGCCGTGACGTTCAGCGCAATGTCGATAGCGCCGTCGCCAGCATCGTCATAGGCGGCGGTTAGATGAGTGTGCGAACCGTTGGTAACAAGTTGGGCACCAGACACATCCTGAACGGCTTCAGTGAAGTCGGTAACAGCCGTGGAGGGGATGGCGATGGTTGTGTTCGATACGGCAGTCAGGTGGCCTTGGGCGTCTGTCGTCAGAGTCGTGACCTGAGTGGCGCTGCCGTAGGAGGCCGCTGATGCGCCAGAGGCGTCATGGTTGATGGTGTTGCCACTGATCGTCAGGGCTGTCCCAGCGGTGAATGCCTGCGTGCCAGTGAACTGGGTGAACGCCACGTCGTTGGTGCCGACAGTGTGCGGGTCGCTTGTGGAGGTGACCACGAAACCCTGTCCGCTGTTTGTTGACCCAGCCAGAGCGTAGGCGGACTCGCCAGATTTGATTTGACCTGTCGGGCTGCCATCGAAGTCAGCGGAGCGGGTCAATACCCAGACAGCCGAACCAGAAGCACCCTGAGCAGTTACGTCGTAGAGCCCGTTCTGAAGTGCTGTGGACTGATCCTGTACAAGGACACGGTCACCAGTGGTGGCGTTCACCCCATCTACAACCAACCGGACCTGCGTTGATGTAGTCAGAGTTGCCCCTACACCCGCTGTGCCGTTGCTGTAGGACGGTGTGTTAGGCAGAGCCGCCACCGAAGCCAGTTTGACCGCTTCATGCCAGTTAACGATGCTGTCGTTACTAACCCATTTCAAACCTGTGGCCTGAGACGAATCGGCTACTAAGACCTGCCCGTTGGAGCCGACAGTCAGTTTGCCGACAGTGTTGTCAGCGGTGCCGCCAACGAGGTCACCCTTGGCATCAATCATCGCCGTGTCAATCGACCCCAAGCCACCGTAGGCCAACGAGGTCCAAGCAGTTGACCCGTCACCTATCTTGTACTTCGTAGTGTCCGATTCAAGGGCGAACTCGCCGTCCGCCAAGGTCGGGTTCTCTGAAGTCCAGTTAGATGCTGTGTCCCGTCGGAACTGAATGATTGCAGCCATAAATACCCCTTACGCCGAAGCGCCGTTAGCGCCGCCATCGGCGTTTACGTGATAGCGAACTTGGCTAACGGCGGAACCGCCATCAGCACTGGTTTCAGAAACTCCGCCGCTTCTCCATCCTGAGGAAGAGCGGAAATAGAACTTGTTATTTGTAGTGTCAACCAACAGGGAACCATCAGCGGGGGTGCCTGTGGGGGTACCAGAGACTGTCTCGGTAATGAGACCGCCAGTAGCCTGAAAGGAGTCATCCGTCTTTAGTGCATTAGCGGCGGAGCGGTACAGGTTGACATCGCCAGCAGCGGAACCTGTCCCCCATGTGACCTTGCCACCAGCGTCGACAGAAATGCGGGCGTTGGAGTCCCCAGATACCTTGGTTCGGAGGGCTTCTGACGACGCTGACGCTAGGTCGTCAATAGATATAACGGTCTTAAATGATCTCGCCACGGCCTCAACCGTTTCCTATGTAATGGTCAACCCCTCAGGGTTAGCCTATGATTACGACCTTGTATGCGTTTGACGCTGGTGCAGACGCAAAGGTCAGGGTTACTGCGTCAGTACTAGTGCGATCCACGTCACAGATTACCGTTTCCTTAGTGGAGGCACCATAAACCTCAACCACAACATCGTCTGTGCCGAGACTGTGCGTCACGGCGATTGCAGTAGCACTACCGTCACCAATCGTCGCTGTCACCTTTGAGGGAGCGCCGAGGTTGGTACGGGCGGCTGCTGCGGTAGAAGCACCGGTACCACCGTGGGCGACAGCAACGTCTGTTGCCTCCCACACACCAGTACCGATTGTGCCGACGGCAGTCAGCGATGAAGTGACAACGCTCGTCCCCAAAGTGGTGGCATTGAGGACCGATACATTATTGATCTTGAAGTCTGTGCTGGTAGCAATGTTGACGTGCTGGTTAAAGTCCCACGAATCAGTGGAGTTTGTCCAGACAATCGTCTTGTCTGTGGCACCCTTGAGAGTGATACCCCCACCGTCAGCCGTGGTATCCGAGGGTGTAGTAACCGAACCGAGTTCAAGGTTCTTGTCGTCCACGGTCATCGTGGTTGAGTTGACCGTAGTGGTGGTACCGCTAACAGTCAGATTACCAGCGATGGTTACGTCGTCTGGCAGACCAATCGTTAGGGTGCCAGCACCGTCGTTATAGGCAACATTGACCTCATTCGCTGTTCCTGCGACCATTCCCCCGACAACGTCCTGAGCAGCCTCAGTGAAGTCGGTAACAGCAGCAGCAGCGATGGCAATACTAGTGTTGGCAGCAGCCGTTAAACGGCCCTGAGCATCAACAGTGAACGTGGCTACCGCAGAGGCTGAACCATATGCAGCCGCAGTAACGGCTGTGTTAGCGAGGTTTATGGTAATATCTGCGCTGGTACCCCCACCAGAAAGTCCCGTACCGGCAACAACAGACGTTATATCGCCTTCAGCGAGATTCAGCCAACTGGCGGCTAAGTAGACGTTTAGAGAGTTACTGGAGGTATCGTAGTAAATCTGCCCAGAAACTGGGCTAGCGGGAGCCGAGGCGAGGTTCTGAACACGGGCGTTCTGAAGTTCGTTCTTGTTTAAATCAAGATTCGTAACAACCAGCATTGCCATAGTCGGCAGCCCCTAAGAAATATAAGCCTTCCCGGCGAAGGCACTAGTAAATGATACCACGATTTGATCTACGCTAGAGTAGGTGACAGTACCCATAACGATAGTTCCAGCGCTGTCCACAATGGACACGCCGCCGGGCTCGTACCCCAAGTTGTGGTTGATCGTCCATGTCGTCGCAGCGCTGCCTTGCGTGTGCTTATACCGGCCCCCTAGTGGGAGGGTCAGACTAAGGGTTTGCGAAGGAGCAGTACCAGTGAGGGCGGCGGCGGCTGTGTCTCCAGCGACCACTGTTCCTATTGCCAAAGTGTTTGCAGGACCGGGCTTGCCGGTGGCTGCTACCGAAACTACGCTTGTTTTCCCCTCAGTGACAACAGAGGCTGTCTTGGTCTTGGTGACCGTGACTGTTTCGGAGTTATGGGGCATGACTAATAGGGATTACTGGAAGTTGCGGCTTCAACTACTAGGCTCCCGGCGGCTAGGACATCCCAGTCCCCGGCAGAATCCTGTATAAACAGATCATAGGAGTAGGTGCCTGCGGCCACGTCATTCTTGTCAGAGATATGCAGGTCCAGTGTGGCCGTAGCAGTCTCCGAAACAATCAGGTAGCCCCTAGTGTTCGCAGGAGTTAATGCAACAACCGTTGCCTCTGTGGGCTTAGACGCATACCACCGGAGGTCCACGACGGTGGCGCCCGCAGCGGTCTTGGCCTGCATGTAGGCAGACTGCACAGCCTGAACCGCATCGTCTGAATCCTTCCAAGTGAAGGTACGATAGAAATCTGTTTTCTGTGTGTATCTGAGTTCCAAGGCTTTGGAGTCCTCCTCCGGTGTCACCCGGTCTTCGTTAGAAACATTGACCAGACCTTTGCTGACCTGCTTTTCAACGTCTGCCCCATACAGTTTACACGTTGCGTATACGTCGTATGCGAGTTCCCCCGTAGGGAGATCCTTGGTCTGAGCGGCGGTAAGCGACAACGACACGCCGTTCTCACCCGTGACCACTGCCGTAACTTCCAGTACTGAAGTCGTGCTCGTCTGGATGTACGCACGGGCCGTAGCGGGAGTCACAACCCGATGGGACCTTCTGTCCTTGATAATGAGCAGCCTCTCCCACGGAAGGCCACGGACAATGTCGTAGTTTACGTACCAGACCATAGTATTAGTTTATCACTCCTCGGCGTCATCCTCGTAAAGTTGGCTTTCGGGGGTACCCTCAATGTCTAGCAAGAGGCGGTCCACGTCATAGTCTTCAATCTCTTGTGAGAATCTTTCCGCCAGCACGTTCTCCTGCCACATGGGGTCCTTCCCCACTGTCACATTTATCGTTTCCCACTGGGGTCCGTCTGGTGCTGGCATATGCTTACCTCATCACCTGTAGTTTTACTTCCCATTGGCCTCCAGAGCCAACTTTCAGTATGGACAGGACCGTAATACGTTTGTAACCTTGAGCCTGAGCCAGACGGACGGCCTGCTCCCGAGCATCATGGAGCATCGGCGTGTCCACCGTGAACGTAACGATCATGTCCCCATTGTACTACCATATGTAAGTGCAGTTGCCCAGTATTATGGTTTACAGGCTACCGAGGCTGACCGTACCGTGGGGATGCTTGGAATGCGAGGTCTTCTGGGTGGCCCCCAGAACTGATAGGACTTCCGATTGTTGGATATGCAATAGTCTGGGGCACAAGTACACGAAGAACCGCTCTACCGGATGGGGCAGGCTCCACTAACGCAGTCATCATCCAACAGTTCACTCATACCCCCCTGAAGCCCCACACGGTCGTTCGTCAGGTGGCTCCGCATCTCCAGATACTCCTCTTCGGTGATCTCCTCCAGTGGAGCCTGAGCGAACCCGTGTTCGGAGTGCAGCAAGAAAGAAACAGACTTCATGGTCGACCAGTTCTCCCGTAGGTACTCCTTGACGCTTTCAAGTTCCCCCGGATGGATGTAGATGGTGACCGACACGGCATTATCAGCCCACACCTCCTGAAGATTGCGCTGTAGATCCATCTGCTGAATGGCCGACAGGTGTTCAGCCAAGATGGTCCCCTCTGGAAACTCACACGGGAACTCCACCAGTTTGGTGCGGTCAGACACCGTGCCGTCTAGGTTCTTTACCCACTCCACGTTGTACCCTTTATCAGCGCAGTACTGTAGCAGTGGGTCACCAACGGACATCCTGACACGCCGAATGTGGTGGCGGCTGTAGCCGGGATGCACCCCCGGAGTTACCCCAGCGAGAAGTGACAGTGTCCCACTGGGCTTGACCGTGGTTAGGCGTTTGGAATACGGCCACCCATTCTGCTCAGACCAATCCTGATCAAGCCTACGAAGGTTCTCGTAGGCGGGGGACAGCCATCCAAGTTTCCCAGCGGACTGTGCGATGCCCGTGACACCCAGCCCCAACCTCATATTCTTACTGGTGATCTCATCTGATTCTCGGTCAAGGTAGGGCATCGCTGCGATAGCCTTCTGGACCTTATATAGCAGTCCTGTGATGTCCACGAACTCTTCTTCTGATTCCACGTTCGGAAGAAAGACCTCGCTGAGATTACAAGATTCACGATTCGCCAGACCAATCTCCGCGCAGGGGTTGGTTCCAACAATGCTTTGATCGGGCAGTACCTCTGGCACACGACCGAACATCTGACTGGCCGTAAGGTTAAACAGTCCGTAGGGCTCACCATTTCCGTGGTACCCCTCCCAGAACTCCTCAGGGAGTTCATTGATGTCGTCAACAACTACAGAGTTATTGGACATTGCTCGGTGCATGGGGATCGTTCCCAGATCCCACCGCTTGGCGTTCAGGTAGTCTACATCATTCGGACGACCAAGAGCAATCTCAGCCGACCGGCGCACGTTACCAGCGACTACCACGGACCCAATGATGTTGGCGATGTCCAAGACCTCCACAGAGGTCAAGTGTCGGCCAACCGCCCCATTGAGCACAGCCGTGATCTTCTCAATGCCCTCCACCAAGATGCCGGGGCCGGACGCCTTACCTCCGAATGTCCGTATGAGGGCTCCTGCGGGCCTTATGAGGCTCGTGTTGTAAGTCAAGTAGGTCGGGTCGTCTTCACCTCCCAGATACGTCCTGAGGGCCTGTAGGACGGCCTGAGACCATCCCTCGCGCTTGTCGGGAACAATGTAGTCGGCATCAACCTCGTTGAGGTGTTGAACAGTGCCCTGCCGCACCACCCCCAGAGCCTCCGGGGCGGACACTGAGAACCCAACGCCCCCTCCCAGCATGAGCCTCTCAAACATCCATGAGAAGTCCTCAGGCTTGGTGAGATCCACGAACCAGCAGTTGACGAGGGAATCCCCACCTAGACGTTCGTTGTTGGGGGTTCCCAACTGCCAGAGCATCCGGCCACCGACGCTGGCCTTGAGGTTGAACATATAATCGAACAGGCGTTCGGACTCACCCTCCGTCAATCCAGCCCCGATATCCTCGGCACCATCCACCACCCTGCGGAGGGTTTGCCACCACTCCTCTGTGGTGTTTTCCTTCTCGTCCAAAGACCGGGCGTAGGTCCTCTTGAACACGATATAACCAAGGCCATCGAAACCCCACGGAGGCGTTTTGGAGATGTAGGGGGTCAGGAAGTCTTCAGAGAGTGTCATTCATCTACTCTACTAGAGGGGAGGGTTGAGGGGGGTCAGTCTACCCCATGACCCCGTCACTCGCTGAGGTCCTTACTACCTCTCGGACACGCCCGGCAGGGCGTCCTTACTTAGTCTAGTAAAGAGTCTCTTAGTTAGTCTCTTATACAGGTCACTGGTGACCATAGGGGGTGGTCATGGGTGACCATAGGGGTGGTCACTGGTGACCATAGGGGGTGGTCATGGGTGACCATAGTGGGTGGTCATGGGTGACTACCCTAAGAAGCCACGTTCTCCCCAATACAACTCTTCATCAGTCTCATAGAGTTTCCAGAGGTACTGGTTTAGAGTCGCCTGTGTGTACTCTTCACGGCGCTCGTCGGGGTAGATTGGTTCATTCATTAACGCCCTCACGGGGCCAGAAGGACAGTTGTGTTTCGTCTGGTTTGGCTTCCTCCGCTAACAACGCTGCATCACTCAAGCGCTGAACATGCTTCTCTGCGGCCTGCATTCCAACCCGCCCAAAGCCGAGGTCTCTTAGGCCGTCTCGGACGTGCTCGTTTTCATGGTACAACTTGCCCAAAAGCGTGTTGTTGGCTTTGTCAGTATTACGTTCGCTGTGGATGTTAAGGTCACTAGAGGTGCTACTAGAGCGAGCCACCGTCGTGGCGGTCCCCCCGTTCGCTAACTTATGGACCGTAGGTCTTACCGGGTGTTCATTGCCATCTGCGTTGAATCCCCTCAGGCCAAACTGCTCCTTGACCAGATCCACACGGTCTGGGATGTTGGGTTCATCAGCCATAGCACTGTGGATACGGGTTGCGGCGTAGACTGCCCGGTCCTGATCCGTCTTCCACGCTGTGTTCTTAGTGCCGTACCCTCGTACCTGCTTTCGGTCTTCGACCTCAAGGAAACGGGAGGGGTTGAGAGAGGGGTTGAGTCCATCCTCGTGTACGTTTGCGTATTCGATGGTCCGGTCGGTGGCAGCGTCCGCAACCCCCTCATTGACAGGATCGTTCTGGGCACCACTGGTGGACCCACGGTTTACGGTGCGTAGTCCGATGTTGGGGTCAATGGCGTGTTCCCGCTCGTGGAAGGCAGTACTGGGGTCGGGCCATTCCGTAATCTGCTTCGATTGCCTCTCTACGGTCTCCGTCTCTGACGGGTTGCGGCGCTTGTGGAAGTCCACCCTTGTACTTGTGGTGTAGTTCGCGTTGTACTTCTCACCCCCGTACACCTTCTGGGTCATAAACCCCTCAGCCTCCGGGGTAGGCAACATGACGGGCTTGGGACTCATTCTTGGGTTGCTGCCCTCTTCCCTCGGGTGATACTCTTTCGCAGGTAGGCCAGCCGGGGGGGTGTAGTTCTCGGGCCTATCTGTATTAGCCTTCTGTGCTTCGGATTCGACTCCGGGCGGTAGAAGGGACTGGTCTCCGGTGAGGCCCGCACCCTTGTGCAACTCGGACTGGAACCCAGCCTCGTGGAGTTGTTTCAGAGCATTAGCCTTATCCCAAGACTGCACGTAGGGTGTGTCCAAACCGGGGTGGAACCTCCCTAAGTGCTTGTATTCATCAGGGCTTCCTGAAGTGCCCGTGACCGGCTTGCGCCCGACGTGGGGCCAGTTGGTGTCACCGGGGACGGTCGTCTTGTCCACATACGTCTGATTGTTGCGCTGGCGACGGTTACCAGCACTTTGTTCAGGTGTCTCCTCCTCCCACGGCAAGGACACAGGTTCGTTTGGACCAGTATGTGGGTTTAGCGTTTCCCCGGTCTCTGGGTTGTGGAAGGAGTGCTTTAGTATCTCTTGTGTGATTTCACCTTCGCCGTAGTCGGAGGGGTCCTTGCTCCCCTTGGGCATAATCCCCTTGCCTTTACCAGTGATACCGCCAGTGTACCAGTCAGGGTTCCACGCAGTTCCAGTACTGGTGGCGTCCTTGGTTGGACGATTCAGGCTTCTCGTTGGGTACTCAGTGGTCCTATTATAGTAGAGTTTGTTTACCGAAGCCGTGTTTGTCCTTGTTTGGTACACCCCACCACCACGCTGGCCTCGCCCCTGTACTACCTTCGGCCTATTTGCCACCAGTCGCTCGTCGCTGTCACCCTCATAGAACTCGGCTGTCTTCATCGTGGAAGCCCCAGCCCTCTCCCCATGTGGAGACCTTCGGATGAGCCGGTCAAACTCGGAAACGGGGGTGTCCCCCACAGCGTAGGTCTCATGCAGTTGTGGTGCCCCTTTACCCCGTAGGTCCAGTTGGCGGTCTACCGCTGCTAAACGCTGCTCCTTGCTGACCGTCGGGTCTCGGGGCAGGCCGGTCCCGGTGTAAGGGTCAAACAGCATCCCCTGCCGTTGGGTACCGGGGAGGAGATCCCCAGAAGGTCCCGGAGTAGGATCGTTGTTTGTATCAAGTGCTCCAGTCTTATCCCGAACATCAAATGTTGTGATTTCAGAGTCTGTGACGGGCTCGGTACTGAAGGGCGTCCTGTGCAGTTTTGTGAGGTGAGCAGGTCCCTGATTGGTGTGGTGCTCTGGGGACAGCCAGTCTGGTCGACCCGGCATGTAGGTGTTCTGGAACTGTTCTCCCTTTAGAGCCATGTCAGCACCCCGGCTTGTTGGAGGGCTTATAGAGGGGGCCTTCTGAAGTGAAGGAAGCCGTTTCGATGCAATCGTCTTCCAAGCGGGCTAGACCCTTGTTGGACTCGGTGTAAGACCCCCGCCAGCCTTCGACCTCAAACTGGGCAATGTCCCTATCAGACTTGTCGAAGACAACGCCGTGCTGTTCTTTGTTTAGTTGAAAGAGACGACCGGGGTTAGCGCCGAACCCACGTTGACCATCTTCCCGTAGGTGCTCAGGGTCACGAGAAGGTCCTAGGAGGTTGCCCTGCATGTGCAGGAATACACCTCTACCCTTGCCGGTTTCCCCTACGCTCTTTATGACCCTGTACGCCTGCTCTACGTTTCCGAAGTGCTGGGTTACATTGCCTAGAGAGAACTCGTTGTCATGCCCAATAAGAGTACCAATACCTCCTTGAGGTCCAGTTCCCTTAATGGACGTGGTCCTCTGAAGGTCTTGGTTTCTTACCTTACGAATATCAGGATGGACCGACAGTCTCTTTCCTAGATCCCCACCGGGAGGATGCACTGGGCTCCCCTCAGGCCAGTGGTTAAGTCCTCGTGTCGGGCCTTCCGGTTCTGACGGGTCTTGAGGGGTATTAGGAAGGTCGGAGCGCCAACGGTAACCCATTGGTTACCTCGCGTCGGGGTGCATGTTCCATTGCATGTTGCCCGTGTGCTTGTTACGCTTACCCTCAGCCCGCCACTTACCTTCCTTTAGCATCCCAATGTTATCTGGAGTGCTTGTGAAGGGAATCATGTGACTATCACTCTCGCCTCCACCGGTAGAAGAGGCATCAATCATAAGTTGCTGATGGTTGTCATGCCCTAGAACCTTAGAGGCAGGTACTGACAAGCGATCTGGGTCACCGGTTTGCCATGACTCGGGGTAACTTTCACCCGCACGAGCCTTCTTCACTGCACCCTCTGACTGACGGCGCTTTCCTTCAGCATTTCCCTCCGGGGAGCCCATTCCCAAGTACTCATTGGCACCTACGTGCCCCTCAAAGTCCTGACCGTACATGGCTTTCTTGGCGAAGGCTTGGTCCTCTTCCCCCTCAACCATGTCAACCATCTCGTCGCCTCCTACGGTGTAGCCCCCCTTTTCCCACGGGCCTGCTTCAACAGCATCGCGTTCAACCTTCCCGAAGGCCGACACTCGCTGGCCGTAGTCAGTACCTTCATCGAAGACTTCATGGCCTTCACGTCGAATGCCACCGCCGAGGGACTCGGCCATAATTGCATCTATCTGCTGCTGCTTCCACTGGTTCGTTACACCATGTGGGTCGTCGGGACGGTGACCGTCCTTGGTGGCAGCGTGCTTGTCGTGGTGGTGCATCCGCTTGCCTCCCATATTTAGGGGAGTTCCGTGTGTTCCTTGGAGTCGGTTCCTGACGGGTTCCATTACTCTGAACCTTCCATGAGATCGGTCATAACTGATTCCTGTTCTGCGTCAGATGCCCCTGAGTCCTCGGCCCATGCCATCGCACCGGGATCTCCCCAGACGTTGAGGTTGCCTAGATGGGGCTGTGGGACAGATCGGTGCGGACGATCCTGCTGGGCCTGATGTGCCCTCGCATAACTATCTGTTGGGTGCGGCATGTCTCAAGTTTACCATATTGCTATCTAGTGTTCTTCCAGCCGTCGCCCCGTTGCTTCTCAACGAGGTCTGCCCAGTGGTCAAATGCCCATGAGTCCCTCACCCGAGCCTTGGGTCCCATGTTACGACTGTGCTCTTGGACGACAGTGAGTTTGTCTGCACGAACGTCGTCGTCTCCCGCCCACTCCGCTGACGGGTCGGTTTCCAACCGCTCTCCAGTGTGTTTCACCTCGTAGACGAGTGAGTCAATCGGCATACCAGAGTTCCCACTCGCTATATCTGCATAGAACTGAGCAGACTGAAGGTTGCGCGTAGCGTAGACGTTTCCCCCGTAGTCCCCGACGATCCCCTGATCATAGTTTCGCAGAGGTGCGGCCTCGTAGGTGAGGTCCTCGCCCTCCTTGAGAGGCCAAGCAGTACCGTGGTAGAGGGGGTCTGAACTACTCATCTTGGGTGAACCGGTGGCAGAAGATCCTGCACCATCTCGTCTTTGAAGTCTTGCTGAAGGGGAGAAGACTTGCTGTACGTAACGGGTATTTCGGTGTCAGGAGATAGGTCGTGGGCAGCGGCTATGCGGTGGTGTCCATCAACAATGACCCGCTGACCCACGGTGGGAGGTTGGGGTGTTCTCCCCATGTCCGTCCACGTCTGTGCCATATCCTCGGCATAGGCAAGTTTCACCGGAGTCTTAATACCCTCGTCTTTGATGCCTTGCTGAAGGGGTACCACCGACTTAAATGTATTTTCATAGTCACGGGTCAGATCCGGGGGCAGGCTTACACCTTGTTCCTCAAGATTCTCAGCCTCCTCCCACTCCCCGCTTGTCATAGGGTTGTCGGGATCGTAGTGGGGGTTATTGCTATACTCCGATGTGTCCGTCGCTTGAGACAACTTCTCATCCCACATCTTCTTATACGTGCCGTGGCGACCCGGTTGGTAGTCGCCGGGGACCAGATCACCGCCGTAGTCCTCGTCACTCACATGGAGTTCCCGCGCTGGCATGAACATCTGAAGTTGCTGTGGGTTGAGGCGGTCTGAACTACTCATCGTCCCTGAGACCTCAAGAACTCAACTG
>Ga0302123_10000520_pt1 | contig 30283 bp, 27 predicted proteins | sample CB21_321_MG_FD_203109 | JGI IMG/M metagenome (GOLD analysis project Ga0302123, IMG submission 203109) | Marine microbial communities from Western Arctic Ocean, Canada - CB21_32.1 | ecosystem: Environmental > Aquatic > Marine > Oceanic | place: Canada: Western Arctic Ocean | collected 2017-09-28 | reverse complement strand
GCAGGAGCGAGGGTAGACGATAGCGTCACCTGGGCCGATGATCGTACCGGCCTGCTTCATGAATATGCCAGGACCGTCTCGACCGGCCTTCTCGCCGTAGTTGGCGGCCATGGCCGGTATCTTGTTTTTATGGGGATCGATGGGCGCCAGGAGCTTTGCCTCCGGCAGCCTGCACGCGGCGAGTCCCGGTTGGGGATCATTAAAGGGTCCGCCTGGGAGACTGCGGAGGTCGTCGCCGTCTACGACTCCCCACTGCGACTCGTTCTGGTACAGAAATCGAGCAATCTTCATCCTGTCACCGAGTGGCCGCTGCCGGACTCAGGCCAGTCAACGCCCAGAAGTTTTGCCACCGTGCCTCCCATTATCAGATCGGTGTCTTTCTTGCTGAGGAGATCGCAGTGGCGTGTGATGAATTCGATGTTCTGCTTGTATGTCCAGAAACGCATTACGATCGGCATATCCGTTCCCCACATTATTCGGTTGGCCCCAATGCGTTTAACGCACTCTTCGATGGCCGAATGTACCTGAGGCATGGGGTACTCCCATATCGCTCCCAAGGCAATCGGGAAAAGGAACTGCTGGTACACGTTGGGATTCTGGTATGGCGCCCAGATCTCGTCAGGAAAATTAATGCCGTTTTCGTCCATGAACAGCCGCCACTGCACACCATGGGTAATGACCACTTTTACGTCGGGGTACCGCTCTATCCAACGCATCAGAGTCTTCATCTCGTTCAACATGCTGTCCATGCGCGGCTCGACGCGCTCTTTAACGGAGAAGAAGACTGGAACTCCGAGCTTGGCAAATCCGTCCCAAAACGTCCGACATTCTGGAGAATCCCAGGGTCCGCTCTGGTTGTAAAGATTCATCTGAGGTGGGAGGAAGTGTAGGCCGGAGAGTCCGCCCTCTTTGATCGCCCATTCGACCTTTGCAAGCGAGCCTTCGGGGTCGGGCGCGATTAGCCACTCCTCCACGTGCGCCAGTCCCTTCAGTCGGTCGGGAAATTGCGACACGCACTCCGATATGAACTTGTTGCCGACTCCGAGGTACGGCGTGCGGTGCAAAAGCGCTTGAGACACGCCGGCATAGTCCATCTCGGCCACTAGCCGGTCTGCCTGGTACTCCATTTCCGTTACCAGTGGCGGAAAGTACTGCTTGTAGTAGTCCTGACCATCGGCTGTCCACTCGAATCGTCCGTTGGACGCCGTGCGGAAGTTGCACTCTTTCAGGGAGTCCAGGCTGGGCCAGTTGGTCATGTCGATCAGGTCAGAGTTGTCTCCTGGCGAGCCATCGCGGACGTTAACGGGCGGCTGGTGGTGTGCGCCAATGGCCTGTTGTAGGTGGCGCTGCAACTGCTCCGGCGTGTCGAACTCGCCATTCCCCTTCAGCGATGGAAACGTATAAGCATGCCCGTCAAATATCATCAATTTATCCAATTGGCAGATGGTTAATGCATAGCAGCTGCCATCTGCGGGCGGTGGTCTGTTCGGGGGCTTACCCGTACGAGGGCATAATACGTCGGGGTGAGGCCAATCACAAGTGGAGGTAATGAAATCGCCCTGCGGCCTATGGAAGACAGCAGGGCGTAAAGTCTAATCAGAGCCAGGGCAGCGTTATGACGTCAGCTGCTTCTCCACCTGTTCGATGGCTTCCTTGGCGCGATCGAGGACTTGATCATCGGTCAGACTGCCCATGGGGTGGCCAATGACAGCGTACTCGTATCCAGGCAGACCCAGCAGATTTGCCATGGCCTTAGCCTGGGAGTTGAAGGGCTTGGTAACCAGCACCACTGAAGGGATGCCTTTGGTCTCCAGGGCGACTGCGTCCTGCATACAGCAGGAGGTGCAGCTTCCTCATTCAGCGGTGGCGACTACCACCGCGTCGCACTTTGATACCAGATCGTCGATCATGTCCTGTGGTGCAGGCACACGGTGGGAACCCTTGTTGGCCTCCACCACCTCTTTTACGTTGTACTTTTCTTTTAGCAGGTCAACAACTCCACGCAGAAGGAGTTCCGAGTTGGGCTTGTTGTTGGATAGCAGGCCTACGACCTTGCCATCCAGCGACCCAGACCTGGCAGCAATGCCATCGGTCTTCTTCTCCGATGGGTCTCGCGGGTCCAATGTAATAACCTCGTCAACCATTATCTGATCTTACCTCCCGGTGGAAATCTCTTTTGTCACGGAACTAACGCCGCCCCATGCGCCTATCATTGCTACGAATGCTCCGGCTTCCCCGCCAGCTCCGACAACGGTCAGGTGGTCAGGAGAGTCGACAACTGGGAAGCCCTTGTTCAGGTCGTCCCCAGAGTAAGGGGCCTCTGTGCGGTAGTGGGAGTTCCACTCGCCGCCAGTCCTATGTATGTTCTTGAAAATGAATTCTTTGATTTGTGTCTTGCTCCAGCCTGAGTTCCGCACATATTCCAGGACCTCAGGGCTGATGACAACAATAACCTCAGAAGAGCCCAAGCCCATGCCCCGAATAGCATCCGATACGATTTCAAGGATTTCGGGAGGCTGGCTGTGGCTGTGCGTACTTACCTGGAGAGGCGAGTTGGCCGCGAACACCGTCACGGTGCTGGTGTCGGCGGAGAAGCCCTTCTCTACACGAAGCGGCTCCCACGGTATGGCATCGTCGTCTTCGGCAAAGCAGAACGTGTACTTGCCTGCATGGCCAAGTGTGCTCTTATCCATGTCGTGAGGGATCGAGCCGTAAGCGTTTATCTTAAGTAATCCCAGTGTGCGACCTATCGTTGCGTTAGCGCGGTAGCCGTGCCCCATGGCCACGGAGCCTGAATTGATGCCTATTTTCTTGGCAATCGGGCCGCTTACCAGTACCAGAACGCCTACGCCGTTGGTAGAAGTGCTGTTGGCGTGGAAGTTGAATTCCGGCTCTGACACCGCTTGTACAGCGGCTACCACCACTGGCATATATTCGGGCTTGCATCCGGCCATCACGGCGTTGACCGCCACTGTTCCTGCCAAGAACGTCTTGCCTCGAACGCCTTCCACAGACACTACATCAGAAGGCTGTAGGCCCGAGCCATCTAGCATGGCCCTGACTTTGGCCTCCGTGGGTGGCACGATAGGCAGGCCGTCCGTGAGGCCGTTGTCCAGGTAGTATTCCTGGGCCTGTTCGTAATCTCCAAAAGTGAACTTATTTGATACAGATGTCGTCACAGTTATTCCTTGATGCTCCTAATTTAGACTAGTCTCCGGTCGGTACGGCTGCCGCTCCTAGCTTTTCTTGAACGAACTCTCCCAGGCGATCAACAGCCTGCTGCGCCTCCGGCAACTTGGGCGCGTAACGGTGCCAGACATGCACCATGTCGTCCCACGCTTCGAAGGTCACGTCAACGCCAGCTTTTGTGGCGTAGTCGCGCAACCAGGTCGAATCGTCGTAGATGGCCTCGGAAGTGCCCACCTGAATCAAGATGGGCGGTAGTCCCGAAAGGTCAGCGTATATGGGAGAGGCCATCGGGGATTTTGGATCGGCGTCTCCCATATAATCCTTAGCGAAAGCGAGGATACCCGCTCTGGTCAGCATGGGGTCCAGGGCCGCTCGAGAGTCGTAAGAGTCACTCAAGGCCTCCATATCCACCCAAGGCGATATGCAGACTCCTGCGCCCGGCATAGGCAGGCCTGCGCCCTTAATGGCAACCATTGCTGCAACGGCCAAGCCGCCTCCAGCAGAGTCGCCGACGATGGCAATCTTTGAGGCGTCTTGACCTGAGGCCAGAAGCCATCGGTAGACCGACATGACGTCTTCCACAGGCGCTGGGAACGTATGCTCGGGAGCTAGACGATAGTCGACGCTGAGCACCCTTGCCTTGGTTGACCTAGCAACGCTAGCAGCTATTCCACGGTGACTGACGATGGACCCTATTACATAGCCGCCGCCATGCAGGTAGACAATCGTTCGGCTAGGATCGGCTTCCGCTGTGGCAACCCACTCGCATGAGACTGAATTCGCATTCACGGCTTCGGTTCCGACGCCTGACAGATCTTCAAAAGCCTGGCCACCGGCGATAACGCCAGCTCTTCGCTCATCCAGTGTAGGTGGATTCTCTGCACCGGCCTTCGCTCGGTCTCTCAGCATCTGCACAATGTCGTTAAGCTCTGGGCTGGCCATCGTTCACCTCTTCCGTTCGTCTCTTCAGGAGGATGATAGGGGTTTGCCGTTTAATCGTTTGCACGATTATATAGGTGGCATTAGCATATGCCAAGGTCACTTCAAGGCTGGCAACAGTTTCACAGGAGATATATTCATGAGTACAGATTTTCCAATATTGTTTAGCCCGATCCAGGTTGGCAATATCACGGTGCCTAATCGCATAGTCTGCACGGGCCACGCCACGGTATTCGATCAGGGTGGCAAGTTCACTGAGCGACATCTACACTTCTATCGGGAGCGGGCTAAAGGCGGCTCCGGCATGATTATTTCGGAGGCCGCCAGCGTGCATCCCACAGGCGTTGCACCGCTGCACCTGTTTACAGACGACGTGATTCCCATGCTAGGGCAGATAGCGGAGGCCACGCATGAGTATGGCGTACCTTTCCTGGTGCAGGCCACGCACGCTGGAAGACGCTCTCCCAGCCCAGGTGGAGTTCTGGAGCAGATCTCTGTGGGGCCGTCGGCCATTCCAGCGCCATCCCTGCACTTTGCCCAAATGATGCCTCATGAGATGTCTACGGAAGAGGTGGAGGAGCTTGTGACCGCCTTTGGCGACGCCGCGCGACGTGTTCGGGAGGCAGGCGCTGATGGAGTTGAGTTATCCATAGCTTTCGGAAACATCATCCCGCAGTTTCTGGCGGAGGCCAGCAACCACAGGTCGGACAAGTACGGCGGATCGTTTGAAAAGAGGCTGACCTTTGCCTACGAGATCATAGAAGTGTCCCGGCAGCAGCTCGGCAAAGACCTGATTCTGGGCATTCGGGTAACAGAGGACTACCTGGATTACGGCCTCAACATGGCAGACCTTAAGCGCATAGTGCCCTTGTTGGAGGCTACGGGCAGCCTGGACTACGTCAGTGTGTCCGCAGGCACCAACTACGACCTGGACAGCGCAGCCAGCATCATTCCCTCCCACTACTTCAAGCCAGGAGAGTTTGCTGGGCTAGCGGCAGAGATAAAGGCGACGGTTAAGTTGCCCGTGATAGGCGCGGGACGCATGAATAGTCCTCAGCTATCCGAAAGCATGTTGGTGGATAGTCAGATGGACATGGTCGGCATGGCCAGAGAGCTGATTGCTGATCCGCACTTCCCCAGGAAGGCTAGGGAGGGTTTACTTAGCGACATCCGACCCTGTATTGCTTGCAACCAGAGCTGCAAGGGCCATCAAGCCGTGGGCCAGCCAATCACCTGCATCTACAACCCTGTGTCTGGACGGGAAGGGAAGTGGTCTGAATTAACACCGGCAGCTGTCCAGAAGAGTGTCTTCATCGTCGGAGGAGGTCCCGCAGGTATGGAGGCGGCGAGGGTCGCTGCTGAAAGAGGACATCAGGTAACTCTGGTGGAGCGATCTGATCGGCTAGGAGGCCAGGTCAACGTGGCCGCCTCTGTTCCAGGAAGGTCGGAATTTGCAGAGATCGTTCGATTCATGGAGGGCCAGCTTGGGAGACTGAAAGTCGAGGTGCTGCTTAACACCGACGCTTCAGCAGATATGGTTACCTCTCGTGGTGCCAATGCAGTGGTTATCGCCACTGGCTCGACACCCCATGTGCCTCAGATGCCTGGTTCGGAAGGCGGTAACGTACTCTCGGCACGGCAGGTGCTCGAAACAGACGTGGCCGTGGGGAACCGTGTTGTCGTAATAGACACCCAGGGCATGCGGCTGGGATGCGATGTGGCCAACTACCTCTCCAAGCAGGGCAAGGATGTTGAAATCGTAACGGGTATGCCCTACGTGGGAGAACATATACAAGCTGGCGTGTGGAGGCATCTGTATGAGGAGCTATTGCGACAGGGCGTGAAAATGACGCCACTTACGGGGGTATCGTCGATAGGGGAAAGCACAGTAAATACCTTTAATTCGGTCTTCACCGACGCGACACGGGTCATCGAGGGAGTGGACAATGTTGTGTTTGCTTCTGGGGGAGCCGCCAACGATGGGCTGTATCGGTCACTGCGAAACTCGGTCAGTGAGCTTCATGCTATCGGGGACTGCCTGCAGCCTCGCACAGTGGAGGCTGCAGTATATGAAGGACATAGTGTAGGCCGGCTGTTATAAGACCAGGTATAGGCCCTAGCTAGCGGCGGCGGCTGAACTAGTCGCTTCTGCGCCTGTGAACAGGTGGCAGTTAACGATATGTCCAGGCGTTACCTCTTGCATGACGGGAATGTCAGTATTGCAAGGCTCGAAGGCCACGGGACACCTGGGATGGAAGGTGCAGCCATCAGGCGGGTTAAGAGGCGAAGGTACCTCACCGGTTAGCACAATCTCCTCGCGCTGGAGGTTAGGATGCGCCGGCAACGATGCTGAAATCAGCGCCTTTGTATATGGATGCAAAGGGTTGCCAAAGAGGTCCTGAGGATTAGCCTCTTCGATAATCTTGCCAAGGTACATGACGCCGACTCGGTGGCTCATGTAGCGTACAGTTGCCAGGTTGTGAGCGATTAGCAGATAGCTGAGGTTATAGGTCTGCTGCAGCTCTTTAAGCAGGTTAAGGATCTGGGCGCGAATGGATACGTCCAGCGCCGACACCGGCTCGTCCAGGACCATCAGCTTGGGCCGCGTTGATAGCGCCCGCGCAATTGCGATGCGTTGCCGTTGGCCTCCGCTGAACTCATGGGGATAGCGATCTGCATGGAAGGCGTGTAAGCCCACTACTTCGAGTAGCTCGCCAACCTGCTTTTTCACCTCCTCTTTGGTGAGGTTCTGGTGAGTAATAAGCGGCTCGGAGACGATGGCGTCCACACGCATTCTTGGATTCAGCGAGCTCCAGGGATCCTGGAACACCGCCTGCACAGAGGAATGGAAATCCTTGCGCTGCTCGCTAGTGAACTTGTTCATGGCCGTGCCCTGATAGTAGATCTCTCCCTCGGTGGGTGGCTCAACCATCAGGATCTGGCGTGAAGTTGTCGTCTTTCCGCAACCAGACTCGCCAACTAGACTGTAGGTCTGGCCTTCAGGAATTGAAAAGGAGACACCGTCTACAGCCTTCACGACTCCTACTGTCTTTTGGAAGACAATGCCCTTGAGGACTGGATAATGTTTCTTTAGCCCATCCAGCCGAATTAGGGCCTCTGGATCGGCATGACCATTAGTTTGCACCATCGAGCCTCCAGCAACTAGCGACGTGATCTTCACCAACGGAAGATTCGCCGGGATATACATTGCACTTGTCGAAGGCATACGGACATCGCGGAGCGAAGGAACAGCCTTCTGGCAGATCATCTAGGGTAGGTGGTTGACCTTCAATTGAAGGCAGGAAATCTACATCCTCGTTAAGGTCAGGAACTGATTTCAACAGTGCCTCAGTGTAAGGATGTTGTGGGTTATCGAAAAGCTCTAGGACACTGGCCTGCTCCACAATTTTACCAGCGTACATGACGGCGACGCGGTCACACATGCGAGCGACCACACCAAAGTCGTGTGTTATGAACAGGATAGCAGCACCCGTTTCAGCCTGAATTTCTTTGAGAAGCTGAAGGTACTGCAGTTGGATTGTTGCATCTAGCGATGTCGTCGGCTCGTCTGCAATTAGAACGTTGGGGGAGCGCGCCATGGCGATAGCTCCTACCACGCGTTGTCGCATTCCACCGCTCATCTGATGTGGAAAGACAGACAGGCGGGACTCAGGGGCCGGAATCCTGACGTTGGCCAGAAGCTGAGTAGCCTTCTGAATCAACGTAGGCTTAGAGTCCTTGTTGTCCATTTTTAAGGATTCTATCAGTTGGTTTCCTATGGTGAAAACGGGATTAAGGGAGGTTAGGGGGTCCTGCATAACCATGCAGATGCCCTTACCTCGTATCTCCCGCATCTCGGACTCATCCTTTTGAAGGAGGTCTTCGCCAAGATACATGATCTTGCCGCCAACAATTTTGCCAGCGGGTTGCGGTACTAGGCCGAGTATGGACCATGCGGTCATGCTCTTGCCGGAACCGGATTCACCAACGATGCCTAAAGTTTCACCTCTGCCGACTTCGAAACTTATGCCATCAACTGCCTTCACTACGCCAGAGCGCGTGAAGAAATGTGTTCTCAGGTCTTCTACTTTTAGGACTGGGTCTTCCTGCAATTAAGGAGTTCCTTCCCGATATATCAATCTTGAGTGAGGCAGGTTAGCGGGAGCGGCGTAGTTTTGGATCAAGGAAGTCTCGCAGCCAATCGCCCAACAGGTTGAATGCCATTACAACAACAGTGATGATTATTCCAGGGAAAAGCGACAGCCACCAGCCGTTGCCGTTAATGTAATTCCTGCCTTCGGCCACCATGACGCCCCAAGCGGGTTCACCAGGTTTGAGTCCTAGTCCCAGGAAACTCAGCGAAGCGACTAACAAGATCACTTGCCCAACCGTGATGCTGGTGATGACCATCAGCGTGTTCACAACGTTTGGGAACAGGTGCCGCCAGATTATCATCGCAGGCGACACGCCTGATATGCGTGCCAAAGTGACGAAATCGCGGTCTCTGTTGGACAGCACTTCACCCCTAATCATACGCGCGAATCGAGCCCAAGTCGTGGCAGTCACCGCTATGAGAACAGGAACCAATCCTGTGCCAACGAGGCTCACAATGAGCAGGGCCACCAATATAGATGGAAATCCCATCACCGCGTCCGTTATGCGCATTAATAACGAATCAACCCACTTTCCGGCGTAACCAGCCACCAGCCCTACGGTGGTTCCAACTAGGATAGCCACTACCATGGAAGGGAGTGTCACCTTCATTATGGTGCGAGCACCAAATATGAGTCTGCTGAGGACATCCTTACCCAGACCGTCCGTACCTAGCAAGTTCTCGGTAGTCTGAAAAGGAGGGTTTAGTCGCTGCAGAATATCGTTCTTCTTGGGATCGGCTGGCGCCACCAAAGGCGCGAAAATGGCAAGAAATACTATGATTGAAAGGATAGCTATTGGGAACCAGGGCAGCCTAAGATCCTGAATCTTCTTCCAGATGGACGAAGTGCCACTGGGTTGGGCCAGAACTGTATCTGCGGTAGCCACAGCAGTAACCTCCGTTTGTTAATTCAGCCGTACGCGAGGGTCCGCATACCCGTAAAGGATATCGACCATCATTGCCGTTAGGATGTAAGCAATGCCTGACACCATTATCGCGCCTTCAACTTGCGGGAAGTTGTTGGACAAGATGCCTTCCAGAAGCATGAGCCCTACACCAGGCCACGCGAAAACCACTTCAACAATTACCGAGCCGTTAAGAAGGCCCGCCAGTGCTATACCACCGAATGTCAAAATGGGAATCAGAGCGTTGCGAGTAGCGTGCTTCCAGATTACCAAGCGCCCACTCAATCCCTTAACCTGTGCGAACTTAACGTAGTCAGTGTCCAGCACTTCGAGCATTGCGGAACGACCAAGCCGCATAAACGCTGCAATGATGGCCAGCGCCAAGACGAAGGACGGTAATATCAGGTGCATAATCATGTCGGGAATCTGCTCGATGGCCGGGAACCAGCCTTCCATGTCCCCTCGTCCGTAAACGGGGAGCACACCCAATCGTCCGCCGAGGAGGATAATGAGCATAATGGCTATCCAAAATTGCGGAGCGGACATACCAAATATGGCAAATATCTTAGTAATCTTGTCAAATATAGAGTCGCGTTTTACCGCCGAGAGAATGCCCAAAGGTACACCGATTACTACGGCCATGGTCATTCCGGATATGGCGAGATGAACCGTTGCGGGGAGCCTCTCCAGTAAAATGTCTCTAACTGGCCTACGTGTGGTGAAAGAGTCTCCAAAATCAAGAAAAATAGCCTTCTTGGCAAAATTCCAATACTGAACAAGGAAGGGCTTATCCAGTCCCATGGCTGCCCGCTGTTCTTGGTACACAGTTTCGGATGCGGCCTCAGATATGGGCAGTAAAAAGCGAGCTGGATCACCGGTAAGCTGAACGCTTCCGAACACAACGAAACTGAGCGCAATTAGCGTTATTAAACCCTCGCCGAGTCTTTTAAGAATAAATCCCTGCATAGCTCACCAAATCTATATATAAGAATGGGGGAGAGGAGTTTACCCCTCTCCCCCGGTTATCTACGTTCGCTGCAGTTGGTTATTTACCGACGGACCGCATGAAAGCGGTTTTATTCTGCTGGCTCAAGTGTCCAAACTGCGGTTATGTACGAAACCAATTCCCACGGCTCGTAGGTTGAGGCATCGGCGTTCGGGCCAACACCCCAAGGTAGATTGGTGTAGAAGCCACTCCAGAAGTTGGCCTCGTCTTTCACTACCTTATAAGCCTCGAGGAAGCTGGCATCTCTTGTATCCAGGTTAATGTCTGCCAGTGCCTTGCGTACGATCGGTGTTGTTACGCTAGCCCAAGGCTCCAAATCGGGGTCCTTAATGGCCCTCCAAGCAATGTCCTTGTTATTGTAGCCACCGGACAGCGAGCTGGTGCCGTCATAGCGAGCTTCGTTCGTGCGAACTAGCATGTGTGTAGCAAGCTCACGGTTGTTCCACTGCTGTCGAACAGCAGATGCGTCACCTACTACAACTTCAACGTCCATTCCCAGGTCGTTATTGTAGGCGTCCGCAAAGAGCTGCGAGAGCTCAGGTAGCAATGGCGTGTCGCCAGCTTCCCAGGTGTAAATCTTGAAGGAAACCTGTTCGCCGTTAGCCATCTTGCCATCTACGATTCCTGCATCAGCTAGTAAAGCTTTGGCCTTCTCCAGGTCGTATCCAGGGGGATCAAGCTCTGGGCCATAACCAAGGGAGTTGGGGGTTACGTGGTTCCAACCCTTCATGGTGGCACCTTGACCGTATAGCTCCGCTACAATGGTAGGCCTGTCAACTGCGAGTTCCATTGCCTGACGGGTGCGCTTGTCCCAGCACCACATGTCGGGCTCCCAGCAGTCGACCATAACTACCCAGTTATATGCGGACTCGTTCTGCCAGACGACCTTGCCACCAGCGGCGTCTATGCCGTCCAACATAAGGATGTTCGCTTCAATCAGGTCGCCGCTGCCGCTTTGAAGGGCCGCGATGCGCGTAGCGTCCTCAGGAACCACTTCCATATTAAGGAATTCGAATTTCATTCGGCGGTCATCTGGGAAACCATTTCCCGGGTGCCAGCCATAATCAACGAACCGTTCAAATTCAAACTTCTGCTCTGGAAGCCAGTCTTTCAGTACCATGGAACCAGTACCGGCAGGGGCTTTCTCAAAGCTTTCGTATCCCAGGTCACCAGCCTCTATTTGAGATTCAGTGTATGTCTTAGACTGCAGCATTCCCTGAGGTCCCTGGGCATGCTCTGAGATAAAGGCAGGAACATCTGGCCTAGGGTTGGTGGAGGCAAAAACGGTGAATTGGTCAGGTCCCGGACCCATTTCTACCTTCTCGAACTGCGCAGCGTCGGCTATGTCGCGCGGCTCATAGTATCTCGTCTCTCCGAGCCTTCGAGCTTCATTGCCTAGCATCTTGTCGACCGTCCATTTGGCGTCTTCGACACCAAGGGAGTTGCCTGCATGGTCGGTAAAAATGCCCTCATTGGCAGTGAATACCCATTGCATGCCGTCGGCGCTCATTTCCCATGACTTCGTCGCGGCAGGAACCAGTGTGCTTCCGCCGGAACCACCGACGATACCAATGTTCATTATGCGATGGTACTTCGCATCCTCGCCGTCAGCGAGCCATGTGTCGAATTTTCCGTTACCAAGGTTTGCGATCAGCACATTCATTGTTTTTCCTGCGCCGATTTGACCAGCTGGGGCTGCTGGTGCGGGGGCGGAGGGCACTGCCGATGCGGATGGCGCCCCCGGTGCAGATGGTACTGCCGGTGCCGCTGGGGCTTCCGGTTCAGAGCTGCTGCACGCAGCTGCAATTATTGCGAGAGTGACCATGCTGACTATTAAAGTCATTAGGCCCCCTCGTCTGCGATTTCTCCAGAACCTCATGTACAATCCTCCTGCTATTTTTGTTAGCCTCACTAATACGCTTATTACGAGGCATTTTGTTGAGGTCACACTTGATAAATAGAGTAATTCAAGGTGTTGCCGCGATGCTAATTGTCCAGAATCGCCAGCAGCTTCTTACTTTGCGATACTTCGAAGCTGATTAACCGTCTTAACCCATTCTTCCCATTTGGTAAGAATTACGAATCTTTATCGGGTTTATTAGCGACCTATCAATGAAAACAGGACGGATGACATTTGAATTACGCTGGCGGAGACGATAGCAGGTTATCGCGTCTTTTGTCAACTAAGGCGGTGTTAAGCCGTTTATTCCTAGGCGGGCCTGTAAACGACTGGTATCAGGTCTTAATCTGGCTAAATTGCTGTAGTTTAATCTATGACAAACTTGTATTGTGGCAACGGCTTGTCATGGGGGTTCAGAGTATAGTGAACAACGTGAATAATCTATATTAGAGAGGAAATGGACAAGAATGATTGGTATTCTAGGGGCATCTCAGTACGAAAGCGTTCTGGAAACCCAAGGTGAAAGAACTGTTGTAACAACTCGATTCGGTGATGTGCCACTGCTGAGAGGCACCATAGCGGGCCAGGAAGTCGCATACATTCGGCGTTTTGGGTGGGAGAACAATCTGGCTTCAGACGTTGTAAATCACACTGCTAATGCGCTGGCGTTTCGAAGTCTGGGTGTACGCCGCGTTATCACCATGAATGGCTTTGGTGGTGTGGGGCGAGATATACAGACCAACGACCTGGTGATTTACAGCGACTACATTCGTATGGTTGAGCGGACCCCTACGACAATATTCGTTGGCGAGCCTCGTTGGCCCAGGGCCCACATGAAGACGCCATTCTGTCCCGAGATGCGCAGTGCTCTGGCCGCTGCGTCCAGGCAGAACAGCGATAGGCGCGTGATTGAGGAGGCCGTGAATATCTGCGTGCAAGGGCCGCATGACGAGACCCCTGCCGAAATTGAGGCCTACCGTAGACTTGGAGCGGACATCATCTGCACCACTGTCTACCCGGAGGTCGTCTACTACAGAGAGCTTGAGATGTGTTTTGCCGGCATATGCTGGGTTTGCGATCTTGCTGGTGAAGAAGGCGAGCGCGACTGGGCAATGATTTCCCCTGAAGAGCTTGCCCCTATAATGCGTGCCGCCGTTGCAGATGTTCCAGATGCTGCGTCTTGCTCTTGCCAGTCCACCTGGGTTGGTAACGAAGACAAGCTCCCGGCCTGGTATCGCGAAATCCGTTAGTTGTTGGAACGAATCCTGGAACCGCCTCAGGGCTACGACCGAACTAAGGTCTAATAGTGCGTTGACCTGAGGCGGTTTCTTTAACAGACGGGTGAACAGGCCTCTTGGCCAGCATGAAGGCCACGGAGCCGAGGACGTATATAGGCATGAAGGTTAGCAACATTATGTCGTAGCTATTCGTTGTATCGCGAATCCATCCGCTGAAGATTGGCGATATCATCATGCCGGTATTGTGGAATAGGCTCATGAAGCCCATTAAGCTGGCGAATCTGCTCCGACCGAAGTAGTTGCCGACCATCAGCCAGTTGACGGATGTGATCCCTTCGATCAGCGAGAAGCCAATGACGAATAGAATTACAGAAGTCAATCCATCAAATAGATACAGCGACAGCAGACCCAATGCCCCACCGTTCATACCGACGAAGAGCAGCTTGCGCGGCGACATGTAATCGCCAGCAACACCCATACCGAACCGGAGCGGGATGGATATGAAGAACATGGCCGACACTATTAAAGCGGCCTGCTGCGCCTCATAGCCCTTGTCTTCCAGGATCGGGAATATGTGAATAACCACGGCGTTGGTTGCTGATACGCGTATTGTCAGACCTACCAGGAGAAGCCAGAACGCCGAGGTCTTGATGGCCTGTCTTACCGTGAAGTCGGGGCCATAGGTGCCAGCGTCTGATTTGGGCTTTGCGACCTCTGAACTTTCTTGGCTTGCCTCTGCTGGGCTTTCTGCCTCTATTGGGTCTCCGTCTGGCCCTTGCCCGATGTCCTCAGGCCGACTACGGATTACCTTGGCAATGGGGATGGTTATGCAAACGATGAAAATGCCCGCGTACATCAGCGTGTCCCGCCAGCCAATGGTCGCGATGCCCAAGCCCAAGAGGGGCACTACAACGGCCCCGCCGCCGGCGAAACTGGTCATCAAGGTAGACAGAGCGACGCCTTTTCTTCGGACGAACCACTGGTTGACCACGGCCATTAAGGTCTGGCCCAGGCCGGCGGTTTTGCCCACAGACACCACGCCAACAAAAAGGACAATGAACTGCCAATAGACTGTGGCACGAGACACCAGGATCAGGCCTATGCCCGCCGTGATGCCACCTATAAGGATCATTCTTCTGGCACCGTAGCGGTCTACCAGCCAGCCTACAAGAGGTCCGCCGAGGCCGCCTTCCGCTCGGGACAAACTGAAGACCAGGGACATTGCGGTGTAGCTTACGCCGAGGTCTGTGCGGATAGACTGGAAGAAGATAGAGAAGCCGTTGGAGACGGTGCCGTTGCCAAACATGCCCTGAATGGATGCGGCGGCGACAACGTACCAACCGTAGAACGGGCGCTTTTTTGATTCCTTTTGAATTAGCTAATCCACGCTTTCTGCAGAGGTAACCGAGTAGGTTAATCACTATAGCAGAAGCAATGTGAGTTGGCTTAATTGCAATCCTTTTAAGGTGTGAGAAATTACCTGTGAGCACCGATGTGAGGTATCTCAGGCAGTATAAGAAAATCGCGGGAAGCTGATGGCATACCGTCGCATAGAGTTAACAGAGAGGGTGCTTCTGCAATTACTGCGCTAAAGTTACGGTTCTTAAAAGAGCTTGACCGAAGTGAATACGCGATGATTTCGGCCAGGCTCTTTCTTTCTGAAACTCTCAATTAGCGGGTCTAGTTTACAGCGAAGCGCTCCAGGGCCTCGTCGTCGAACTCTATTCCGAAGCCAGGTGTCTGAGGCAGGACCAACATGCCATCCTCGACTTTGGGCTCTTCCTTAAACAGGGGATATGCCCAGGGCATCAACTCTGTGTAGGTGCCATTGGGAATGGCGGCCATACCGTGCATAAGGAACTCCGGTGCCAGGTGGCTCACCACCGGCAAGTTAAAGGCCTCTGCCATGTGCGCGACCTTCATCCACTGGGTAATTCCACCGGCGCGCAGCAGGTCGACCATGACGATATCGATGGACCTATGCTCCAGCATGTATCGGAACGGCATAATGCCGTAGTGGTACTCGCCAGCAGCGATAGGCGTGTCCAGCGCGTCGGCGATTCGCGAAAGGCCCTCGAAGTCGCTGTAGTGCGTTGGGTCCTCCAGCCAGTAAAGGTCGTAAGCGGCCAGCTCCCGACCGATGGAAATGGCCGTGTTGACGTCCCAGCCCTGGTTGATGTCCAGCATCACGTCGATATCTGGGCCGACCGTCTCCCGCATGACCTGCATCCGGGCGATCTCTTTGGCCGCTGTGTCCTCAGCGCCCATTCGGAATTTCATGGCCTTGTATCCCTGAGCAACCAGTTCTGCCGCACTCTCCGCAAGCTCCTCTAAGGAGTATGGCCTCCATAGCTTGCCGCTGTAGTAAGTCGGCACACGATCTCTGAATCCGCCTAGCAACCGGTATACAGGCTCGCCCAGAGCCTTGCCCTTCAGGTCCCAGATGGCGACGTCGATGGCGGAAACGGTCCGTGTAGCTAGGCCAGCCGGCGAACCGCTGCCAGCCAAGGTAGTTAGCCTGTGGTTAATGGCCTCAACGTTGATTGGGTCTTCTCCGATTACCTGCTCGCATAAGGCGTCCAGCGATGCTTTAAGGGCGGGCACCATCACGGCGCTGGTGAAGCCTGCATAGCTGATGCCATCTATGCCCTCGTTGGTGTGTAGCTTGAGCGTGATGAAGTTAGAAGCCAGCGAGGCTAGTCCATCTCCAAGTGGCCCTGATTCCCTCGGCACGCTTACTACTTTTGTTGTGAATCCCGTTACTTTCATCTCTGCCTCTTTTCCAACGTTAGCTAGCCTGAATCCGTGATCCGGTTCAGAGGGCACTAGATTATCAGCATCGCGTTATTACTGCTATCTGTAGTGATTCGGCCAATCATCCCGCTCTGTTGCTGAACTCACAAGAACAGCGGTTATGGACACTAAGGTGTAAACCTTAGGGCAAACAGGTTATCTCCCTTAGTGCCTAGCCTCCTCTAGGTTATGGGTGATTGTGAGAGCTTTGACGCCCCAAAGCTCTCACAATCACCCGGTTAGCGCAGGAGATATTGCGAATACCTACGGAGCCCATTGCATAGGGCTTCAGAGGAATCTAATAAATAAGCTTTCAAGCTACAATCGGACATACGGGTATGAGAGTTTACCAGTGATTGAATGAATTTTAATGACCAGACTGGCACCGACCAGGTGATGGACGTAAGTTCTGCAGTCGAGCGATTGGGTAGCGAAAAGCTACTTAAAAGGGTGGCAGGAGTTCTCCTGGAGAATGCCACCAACCATACAACGGATATTAAAGACGCCATCGCCGCTCATGATGATAAGAAGCTGGAGATGGCTGCTCATACTCTGGTGAGCTCCATGACATATCTGTCGGCAAGCTTCGCCCCTGCTGCTGCGATGAAACTTGAGCACATGGGCAGAGATGGCGTCGTCGACGGGCTTCAAGATGTCTATGACCTACTGATGATCGCAATAGACAGAATGGCAGAGGCCTTGAAACCTCTCCTGTGAAATGACCTGCGAACGAAGAGATCGTGTCAAATAAGATTCTAATAGCAGAAGATGACGCTGTATCGCGAATGGTGCTTGAGGAGCTTCTCCTGGAGTTCGGGTTCGAGGTGGAAGTTTGCGTTGATGGCCAGCAGGCCTGGGACGCTCTCTACCGGGATGACGCCCTGGAAATTTGCCATTATTGACTGGATGATGCCAGGCATGCACGGCATTGAGATCTGTCAGAAAGTGCGGGAAGGCCGCATGGCGACTAACCCCTATTTAATGCTTCTTACCGTCAAGGGGGACAAAGAGGACAAGATCAGGGGGCTTCAGGCTGGCGCGGACGACTATCTGACAAACCCCTTTAATTCTGAAGAACTGCGAGTGCGTATCAGGGTGGGCCAGCGGATAGTTCGCTTACAGAGGCAGCGAATCGAATTTGAGACAAGATTCTACGTGCGGCAACTGGAAGAGATGGTTGAGGAGTTACTCTAGTCCAGAGGGCGTATCGTTGACGCTGAAGAGAGCGTTCGGAAATCGATCGCCGAAGAGCTTCATGGCCACGTCCAGACGCGGATGATGATACTGCAAATGGCCATGGCTGACCTCGCAACGAAGACCCTGGACGAGGACATAAAGAAGAGCTGGAGCGACTGGCGGACCAGCTTGACGACATAAGAGAAAATGACATCCGGCAGATATCGCATCGGCTGCACCCAAGCATCATTAGACTCAACCTCAGCGCAGGCATAATGTCGCTTAGAGACCAGTTCGAGCGGGCCATACCGATAGAGGTTGAGATATCTGAAGATGTCCAGGGGCGGGAATCTACAGGAGGCTCTACCATTCCTCCGAAGGTTCGCCTGGCAATGTACCGGGTTTCCGAAGAGGCCTTGGGTAATATCGTGAAGCACTCGGGTGCCACTGGGGCTAATGTCAGTCTGTGGATTGAGCAGGAAAACATCGTGTTTATGTCTGTGGAAGACAATGGTCAGGGCTTTGACATGAGCGACTCGACTAGCAAGCGCAGTCTGGGCCTGATGACGATACAGGACCACATGGGCGTGGTTGGCGGTGAGTTCAGCGTGGAGTCGACGCCGAGCAAGGGCACAATTGTTACGGCTTACGTCGATATTTCGGCGGACGTGTTGGAGTCTGCGTCAGTTAGCTAGCCATTCTGCACGCCATCAGCTCGATGAGCGTTTCGCCTTTTAGGGTTGGTTTGGGGATAAATGCTATGGCACCCACCTCCTTGGCGAGTCTGGCATCTTGAGAGTCCTTGTTCATGCTGGTATTGGCTATGCCGATCTCCGGATGGCAGGCGAGGATCTGCTTCGTTGCCTCAAAGCCATTCATTTGGGGCATCTGACCGTCCATAAGAATCATGTCCAGCGGCTGCTTTTCGACCAGCTCTAGTGCTTCCTGGCCATTGGAAGCCTCGCAAACCACATCGAACCCGCCTTCGTATTCCAGAATTTTTCTCAACATCTGGCGCATGCCGCCCTGGTCGTCCACGATCATTACGCGTAGCATTATTAAGCTCTCTGAACCGAAAATGGTGATAAGTGATCAGGCATAGGGGGAGAAAAGAGGACTTTAGCTGCCGTTTGTCTGCTCCAGATAAGTGCGGATGGCCGCTACCCTCGGGTCTACGTCGCCGCGCATGTCTATTACGAGCCTCTTGTAAATCTGAGACAGGTTTTCCAGAACTTCGGCCTCATTCTTCACAAGTTCTCGGCCTATAGCATTGTTGAAATATCCTTGGGCCAACAGTTCCAGGTACTTCAACTGCGTTGGCTCCAGCCTGGCCAGCGCCTGGCCCTGTCTGGGCGTTAGGACGCTTGTGAGAGAGGGATCCGATGACCAGAAGGCCACAGGCCGCGCCTTTTACAGCGCACAACACGGTCTGAATATCTCGGACGATCCGCTTTATGAGGTAGGATCAGCCGCCAGAAGATACGATAAATTGCTTGGCTTTGTGGTTGGAGAGCAGCACGATGCCTGTAGAGGGACGCTCAGACTTGATAGCGAACCCTGCCTCTATGCCCGTAATGCCTTGGCCCAGTTCGATGTCCATTAGCATAACTTCAGGCGTCAGCAGTCTAGCCATCTCCACGGCGTCTTCGCCATTGGCGGCCTCGCCGATTATCTCTAGCTCTGGGTCGGCGCCCAGCTGAGCCCGCAGCATCTGCCGGAAAAGGGACTCATCTTCTACTATGACAACCTTGCTCGCGGTCAAAACTCTCTCCTGTACCTACCTTTCCAAATTAACTCCGGTGACTCAATTGAAAGAGGGTGCGACCAACAGTAGGGGTATGAAGTTTTCACCCATAAGGTTTCCGTATGCACGGGCATACACCGGTTCAGCACCCAGGAAGCCATTCCGAAAAGGGGCCTTGTCCGGTTGAAATCCAACGGACGCATCGGCCCTAATGTTGTTGCCCCTAAATTTTCTCGGAATGTTCACGCTTGCTATGTGTGCAGACGCGCCTGCGTGATGTAATGTGGTTACATAATGTATAATAAGGCCGCCCAGGAAGAGGCCTGAATAGTGCCGTTGCTGGCAGCCATAGCCAATGCGGTCTATAATGCTATGGCTGTGCGCATGCGGGATTTGCAGTTGTCCCCTTCCCGTACTGCTCAAAGCGCTTCAAGAAAAGGCTTAGTTTAGAAGTGCGACTAACTGGTGGGCCGAAAATTTGCTCCGTGAGCCTTAGATAATTCAATTGCAGTGGCCATTTTTTAAGATGTGTGGCCCAAAATAAAAATGTGTAAAACAACAGAGGTGGTGTAGATGGCGAAGCAGTTCCAGTTCCAGGAAGATGCCTGGAAGCAACTCATGATAGGCGTGGACACCCTGTCCCGGGCCGTCGGAGTAACCCTTGGTCCTAGCGGACGTAATGTAGTGCTAGACCAGGATTTTGGCCCTCCGCAGATTTGCAGCGATGGCGTAACCATTGCAAAAGAGATTGAACTCAATGACCCATTCAAGAATATGGGTGCCCAGTTGTTGAAGGTCGCCGCAAGCAAGACCAACGATGTGGTCGGTGACGGCACGACAACTTCGACGATCTTGGCTCAGAGCCTGCTGCGCCAAGGGTTCAAGAATATGGCTGCTGGCGCAAGTCCCTTGGAATTGAAGAGAGGGATAGAGGTCGCTGTAGCCGCTATCAAGGCGGAGATCGTTGCAATGTCCCGCCCTGTGGATAACAAAGAGCAGGTCTCGCAGGTTGCCATTCTTGCTGCGCACGAGGACGAGATGGGAAGCATCATCGCCGAAGTGCTGGACGAAGTAGGCGAGTCCGGTGTTGTTACCGTGGAAGAGTCCAAGGGCCTGGGTTACGAAGTCGAATACGTAGAGGGAATGCAGATCGACAGAGGCTACCTTTCGCCTTACTTTGTGACTGATCAGGACAAGATGCTCACGGAGCTAGAAGAGCCGTATATCTTGTTGACCACAGAGAAGATTTCGGCCATGACGGATCTTATTCCCATTCTTGAGAAGCTAAACTCCGTCGGTCGCAATATCGTCATCATCGCTGAGGATATAGATGGCGAGGCACTGGCCACTCTTGTTGTAAACAAGATTCGTGGCAACCTTAATGCGGTGGCGATCAAGGCACCGGCGTTTGGGGAGCGACGCAAGGCCATCATGGATGACATTGCCATTCTGGTGGGCGCTACAGTCATCAGCAGCGAGCTGGGGCGCAACATGGAGTCCGCGACCATAGAAGACATGGGCAGAGCGCGAAAGGTTGTGTCCACCAAGGACGACACAACCTTTATTGAGGGAGAAGGAAACAAGGCCGATATTCAGGCACGAATCGGCCAGATCCGGCAACAGGCTGGGGACACCTCTTCCGACTACGACAGGGAGAAGCTGGAAGAGCGGGCTGCGAAGATGTCTGGTGGCGTGGCCGTCCTGAAGGTTGGTGCGTTTACTGAAATCGAGCTTCGGGAGAAGCGCCAGCGTGTGGAAGATGCTCTGGCAGCTACCCGAGCAGCCATGGAAGAGGGCATTGTGCCAGGCGGTGGAACGGCGTTAATCCGAGCTGCCCAGGCGGCGCGAGGTAAGATCACTCTTACTGGAGGCGAGCTTACAGGCTCGAACTTGACCTTTGAGGCCATCACCGCTCCTTTGATGCTAATCGCCGACAACGCGGGCTACAGTGGTGTTGTTATTCTGGACGATGTTCAGAAGGGCGAAGGCGACTTCGGTTTCGACGCCGAAGAAGGCAAATTCGGAAGCATGTACGAAATGGGTATAGTCGATCCTACGAAGGTTGTGCGCTCCTCGCTGGAAAATGCGGCCAGCGTAGCGGGCATGATGATGACCACGGACAGTATCATGACAGAGCTTAACCCTATGAAGCTCCCGGCGCCTTACGACGACTAAAAGCCGGACAAACAATTAGTGATTAGTAACGAGGGCAGGCGTTGAGTCTGCCCTCGCTTTTTGCTTATTTCACTACGTACTGTAGTCTGGTGTTTGTTAGCATCACCCGATAAATCGAAGGAAAAGGACTCGGCGCATGTTGAAGCCAGGTTCTACTGCCCCTATAATCACGTGGCGAATTGTAAGCAAATCCAACATCAGCGGCAAAGCGTAATCCCGTAGGAGGTGTGAAGTACATTGGCCGAAGTAACCACAATCGACAACCAAGCAGACCAGCCCGCTGCCGATGACCGCGCATCAGCCGGGACTACATCTATTGAAGTAAAAGAAGTCAGCAAGTTCTTTGGATCGCTGACTGCTGTGAACAACCTGTCCTTCACCGTGAAGAAGGGTGAGATCGTTGGCTTTCTAGGGCCGAACGGCTCCGGTAAGACGACGACTATGCGTATGCTGACCTCGTTCTATACGCCAGATGCCGGAGAAATCAAGATAAATGGCATCGATACGCAAGAGAACGATCTGCTGACTCGCTTCAGCATTGGCTACTTGCCGGAGAACAATCCCTTCTATGCCGACCTGATGGTTAGTGAATACTTGAACTTCATAGCTGACCTGCGCGGCCTGTCCAAAGAGGAACGCAACCGGAACATACCGCCTACCGTCGATGAAACGGGCCTCAGCGACGTCTTTTACAGGCCTATCGGCCAGCTTTCCAAAGGCTACAAACAGCGTGTTGGACTGGCGCAGGCAATTCTGCACAGGCCTTCGATTCTGATTCTGGACGAGCCTACAGAAGGGCTCGACCCTAACCAGCGTCTCACCATCCGAGACCTTATCAAGTCTCTGGGGCAGGAGCGCACCGTAATGATCAGCACCCACGTCATGCAGGAGGTGGAGACCACTTGCGAGAGGGTTCTTGTGATCAGCAAGGGAGACCTGGTGGCGGATAGCCCTGTCAGCGACCTGCTTTTGAAAGCGCAGGGCCTGCGTGCTGTGCATATCGAGGTGGAGGGCAACGAAATCGAACGTGCCCTGGAGAAACTGCCCAACGTGGATTCCATACAGCGCGAGGACCGAGTAGACGGCCACAAGCGTTACATTATCTCTACTCAGGCTAATGAGGACCTTCGTCCGGCTATTTTCAATCTGGCAAAGCGCAACGATTGGGTGCTTTACGAACTTCGCGAAGAGCGGGCCCGCATGGAGGACGTGTTCCACGACCTTACTGTGGACCGGCAGAACGAGAGCCAGGAAGAATCTTGATTCAGCATTTGTTGAGAATCGATTATCAGGCCGCACCGGTTCGTAGGGACGTGATTTAGAGAATGCGTTCGCTGCTAGCGCTTGTCAAAAAAGACCTGAAGGGCTACTTCGATCAGCCCATTGGCTACATTATTATCGTAGGCTTTGTTGCGCTGCTTTCCTGGTCATTTTTCAACTCAGCGTTCCTTACATCAGAAGCCTCGCTAAGGCCGCTGTTTACCGTAAAAGCTGCAGTGGAGAGCCCATCGATACCCTGGCTGTTAGCCTTCTTCGTGCCCTTGGCCACCATGCGCTTGCTGGCTGAGGAGCAGAGGGACGGCACCCTGGAACTGCTTTTGACTCAGCCTCTACGCGGATGGGTCATACTGCTGTCCAAGTTCGTGTCCGGCCTCATATTTGTGTCCGTGGGAATCCTGGCAACCTTGGGAATTCCCCTAACATTGCAGACAGCTGGTAGCCTGGATTGGGGCGCAGTGACAGGCCAGTACGTTGGCAGCATTTTGTTGGCAGCATCCTTCGTATCGATAGGCCTGTTCACCTCCAGCGTGACTCGTAACCAGATCGTGGCCTTCATCCTCGGTGTGTTCGTAACCCTGGGGCTAATGTTGATCGGCCTGGACGAGATAGGCGTGACGTTGCCCGGTCCCGTTGCCACCCTCTTGCAGTCTCTAAGCCCAACCGAGCACTTCACTAGCATTGCCCGCGGCGTTATCGACCTCAGAGACGTGCTCTATTTCGTGGCCTTGATATCGACATTCCTAAGTGCCACATACTTGAGCATCCGGGGTGGAACACTCAGCCATAAGTCTCCTCAGTACCGCAATTTGCAACTTGGTACACTGGTGCTTATCGTCTTGAGCGTACTGGTTGGCTGGTTTGGCAGTTCAGTCCAGGGACGCTTAGACCTTACAGCCGACAAGATATTCACTCTCAGTGATGGTACCGAGAGCATTCTCTCGGGCCTCGATGACCTGCTCACGGTGGAGCTATACCAGTCCGATGATCCTCCTGTGCAGGTGGACTTGGTCACTAGGGACGTGAAGGATTTCCTTGACGACTTCGTGGGTGAGTCAGGCGGTAAGGTCAAGCTGGTGCACCGCTTCCCGGACAGCGATCAGAGTGCCGCAAGAAGGGGACAGCTCGCCGGTGTATCGCCGGTCCAGTTCAACGTGCAGACCTCTAACGGCCTGGAAATCAAGAACGGCTATTTGGGGCTGGTCCTGACATATGCCAACCGCCGAGAGGTTATTTCGTTCATACGGACCATCGACGGTTTCGAGTATAGGGTTGCCACATTGGCATTCAATATGCTTCAAGAAGAGACGGATCGAAAGAGCATTGGCTTTCTTGTGGGGCATGGCGAGAAGAACGTGCGTGACGACTTCACAAACCTGGGAAGCCTCCTCGCTCAGCAGTACGACCTGGCGGAGATCGCCGGGGACGAGGACGGGCTGCGAAATATGCAAACTCTGGATGTTCTGATTGTGGCCGGTCCGACACAGCCGGTCTCGCTAGAAGTACGCCAGGCCATGGACGAGTTCCTTGCCTCTGGTGGCAAGGTATTGCTTATGGTGGACCCTGTCAATATAGATATCCAGAGCATGACTGCCATACCTAACCAGTTCCATTTCGGTGAATTTGCCGCCAAGTACGGCATTGAGGTACAGGATGACCTGGTGTTCGACGTGCGGTCCCACGAGACCTTGCGATTCGGCTCTGTAATGCTGCCTTACCCGTACTGGGTGCGATCTCCAACGGCAGAGCGCAAAGTAACAGGTGATTTGGAGTCCGTGCTGTTCCCCTGGCCAAGTTCGGTGGGCACAACGGAGTCTCAAGTTGGGCAAGCCGAATTTATTCCCATCGTTCGGACTTCGCCATTTGCGGCGGCAGATTATGCCTACGGAAATGTACAGCCTAACTCTCCCCAGCTAGACATATCTGGGGTACAGCTGTTTGCAAACGATCTCGCCATGGCCGTCGAGACTCAGCTAGCAGATGGCAGCGGTGATACATCGAGGTTGGTGGTGGTTGGCGACTCCGAGTGGCTAACTGACAACATTGTGGCCCGGGCTCAGGAGAATATGGCGCTTGGTCTCAATCTGATCGACTGGTTGGCGCAGGAAGAGGCGCTGGCTGAGATTCGATCCAAGGTAATCACGACCAGGAATCTTATTTTCAGCTCACCGACGCATCGTAGCGCCGTGAAATTCGCCAATATTGCTGGCGTGCCTCTGGTGGTCGTATTCTTCGGCCTTCTGCGTTACGTAGCGCGCCGTAGGACCGGGCGTAAGGTGTACAGACGTGAAGAGTAGGCAGGTAGGCTACGTTCTGATGGCGTTGATTGCGCTGGGCGTGATCGGAATTGTGTTGCGCCTCATTTCGGCTGGGGGCAACGAGCTGGTGCTGGAAGGCATTCTGCCAATCTCACCGGACGTTATTGACCGTGTGACAATTACATCGCCCACAAGTCAGGCCAAGCTGGACAGGGTTCCCGGGCCTTCTGGCGTTTGGGAGATTGATGGCAATCTGGCCTTTGTACCTAAGTTGGACGCGCTCTGGACCGCGACGGAGGACATAGACGGGGCTCAGCTGGTGGCGGAGAATCCTGCCAACCATGAACGCATGGGTGTGGGTGACGACCAGGGCACATATGTCGTCTTCTGGTTCGGAGGCAGCATACAAGAAGAGTTTATCATCGGAGACTGGTCTCCGGATGTGCGCCTGTGCTACCTGCGCAAGCCTGCCCGTGACCAGGTCTATGGCATTCCTTGCCCGCTGGCCAACATATTCGATCCGAATGCCGATGGCTGGCGAGATCCCATCGTCGTGAGCATACCGAGAGATGTCATCGACATGGTGGAGTTTAGCTATCCTGACGAGGAGTTCGCCCTCAGGCGGGTTGCTCGTGGGTGGACAATCGACAGTGGCTCTGGTGAGGAGGCGGCGAACATATTTGCCGTAAACGCAGTGCTATCCAACATAGAGGTGCTGGTTTCCAGAGAGTTCGCAGGGCAGGAAGAGGTGCAGGGCCTGGATTTCGCAGGGCGGGACAGCGCCTCTGTACGCATTACACCGAATTCCGAGAGTGGTTTCCCCGTCACCAGGGTGCGGTTTCTGCCGAGAGACAACACGTCTTTCTACGCCAGAACCCCGGTTCAATCAACCGTCTTCATCGTCGATGCAGGCGTGACGGCAAACTTGCTATTAACTGCTACGGACTTCAGCACGAGCAACTAGGTTAGAGCCTGCGCTGAGCCGCTTGTCGGGCCATCCTGATGCTATAATACCGCCCGATATGCTTCCCTCAATCGCACGCCACCTATGGCACTAATATCGTTCCTCACGGCTAACGCCGCTTGGACTGTCTCCTTCAGGTACAGAGATTTTCGAATCTTGTGGGGCGCCACGCTAATGCACTCCCTGGCCATGGGCATGGAACAGGTCGCCGTTATTTGGCTGGTGTTTCAGATGACAGAGTCTCCAATCATGGTTGGACTCGCCGCCGGAGCACGAATGGCCCCTTTCTTTTTCCTAGGAATTCTGTCAGGTGCAATCACAGACAGGGTTGACCGTCGAATCTTCCTGCGATTAGTCACCGTTTGTGGAAGCGTCATTGCTTTCATAATGGGGGCAATGCTGATGGCGGGCATTGATAACGTCTGGTACGTGCTCGCCCTGGCCGCCGCAACCGGCTGCATGTGGGCCTTTGTGATGACCATCAGACACTCCTACACCTTTGATATTGTAGGGCCCGAGAATGCGCTTAATGGGCTCTCCATGAATGCCATGGGACAAAGAGTAGGTGGTGTAATTGGATCGTTAGTGGCAGGCGGGGTTATCGCGTTGAGCGGGGTGGGGGAGCAGTACCTGGTAATCGGAGCGGTGAACATAGTCGCTGTTGTTTTCCTGATGGCGGCCCGTGATGTGGGACAGGCGGCACCCAAAGAGAGGCAATCTGTAATAAAGAATCTTGTGGGCTACGCCGAACTTGTTCGTGAAAATCGCATCCTTATGATTCTCATGCTGCTGACGGGAGCCACCGAAATCTTCGGATTCACGCATCAGAGCGTCCTCGTGGTATTCGCGAGGAATATCTTGGATGTGGGCCCATTAGGATTCGCATTCATTACCGCGATACGTCAGGGTGGGGGAGCCTTGGGACTGGTAGTGCTGGCATTTATGGGTGGGACCAGGCATAAGGGGCAGCTCATGTTCATCACCGCTGCAGGATTCGGCCTGGGTCAGATGGCGTTATTCTGGTCGACGAATCTTTTTGCCTTTTTGATCGTCCTTGCCTTCATCAATGCATGCGCCTCCATGGTGGATACGCTGTACAAGACCCTGATGCAACTCAACGTGACGAACGAGCAGCGTGGTCGCGCGACAGGTTCCTGGGTATTGAGCATTGGCGTTGCTCCGATAGGCCACCTGAGTGTCGGCTTCATTGCTGGGAATTTCGGCGCTCCCGTCGCCCTGCTGTTTAACGGCTCGATTCTGACTGCTGTGAGCATCTTGGCGGCGCTGGGCCTGCCTCGGATGTGGCGTCTGGAGTAGGTTCTTCTTCCTGGCCCGGTTGGCTCATCATTTGAGATCGGCTATTTATCTGCTCGCTAATTGGCTGTAACGGTCTGTTGTTTAGCCAATTCACTTCGAAGGCGGCATTATGGCTTTAATTTTATATTGATGGGGCCAAGTACTGAACCGTCGAAGTTAGAAATATTGAAATTGTGAAATCTCGAAATGTGAATCGAAAGCCTGAAATTATCTTGATGGCTGGGTCTGTCGATGCTAACATAGGTGTTGACGGCAACCACTGAATTACAGGCCCGTCATGTCACCATGTTCCGCAGTAGCTCAGTGGTAGAGCAATCGGCTGTTAACTGATGGGTCGTAGGTTCGAATCCTACCTGCGGAGCCAAATTTTCTAAAGTATGTCTTCAAATGAAAAATCCTCCAATATGCAGGGGATTGTTTTCGTTACCCAACTACAAGAATTGCTCGCTAGACCTGCCAGCTTGCTTCGGTTCGATCCTCCAAGAACAGTGGGTAGGAATTATCTGGTTCGGCACCGAGCCTTTGTCGAAAAGCCTCTTCAAGCCATCCATGGATTTCGTCCGCGCTGTCGGTCCACATATGAATCTTTGCGAATCCACATTGGAAGTTGGCATGAAGCCTGGGTGGAATCGTGTAGGTGTCGTACTGGTTCGGAGCCGGGAAGTTATACGTCGGTAGAAGTATGTCCATTAGCCCGGAAGGGGTGCTGAAGGGCGTTTGCCGGATGCTGGCCCCTATTTCCCAGTCCACATGCCTGCGCTTCCAGGTATCAGCGCCAATTAGGACAATAGTGATATTAGTATCGCCCAGGTAGTTATCACGAATCGTCTTATAAAGAGGATCGACTTCAGCTATGGGCCCAACATCGCCAATCTGAACAGATCTTGAGACCGCGACATCGCCTTGATTCCCAAGTAATTGAGCAAAGCAGTCCTGGTAAGCCTGGTCGTTACCATGATGAGCACTTACAAAAACCTTATGTTTTGAGAGTAATTGCATATCCAGTTCCCTGCTGAATCACTAAATGCTTTCGTAATGTCAATACAGTAGTAGCTTGAACCCATTACCCTATAAAGCCATTAAAGTACCTTTGTATCTGGGGCAAGCACACATAAAAAAGCCCTCGCCGGTTAATGCGAGGGCTTTTGGCTGACTGGGTATTTTCGTTAAAGGGTTAGCGGAGTGTCGTCCTGATTCGCCCACTCACCCATGGAGCCGTCGTAGTTTCTGGTCCGCTGGTATCCCATCAAATTGAGGATGAACATGCCGTGCGCCGCACGGATGCCACCCTGTCAATAAGTGACAACCTCTTTTTCAGGCGTCACCCCTGCCGCCTCCAACATGGCGCGAAGCTCATCAGCAGGCTTGATAGTCATGACCTTGTCATCGGTGACGAAGTTCAGCCACTCTAGGTGCACCGAATTGGGAACTCTACCAACCCGCTTGTTTCCACGGTTGTTGGTGCCATCCCATTCGCTGTCCGCACGGACATCGAGGAACAGTACGTCGGAATTATCCACATTGGCGACGCCATAGTCCAAAGTGCAGATAAGGCTATCGTTGGTCTTGGGAGTGAACGTTGCGGAACCCTTGTCAGGACTGGTATCCGACACTGGCCTGCCCTCTTCGAACCACTTTCGCCAGCCGCCGTTTAGCACCTTGACGTTGGTGTGCCCGTAGTAGTTCAGCACCCACCATAGCCTTGACGACCAGAGTGAGCCATTGCTGTCATAGGCAACGATTAGATTGTCGTCGCCGATGCCCATGGACTCCATGACCTCTTTCATCCTGTCCGGTGGCGCGACCAGCGGGTACTTCCTAACGTCAGAGTCGTACTCCACCTGCTTGATGTAGTGGTGCACGGGAATGCCGACCGCACCCTTTATATGGGCGCGCTTGTAGACGTCGATTGGGTCGCAGTCCACGATTCGAATATTGGGATCGTCTAGCCTCTCGGCGAGCCAATCGGTCTCTACTAGCAGGTCTGGGTTGGCGTAAGCCTGGGTAGTCATATCTTCACCTCGTAAGTCCAATTAGAGTTGGTTGGCAGCTTCGAAGTTGCCTGGAAATCGGGCTTGAGTATAGCACACCGGCCGGTTCGCTAAGCTTATCTCGCTATGGATACCGGTAGTCTCGGATGGCTCGTATGGAGCGCCAGACCACAATTACGACCAAAAGCCCAACCACTCCGGCGAGCACCATGGTGTTGCCTGCGCCGATCTGGTCCGACATGAAGCCGACTTCGAACGTCCCGATGTTGTTTGCGCTCATGGCCGCCACGTTGTTGAAGCTGACGGCCCTTCCCCTCATGTTATCGGGTGTCGTTAGCTGCACCGTTGTTTGGCGTGTGGCCATGCCTATGGCGTCTGTGGCACCCAGGCCGATCAGTACGACAACTCCTAACCAGAGAGCGGTTGTGAAGCCCAGGGCGATCAGAAGCAGCGCGAATCCCAGTGAGGCGTACATCACAAGCATGCCCTTGGCTCTGAAGCGCGTAAGGAAGAGAACGGCAAAGGTTCCCGCGATGCCTCCAATTGAGTTGGCGGCCGTCATAACTCCCACGGCGCCGGGGCCGGCCTTGAACAGGCGGTCAGCCATCAGAGGCATTATCTGCCTGTAGTGGCTGACTATGGTTACGCCGACGTCCATGATGTATAGGCCGGGTAATATTGGGTGCGACTTGATGAACAGAAAGCCCTGCCACATCCTGTTAAGCATGGATCCCTCGGTTACGGCTCCACGAGGCATCCCGGAGACTCTTATCAGCAGTGGAAGTATGACACCGGGTATGGAGAACAGCGTGGCTGCAGCAAAGGTCGCCGGAAATCCAAGCGTCGTAATGGTTGCCGCGAACACCAGCGGCGAGACCACAGCGCCCACCTGAAACGTGGCTGTGTTTGTTGTCACCGCGTGCATCAGGTGAGTTCTGGGCACTACGTTAGCTGTCAGGGCTGACCTTGCCGGGTTGCCCACGGTGCTGGCCACGCCAAGAATGGCAGTTGTGGCGAATATGTGCCATTCGCTCAGGTTGTCTGTCGCCACCAAGGCAGTCAGCACGATGAGTAGGACGAAGCTGACGGACTGGGCATACGACATCAGCTTTTTGCGATCGATCTGATCAGCCAGGGCACCGCCATAGAGCACTGCCGGTAGCTGGACGGCCAATTGCACCAGTCCAAGCATGCCCAGCTGCACGCCTGAGCCCGTCTCCTCGTATAGCCAAACGCCTGTGACTAGGAGACGCATCT
>Ga0302123_10000519_pt1 | contig 30288 bp, 27 predicted proteins | sample CB21_321_MG_FD_203109 | JGI IMG/M metagenome (GOLD analysis project Ga0302123, IMG submission 203109) | Marine microbial communities from Western Arctic Ocean, Canada - CB21_32.1 | ecosystem: Environmental > Aquatic > Marine > Oceanic | place: Canada: Western Arctic Ocean | collected 2017-09-28 | reverse complement strand
GCAGCGGTCGCAGTATAAGGCGTCGGGCCGATTGCGCTGCCTGCAGTTGCCGCAAAGGAGGGCGTTGGGAGAGTGACTGATGACGGCGCCACAGTGAGGGCAGTAGGTGTTGAGCATACGGATATATAGAGTGCAGTTAGGGCACTCGATGAGGGGGTAGTTTCGGCGGAGCCGGAAGGGGGAGACGCGCTGGCCCCACTTGAAGCGGCGGTAGGCCCAGATGGCGCCAAGGAGGACGATGAGCATACTTACCCAGAAGTAGCCGCCGCTGAACGATGCGATGTTGAATGCGGCGTGCAGCAGGGCGGCGGAGGTGAGACTTCCTGCGACGAACCAGGGACGCGTGCGGCCGGATCGCTGGTGGACACTGAGGCCATAGCCCCAGAGGCTGGCGAATACGAGGTGGGCGACGGTGGTGAGGGGGCCACGCACGAGGAGGACCTCGGGCCCAAATTGCATGACGTAGCCTAAGTTCTCGATCGAGGCGAAGCCGAGAGCGGCTGCGGTGGAGTAGACGAGGCCGTCCACGGGTTCGGTGAAGTAGCTGGAGCGGTACGGCCCGAGGCGCACGGCTAGGAATTTGCAGGTCTCTTCAAGTGGACCGACGAAGAGGAGCATGCTGGCGGCGAAGGTGGTCATGGCCAGGGTGTCGCTGAGGAGGTCGCCAGGAAGGGCGGCGGTGTTGAGAATACCCGCAGGAACCGACCAGACCATGCCGAGCACGAAGGTGAGGGCTACCCAGCGTTTCGGCGATGGCCTAACTCTGTTGAGCCGGACGTAGAACCAGAGCCAGAAGAAGCCCGGTGTGAACGAGAGTCCGGCGAAAAGAGCGATCTCCATGGGATGGGAATCGTTATCGCTGAACGACGACGGTGCCTGCGATGAGGTCGTGCAGCGCCCGCCTGTCCTGACGGAAGGCGACCATCCAGAAGCCCGCGCCAAACGGAATGAAGGAGAGAAGCTTGGCAATCTCGCGTCCAAAGGCTCGCCAGAAGCCGACGGGGGCTCCGTCGAGTCGCAGGACGTACAAATTGAAGGCTCGCTTGCCGACGGTGGTCGCCCATATGCCGAGGAGCACGGGGGCGTAGGCGATGCTCAATGTCCAGTTAATGAAATCTGCGGTTGGCTCACTCAGGCCAGGCTCGAGCAGATAGGAGGAGGCTGAGACATCGGTGAAGACAAGAATTAGGAGAGATATCGCTGCAGTGGTCACGATGGAGTCGATGATGAGGGCGACGAACCGCATCCCGAACCCGCCAGGTTTGGCACCGACGTAAGCAGCGATACCATCGACGCTGTTGCCGTCTTGGAACCCGGTGGAGCCATCGAAGGGTAGGCCGCAGTTGTAGCAGAACGCGGCTCGGGATTTGTTGAGGTGATGGCAGCGCGGGCAGTCGACGCCCGAGGATCGGAACTGGGGAGGGACAAATCCGTGTATGGGCGTGCCCGTACCCAGGGGTGTTGGCTGGCTCTGGCTACGGAGGTCTGCTAGCGACTGCTGTGCTGGGGACGCTTGCGCGGCTGGCGTGGCGAAGTCGAACCTGCAGTTGCGGCAGAGGTGCGTTGAGTGGGCGTTCTGGGTGTTGCAGCCGGGGCAGAGCCCGTCGATGTGCAAACCACAGTTGCCACAGTAGTTCGTGTCCGCGGTGTTCTCGCGAGTACACCGCGGACACGCGTGCGTTTCGGTTGGTTCTTGCATAGTTTCTAGGCGAGAATTGTGGGGGTTTGGCCAGCTGCTTACAAGGACTTGGGCTGGCTAGAGGCCGCCCTTCTCTTTGACGAGCTCGGTGTAGTGGGCCCATACACCGCCGGGGCGTCCACCGGCACCAGGGGCTGCTCCACGGGAGAGGGGGCCTTTGAGGTGGGGGAGGTCGCCCATAGTGTTGAAGGCGCTCTTGGCGTACTCGATCTCGGCGTCGGGGATGCCTGTGTAGTCTGGGCCTTCGGCGGCGTAGGCGTAGTAGTTCATTCGGGCTTGTTCTTCGAGATTCAGCATGGTCATGACGGCGGCTTCCATGTTGCGTCCGGCGCAGACGGCACCGTGACCTCGGAGCAGCGCTGCGTTGCCGTCACCGATGGTGTTGGCGACGTTCATGCCATCCTCTTCGTTGAGGATCAACCGGGAGTCTTGGAACACGGGGAGCTCGTTCTGCACGATGTCTCGGCCTTCGTTGCACATGGGGCGGAGGCGAACGCCGAGGAGGCTCATGAGGACGGTGAATCGGGGGTGGACGTGGACGACGGATTGCACGTCGGGGCGCTCACGGAGGATGCAGGAGTGCATCTTCACTTCGTAGCACTGAGAGGTGCCCTTGGGGCCGTCGACCATGTTGCCGTCAAGGTCGACGACGATCATGTCTTTGGGGGAGACACGGGCGAGGGCGTCGATCTGGTAGCCGCGGCCTTTGACAACGAACAACTCAGGTTCGTTGGGCACGCGCATGCTGACGTGGCCAAGCGATGCGGTGACGTGGGTGGAGAGTCCAAGCTCATCGAGGGTGCGGTTGGCTATGGCGACGGCGTGCTTGACGTCGTTGATCTCTTTAGTCATGGTCTGGCCTCCAAGGTGGGTTTGCTGTTCGCGTGCTTAGGACGGGATGGCTTGTATCACTCGACGGCGAGAGCGTCAACGTGGGGGCATTTGGGAATTGACAATTGCATGACCCTCGACGTGTTTCTTAACTCTAGGAATGAGAAGGATGGAGTCGTAAACATACGGAGGAAAAACGATGCCGAAACGCATGGGTAAGCCGCGTCCGTTGTCCAAACAACAAGTCCGTGCAACTGCTCCCGCTTATAAGGTCGACTTGTCTGGCATGCGACACAACGAGACGTATCAGGCTCAACGCATTTCAGATTCAAGACACCAAGGAGCACCGCTGAGTCGAAGCGAGTCGAGGCTGCCCGCATCTCCAGGCTCAAGCCTTGGGAGAATATTCAGGGGAAATGATCCCCCGGCAGCTATGTTTTGGGGTTCATGAGCCAGGTTTGGTCGCGGGCGGGGCCGGTGATCCATTCCTCGACGAGTTCCTGGCGGCCTGGGGCGGGCTCGACGCCGAGGCCGTCGGCGATGCGGGTCATGAAGTTGAAGGTGCTGGTGATGAGGACGGTTGAGAGTATCTGCTGGTCGTCGAGGCCCGCATCCTTGAGTTTCATGAAGTCACCGTGATGGACGTCGGCGGGCGAGACGGTGAGTTTGGTGGCGTAGTCGAGGATGGCGCGCGTCTGAGGGTCAAGGTCAGCTTTGGTGTAGTCATGCATGACGTGGCTGGCGAGCTCGTCGTCGTTGGATTCCCTACGGAGCCCCGCTCCGTGCATGATTGTTCAGTAGCGGCAGCGGTTGGCTGCGGCGACGGTGGTGGCGATCGCTTCTTCTTGCACGCGAGTGAGGGCGGACGAGCCGAAGGTGAGTTTGGCGTTGAGGTCGACGACGGCTTCCATGGCATCGTTGTTGAGGGACATCGAGCGGATGATGGCGCCTTTGTTGGTGGGTAGCTCTTGTATCCAAGTCATAGTTATCTCCAGCCTATAGACTGCTTAAATGCAGCTTAGCTAACGCAAAATACACAAGAATAGAATGTCTTGGCTTGCGGTAGGCCAGCCAAGACATCCGACTAGCGCGCACTAGCATAGTCTGAACTTTTGGGGTGAGCTACGAAACCAACGTTGGTGTGCCGACATTCCCGACCCTAGTCGCTGCTTGCGCAGTGCTAGTGGGAGGGTACGCTGGCTTGGGTGCTCGGTGTCGCTGGTGACGAGGGATGGCGAGAGATCCCTTCCCGGTTCCTCAGGGCAAGCTCTTCTCGGGCTGCTCCTCGTGTCAGGATGACGTGACATAGGGCGAGAGGGGAGGGGCCGAGGTGGGTTATAGGAATTTGCCCTGGGAGACGGGTTGGAGCAGGCCGGGGGTGTCGGTTTTGACGGAGCCGATGGCGGGCGAGATCTCGTACATGGCCATGGCGTCTGCGGGGTAGGCGATGAGCAGCCGAGAGAGAGCGCCGGTGTCGTGTTGGTCGTCGGCGAGCCAGTCATCGTGGGATTCGCGGGGCAGGATGACGGGCATGCGGTCGTGGATCTCGGCGGTCAGTTCGTTAGGCGTAGTGGTGACGATAGTGCATGAGTGGACCCAGCCGTCGGGGCCTTTCCATGCGTCCCAGAGTCCTGCCATGCCGAAGGGCTTCCAGCCGGCGAGGCCGATTCGGAAAGGCGTGGTGGAGCCGTCGTCGTTCTTGCGCCACTCGTAGAAGCCGTCGGAGAGGACGAGGCAGCGTCTCCGCTGGAACGAATGCTTGAACATGCCGTTGGTGGCGAGGGTTTCGGCGCGGGCGTTGATGGCGAGAGGCAGCTTGCGCGCTTTTGGATCGACCTGGGTGGGCTTGGACCAGGAGGGGATGAGGCCCCAGCGCATGTACTCGGCGGTCCGCGGGCCTTGCGCGCCGTACGTGAGCACGGGGTTGGTCGGGGCGACGTTGTAGTGCTTCACGTAGTCGACGCTGTTCGGGTCGAAGACGAAGAAGTCCTGGATCTCTTCGATGTCCGTGGAGATGCCGAATCGTCCGCACATGGGCCCATGCTAGCGCGTTCGCGCGGGAATGCGCTTGAAACTCACGGGCTTCGCCCGCCGGACTGAAGGTTGCTGGGCGCTCCGGGGTTAGTGCGCCAGATCGCTGTGTAGACTGCCCGCAAACCGCGTGAGGAGAGTGACGTATGACCATGTCGGTGAACGACGAACATCCAGGTATGAGGCAGGGGTTAGGCAGGTTGGAGGGGCAAGTCGCGGCGGTGACTGCGGCGGATAGCGGGATCGGCCGAGCGACGGCTCGGTTGTTCGCGCGTGAGGGGGCAAGGGTGGTGTGCGTGGACCGCGACGAGCGAGGCGATCCACGGGTGGATCGCCTGATCGAGGGCGATGGCGGGCAGGCGGCGTTCATCCTGGGTGATGTGTCATCCAACGAGACGTGCGAGGAGATGGTGAAGACGGCGGTGGATAGGTTCGGCGGGCTCGACGTATTGTTCCTGAACGCGGGGACGGGGGTGCGAGCGCCTATCCATGAGATGTCCGAAGAGGCATGGACGCATGTGATCGAGACGAACTTGTACAGCGTGTACCGGGGGTTGAAGGCGGCGTTGCCGGTGTTCATGCAGCAGGGGCACGGTAATGTGGTGATTACGGCGTCGAGCCTGGGCTTGCTAGGCGTCCGGAACTACCCGGCGTACTGCGCGACGAAGGCAGGGCTGATTAACCTGACGCGGCAGCTTTCGTTCGATTATGGGCCGGAAATTAGGGTGAATTGCGTGTGCCCTGGGCCTATCGATACGGCGCGCGTGAGGGAGTTTCCTCCACGTTCGCGGCCGGTGCCGCTGGAGGGCCGTGAGAGTGCGGGCGACGCGGTGAAGGCCTTGCACCGCTTGGGTCGCGCTGAGGAGGTGGCTTATCCGGTGCTGTTCCTTGCGTCTGAGGAGTCGTCGTTCATCACAGGGCACGCGCTGGTGGTGGATGGGGGGCAGACGGCGGCGGTTTAGGGGACCCTCTGCTCAGTCTTCTCCCAGAGGGCGGCGAGGTGGAAAAAGGGAGAGAAGGTTAGGGCACTGCTAGGCGCTGGGCATGTGGTATTCGAAAAGCTCAGTGTCTCTGACGGCGTCGGCGATCATCTGGTCGATGTCCATTTCGTCTTCGTAAGCGACGATGGTTTCGGATGCGACTGCGGTTGAGGGCGACTTGGGTACGAAGAGGGTGCAGCAGTCCTCGTCGGGGAGAATAGAGGTCTCGAAGGTGCCGATGGCCTCGGCTTGCTCAATGATCTCCTGCTTGTCCATGCCGACCAGAGGACGTAAGACGGGCATGGTGGCGACCTCACCCACGGTTGCCATGTTCTGCATGGTCTGCGAGCCGACCTGGCCGAGGCTTTCGCCTGTGACGAGTGCTTTGGCACCTTCGCGACGGCCGATTGCCTCGGCGACGCGGATCATGAAGCGACGGTAGGCGACGACGCGCAGCGGGCCGGGGACGGTGAGGATGACGCGTCGTTGGATGTCGGCGAAGGGCACGAGGTGGAGGCGAGTGTCGTATTGGTAGACGTTGAGGAGCTCGGCGAGCTCTTGGGCTTTCTCACGAGAGCGGCCCTCGACGAGGGGGAAGCTGTGGAAATGTACAAGGGTCGCTCGGCATCCGCGACGCATCATCCGCCAGGTGGCGACGGGCGAGTCGATGCCGCCGGACATGAGGACGGCGACACGTCCACCGGTGCCGACAGGGAGTCCACCGGAGGCGGGGTATTCGTCGGCCCAGATGAAGGCCTCGCGTGGCATGAGGTCGACACGGATGTCGAGGCCAGGGTTCTTGAGGTCGACCCGTGCTCCGGTCTGCTCGCCAACCATCGCACCGAGTTTGACGTTGAGCTCGTAGGAGGTCATGGGGAAGGCTTTGTCGGCGCGGTGAGCCGTGATGCGGAAGCTGTCGAACGCGCGGTCGGCGGCGATGGCTGAGACGGTTGCCGCGATTTCGTTGTAGTCGAGCGGCGTGCGGTAGGAGGGTGCGAACTTGACGGCGCCGAAGACTCGACTAACGCGCTCACGCACTATGTTCCAATCGGCGGTCTCTTCGAGACTGATCCTGACGAGCATGCGCCCCGCCCAGACTTGTTTGACGCCGATGCCTGCAGTGGCTCGGCGTACGTTGTCGACGAGCTGTCGGATGAACGTGGGGCGGTTCTTGCCTTTGAGGGCAATCTCGTGGAACCGAACCATTACGTCGTTGGGCGCTTTGAGTGTCATTGGGCCTCCGGCAGGATATTGTATCGGGTATGCTTCGCGCCCATCCCTTCGGATAGGCTGTCGAGGGCGTTTGAGTTGGTGCGCGGGAGTTTCGTTCGCGATCGGTTCGGGCGCCGCGGGTATGGAGATCCGGGAGCCGCACGCAGCCGAGGTGGGTGCCGTTAGCGCTAACACGACCGATGCTCGGGGGCTGTCACCTGCGGCTTCCGTGGAGTTCCATCCAAGGTTTGTTGGATGCGCGGGTATCCTCGCGTGGTGTCCGGCGCTTGAGCCGAGCGGTTGGGGCGCTGATAATGCCTCCACCATGACTCAGAATATGCCGAAATTGCCGAACGGTCTGAACGCGGAAGACCTGGTGGATATTTACGCGAATATGGTTCTCATCCGTACGCTTGATGAGCGTATTTGGGCGATGAATCGGCAAGGGAAGGCGGCAATCGTGGCGTCGTCGCAAGGCCACGAGGCTGCGCAACTGGCGTCTGTGTGGGCGTTGCGCCACCACGCGAGAGACTACTTCTGCTTCACCTACTATCGCGACCTGGCGGTGACTGTTTCGCAGGGCATGACGCCGACTGAGGCGCTGCTTGGGTTCCTTGCGAAGGAGGGCGAGCCGATGAGCGGGGCGCGGCAGTTTCCCCAGCATGGGGCGATGCGCGACCGAAAGGTCATCAATATTTCCAACGTGGTGGCGACGCATATCCCTCAAGCAGTTGGCTGGGCGCTGGCGGCGAAGATGCGCGGTGAGGAGACGGTGGTGGCTGCGTACATGGGCGATGGTGCGACCAGCCAGGGTGAGGTCCACGAGGCGATGAACTTTGCGTCGGTGATGAAGCTACCAGTTGTATTCATCGTGGAGAACAACAGGTACGCAATCTCCGTGCCGCAGCATCGACAGATGAACGTGATGGAGGTGTCATTGCGCGCCATCGGTTACGGCATGCCGGGAGTGACGGCCGACGGCACTGATGTAGTGGCGTCGTACGCGGCGTGCGCGGAGGCGGTCGAACGTGCGGCGCGCGGCGATGGGCCGAGCCTGGTCGAGTTGAACGTTGAGCGCTACCTGCCGCACACGAGCGACGATGATGATTCGGTATACCGAAATAAGGTTGAGATTGAGGAGGCCCGCAAGCGCGATCCGCTGGCGAAGCTGCGGGAACTGTTGGCCGGCGCGGGGTTGATGACGGACGAGCGCGATGCTGAGCTTCTTGAGTCGGCACGACGCGAGGTCGATGCGGCGACGGATGCTGCGGAGGCCGCGCCGTTCCCGCCTGACGATGACGTGATGGAACGGGTCTTCGAGGAGATGCGGTAATGGCGATCATGACCGTCATCGAAGCGGTACGCGAGGCGATGCGCGAGGAGATGCGGCGTGATGCGTCGGTGTTCGTGATGGGTGAGGATGTGGGGCGTCGTGGCGGGGTTTTCCTGGCGACGCAGGGATTTATCGATGAGTTCGGCGAGGAGCGGGTGATCGACACTCCGCTTGCCGAGGCGGGCATAGCGGGCGTGGCAGTCGGCGCTGCGATGGCGGGCATGCGACCGATCGCGGAGATTCAGTTCGGGGACTTCGTCTTCCCGGCGTTCAACCAGATCGTGGGAGAAGCCGGCCGGATTCGGTATGGCACGAATGGCACGGTGAACGCGCCGCTCGTGGTTCGTATGCCGTACGGCGGGCACGTTCGGGGAGGGTTGTTCCACTCCCAGAGTCCAGAGGCCTATTTTGCGCATACGCCTGGATTGAAGGTGGTGACGCCTGCGACACCGTATGACGCGAAGGGGCTGCTGAAGGCTGCGATACGCGCGAACGATCCAGTGGTCTTTCTCGAACACAAGCGTACGTATCGCGCCGTACGCGGCGAGGTGCCCGACGGTGACTACGTGGTGCCGATTGGTGTCGCGGACGTCAAGCGCCCAGGCGATGCGGCGACGATCGTGACGTACGGACTGACGCTGCACTATTCGTTGCGAGCTGCGGAGGTCCTTGCCGCCGACGGGGTCGAGGTTGAGGTGGTCGATCTGCGGACGGTGAGCCCCATCGATCGTGAGACCGTGCTGAAGTCAGTCCGCAAGACGAACCGTGCGTTGGTGGTGCACGAAGACAACATATCGCTGGGCGTCGGAGCCGAGGTCACGGCGTTGATCGCGGAGCACGCCTTCGACAGCCTGGACGCGCCCGTCATGCGCTTGGCCGGACCGGATATCCCAGCGATGCCTTTCGCGCCGACCTTGGAGGCTGCCTACATGCCGACGGCTGACAAAATCGAAGCGGCGTTACGGCGCTTGCTAGAGTATTAGGAATGACACTAACGATTATCGAGTTGCCCCAAGTTGGCGAGTCCGTTACAGAGGGTGTGATCAGCAAGTGGCTGGTGCAGCCTGGCGCGAAGGTGCGTAAGTTCGACCCGTTGCTCGAGGTGATGACGGACAAGGTGAACATGGAGGTGCCGTCGCCTTTCACGGGCACGTTGATCAAGACGCTGGCCGAGGAGGGGGATACGGTCCCCATGGGGCAGCCCATAGCTGAAATGGACGTGGAGGGTGAGGTGCCCGCCACGCCAGCGGTTACGACCGCCGCTGCTACGGCGAGTGAACCGACTGCACGTGTCGCCAGTTTTGAGTTCGTGGACTCGGTCCGGAGCGTGGGCCCCACGGGCTCGGGCGAAGGCGGGCATGGACGGCCCGACGCGCTTCAGGATGCGGCTCTCGCAACGCCGGCGAAGCTGTCGCCGCTGGTGAAGCGGCTGGTTGGCCAGCACTGCGTGGATGCCTCCCTGCTGACGGGCACAGGGGTGGGTGGGCGCGTTACCAAAGAGGATGTGCTTCGCTTCGTTGAGGAGTCTAAGCAGAGGGCAGCCCTGCCAGCCGCTGCCGACGCTGCGGCTCTGCCGGTCGTGGCCGAGGCAACGGGAACCATCTTCGCGCTGACCCCTTTGCGGAAGACGATCGCTCAGCACCTGGAGCGGAGCGCTCACGAGATACCGGCAGCCTGGACCATGTTCGAGACGGACGTGACAGGGCTGGTGGCATATCGGGACGCTCAGCGCGATGCGTTCGCACTGGAGGCTGGGGTGCCGCTGACGTACCTGCCTTTCACGGCGTACGCGGTGGCGCAGGCGCTGATGGCGAACCCGCTGCTGAATGGCCGTTGGACTGAGACGGGGATCGCACTGCATGAGCACGTGAACCTGGGCTTGGCGGTGTCGACGGATGCGGGCTTGATCGTGCCGGTGATTCACAACGCCGATATGCTGGGCGTTGGGGATCTGGCGCTGCGGGCCCATGCGCTGATCGCTGCGGCGCGCGAGGGCAAGCTGAAGCTAAAGGATGTGCAGGGGGGGACGTTCACGTTAAACAACACGGGGGCGCTTGGCTCCGTGGTGTCGGCGCCAATCATCAACCACCCGCAGGCTGCGATTGTTACGACGGAGGCCATCATCAAGCGACCGGTGGTCGTCGGGGGCGATGCAATCGCGGCGCGGTCGATGATGAACCTGTGCATGACGTTCGATCATCGGGTGTGCGATGGGGCTGAGGCGGGCAAATTCCTCGCGGATATCAAAGCTCGTTTGGAAGCGATTGGCGAGGACAGCTCGCTACTGTAGCCGCTGGCTGTTGGTTCTTCACGGCGTGATTGTGGGACTGAATCTGGTTTGGGAAGACGGTTGGCCCCGGCAGCGGGGCTATGTGAACATCGGACCGCATCTTTGAGTCGGAGTTTTCTTGTGCCTGAATCTGAAATGACCCTTCGCTACGGAATGAACCCTCATCAGAAGCCTGCAAGGGCGTTCGTGGAGGGCGGCAGGCTGCCGTTCGAGGTGCGCAACGGCTCTCCCGGTTACATCAACTTGCTGGATGCGCTGAACTCGTGGCAGTTGGTGCGCGAACTGAGCGCGGCGACGGGTCTGCCGGCTGCTGCGTCGTTCAAGCACGTGAGCCCCGCAGGGGCGGCGGTAGGCGTACCCATCGAAGGCACGCTCGCGCAAGCGATGTTCGTGGACGGCACTGAATTGTCGCCTCTGGCGGCTGCGTATGCCCGGGCCCGCGGTGCAGACCGCGTGTCGTCGTTCGGCGATTGGATCGCGGTGAGCGATGTGGTTGATGAGCCGACGGCGAGGTTGATACGGCGTGAAGTATCGGATGGGATTATCGCACCGGGCTACACGGACGAGGCGGCGGAGATCCTGGGCAAGAAGAAGGGCGGCAACTACTGCATGCTGGAAGCGGACACGAGCTACGTGCCAGCAGCAAGCGAGCACCGGACGGTGTTCGGCGTGACGCTGGAGCAGGGCCGCAATGAGATCGGTCTCGATCAACTCTCCAACGTGGTCACGAAGGATTCTGATCTTCCTGAGTCGGCGCGGCGCGATCTGATGGTTGCACTGACGGCGCTGAAGTATACGCAGTCCAATTCGATGTGCATGGCGTTCAACGGTCAGGTCATTGGATCCGGTGCGGGGCAGCAGTCACGTATCCATTGCACTCGCTTGGCGGGCAACAAGGCGGACCTGTGGTTCCTGCGACAGCACCCCACGACGCTGGGCCTGAAATTCCGCGATGGGCTGGGACGACCGGAGCGCGACAACGCGATCGACGGGTTCCTGCAGGACGATCTCGCACCTGCGGAGGACGAGGTCTGGCGCGGCGCGTTCGCGGAGGTGCCTGAGCGTTTGACGGCGGCGCAGAAGCGCGGGTGGCTGGACACGCTGACGGGCGTGGCGATGGGCTCAGATGCGTTCATCCCGTTTCGGGACAACATCGATCGCGCTGCGATGAGCGGTGTCAAGTACGTTGTGCAGCCCGGCGGCTCGGTGCGTGACGAGGATGTTGTGGCGGCGGCGGAGCAGTATGGGATGGTGATGGCGCTCTCGGGAGTCCGCCTATTCCACCACTAGGGTAGAGCTGGATACTCCGTGCACCCACTTGCTGTTGCTCGGCAAGGGCGATGGCGATGAGTTCGCGATTGTTTTGGAGCGCCGTGCATTCCCTGCACATGGCCGCTGCCGCTCGGTAGGAGTTGCTCGGACCACTAGTCAGCGCTTTGGAGGGATGTCAGGAGCATCTCGCCAAGTGATGTGTGGAGGCGCTACTCTAGCGACGATGGCTATCGATGCGCGATCTTCCAAGAGACCGTCGGCGAGCGCGCCGACTTCCGGTCGCTTGATGTGGCTTGGCGCCGACGTGGACTACCGGCGTGCGTGGGATCTGCAGAGGCGCATCGCGGCTGAACGCGCGGCAGGCGTGATTCCCGATACGCTGCTGCTGCTGGAGCATGCGCCGGTGTATACGGCGGGGCCGCGGGCGCCGATGGAGCACGTGGTGGGCGAGCTAGGGGCGCCGCTGGTCCAGACCGATAGGGGCGGGCAGGTGACGTATCACGGCCCGGGACAACTCGTGGGCTACCCCATCATCGACCTGGCGGCCAAGGGGCTTGGCGCGAGGGCTTACGTCCGTGGACTCGAGGCGGCGCTGGCCGAAGCGCTGGCAGAGTTCGGGGCGGCCGCGCATACGGAGGATGGATTGACGGGCGTTTGGACCGCGCGAGGCAAGATCGCGGCGATAGGTGTGAAGATCAGCAGGGGCGTGTCGCTGCACGGATTTGCGCTGAACGTGACCACCAATCTTGCGGCGTATGCTCCCATCGTGCCGTGTGGCATCGTAGATAGGCCGGTGACGACGATGACGCAGGTGCTTCGGGATGTGGGTGCGATGGCCGCACCTGGGATGAGTGAGGTTCGTGGCTCGGTTGCGCTGGCAATCGGCAGGCAATTAGGCATTACCTGGAGTCAGATACCGGCGACGGAAGAGCTCTGATGGATGGCGGGAAATCCTGGCTAGCCCGCAGTGATTTTTGTTGAATGTTAGGTTTCCTCTCCCTAGAATTGACCTAGTGTTTGAGGATTTTCCATGGCCGCGATAAAGCAACTGTACGACCTTCAAACGGTGGATTTGGAACTCGATTGGCGCCACGCGCGGCTTGCGGAGATTGGTCGCGCGCTGGGTGACGGGAGCGCGCTCAAGCCGTTGAGGACTGAGGTGGCGCGCCTCGAGTTGGCGACGCAGCGGACGAGGGGCGATCAGACGAATCTCGACTCGATAATCGGCGGATTCGAGGCGAAGATTGCTGACGCTGAGGCCAAGCTGTATGGCGGTAAGGTGACACTCGCCCGCGAGCTGCAGGATCTACAAGCTGATATCGGTATGATTACGCGCCAGCGTAGTGAGCAAGAGGACCTGCTGCTCGCCGCGCTAGATGAGGTCGATGAGGCTCAGAAGGCTTTCAGCGATGCGTCTGAGAAGTTGACCACATGGGAAGCGAGGTGGCTTGCTGGCCAGCAGGCGATGACCGAGGAGCGCTCGGTTCTCGACGGTGAGCTAGGCGACCTTCAGGCCAATAGAGATGCGCGGGTTAACGGGATTCCCGCTCTTGAGTTGGCACTCTATGAGCAGGTGCGCAAGAACCACCAGGGCAAGGCTGTCGCGGTACTGCACGGCACTATGTGCGAGTCATGTCGCGTGGGAATACCCACCAGACATGCGCAGGACGCGCGCACATCGGATAAGCCGGTGCGCTGCCCAAACTGTGGGCTGATCTTGCTGGTGGAGTAGGGCATGAGGAGTATCGGCTATTTCATATTCGACCCCTTAAATCGGGGTTCTGAGGCAGCGCTGACCCAGGCCTATGAAAATTTCTGCGCCAGGGGCGGGCATATCGTCACGGGGTGCTTTGCGGAGGACTCAAGCGTCGATGGCCACCCCAAGTGGGAAGAAATGGCGCAGGCGATCGAGGATTCGAAGCTTGGATACCTGGTCGTGGTGCCCTCCGCTGAGCACCTAGGGCCGACACTCCAAGAAAAGGTGATGCGGGTTCTCGATCTCGACCTGTTGTCGTGCCAAACGATTTGCGATGACTCCGAGTACCCTGACCCGTTTCAGAATGCGGTGCGGGCACAGAGCGGGCCTGGCTCGCGCCGCGAGCGTATTCGCGAGGGTATGCGGGCGAAGGCTGCGAAGGGCTTGGGCCTCGGTAAGCCACCGTTCGGCTACAAGATCATCTATGACGGTACGTTCGAGGTGGTGGAGCCTGAGGCGGTAGTGGTGCGTGCGATGTACGATCGATACGCCAATGAGGACGGCGGCGTCCGTGCGGTGGCTTCATGGCTCAACGACGGTGGCCACCGAACACGACGTGGCCAGCGTTGGAGCATGGTCACCGTACGTGACATCCTGCGTAATACGGCGTACATCGGTACGTATCGCCGGTTCGGTCTGCGATTGCCGGCGAGCTACGAGGCGATAGTCGACCGCAACGTGTACCGGCAGGTGCAGGAGAAGATGCAGGGCCGGAGTCCGACGCGCCGAAACCCCAGGGCGGAGCCATTCCTGCTGTCGGGGATCATCTACTGCGGACACTGCGGTCAGCGGATGATGGGCGTTACTCGGCGTCAGTCGTGGCGTCGGAAGGACGGTCAGCGGGCCCGCGCCGAGTACCGCTATTACCAGTGCCAGTCGCGTATCAATCGCAATCAATGCGAGTACCGGACGGTCAATGCACCCGGGCTTGAGGCGATGGTTTTAGATCAGGTGAAGCAAGGGCTGACCAATGAGCCCGAGGAGACTCCTGATGAGTCGACGGACACCCAGCGGGCCGATGACGTTCGGCAGGAGATACTGTCACGGGCAGCGCGGATTCGGCGGCGCTACCAGTTGATCGTTGAGCGCGCGGCGGCGGGCGGGCTCACGTTGGCTCAACTTCGCGTCGCGACGGTAGAGGCGGAAGCTTCGATGCATGCGACGCAAGACCAGCTTGCGCTGGTGGAGAGTGGTGCGGCCGGCGTGCGTGAGCTCGCTGAGTCCAGCCGCGAGCGACTGGCGTACGTGTGGGATGACCTTGCGATAGGTGAGCGGCAGGAGGTCCTGCGCACATTGGTGGCGAAGGTTACGGTGACGGACCGACAGCCACAGATCAAGCTCGCGCCAGCTTAGTTGGCCGCTAGCCCAGCCGATCTCTCGTATACTGGAAGAGACCGAGAGCGCCGGACGGTCGCCGCGACATTGTCGGGGAGGAAAGTCCGGACTCCACCAGGCAGGGTGCTGGGTAACGCCCAGGCGTCGCGAGACGATGGAAAGTGCCACAGAGACCATACCGCCGATGGCCCTGCCCACGCGGGTAGGGCACAGGCAAGGGTGAAACGGTGCGGTAAGAGCGCACCAGGTCTCGGTGCGAACCGAGATGCTGGAAAACCCCACCTGGAGCAAGGCCAAATAGGGGAACATGTTCGCTTCGGCGGACATCGGGTGTCTGACCGAGTTCCCGGGTCGGCTGCTTGATCCTGCCGGTAACGGCAGGGCTAGATAGATGACCGTCACCCCGTTCTGCGGGGTACAGGATCCGGCTTACAGGCGCTCTCGGTCAGTTTTTCTTTGGGCTGGGGCCCGCCATCGTCTTCACTGCATCTTGGTAGGCTAACCAGTGGTGTCGACGGGTACTCGCTTTTCACGACATGGACTCAGCCATGGTGAGGAGGTATGGCTGAGTGCTTCGGAAGTACTCAGCTTGGATTGGAGATCAGTTATAGACGGCGGCGTGGGGAAGGCTTCATCGCTGCTTTTGCGATTGTGTTGCTGATTCCGCTAGAGCGAATTGGGACTGCCCGTGCTTGCGATTCGAGAGACTCGGTGAATCAGACCATTGAACATGATTCTATGTATTGGCAGCAATGCGTACCAATACATAACTCCAATCAGACCTTTAGGAGCGAAATAAGATGTTTGGGTCAGCAATGTACCGGTACCGTCGGCGGGCGTTGCGTTGAACTCCAACCATGCATCCCCTGGTACCTTCATGTCGGCGCGAAGCAGCAATCGGTGCCCCGGGGTCACGTGCGTGATTGTCCAGAAATCCAGTTTGGCTCCTTTTTCCAGCGAGTTAGAGGAATGTGACCTGCGCAAACCAGGCCCGCCAATCAGTCGATCCAACGCGCCGCGCAGCTTCCAGGCCCAGTCCATATACCAGCCTCGTTGTCCACCAAGCGAGCCGAATGCTTCAAAAACGTCTGAAGTGGAAGCCGTGACGTGCAGCGATCGAGTTTCTCTGATCATGCCAAGACTGCTGGTTGATCTGGTGGATAGATAGATCGCTTCGGTCGCGGGCACATCCGCCGAAATCGCGTCAGGTTGCAGATCTGCCAGAGCTGATCGCACGGCGCTTGCATAATCCTGCGGCGCAATCCCTGGAAACATCTCCAGGGCGGCTTGCGGGTCGTGAACTACAACTTCGTTGCGGAGACCTTCGACGATCGGGCGGGCAAAGCTGCCACGAAGCGGTGTTATTAGGTGCACCCATAAGGAAGATAGCCTGGGCGTGAGGACGGGCACCCTGATCATGGCACGGCGAAGCCCTCTGACACGGGCATAGTCGGTCATCATTTGCCCGTAACTAACGACCTCGCTTCCCCCGATCTCTACAACCTGGTGGCCACGCACGCTCAAGTGGATGCTTTCAACGAGATATGCGAGCACATCGGATAGTCCGATCGGTTGGACCTTAGTGAAGACCCACCTCGGGCAGACCATGATCGGAACACGCTCGGTCAAATAGCGAATCATCTCGAACGGAAGACTGCCTGCACCAACGACAGGACCTGCTCTGAGTTCGATGACCTTGCCCCCCCCAAACGCTGCAAGGTGTCGCCCGACCTCCTGTCTTGATTTCAAGTGCTCTGTGAGACCGGTAGATTCGTGACCGAGTGCACTCAGGTAGATAATTCGTTCGATTCGGGCTTCCCGTGCTTTTCGTCCAAATAGACCCGCCATGTCTAAGTCGCGTTGATGGAAATCCCCTCCGCTGCCCATGCTGTGAACCAGGTAATACGCGACGTCGATTCCCTCTAGCAATCGTGCAACAGATTCGTTTGAGTTCAGGTCACTTTCGAAGACCTCTACTTGATTGCTCCACCCCATGGTAGCGATCCGTTTTGAATTTCTGGCTCCAACGCGCACGGTGTGGCCTGCTTCAATAAGCAAGGGGACTAGGCGACCGCCGATGTAGCCAGTCGCGCCGGTGACAAGGACATTCATTTTGGTTCTACACGTGATTTCTGAGCATTAGCTCGGATGGGTATGGGTTTAGGTAGGCCTGGAGGTGCACCCAATCGGGAACAGTTGGTTTCCGAAGGTGGTGCTTGAGCAGGGTCAGGGGAACGATGAGAGGGAGTTGCTCTGAGTGGTATTGGTCAATTAGGCCGAGCATCTCCTGTTTGTCATCGTTCGAGATCTCGTCTTTCAGGAATCCCATCAGGTGGTGAAGGACGTTGGTGTTTTTCTTGGGTGTTGCAATCAGGAGCAAAGCCTCGGCCATCTGTGCTTGGTAGGTTGACATGAGCTCCCCCCAAGGAACGGTTCCGGCGCTCGCGACAAGGCGCCCGACTGAGCGATAGTGCGCGTTGCTGTGAGCCATGAACGTCAGTTTGTGGGCCGTGTGGAATCGAACAAGGCCCCCGGGGGTAGGGTCATTTTCGAGCATCTGGTGCCAGCGTCGACGAACGAAGATTCGCTCAACGAAGTTTTCTCTCAATCGCGGGTCATGGAGTCGGCCGTTCTCCTCTACGGGTAGGTCCGGGATTCGCTCGGTGAGGGCGCGCGCGAAAATCCCCACACCTTTTTTCACGGCAGGGGCCCCTTTGTGTTGGTAGACCCGGACGCGAAAGAGTCCACAACTGGGGGAGTTCGCGGTGAGAACGAAACCGTCGAGATCTTGGTCGGCGAGACCCGATGTTCGGTTCGTGGCCCAATTCCGCATGGAATTCGTGTGGTCAGTCTCGGTACGTGAGCCGATAAGCCTCGGTTTGTCAGGAGAACCAACCAACCGTATCTCTTCCCTTGGCACTCCCATACCGACTTCGAACTCTGGGCAGACCGTTACCCATTCCACGTAATCGGCCAAGGTGCCCATCAGGAAGGAGTCGCTGAGGTGGCCTCCGTTGTAGCGAACCTCTTCACCGGCAAGGCAGGAGCTGATGCCTAGGCGGACCGGTCGTTGGATATCGTTCATGTTGAACTCCCGTAGGAAGGCTTTTCTAAGCTAGCCCGCTAGAGTGCCGGCGAATACTTGCCAGGCGAGCGCACTCTTCGCTGTGAGGCTGAGCAGTATGTAGGTGGATTCACCGACGAGATAGTTTCTCCACGGACCGATGCGTTGATACTGCAGAATCATATTTAGGGCGAAACAGTTGAAAAAAATGAAGATCGAGAAAAAGATGCCATAGACGAACGCCGGGGGAGACGCATCTGTCGTGGGGCTCCAAAGGTATATGGCAATGGCGACCCAGGGCACGATACCGAGCAGAATTCCAAAGCTGTAGGAGAGCCAGTTGGGGGTTCCTGGTTGCTCGTAATGCTCCATGAGAAGCCCAAATAAAACCATGCCGGCGTTGACGAAGAAGATGCCGAGTAACGCGGCGATGTCCGAGATTCCAGGGAGCATCGCGATGACAACTATCATGAGTGATGAACTGATGCTGTATTCGATCCACCGAGCGTAGTTGCGGTTCAAGCCGAGGTTGCGAATGTACCAGGTGTGGACACCTGGTGCGGATACAATGAAGTGAGCTGCTGCCGAGAGGAAGACGAAAAGGGCTACGGCAATGCCAATGTTGATCGTGAAGAGAGTTGTTATTCCAGGAAGCGCAGACCCAGGAGGACCTTCAAGAAACGAAGCTGTGACAGGGAGAGCAAAGTCGTTTGAGAGCGCAAGGAGCAGCGCCGCTTGCATCAAGTGGAGCAGGCCAGCGCTCATGTTGTAGAAACGCAGTGATGTCGATCCCATCAGAATCGTCCTCGTTGTCGATAACCGGATTGTAGTTGTAGGTAACCCACCATTTGATTATAGGGACGAGGCGCTGATGGAGCGGGTATAGTCCTCCCAGGTTAATGCGTGTTTCGTACGCGCGGGGGTGTGTTCCCCTAGAGGAGAGACGGATGTCCCCGAACGTAGGTTTCATTGGGCTCGGCACGATGGGGCGACCCATGGCCGCAAATCTCGTGAAGGCTGGCTACCGGCTAACGGTGTACGACGTTGATGGAGCGGCCGTCGAAGCGCTGGTCAACCAGGGTGCGTTGGCTGCGAACTCGGCACGTGAGGTTGCCGAAGCGTCGGAGGTTATAGTGTCGATGCTTCCGGCCTCGCAGCACTCGCTGGCTGCGGCCTCCGGGCCAGACGGATATATCGCCGGGCTGAGCAAGGGATCGACGGTAATCGACATGAGTACGATTGACCCCGATACGACCCGGCAGATCGCAGATGCGGTCGCTGCTGCGGGTGGGGCCATGCTTGATGCGCCGGTTAGTGGTTCGTCTGCTTGGGCAACGACAGGCGAACTCACAATCATGGTGGGCGGCGCTGCCGCTGTGCTTGAACAGCACCGCGACCTTCTGGGCCACATGGGGACGAACGTCATCCATTGCGGGGCCATTGGGATGGGCGAGACGGTCAAGCTCGCGAACAACCTCGTTGCTGGAATTTCGATGATCGCGGTGACCGAGGCGTTCGCGCTTGGCGTTGCCAAGGGGGCAGACCCCAAGGTGCTCTTCGACGTTATGTCGAAGGCATCCGGTAATTGCTGGACGCTGCAGACTCGCTGTCCTGCACCGGGCGTCGTTTCCGATAGCCCGGTGAATGATGGTTTCGCTCCGGGCTTCATGGCTGACCTGATGTACAAGGATCTGGGATTGGCTCTCGCCGCGGCCAGCCAGGAGAAGGTGCCGCTGGCGCTGACCGCGATCGCTCATGAACAGTACGCTGCCACCAGCCGGCGCGGCTTCGGCCGCCTCGATTTCTCAGCGGTGGCGAAGCTACTCGACGGTGCGACAGGATAACCCGCTAACCGGAGTTGGACCGATGACGATTCAAGAACGAGTGCAGTTAGTTCCTATGCTGGTCGGTGGTGAGCGGACCCTAGCGAAAGCTGGGGGTACGATCAGCGTCGGGAATCCTGCCCACCGTAATCGACCGATCGCGGAGGTGCCGCGCGCCCTCGAAGAGGATGTCGATGCGGCAGTGCAAATGGCCTACCACGCCTTTCAGTCGTGGCGTCGAGTTTCGCCTCGTGAGCGAGGTCGCGCCATGCTTCGCATCGCCGATGCGATGGAGGCTGCTGCCGAGGAGGTCGCTGTTCTGATTGCGACTGAGACTGGCAATGCGCTGGCGCCCCAATCGCGTCCTGAGGCGAAGGGTGCAGCTGACGTGTTCCGATACTTCGGGGGCGTCGCGGGCGAGCTTAAGGGAGAGACTGTCCCGCTGGGTGAGGATCTGCTGGTGTACAACAGGCGCGAGCCGATCGGCGTTGTAGGTGGAATCATTCCGTGGAACTCGCCTGTGCTGCTGGGAGCGCTCAAGATCGCTATGTCGATCACGGCCGGGAATACGCTGGTGCTGAAGGCGGCTGAGGATGCACCGCTCGCCGTGTTGCGGATGGGGACGATCTGCAACGATTTCCTTCCTCCCGGAGTGTTGAACGTGCTCACCGGATACGGAGAAGAGGCAGGAGCGGCACTCGCCGTGCATCCGCTGGTCCGCAAGCTCTCGTTCACGGGTTCGACTGAGATCGGCAAGTTGATTATGCACGCGGCCGCAGACCGCATCGTCCCGGTGTCACTTGAGCTGGGCGGCAAGAGCCCCGTGGTGGTCTACCCTGACTCTGACAACGATACGGTCGTTCAGGGTGTTGTCGCGGGTATGCGGTTCACGCGACAAGGTCAATCGTGTACGGCGGGTTCGCGACTCTTCCTCCATGAGAGCATCCACGACTCCTTCCTGGAGAAGCTCGTTGCTAAGCTTCAGACGTTGAAGGTCGGGGATCCGCTGGACGAGTCGACCGACATGGGTTCGATTATCAACCAGAAGCAATTCGATCGCGTTTGCCACTACATCGAAGATGGCATCGGCGAGTCGGGGGCGAAGGTCGTGCTGGGGGGCATGCCTCCGCAGGACGGCCCTCTGACTGAGGGCTATTACGTGACCCCGACGGTCATAACGCGAGCCAATAACGATTGGCGAGTCGCCCGTGAAGAGATATTCGGGCCGGTGCTGGTCGTGGTCCCTTGGTCGGACGAGGAAGAGGCTATCCGCATGGCGAACGATAGCCACTACGGCCTAGCCGCCTACATCTGGTGCCAGAACATCAAGCAAGCGCTTAGCGCTGCCCACCGGATCGATTCGGGCTGGGTGCAGGTGAACCGCGGGCTGGGCCAGATCCCCGGCCACTCCTACGGGGGGTTCAAGATGAGTGGAATGGGCCGTGAGTTCTCGCTTGAAGGCATGCTGGAGAGCTTCACTCAGCGTAAGAGCGTGACGGTAAACCTGGCTTAACACCATGACCAGGAATCAGATGGGATTCGCACGCGCGCGTCAACCCGCGACCCTATGACGTCAGTTCGTTGAGATGTCGGCGCTGGTACGGTCCGGAGGAGCGGCGTTGACCGCCGAAGAGCTGCCGGACGAGGTATGGGAGACGACGGTGCCGGAGTCGGTGCTAGGCTTTTGCGCCGAAGGTGAGATCGTTGATCTGCTTGAGCACGCTGTCATTGTCCTGAGAGAGATCGATGGGCTTGCGGAAGGGCTGCGGCCAATCGACGGGTATGGCGTAGTAGACCTCGAGCCGGTTGCCCTCCGGGTCGTCGAAGTAGATGCTCGCGGCGTTGCCGTGGGTGACTTCAGATGTGATGTTGACGCCTTCTTCGATGAAGGCGACTCTGAACTCGCGGAGGGCCTGGATGCCGTCCACGTGGAACGACATCTGTTGGATCTGTGGAGATCCGTCGAGAGCTTGGCGTCCGGCGGCGAGGAGCAGTTCGTGGTGCTCATCTTCGGGGTGCGCGGATAGGAAGCACATGCCACGATCTCGTGCTTCGTCGGTTACGGTGAAGCCGAGGACTCGCGTGTAGAAATCACGCATCATGTCGTAGTCACTGACGAAGAGGCCAATGTGGCCGAGGCTTGTTACTTTTGCCATTGTTGTTCCTGTTGACCGTGAGGTACGGGGACATGCTGCGGCCGCGAGTTACTCTAGTTTCGGCACATTGGGTGCGGTAGACAGTTCAAGTTTGAGGGTTTCGATCCGCGGGATGTAGCACATGGCGTCTGCGCAGGCTTGGAAGCTTACCTTAATCTCGATTTCGGCGGTACCGGCTTCGCGGATGGTGCTGACGACGGGCACGACGATCTCGACGTTGCCATCGTAGGCGTTGAACTCCTCATCGATCTCCTCAATCCGGAAAGGTTTGGTCTCGGGGAATTGGGGAGTGCCGAAGGACAGGCCTTCGGTGCCAGTGACTTGGACCTTGGTGGGGAGGAAGCCGTCGGAGATGGACTCACCGTGGATGTGGAGGCCTTCAGCCAGTTCTAGAGTGACGTAGATCAGCGACCGCTGGCGTGGACGGATGATTTTGTCCATGAGTGCGGCACGAATATGCACTCCGTCACCCCCGCTCACTTCGCCATGGCTGAGCTGGGAGGGGTCGATGGGGAGACCGAAGCCCGCGTGCATCATGGCGGTGGCCGTTTCCCGCACCTGATACTGCTGGTTGAAGAATTTCGCGGAGACCTTGCCGTCGTGACCCACGAGATACGAACCCGGGAAGGGGATGCCGTAGAACTCGGTTTCATCGGGGCGCACGAGGGTATTGAGGATACCGAACTCACGAATCACTTTCGAGTCAACGTCGGAGAGGATCGGGTACTCGATGCGATAGTGCTGAGCGAAAGCGCCAAGGGCTTCAACCGAGTCGTAGCTGATGGCGAATAGCTTGATGCCAGCGTCGTCGAACTCCGCCTTGTGATCTTGCAGCTCCACGAGCTGCGTGCGGCAGTACGGTCACCAACGGGCCGAGCGATGGAACATCACGAGTGCTCTGCTGTCCCCTCTGATGTCGCTGTAGCGGATGGGGTTGCCGTGCTGGTCGGGTAGCGTGAAATCAGGGAGGGATTCACCGATCGTGGGCCCCTTGGAATAATCCTCGGTGTCGGGGTATCGGAAATTGGCTCGCTCGTCTTGTGACGCTAGGGTTTGCTGGTCTTGCTGTGTCACGGGAACTCCTCGATGCGCGGGCACTACGGGCTTATGGTGAGGTCCCGTTCTTGTTCTTGGTCTATCTTGAACGGGGGATTGGTGTCGGCTGGCGTGTTGCCGACCTCCTCGTGCAGGAACTTGAAGGTCCGTTCTAGCGAGAGCGCTGCGGCTTCTGTGCGGCTGCTACTGGACTCCTGGCCCGGATTCAGGAACGAGTGGCCGATACCTTGATACATGTGGACTTCATTTTGAATGCCTAGCCAGTCGATTTGAATGCGGAACCGTTCAATCTCCTCAGCGGGTGTGCTCTTGTCTTCTGTTCCGTAGTGGCACAGGAGTTTTGTTTTGATGCCAGTGAGCTCTGCTGGGTCGGGGAAGAGGCTTTGGTAGTAGATGACGCCTGCGCCGAATGCGTCGGTTCGACCGAGGGTGAGTAGGGCAAGGCCGCCGCCGAGGCAGAACCCGATGACTCCGACCTGGGCGTTGTCTTGAACCCATGGAAGCTGGCGGAGCCAGTCGGCACCGGAGGTCAGCCTGTCCACTGTGGCATTGATGTCGAGGGAGTTCTTAGCGAGGAGTGCGGAGGTGTGGTCAGGCGCGGAGTAACCGTCGAACAGGTCTGGCGAGAGAGTCACGAAGCCTGCACGGGCGAAGACACGCGTCATCTCACGCTGGAAGGCGTTAAGGCCGCTCATGCCTGAGACGAGGAGGACGGCAGGGTGCGTGCCTGGCGCGATGGGTCGGGCGACGTAGCCGTCGATGGTCTCGCCGTTGTGGGCGTACCCGGCGTGCAGGGAGATGATCTTGTGGTCTTGGGTGCTCATGTGAATCCTCGGTGCTCGATTCAAGGGTTGTCGGTTTCTAGCCAAGCACTGCCACTTCGGCTTGGGTTGCGTGTGGCGGTGAGAAGCCCCAAGGGTGTGCGCCTGCTCCTGCGGGGTAGGATACGCCGGCTTTGGTCGTCACGACGGGAACGATCGCTTGGGAGCCTATACGACTTTCCCCGGTCGCGTCGGTGAGTTTGAAGTGGCCTTGGATCATCTTCAACACGCTGACGTCTGCTGGCATGCCCGGCCTCAAGCTGCCGGCGGAGTCACTGATGTTGAGGACTTGCGCCGGAGTTTGCGTGGCCATCCGGACGATGTCGTCTAGAGAGAAACCGAGCTTGAAGAACATGGCCATGTACTCGACCAGGGTGCGCTCAGAGATGACCCTGGCTCCCGTGATTCGCCGATTCGCGACCATGGGGGCGTCTGAGCGTCCCATCTGCGAGTGGATCTCGATGTCGGTCGCTATGGTGTCGGGGAGGAAGCCTTGAGCGACGATCGCTTCAGCCGTTCGCCATCCGAACTGGTAGTCACCGATAGCACTGTCCATGTAGACGCCGCGGTCTCGTGCGGCCTGGAGCGCGGGAAGCACGTTTAGATTATCGTCTGTTGCGCTGCCGGTCAGCGGGCTGAACAGGTGCGTCACGATGTCGCCTCGGCCCAAGATCTCCAAGGCCCGTGCGGTGGTGTCTATCGTGGTTTGGGGTAGTTCGCGGTAGCCGATATCGCCGATATGGAGCATGAGTGGCAGGCCCGCTTTCACCGCGGCGTCCTTAGCGGCTTTCAAGTGCTCCAAGCCGTGGATGCTGTTGACGACGGGCATGCTGTGGATCTTAACGCCCTTTACCACGTCAGGGTTGGCTGCCGCCACTTCGGGAATCCTCTCGGTTGCGAGTACCTCCCAGGCGGGTGCTTGCCTGTTGAAGCAGCCAAGGAAGCTGTACACGGTGGTCTTTGCATGCGAGACGATGACGTCCCTAAATTTTTCTATGTCACCGGGGGCGGTGCCTCCTGCATCGACCAACGTCGTTACGCCAGCGGCCAGGCCCGATAGCTCGTCAGGGTTGCGGTGGTTGTCGCCGCGGTAGACGTGGGAGTGGAGGTCGATCAGGCCGGGGGTCACAATCTTGTTCGACGCGTCGATGACTTCGGTGACGCCTGCAACCGGCAGATCGTGGGCGATCTTCTCGACCCGGCCGCCGGTGATCGCCACGTCTAGGATCTCGTGGATGCCTTGGGCGGGGTCAATTACGGTGCCACCCTTAATTAACACGTCAGTCATGGCTAAACCTCCAATAGTGAGCGCATCGCTCGGTTAGCGCTTGGGGGGCTCCCGGCGTTGTTGGACTCCGGAGGCGCGTTCAGGTACGGGCAGTGGCTCGAATTTGCCTTCGATCTTCTGGTGACCGTTGTTCTCTTCAAGGGCTTCCTCGCGGTAGAGGCCGATGGGTGCGATGACCGCGGAGTCGCTGTAGGAGAAGAGGACTGCTTCGGATTCGGCGTGGTGCTCGTGCCAGTGCCAACTGGGGACGACGAAGGTGTCCTTCTCGTCCCAGTGGAAGACTTTGCCTTGGATGACGGAGTGCCCTTTGCCTTTAATGACGTGGTAGATGGTGCCACCGGTGTGGCGGTGGGCCTTGGTGTGGAGGCCGGGGGCCAGGAGGGAGGCGAAGCAGGATATGGTGGCGAGCGCTGGTCCGCCGGTCATGGGGTTGGTGTACTCGACGGACACTCCATCGTGCGGGCTGCCGTCGGTCTGCTCGGCCATGGCCTTGAGGGACTCGTAGGTACTGGCGAACTTGTAGTTGAGGAGAGGGGAGAAGTACTGGTTGTGCTTGACCCAGGTGGGCCGGAGCGCGCCACTGCCGTACATGCGGATGGACATGTCGTCGGGGTTGACGAGGGGATACTGCTCAGCTTCGTAGACTTCGTAGAAGTTGGTCTCGGTGGTCTGTATGAGTGGAACATCGAGGCCGTCGAGCCAGATCATGGGGCCGTCGCTGTCGTTGCCGTGGTCGTGCCAGGTCCAGTTGGGTGTGGTGACGAAGTCGCCGGGTTCCATGTAGGACTTTTCGCCGTCGACGGCGGTGTAGGCCCCAGCGCCTTCGATGACGAGACGGAGCGCGGATGCGGAGTGGCGGTGGGAACGAGCGACTTCGCCGGGGAGGATGATCTGGAGGTTGGCGAGGAGGGTGCTGGACGCTTGCCAGTCTGTGGTGATGCCGGGGTTGGCCATGACGAGGACGCGCCGCTCGGCGAGCTCGATGGGGACCATCTCGGCGGCTTTGAAGAGGAGGGGCCGGAAGTCTTGGTACTTCCATATGTAGGGGAGGGTGGCGGCCTTCTTGGCGGTGCCTTCGGTCTGCCAGAGGCCACGCCCGTGAACCTGTTTGACCTGCTCGTAGAAGAGGTCGAGGTCTTCCATCTTACCGCCTGGGCCCGCGTCGGTCGCCATGGTGACTCTCCTTGTCTCGTTTCCCTGATCACGATGGGGGTTTCGCACTCGTGCGCTCGCGACTATATCACTGGTGCGCCTCGTACTCACATGGAGTCCGTGGTAGGGTGACGGTTCGGAGGTCGTGACTATGGCGACGCTGGGGCCGGGGACGCCGGCACTGTTTATTGGTCCTGCTCCTGATTGCAGGGTGGAGCATTCACCGCACCGGAATAGTTTGTGCGTGGTTGTGGCTATCGAGGAGGAGCGGGCTCACCACGATGGTCATACGGTGCTGTGTCGGGCGCAGGATGGGACGGTGGGGTATGCACGTCCTGATGAGTTGCGGCCAATCGATGATTGGGGGGGGGGCGTTGTGGAGCACGAGGAGGTGCCCGCTACGGTGGAGGTGTAGGGGTTTTGTGTGCGTAATGTGCGGGCGTGAAATTTCCTTCGACTGCGCTGGCGCTGGGCTCAGGAAACGAGGGAGGGGGGAGAGGCTCTTCGGTTCCTCTTCGCTGCACTCTTAACTGGTTAGATGGCGAGTAGGCGGCGGGCGTTGCCTTCCATGATGGCGTGGCGGTCGGCGTCTAAGAGGTCGAGCTGGGCGATGCCGTTCAGGGTGTCCCTGATCTGGCCGACGAAGGGCATGTCGGTGCCGAAGAGGACGTGGTCGGCGCCGAAGTAGTCGATGCCGCAGCGCATGGCGGGGACGGCGCCGAAGAGGGCGGTGTCGCCGTAGAACATACGGAAGTATTCTCCGGGGTTTTTCTTCAAGTTACTCAGGGCGGCGGCGTCGATGGGGTCGTCGCTGCGTTCGCCTAGGGCTTCGAGGCCAGGTCCGACACGGCCTGCGAAGTAGGGGATCATGGCGCCCATGTGGTGGGTGATGATCGAGAGGTCTGGGTAGTGGTCGAAGAGGCCGCTGAAGACGATGCGGCCCATGGCGACGGATGTTTCGAAGGGCCACCCAAAGGCCCACCACATGTCGTAGTAGGAGCGGGGCTCGTCGATGTACTCGGCGACTGCGGGCGTGCGGGTGGGATGGAGCCAAATGGGGAGTTTGGCTTCGGCCATCTTGGCGAAGAGGGGCTCGAATTCGGGGAGGTCGAGGGGTTTGCCATTGGCGTTAGTGTAGAGCTGGACACCGGTAGCGCCGAGCTGGTCGATGGAGCGTTCTAGCTCCTTGATGGCGGCGTCAGGGTTGTTCATGGGCAGGGAGCATACGAAGCCGAGGAAGTTGTCGGGGCGCTCTTTGCAGAGCTTGGCCATCTCGTCGTTGGCGAGTTGGGCGAGGCCGGGGGTGACGTCGGGGCCTGCGATGGCTTCGATGGCGGGTGCGCCGAGGGTGAGGACCTGCTGGTAGTTGTCGTACTCGTCCATGATGCGGAGGCGGGTGTCGATGTCGTGAAGGGGTTTGACGTTGACAATCCGTTTGGCCATGAGCATGCCCTGGGGGCCGGTGCTTTGAATCTTTTCAAAGTAGGGCTTGGGGAGAATGTGGGGGAAAATGTCGATGTTCATGGAGTTGCCTCTCCTCTAGTTGGGGACTGCGTGGGAGATGGTAGTTGTTTTGTGGATGGGACTAAAGGTCGCTCGACGCTCCGGATAAGGGAACCGTGAGCCCTCGGTACGGCCAGGAATCCCCTGAAACCGCAAGGCTGCGGAGGTGTTGATTCAAGGTGATGGTGATTTGGCACCCAGGAAGCAGGTCGCTATGCCAAGGGGTCAAGAATACGGTGGTTTTCGTGTGTATGTTTTTGCGGTGGACGTTGCGCGACCTGACACTGATGCGGGTGAAGACGGTTTGGATTGGGACGTGGGTCGGATCCACCCACGATAGTGGTTGGGTGCGGTAAAGGGACAGGTGCGTTTGTCAGTGTTGGTCGTTGTTGACATGGTGACAAGAGGGGTCGAGCCTTCTGGTTTGTGGTGTGGATTCTTTGAGGAGCTAGAGGTGGTGACGAATGGCAAGGCGCGCGGCGCGGAAGCAGGCGCAGTTGAAGGCTTACGTGAGCTACCACCACGATGGCGATCAGCGGAATCGCGATCGTTTCGATGCGTTGTTCGCGGATAGGCATGATGTGGTGGTGCTGGGGGGAGGGCCGCTTGAGGAGGAAGAGGAGTTCGCTGAGGATTTGAAGCCGGATGCGGTGCGCCAGAAGATTCGGGAGAATTTCCTGCGCGATTCGGCGGTGACGGTGGTGCTGGTGGGGGCGTCGACGTGGAAGCGAAAGCACGTGGACTGGGAGATCGGCGCGAGCGTGCGGCACACGCAGAAGCACCCTCGGTCAGGCCTGCTGGGGATTCTGTTGCCGTCCTATCTGATTGCTAACAAGGGGAGGCAGGAGCCGCACACGATGCCGCCTCGGCTGCACGACAACGTGGAGTGCAAGTTCGCGCAGGTGCATGAGTGGAGCGATGATGCGTCTGAGGTGAAGCTGTGGCTCGATCGGGCGTTCCAGGACCGGAGCAATGTGACGCCGAACAATACGCGGGTGGCGTATCTGAGCGATCGGAATGGGAAGGGGTGGAGTTAGGGGGTGGGAGCGGGATTCCTCGCGGACAGGGTCACGTGTCGAAATGACAAATAAGAAGAAGCGGCGCTCCATTGGGACGCCCTTTCTTTGGTGCGTTGCTGGGGCGAGGGCCGGGTGAGATGGCTACCCCGCGTTTTCCAACGCGCTGACGACGGCGGTGCCGATCTGAGTGGTGGTGGCGGAGCCGCCGAGGTCTGTGGGGACGACCTCGCCGTCGCGGAGGACGGTCATGCAGGCGTCGTGGATGGCTTGGGCGGCTTCGGGCTCGCCAAGGTGCTCGAGCATCATGCCCGCCGACAGGATGGTGGCGATGGGGTTGGCGATGCCTTTGCCGGTGATGTCCGGGGCGCTGCCGTGGACGGGCTCGAACATGGAGGGATAGGTCTTGCCGGGGTTGATGTTTCCGGAGGCGGCGAGGCCGACGCTGCCGGTGATGATTGCGCCGATGTCGGTGAGGATGTCGCCGAAGAGGTTGCTGGCGACGACGACGTCGAAGCTCTCAGGGCGGCGGATGAAGTTCATGCAGGCGGCATCGACGAGGAGCGATTCGGTGGCGATGTCGGGGTACTCAACCTTGATCTCGTCGAAGATGCGATCCCAGAGAACCATGCTGAAGCCTTGGGCGTTGGATTTGGTGATGGAGGCGAGCTTTTTCTTGCCGTTGCGCTTGCGAGCGAGCTCGAAGGCGTAGCGGATGACACGGGAGATGCCGTGACGGGTGAAGACGCCAGTCTGGATGGCGACTTCGTTGGGGAAGTTGTTGTACAGGAGGCCGCCGACGTTGGCGTACTCGCCTTCGGTGTTCTCTCTGATAACGATCATGTCGATGTCGCCTGCGTTGTCGTAGCCACGCAGGGGGGAGGCGACGCCGGGGTAGAGGACGCTGGGTCGCTGGCAGACGTACTGGTCGAAGCCACGCCGCATGGGGAGGAGGAGGCCGTTGAGGGTGATGTGGTCCTGGACGTCGGGGTGGCCGACGGCGCCGAAGAAGATGGAGTCGAACTTGGTGAGAGTGTCGAGGCCATGGGGCGGCATCATTTCGCCTTTCTTGAAGTAGTAGTCGGTGCCCCAGGGGAGATCTTGGAAGTCGAAGGTGACGCTGTAGCGTTTCTCGAGGGATTTGAGGACTTTGACGCCTTCTTCGATGACTTCGGGGCCGATGCCGTCTCCGCCGATGAGGGCGATGCTGTGGTTTGCCATGGGGTTGGGTGGTTCCTTGGTGGGGTTAGTTGCGTTGGGGAGTTTAGCAGGCAGGGCGACTCCCGCACCCACTGGCTGCCGCTTGGCATTGGCGACGGTGACAGATGGCGAGTGAGAATCCCCCCGGCTCGGTTGAGGCTCGATTGAGGCTCGATTGTGGGTGAGGTCGGTGCGCGCCCTCGCATGTCTTGGCTTCGCCGCGCGGATTGAAGGTCGTTTGGCCCCTCCGTGGATGGGTTGGCTGGGGTTGGTTTTGGATGGGATTTCGACCATGCCCCCCGCAGAGGGGCGCCTCTACACTCCCTGTCCCGGAGGAGAGGGGTCTACGTGGTCCAGAGGTTGGCTGACTGGAGTGTTTCTTTGACGCGCTGGGCGAGGTCGAGGTCGCCGGTGACGTTGCCGTCGCCACGGATGGTCAAGAAAGTGGCGCCTGCTTCGGTCCAGTCGTT
>Ga0302123_10000517_pt1 | contig 30401 bp, 27 predicted proteins | sample CB21_321_MG_FD_203109 | JGI IMG/M metagenome (GOLD analysis project Ga0302123, IMG submission 203109) | Marine microbial communities from Western Arctic Ocean, Canada - CB21_32.1 | ecosystem: Environmental > Aquatic > Marine > Oceanic | place: Canada: Western Arctic Ocean | collected 2017-09-28 | reverse complement strand
CATGTAGAGAATCCTTCCGCCCTGCACTGTAATTAGGGTTTCAGGAGTGTCTCAGTCATGTTGGCACGGAGGGATGCCGCATGCACGACCAAGCGGGGTGCTTTCGATTGACTACCCCCACCCCCGTCGCTATTGGTTGGACACCCCACGCGTCGTACATCACTTGTCGAGCCGGACTCAAGAATCGAAGAAGTCATTCTTGTTTGATGCTGCTAGGATTGCGACTCTCTATCTCGACAGCCGCTGTGAGGTGGTGGGCGCATCCATTGTACTGCGTCTCGGTGATGTGCTAGGTCTTGAGAATCTTCGCGACGACTTCGCCGTAAACATCGGTGAGACGGAAATCGCGGCCTTGAAACCTGTGCGTCAAACGAGTGTGATCGATGCCGAGGCAATGGAGGATCGTTGCTTGCAGGTCGTGAACGTGGACGGGGTCCGCCGCAACGTTGTAGGAATAGTCATCCGTCTCGCCGATCGTCAGACCCGGTTTGACGCCACCACCGGCCAGCCACATGGTGAAGCAGCGCGGATGATGGTCCCGGCCGTACTCAGTCTCATTTAGGCGGCCTTGGCAATAGACGGTCCGCCCGAACTCGCCGCCCCACACGACGAGCGTGTCGTCGAGTAGCCCGCGTTGCTTGAGATCGCGGACGAGAGCCGCCGAAGCCTGATCGGTCGCGGCGCACTGCTTGCGAATGCCTTTGGGGAGGCTGCCGTGCTGATCCCAGCCACGATGGTAGAGCTGAATGAACCGAACGTCGCGCTCGGCGAGACGGCGCGCCAGCAGGCAATTCGCGGCAAACGTGCCGGGGGTACGGGCGTCTTCGCCATAGAGGTCGAACGTACTTTGTGGCTCACCGGAAATGTCAGTCAACTCCGGCACTGACGTTTGCATGCGGTAAGCCATCTCATACTGCGCGATGCGCGTCGAGATTTCCAGATCACCAAATTCACCGAGCGCGATCTGATTCATCTCGGCAAGGGCGTCCAAGTAGCGACGGCGTTTTGTGCGATCGAAGCCTGGAGGGTCCGATAGGTAGAGGACCGGGTCGCCCACCGACCGGAATTTCACGCCTTGGTAGTGCGTTGGCAGGAATCCGCTGCCCCACAGCCTGTCGTAGATCGGTTGCCCGCCGGTGCCGGCGGTGATCAGAACGACGAACGCGGGAAGGTCGGTGCTTTCGCTTCCGAGGCCGTATGTCGCCCAAGCGCCCATGCTGGGGCGTCCGGCGATCTGCGAGCCGGTTTGGAAGAACGTAACGGCCGGATCGTGGTTGATCGCTTCGGTGTGCATCGACTTGATAAATGTGAGATCGTCGACGATTTTGGCCGTGTGGGGCAGCAACTCGCTGACAAGCGCTCCGGACTCGCCGTATCGTTCGAAGTTGACGGTAGACCCGGCGAGTGGAAAGCTGTCCTGCGTCGAAGTCATGCCGGTGAGCCGCTGGCCCTTGCGCACGGAATCCGGTAGTTCGTCCCCGTGGCGGTCGCGGACGAGCGGCTTGTCGTCGAATAACTCCAGTTGCGAAGGTCCGCCCGACATGAAGAGATAAATCACACGCTTGGCGGTGGGCGTGTGGTGGGGAATTCCCGGCAGGCCTTTGAGTACCGTTTCTTGATTGCCGGGCAGCTCGTTCGCCATGAGGCCCGAAAGCGCCGCGGCACCGATGCCGAATGCACTTCGGCCGAAGAACTGACGACGGGTTTGGATGCGTTTGTTGTCTTCGGTCGGGTGCATGGCTATTGCTTTGTCACCGCTTCATCCAAATTGAGGATCAAACTCGCGAGGGCTGTGTAGGGCGCGAGTTCGCGCGGGTCTAGACCGGTGTCGCGCTGCGACTCGCCGACCCCAAGATACGCGACAGCGGCCTTGCGTTCGCGGCGATACTCCTCCTGGAAGTCTTTGAACGCCTTTTCGAGAACGACAGTTTCCGCGGCCCGAGGTTGTCGTGATGTGACCAATCGGAATCCGAAGCCGAGCCGCTCCCGCACCGTGGCGCCGCCCTCGCGGATCATCCGCTCCGCAAACTTCCGCGAAGCTTCGACATACGTCGGATCGTTCATCAGCGTGAGCGCTTGGATCGGCGTATTCGTGCGGGGACGCCTCACCTGGCAGCTCTCGCGGTCGGCTGCGTCGAAAGCAATCATCGACGGCGGCGGGACCGTACGCTTCCAGTAGGTGTAGAGGCTTCGCCGATAGAGGGAGTTGCCGGAGTCCACTTTGTAGGTCAACCCAGAAACTTCTTGCCACAATCCCGGCGGCTGATAGGGCTTGACGGGCGGTCCGCCGGCGGTTTCGTCGAGCAGTCCCGCAACGCCCAGCGCTTGATCGCGAATGAACTCGGCCGGCAATCGGAATCGTGGCCCGCGAGCCAATAGGCGGTTTTCCGGGTCACGCTCGATCAACTCGGGCGTGACCGTTGACGAACGCCGGTACGTTCCACTCATGACCATTGTCTTGAGAATCGCCTTGACGTCCCAACCGCTTTCCATGAACTCGACCGCCAGCCAGTCGAGCAGTTCGGGATGCAACGGCCGCTCGCCTTGCGCACCGAAGTCTTCGCTGGTCTTGACGAGCCCGACGCCGAACAGCATCTCCCAGTATCGGTTCACAGCGACACGCGCCGTGAGGGGATTGTCTCGCGAGACAATCCAGCGGGCCAGGTCGAGTCGCGTCTTGGGCACCTGGGCGTCAGGGATAGAAAGAGCCGCTGGAATTCCGGCCGCAACCTCTTCCCCGAGTGCATCGTAGGCCCCGCGCCGCAGAATGTGAGCGCGGTTACCACCATCACCCGCTGTCATCACCATGACACTGGGGATTTTGTCGTCGTACATCTCGCGGCGTTGGCGGGCCATCTTCAAAGCCGCTAGCGCCTGCCGGACTTCTTTCGACGCCTCTGTGTCGAGGTAGGCCCAACGAAGCTTCCGCGTCTGGGCGGGCGTCCGCTCGGCTGCCGGGGTGGCGGCGATTGCGGAAAGCTGATCGTCCAAACGCAGAACGGCTACCTCATGGGCGCTCAGAGCACGGTCGTAGATTCGCAAATCATCCAAACGGCCTTCGAAGCTCGACCGCCCGCCGCCCGCACCGAGCCGCAGCGAAAAGGCATAGCTTGACGGCCACTTCAGGTCATCCCATTCGACTTCAAACGGAAACAGTTGGCCGTCTACGAAGAACCTTGCACCATGCGAACTTGGGCGCTCGGCTGTGTACGTGAGCGCTACGTGTTGCCAGCGGTTGAGTGCGAGCGGTTTCTCGGAGACGATCCGCATGCTGAGATCGGTGTAGCGGTGGGTCAACTCGAACCGCAGCTTGCCGTCGACAAGATACAGTCCGTAGCCCTTCGCTTTCTCGACGTTGAGTGTTCGCGTCAGAACCGCGCCGTTGGCGCTCTCGGGGTAGATCCAGAATGAAAACGTAAACGGATCGTTGTAATCGAAACCGGCGAGATCGCCAAGGTCGACTGACTGTGACTGCTGGAATTGCGCCGCCTTGTCCCGACGGCCCTCGACGAGATCGACCTTGCCGCGGCCACGCTCGTACTCTTCGGGCTGCCTGTCCCATGCTGTGTATTCGACACTCTTTTTGTGGAACGGAAAGTCGGCGATGAGGCCCTCTGAAACGGCCCAGTCCGCGCGCTTGTCTTTGATGAGGGATCGCGCCCAGTCACTGATGCCGTCCTGGATCGTGGACTCCAACTCTTGCAGCCGTCGTTCCACCGCTTGCACCGCCTCGTCCAGCCGCGCGAGTTCCGCGCTGTGTTCCCGCGTCGGCGCCTTCATGGTCGGGCCGTCGTTTCCGAAGTGATAGACCAGTCCGCGCTCGGGGATGTTGTTGAAATAGGCGAAGAGCTGATAGAACTCCTTCTGGGTAAGCGGATCGTACTTGTGGTCGTGGCAGCGCGCACAGCCCATCGTCAGCCCCAACCAGACGGTCGAGGTTGTCGCCACGCGGTCGGCGGCATATTCGGCGAGGAACTCTTCTTCGACACTTCCGCCCTCGGCATTCGTGCGCAGGTTGCGGTGAAACCCTGTAGCGATCTTCTGATCGAGCGTCGCATTTGGTAACAGGTCACCGGCGATTTGTTCGACTGTGAACTGATCGAACCTCATGTTGCTGTTGAATGCGTTGACGACCCAGTCACGCCAACGCCACATGTCCCGCGTCCCATCCATCTGGTAGCCATTCGTATCGGCATAGCGGGCGGCATCGAGCCACGGCGTGGCCATGCGTTCGCCATAGCGTGGCGATGCCAGCAGCCGATCGACGACCTTCTCGTAGGCATTCGGGGATGTGTCGGGGAGAAATCGGTCAACGTCTTCCGGCGATGGCGGCAGGCCGGTGAGGTCAAGTGATACACGCCGGATGAGTGCTTCACGCGATGCTTCCGGCTGGGGATCGAGTCCTTCATCCTCGAGGAGCAGGAGCACAAAGCGGTCGATTGGGTTGCGGACTGAGTCCGCGTGATCAACAGCCGGAGGTTGCGGACGGACCGGCGGAACGAATGACCAATGCCGCGCCCAAGGCGCGCCCTGCTCAATCCAATTCCGCAAGACGTCGATCTCCTCCTGAGGCAGCTTCTCAAATCCCTTGTACCCCGGCGGCATGCGGCGCACCGGATCGTTGGACGTCACGCGGTCAAGCAAGACGCTTTCTTGCGGGTTGCCGCGCACGATCGCGAAACCGCCGTTCGCCAGACGTCCGAAGGCCGCGTCTTCTTCATCGAACCGAAGAGCGTTGACACGTGTCCCGTCATCCGGGCCGTGGCACGTAAAACAGCGCTCCGAGAGGATCGGGCGAACATCGCGATCGAAATCGACGACGGCCTGAGGCGCCTCGCCGGCTGCCAAGGGCCACACCGTGACAGCCATGCCAAAAACCGCCTGTGCAGTACTCTTCCAGTTCATCCGTGATGCTCTGGCACTATTCTCTGCTACGGGACAGATAGTGTCTACATGAGTGCAAATGGCCGTAGTACTCCGTAGCGAGCCATAGGGACTACTACGTTTGAAAGTAGGTCATTTTTCTCGGTACTGCCCCGACCGAGCCCTCGCAGTCGAGTTCGAACGGCGTTCGCTAATCTTGGTCTGAGGGACAACACCGTGAAAGTTAGCGTAATCGGAGCAGGACACGTAGGACTCATCGCCGGCGTATGCTTGGCGGAAGTCGGCCACGACGTCGTTTGCATGGATAACGACGCGGAGCGCGTCGAGGCTTTGCGCAACGGCAAGGCGCCGTTTTACGAGCCGTATCTACAGGAACTACTCGAAGCCAACAACGGCGGCGGGAAGCTCGTCTTCACGACCGAGCTGGCTGACGCCGTGAAGCATGCGGAAGTGATCTTTCTGTGCGTGGGCACGCCTCCGTTACCCGACGGTGAAGCGGACTTGTCGACGGTGGAGCGGGTGTCTCGGCAGATCGCCACTCTTTCGGACGGTTATACGCTCGTTGTCGAAAAGAGTACGGTGCCGGTGCTGACGGGCACGCGCATTCACGCGACGATGCAGACGTATAGTCGAGGCCGAGACGGGGTCGAATTCGAGGTCGCCTCGAATCCCGAGTTCTTGAGCGAAGGCACAGCGGTGCAAGACTACCTCTTCCCGGACCGCATCGTGATCGGTGTGGAAAGCAAGCGTGCCGAAAGCTTGTTGCGCGAGGTCTACGCTCCGATCGTGGAACAGAGTTTCACTTGGCGTCCCAAGCCCACCGTTAACCGGCCGCCGCCTCGGCCGATGCTGATGACCAACCGCAGTACGGCAGAGATCATCAAACACGCCTCGAACTCATTTCTGGCTACGAAGATCTCGTACATCAACATGGTCGCCCGGCTTTGCGATGAAGTTGGGGCGGATGTCGCCCAGGTCGCGGAAGGCATGGGTTTGGACCGGCGCATCGGTCCTCACTTCCTCAACTCCGGAATCGGCTTCGGCGGCTTCTGCTTTCCGAAAGACCTGCAGGCATTCGTAGCGATGGCCGAGCGCAGCCGTTGCGATTTTGGGCTACTCAAAAAGGTGGAAGCGGTTAATCAGCAATGCGTGGCGGAGTTCATCACCAAAGTCAAGAAGGAGCTGTGGGTACTCAAGGGCAAGCGCATCGGCGTGTGGGGACTGGCGTTCAAAGCGAACACCGATGACATGCGCTTCTCGCCGGCCGCGGCTGTTGTCGAGGGACTATTGGAAGAAGGAGCTGAAATCCGGGCGTACGACCCGTGTGCGATGGACGAGGCGCGCAAAGAGTTGCCTCAGATTGAGTATGCCGACAGCGCCGAGACAGCCGCCGCTGACTGCGATGCGTTGGTCATCCTCACGGAATGGCCCGAGTTCAGGAAAGTCGACCTCATGAGCCTTCGCGAGAAGATGCTCCGCCCGTTGATCCTGGACGGAAGGAATCTCCTTGACCCCAAAGCCTTGCGAGACCTTGGTTTCGAGTACGTCTCGATCGGGCGACCTTAAGGTTGGATCAGACCAAGTCGTCCAGCGAGGCGTGGTGGTTTACGGGGCCCGAACCGCGGCCCAATCCCGGCGTACTTGAAATCGCCCGCGTGATGAACGCCTTGGCGATCTTAACGCTCTCGCCCAGCGACTGCCCCTTGGCGAGGCCGGCCGTGATCGCGGCCGATAGCGTACAGCCGGTTCCGTGCGTATGCTGCGTGTGAATGCGGGGTGTGCGCAGGATCTCAAACTGGCCGTCGTGAAACAGAAGGTCGGCCGACTCGCCAGTGAGATGGCCTCCTTTGACTAAGACGGCCTTACATCCCATGTCGGCAATGCGGCGGGCAGCTTCTTCCATTTCGCCGAGCCCATTCACGTCCATCTCCGCGAGCACCGCCGCCTCGGGGAGGTTCGGCGTAATAAGCGTGGCGTGCGGCAACAGCCGGTCTCGCATAGCCACCTGCGCGCCGCCATCGAGCAGCGCCGCCCCATGTTTGCTGATCATCACTGGATCGACCACGAGGGGACACGGGCTCTCCGAGGCCCAAGAAGCAACCACCTCAATGATCGGGGCCGTCCCGAGCGCGCCGGTCTTGGCGGCGTTCGGTGGGATATCTTCGGTGACGGCGCGCAATTGCTTTTCGACGTAGGCCGGATCGAGTGGATCGACCGACTCGACGCGTTCTGTATTCTGCACGGTGAGCACCGTGACAGCGCTCATTCCATACACGCCAAACTGATGAAACGTCTTGAGATCGGCTTGTAGACCCGCCCCGCCGGATGGGTCCGAACCGGCTATTGTGAGGGCGACGGGGGTCATCGTTGTTCGCTCGCGCGCGGGAATGATGTGTCCCGGCCGATGCTATACTAATCAGTACCACTTCGGACCCAACGGGTCCACTTCCGTTCATTTCCTTATAGGTTGGAAGAGTCGCCAGGCGCTAGGATGTTGCTTGCGCCCGGGGTGAAGAGTGGTAACGAAATGTCCCGCCCTGAGCGGGCCAAGAGGTGACGCTATGCCGAAACAGAAATCACATCGAGGGGCGAGCAAGCGATTCAAGTTGACCGGAAGCGGCAAAGTGAAGCGCAATCGCTCGATGAAGAGCCATATCCTGACCAAGAAGACCACGAAGAGGAAACGCAAGTTACGGCATAGCACCCTGGTAAGTTCCACGATGGAAAAAGCCATCAAAGGGATGATCCAGGTCTAGCAAGTCCCGGGCGAGCGAGCTGCGCCACAGGCACGTGCCTGCTTCGCCGCCCATCCAAACGGCCCGCCGATTTTATAAGGCGCGTGGCCGAAGGAGGAAACCGTGCCCAGAGTCAGACGCGGCTCAAAACGCCGCAATCGACGTAAGAAGATTCTCGCCCAAGCGAAGGGCTACTACCAGCGCAAGAGCAAGCTCTTCCGCTATGCCAAAGAGGCTGTTGAACGCGGACAGAAGTTCGCCTACATCGGCCGCCGCCTCAAGAAACGTGATTTCCGCGGGCTCTGGATCATTCGCATCGCCGCCGCGGCCCGTCAAAACGAGGTTTCCTATAGCCAGTTCGTCCACGGACTGAAGCTTGCCAGCATCGACCTGAATCGCAAGATGCTTGCGGAAATGGCGGTTCACGACGAGAAGGGCTTTGCTCAGTTGGCAGCTACAGCCAAGGCCGCGATCGCAGCGAAACCGGCAGCCGAAGCTCCACCCGCCGCCGAGGTGGAACCTGCTCCGGAAGCGTCCGCCGCGGAATAAGCCTGCTCTTGGTAGTCCCGAGTAGGACGAGGCTCGCGGCATGACGATCGACGACAAAACCGCCCAGGACCTTGAAGGCCTGCTGGCCGGCGGCGAGACCGTCGACAGCCTTTACGGTGAACTGCGCTCTTCGTTTGACGCCGAGAAGAGTGCGGTTAGTTCGGAAGAGCAACTCAAGGCGTTTCGCGATCGCTGGGCGGGGCGCAAGAACGGCCTACTGACTCACGCCAATGACCATTGGCTCAAGAAGGCGCCGCGCGAACTCAAGCCGCAAGTTGGACGTCTCCAGAACGAGGCCAAGAAACACATTGAGGCCGGCCTCGCCGATACGAAAGCGAACCTTGGCCAGTCAAAGCAAGCGACCGAAGGCATCGACGTCACACTGCCCGGTCCGCCACGGCTGATCGGCGCGCCCCATCCACTGCAACTCGTCTTCGACGAGATCGAACACATCTTCCATGGCCTCGGCTATTCCATCGCCGAGGGACCGGAAATCGAGAACTTCTACTACAACTTTGAAGCTCTCAACTTTCCCGCCGACCACCCCGCGGTCGACGAGATGGACACGCTGTTCCTCAAGAACGGTTCACTGCTACGCACGCACACCTCGCCCAATCAGATCCGCATCATGGAGCATCAGAAACCTCCCCTGCGGTGTCTCGTTCCCGGCAAGGTGTATCGCAACGACACGGCCGATTCGACCCATAGCCCGATGTTTCACCAAATCGAAGGTTTCGCCGTCGATCGTGACATCACGTTCAGCGACCTGAAAGGGACACTCGACTACTTTCTGCGCCGCTTCTTTGGGCCGGATACGCGTATTCGTTTCCGCCCCAGCTTCTTCCCGTTTACCGAACCGAGCGCGGAAGTCGACATCTACTGGGAAGGCCGAGGCTTTATCGAAGTCCTGGGCTGCGGCATGATTGATCCGGGCGTCTTCAAACACGTTAGCTACGATCCCGAGGAGTACTCCGGCTTCGCCTTCGGACTGGGTATCGACCGTTTCGCGATGCTCAAATACAACATCAGCGACATTCAGCTTCTGTTCCAGGGCGATGTCCGGTTCTTGAGGCAGTTCACCTGAGACAGATCGACTACTGATGCGCGTTCTCTACAGTTGGCTGAAGGACTACGTCGACATTCCGGAAACCCCGGAAGAGCTGGCCGACAAGCTCACAATGTGCGGCCTGACGGTCGACGAGATCTTCACGGAAGACGGCGAGACCGTCTACGAAGTTGAGATCACCGCGAACCGGCCCGACGCGATGAACCACCTCGGGGTGGCGCGAGAGATCGCCGCTGTGTGTGACCGTCCGCTCAAGCTACCTGTTGTTGAAGTTCCCGAACAGGATACCGAGGCTTCAAGCCGCGCTGCCATCGAGATCGCCGATCCCGAGCTTTGTTCGCGGTACGCCGGTCGTGTCGTGGTTGACGTCGAGGTCAGGCCTTCGCCCGAATGGATGGCCAAGCGGCTCGAGCTGTGTGGTATTCGAGCGGTCAATAATATCGCCGACATTACGAACTACGTGCTGCTCGAAACCGGTCAGCCGACGCACGCGTTTGATCTCGACCTGCTCGACGGAAACCAGATCATCGTGCGCACCGCCCTACCCGGTGAAAGTTTGCAGACGCTCGACGGTGTCGAGCGCCAGCTTACCGACGAACATCTGGTCATCGCGGATGCGTCCCGTCCCGTCGCGCTTGCGGGTGTGATGGGTGGGCTCGATACCGAAATTTCAGAAAAGACCCGGAACGTCTTGATCGAGAGCGCCTGGTTCGAGCAGAGCTCCGTCCGTGCCACAGCGAAACGGTTCGGCATGCACACCGAAGCTTCGCATCGTTTTGAGCGCGGCGCAGACGTGGGCGCGACCGTTCCCGCGGCCGACCGCATCGCCGCGTTTCTTGTGGGACTCGCCGGCGGCAAGGTTCTCAAGGGCGTGATCGACGTTCATCCGTCGCAAGCCGGCCGAGAGACGATCGGCCTCCGCCGCGCCCGAATCGAGCGCATGGTCGGCGCGTCGATTCCTGACGCTGGAGTCGAACGCATTCTCACTGCCCTCGGTTTTCAAGTGTCGCCCGCAGCCGATGGTTGGGACGTGATCCCGCCCACGGCGCGTCTCGATGTTGAGCGCGAGATCGATCTGATCGAAGAAGTGGTCCGCATCTACGGCTACGATCGCATTGAGAACACTCTGCCGAAGGTAAGCGTTCCTCCCGAGGACGCACGCGAGCGCCGCGCCGCCAATGAACTGCGGCCTATTATTCGCTCGCTCGGCTATAGCGAAACGATTGCCTTGTCGTTCATGGATTCCCGCGACGCCGCCCGCTTTGGCCGCTGGGATGTCGTTCCGCTCAAGAACCCGCTCACCGAGCTGCAGGACTGCATGCGGAACTCGTCCGTACCCGCGATGCTGCGCGCGCTGGCATGGAACCTGAATCGTGAAGAACACGATGTGCGGCTTTTTGAGATCGGCAGGCTCTACCGCGCGACCACCGACGGACATGACGAGCCGACGATCCTGACCATCGGAGCCAGCGGCTCGGCGCGCCCGGCAACCTTGGGTGACGCTGGTGAGCCGCTCGACTTCTATCACCTGAAGGCGGATGTGGCGAGAGTGCTGGACACCCTCAAGGCTGAGATCAGCTTTGAGACAATGGACATTCCTTCGTACTATCGTCAGGGCGTATCCGCGCGCATCACAAACGGAACCGAAACGCTCGGGTTTCTTGGCGAGATCGACCCTACGGCCCTACCGGAAGAGAAGTTCCGCCAGTCGCTCTGGGTCGCCGAGATCCTGCTTGATGCGCTGTTCGCGGCGCCGGCCGAGACCGTCCGCTTCCAGCCGTTGGCGAAGGTGCCCGCCATCCACCGCGACCTCTCGCTGCTCGTTCCCGAGGGCATAGCCTTCGCGAAGATCGCGGCCGCTGTAGGTACACCCGAGTACCTCGTCTCGATCGCGCCGCAAGAAATCTTCCGAGGCAAGCAGGTCCCGGCGGGCAGCTACAGCTTGTTGCTCCGCACCGTCTGGCAGAAACCCGACGCGAGCCTCACCGACCAGGAAGTCAACACCTACACGGACAGTGTTGTGAAGAGCCTCACGGCTCTGGGCATCGAGCAACGCAAGTAGCGGCGGCATGCCGTTCCCCGCGGAACTTTGTCGAGAGTTTTCGTGCCGGGTGGTTTCGCCTCAGGTGATGGCGGCCCCCGTCTAGGCGGGAGCTTCCGCGGAGTGGTTCGGGCGAGCGAAGACTAAGTAGGCGCCGGCGAGGATAAGGAACACAGCGACCCATTGGGTCGTGCTCAGCGGGCCGCCGAACGGGAAGGCGCGGACCGAGGCATCGCGGAAGAATTCCACGAAGAGCCGGAAGGCGGAGTACAGCATTAGGTACCAGCCCAAGACTGTCCCCGGGCGGTGCGGACGTTCGAGTAGCCGCCACAGGATGAGTCCTACGACGAACGTGCCCGCAGCTTCGTAGAGCTGTGTCGGGTGCAAATGGACGTTGAGCGGGACCCCGACGAGGCTGTGCGCAACGGGGTCGGTGAAGGCGATGCCCCAGGGGGCGTCGGTTGGCTGTCCCCAGCAGCAGCCGGCCGCGAAACAGCCTAGACGCCCGACGGAATGTCCGATCGCGACGGCGGGCGCGAATAGGTCGGCGGTCGCCAGTCCGGGCAGGCCTTCGCGCCGGGCATACCAAAACGCGGTGGCGATGGCGGCGAGCAGGCCTCCGTAGAAGATGCCGCCCGCTTGTAGAGCACTCAGTGAAAATAGTCGGCCGGGATCTTTCAGGTAAACCTCAATGTCCACGAGGATCATGAACACCTTTGCGCCGATGATGGCCGCGAGCGCGACATAGACGCCGAGGTTCGTGAGCTTGTCGGAATCGAAGCCATGCCGCTCAGCAAGCTTGCCGAGCAGGTAGAGGCCGACGAGGAAGCCGCACGCAACGAGGACCCCATAGGTTGGCAGCGAGAACGAGCCGATCGTGAAAAGTCGCGGGCACATAGCGGTTAGGCGGACTCGGGCTCCTGCTCGGGGTTCGGCTGTGCGCGAAACGATTCGAGCAGCAAGAGCCCGGCGCCGATGGTGATGCAACTATCGGCGACGTTGAACGCGGGCCAGTGATACGAGCCTACATAGAAGTCCAGAAAATCGACGACGTAACCGTACGCAAAGCGGTCATACAGGTTGCCCGCCGCGCCCGAGAGAATCAGCGTCAAGCCGAGAACGGTTCGCGGGCCCGTCGATTCGGCCTTCCAAAAGATGTAGATGATGAATAGCAGGGCCACGGTAGAGAAGGCGGGGATGATGTATTCCTTCACGAACGGCTGGGCGTCGGAGAACATGCTGAAGGCGATGCCGGTGTTCCTGGTATGGACCAGGTTGAAGAAGCTATCGATGATGGGACGGCTATCGTACAAAGGCATCTTCGCCGAGACGGCGAGTTTGGTCACGCGGTCGAGGGCAATGAGAAACGCCGCTAGTAAGGCGTAGAGCATCCGCGACCGAGTTGTCATGCAGCAGTGAGGGAGCGCGTTGGAGCGGGGCCGCGCGGTGAGTCCTCAGTCTAACAACGGTGGGCAGTGCACTGGGCCTAGGGCTGCCACGTGACTGATCATCGGCACTTCGAGTCTTGCGTCATGGCGACGATGAATTCAAGCTCTGCCGGAACGCCCGTGTGGAAGATCGTCAGCGGTTCCGGTTCCGCTACCCTTTGCCGCTGGTTGCGGAGTCCGGCAGATAGAGCGGTGCTTAGGATGTAGGCTACGGAGTTGGCGTGCATGTGGTTGGTGAGGACGTGATGGCGGGCGGCTTGGCCCATTTTCTGCAGACGCTGTTTGTCGGTTAGCGCGGCGCGGATGACTTGCAGCAGGTCGTCCCCATCGGGGTGGTAGTGCAGGCAGTGTCTATCTTGCTGTAGGGGCTTGACCTGCTCGATGGCGGAGTGGTTGATGACGGGTACGCTGGCGGCGGCTGATACCTCCAGGTGCCGGAAGCATTGCCAGCCTAGGCCTTCGGGGGACCAGACGAGATAGGCTTGCGCCGTGCGGCGGAGGTATTCTTTCCGATCGAGTCTTTCGCGCGAGAGGTCCACGCGGATGCCTTCCTGGGCGAGGCGGTCGAGTTGTTCGGCGCCGCGGCTGCGGATTTCCAGATTGAAAGTGCCGGAATAGAAGATGTCGGTCGTCTTCTCCGGGAGCGGGTCGGGGAGATCGGCGATTCGCCAGGGGGCGAGCCCGATTGATATGGGACGGAGCTTCGAGAGGTTGCGTGCGAGTACACCTTTTTGACGGGCAGAGGGGTTCGTCACCAACTTGTCGCGGTCGATGGGGAGCTCGCGCTTGAAGTACATGTGGCAGCGGTCGAGTAGCTTGAGCGCCGTCGGCGTGAGGGGTATGCGGTCGTTGAGGTCGAGTGCGACGAGCGGGGCGGCGCGTGTTCGGCTGATGAACTCGTAGGCGAGCCAGCGTGGGTCCCGGAGGCGCAACGGATGGAACGGGACGTGGCAGACGATGAGGTCGAAGTGGTCGTTGCCTAGTGACCGCTGTAGCTCCAGGAAGCGGCGCGGGCCCCAGCGGCGGATTGGTTCGCCGAGCGAGTCGTGGGGATCAATGCCCGTCCAGAAGCGGACGGTTGTTTCGGGCTGGACGCGGGAGAAGAGGGCCAGTGGACCGAACTCGAGGACGCGCGTCATGGCCGCCGCCGAGCAAGTCGCTTTTTGTAGCGGTCGATCAGGTTGTCCATCGGACGTGAATGCCACAGAGAAGGGCGCGGCGGCTCGGGGTCGGCGTCGAGGTAGCCGAGCGAGAGCAGTAGCGGCTTGGTGATGGCCAGTGCTTGCCGTTGTTTGCGAGCGGCCTGCTGACGGTGCTTTCCCACTGACGCGGTTCGGACACCGGATCGTACGGCTCGGATGGCGGCTTCGGGGTCGGGTGCGTCGATGAACTCCAAGACGCGGCGCGCGGTGGCGTCAAAGCGCAGGCAGAGATCCTCGTAGCGAACTTCGAGGCAGCGTTCACGGAGCATTGCCGCGTAATTGCGTCCGACCTCGACGCTGTTTACCCAATGGACGGCGTTGAAGAGATGGGGGCGGCGGCGGTAGGCCTGGGGCGTGAGCCGCATACCGCGCCAAGTGCGGATGTGGCCGGTGTTGAAGTACACCTTGCGCCAGAAGTCGACGTTGGGCGCGCGGTGATCGCTAAAGGAGACGTCCCGTCCGTCGCGAATGAGGTGGATGAATCGCGCGCCGGGAAAGCAGTAGTCAATGACCGGCACGGCGTACGTGGTTTCGCAGAGTTTCCATCCCCAACGGCCGCCGTCGAAACCATCCAGGTGGCGGTTGAGATTACGTTGGGCGAGGGCGGTGAGTTTGGTGTCGGGCGGCGCATTCCCATCCCACAGGGGGCCGTAGTTGGGATAGTAGTTGGTTACCAGCGCTTCTACGAGTTCGAAGATGTCGAGCGAATCGCGGGACTCGTTGACGTGCGCGCCCATGAAGATGCCCGAGGCGGAGATCAATTCCGCGAGCAGACGGCTGCCGGAGTGGGATTTGTTGAAGACGACGACGGGCGGGCTCAGATGCGCGAAGGCGTCCCGCACGGGGTCGAGTGTGGGTGACGGCATCTCAGAGGTAGGATAGCGGCTGGCCTATGCATAGCGACATGTTTCAGGCGTTTGAGCGAATCTGCCGCGAGCGAGGCACGCGCGGGGACGTTCTCGAGATCGGCGCCGTTCCGTCGATGGATAGCTTGCTTTGCCTCAATGCGCTGTCCGGTGCCAAGAGCAAGGTTGGGATCGGCCTGGATGCGGCGTCAGAGTTTCGCGACTTCCGGATTCTCGAAGGGAACGCCAATGACATGAGCTGCTTCGCCGATGATTCGTTCGATACGGTGCTCACGAATTCAGTCCTGGAGCATGATCCTTTCTTCTGGCGGACGCTTGGCGAGATGCGCCGTGTTGCGCGTCCTGGGGCATTGATCGTGATCGGCGTTCCGGGCTTCACGAAGTTGCGCGCCGAGCGGATTCTCGCGCGCGTTGGCCGGTGGTGGGAAGGCTGCTTGGGGTCCTTCCGGCATCAACGATGGTGCTGCAAGTACACAATTCCTCGAGTGACTACTACCGCTTCACGCCCGAGGCGGTAGAGAACGTGTTTCTCGAAGGGCTCGTGGAAAAAGAAGTGCACACGCTGATGGTGCCGCCGCGGGTTATCGGGGCAGGGCGTCTACCTTGACCAGGATGTCGAGCAAGATGGGGAACCAGCGCTTGATGGAATACTCCTTCTCGACGAAAGCACGACCCTTAGCCCCGAGCTGTTGGCGCAAGGTGGGATCTGAGACGAGGCGGGACAGGGGCGTCCGCCAGTCTGCTTCCGAGGAAGCGGGAAGCCCGCGTGTGCCGTCGCCCAGCACGGCTGCGTTAATGCCCACGGGGGACGCAATGGCGGGGAGTCCGGCGGCCATGTATTGCAGCAGCTTGCAGCCACACTTGCCTTGTTGGTAGGGCTCGTCGGTGAGGGGCATGATGCCGATGTCGAACAGGTCGGCGATGTTGGTTTCGGCTTCGGGGGACCACTCGTGGTAGGTCCATTGGAGGCCGCATTCCGGGATGGGCGGGCGCGGCTTGGATACGACAACGAACTCGAATCCCAACTCGGCTTGCAGGCGGGCAAGCATCGACGCGTAGGGGAAGAGGGTTTCGCGGATCGAGAGGTCGGAGCCGAGCCAACCGACGCGCAGCGGTCTTGATTCCGCTGTCCGGCGTGTCCGGTAGGCGTCGGTGTCGACGACGGTCGGCAGAACGGTGACTTGGTCGGTGAATTGGCGGGCGAAGTCGGCGAGATGTTCGTTGCCGGCGGTGACCCAGGCGGCGTGGCGGCAGACCCATTCGATGTGGTCCGCTTTCTGGCCGAGGAAGATGGCGTCATCGAAATCGAAGATGACGCGGGCATTGCGGGCGAGCAGCCGCTGCATATAGAAGTTCCGGTTCTCAAGCAGATCGCGGTTCACGAATGCGACGTCATAGTGAGCGGCGGCTTGGATGTCCCATAGGCGGCGCAGGCGTCTTCGCGATACGCCCCAGGCTTGGTGAACGCGCCTCGCGTACTTGTTGCGGACGTGACTGCGGCGCGGTCGCTCAGGGTGCAGAGGGCGCAGCGAGAGGTTCCAACCGGCTTCGCGGAGGCAGGCGGCGTACTGGCCGATGCGGAAGCGTGCGGCCGGATCGTCACGGCCGTGCGTGTAGGCGATGAGGCGCTTTTTCACGGGACGCTTCGGTAGACCGCCTCGATCTTTTCGAGGTAGCGCTCGTAGTTGTTGTTGAGTGCAAGCGTGCGTGCGGGTTGGGCCATGGCCTCGCGGATGGATGGGTCGGTTAAGGATTGCATGGCCTGCTCAAGTGCGCGGTCATTGTCTGGATCGTCGAGCAGGAATCCTTCGACTCCATCTTGCATGAGATCCGACGCGCCGTTAAAGCGCGTGGTGATGACCGGGAGGCCGCACGACCAAGCTTCAAGGGTAGTGAGGCTGCAGGCGTCATAGTAGGTCGGGTGGACCGCGGCGTCCGCGGCGGCAAGCGGGAACATGGCGTCATCCGCGTAGCCGCCGAACGTCACATTGTCGATGTCGCGGTATTCGGTGGGCGGTTCGGCACCGATCATCAGCAGGCGGCAGTTGCGGAGCCGGCGCATGGCTCGCAACAGAGGCCGGGTGCCCTTCAGTAGGGGGTTGAGGGCAGAGAAGAGGAACACGGTTTCGTCGCGGTAGCCGTAGTGTTGCCGCGCCTGCTCGCGTAGCGCGAGACGCCGGGCGGGCGTAAAGCGCTCGGTGTCGATGGCGTTCGGGACAAAGCGGAAGCGGTCATCGGAAATGTCATACAGTTGGCGTAGGTCGTCCGCGACTTTGTTGGAGACCGCGAGCACGATGCCGTCGGACTGCTGGTACTGCCGGCGCTCCAATTCGCGAACATCGCGCCGCCAGGCCCAGCGCGCGGGGCGCAGTTGCCAAAGCCGGCGCTGGGGCCAGGGGCGGCTGGCGAGATCCCGGCGATAGTTGGCCATCTTGGAGCCGGCCTGCGGATGGATGACATCGTAGGTCCAGCCGACGCCGGTGTCGTGCACGATGTCGGCTCCCAATCGATCTGCGACTGGTTCGACGGCCTCGGCCCGAGCCACTTTGCCTCGTCGGGGCTCGATCGGGTGCAGTGTGGCGCCGTTTGCGGGGGAGCGGGCGTCGAAGGTCACCACGTGCATGGAATGCCCGCGCTGACCCATTTCGGCCACAAATCGCCACGCCCAGAGCTCCAGGCCGCCGCCACGGTGGTCCCAGCGGTCGCATATGAGAGCGATTCTCACCTTTCTGTCGTCTTGCGGTTCCCCTGACTCATCGATCCGGGCTCTCCCTAAGTTTTCTTCTTAGGAGCCACCAAGGGCACGAACCACAAAATATGGTGTAGGCGCGTGAGGTACCACCATATCTTGGAATGGACCCGTAAGTCTAAGATTTTTTAGGAGATAACACGCACTTTCCTCTTGACAGGGATAGGCGAAGTATGGGAATTTACAGTGGTCGGAAGTGGTCGAAAGTAGTCCAATCTGGCTCAGGGTGGTTGGTCGTTCCTCCTCAGGCGATCCTCCGGTCTTGAAAAATGTTTCGAGGCACACAGACAGGGCGGGTAGACGACAAAGGCAGACTCAAGCTGCCCGCCCTTGTCCGCTCTTGTCTTGAGGAAGAATATCGAGAACCAAAAGTGTTCATAACAAGTCTTGACGGCGAAGAGGTCAAAGTGTTCCCACTCCGAGAGTGGGAATCCGTCGAGACTAGGTTATCGGAAAAGACGTCGGACGGCAATGAGGCCGACGGCGAGATTAAACAAAAGATTCTGTTCCAGGCCAATAGGTTTGGATCAGAGGAAGCCTTGGACAACCAAGGTCGTATCCTTGTGCCCGCGGTTTTGCGGGAAGCCGCGGGCATGAGGGGCGAAGTCAAGATTCTGTGGCAGTCGAATCATTTGTATGTCGTGAACGCGGCGCGCTTCGATGAAGCCGCTGACGCGAACACGCTTACGTCGACCGACAAGCGCTACGCGGCGAACCTGGGGGTGTGATGATTGGCCCACTATCCGGTTCTGCTACCGCAAGTACTGGAGTACCTAGACATTGACCCCTCCGGCCTCTATGTGGATTGCACGTTGGGTGAGAGCCGGTACGCCGAGGCGATTGTACGTCGCCTCGAGACGGGTCGGCTCATCGCTATCGATCGGGACCGAGACGCGATTGAGTCGGCCCGCGTGCGGTTGCGCGAGTGGAGCGGGCGCGTGACGTTTCATCACGCGAGCTACGGGGATATCGAAACAGTCGTCGGCGCGGACAAGCCGCAGGGCATCGTGGCCGACTTAGGGCTTTCGCGCGGACAGTTTGAATCCGCCGAGCGGGGCTTCAGCTTTCAGCGCACGGGTCCGTTGGACATGCGGATGGATCAAAGCCAGCCGCTGACGGCGGACGTGATCGTGAATCAGTACGACGAGCGCGAGCTTGCGAACGTGATTTACGAATTTGGTGAAGAGAGGAGAAGTCGAAGAATTGCTAAGGCCATTGTTCGGGGGCGGCCGATCCGCGATACCGCGCACTTAGCCGAGATCGTGGCGCGCGCCGCCCCTCGAGCGCCTCGGATGAAGATTCATCCGGCGACGAGAACCTTTCAGGCACTACGAATTGCGGTCAACGACGAGCTGAGCGAACTGGATCGGCTTGTCGAGACCGCGCCGCCATTGCTGGCCCCGGGAGGGCGCATGGTGGTGGTCAGTTTTCATTCGCTCGAAGACCGCCGAGTGAAGCAGTCCTTTCGCCGTTGGGAGGCGCAGGATGTGTTCACGCTTTTAACGAAGCGGGTGGTCAAGCCTAGCGACGAAGAGATTGCCGAGAACGCGGCAAGCCGGAGCGCCAAGTTGCGCGCGGCGGAGAGGACGACGGAGTCATGGCAGCCCCTGAACTAGCCACGACCGCGCAGCGGGACGACGCGGTTGTTTCAGCCGGTCCCGTAGAGGTAGCAGGTACGCCTCGGCGGCGAGGCTCCGACGCATGGACGCGAACGGAGCCGAGACGGGCTTCGGGGGGCTTTGTCTACGACGGCGCTCGGGCGGGACGTGCAACGCGAGCGGGGCTTTCTCGCCGGTCTGCTTCTTCGCGGCCCTTGCCGATGGAGGACGTGTATTTCTACGTCAAAGAGCTGGACAACACGAATCTGCGGCGGCGTCCCGATCCAGCCGATCGGGCGATTTGGCTGCGGTTTGTCGGCGCCGGCATACTCGGCCTGCTGATGATGGTCATGACGTTTGCGCCGCGCCCCTTGCTGCGGCACTCCGGATATCGACTGGAGAAGATGAATGAAAAATCTCAGGCCTTGGCCGAGATACAGGATCACCTACGGGTCCGCCAAGCCCGGCTGAGCGATCTGCGGCGGGTAGCGGATCTGGCAGGCCGGCAGGGACTGGAGCAGACACCACCGGAGCGGTTTGCGTGGCAGGACAGAACGATCCCTCCGGTACCGCAGGAAACCGAATTGGCTTGGAACCGAACAAACGCCCAGCCCTGATCGACCGAGGCGTCAAGAAGCTTTCTATGACGGCTCGCCATCGTCAGTGTACGGGTAACGCGAGTTATTCATGGCAGGCCGCCGGACTATACAAAAAGACCACCAGAATCGAGACATCAGGACACGCCTGCGTAGTTGGGCCCATATCCTGACAGAGTCCGGGTCTCGTCCTAAATTCAGACTACTTGTGTTTGCCTGCGTGGCCGGCTTGTGGCTGGGGCTGATCGTCGTCCGCCTTTGGGACCTGCAGATTCGCCAGGCTCCCCGCCTGGTTGAGCAAGCAAAGGTCCAGCACGAAGACTTGATTGAGATCGGTGCGCGGCGCGGGCGCATCTACGACCGGTTTGGCGAGGAGCTGGCCCGCAGTACACCGGTTGACTCCATTGGTGTCTTCCCAACGAAGATCGGCGATCCCGACCTGGCGGCGGCGCTGCTCTCCGAGGTTCTTCGTGAAGATGTCAACACGCTACGCGCGAAGCTGACGAAGAAGCGTTTCCAGTGGGTGCGGCGCTTGGCCGAGCCCGGGGAGGCGGAGCGACTTCGCGAGCTACCGCTGGCGGGATTGCACTTCGAGAAAGAGAGCAAGCGCTACTACCCAAAGGGCAGTGTCGCGGCTCACATTCTGGGTGCGGTGGGTATCGACCACACTGGTCTGGCGGGTTTGGAGCAGACATTTGAGAGCAAGCTCAAAGGCGTGCCGGGGCAACGCGAAGTTCAGGTAGACGCCTTGCGGAAGGGCTATGCGAGTCGTGTGATCCAAGAGCCCGTGCCGGGCTACGACCTGGAGCTTACGATTGACCAGCGTATCCAGATCACGGTTGAACGGGAGCTGGCTCGCGCGATTCACGAGACGAAGGCGGAAGCGGGAACCATCGTCGTCATGGACCCGTCGAACGGTGACCTTCTGGGCCTGGCGAATTGGCCTACTTTCGACCCGAACAATCGATCGCCGACGACGGATGACCTGAAGCGGCGCAAGAACTACGCGCTGAGTCACATGATCGAACCAGGCTCGACCTTCAAAGTCGTGACGGTATCGGCGAGTTTGGAAGAGGGGTTGACGACGCCCGAGGAAATCATTGACTGCGAGCACGGTCGCATCTACCTCGGCTCGCGGCGCATCCGGGATCACAAGCCGTTTGGGCTGCTCACCGTTGCCGATGTGCTGGCGCGTTCGAGCAATGTGGGGACGATCAAGCTCGGTTTGCGTCTCACGCCGGAGCGATTGTACAACTACGCGCGCCGTTTCGGGGTTGGCCAGGCGACAGGGTTGCCTTTGCCGGGAGAGGTTCAGGGGCTACTGCGGAAGTGGGAGGACTGGCACCCGCACGCCATCGGGTCGGTTTCGATCGGCCAGGAGGTTGGCGTGAGCGCCGTTCAAATGGCGAGGGCGATCAGCGTGGTCGCCAATGGTGGGTGGCTCGTGAAGCCCCGAGTGGTCAAGGCCTTGGTGGACCCGGATGGGGTGCGTGAGGAACGGGAGACGGCGGCCCCTGAGCGAGTGCTCAGCGCGGAGACCGCCGCTACGATGCGGGCTCTGATGGAGCGTGTTGCTCGCGGAGGAACGGCGGTGCGTGCGCAAACGCCCGGTTATCGGGTGGCGGGGAAGACGGGTACGGCGCAGAAGATTGATCCGGAGACGCGACGCTACTCGACCGAAGATTACGTAGCGAGTTTCGTTGGATTTGCACCGGTGAACTCCCCATCGATTCTGGTGGTGGTCGTGTTGGATTCGCCGGTCGGCAAGTACTACGGCGGGCAGGTGGCGGCTCCGGTGTTTCCGCGGATCGCAACGGAGGTATTGCGGTTTCGCGATGTGCCTCCCGAGCTGCCGCTGGAGAACGCCCCGCGGCCGATTGTTCCTGATGAGTTGTTGGCGGACTTCGTGGGTGATGACGACGATGAGGGATGGCCCGAGGCCATGCAGGTTCGTTTCGCAAGCGATAGCGGGGACGCCAACGCGGTGGCGCTTACAGCCTCCGCGCGGACGGCTTCCGTGTCGCCATTGCTCGGAGCGCGGCCTCCCAGTACGAACGAACCCGCGAGATCACCGGCGCTCGAGCCGGTGAATTGGCCGGATGCCGCCCGAGATGCGCCGAGCGAGAGCGCCGGAACGGATTCAGGTAAGCCTGCCCGCCTGCGGGTTGTGGCTGCGCGTCTACCGGACTTTCGAGGCCAGACGGTCGCCTCGGTTATATCCCGAAGTAATGCGTTGGGTTTGGCCGTGCAGTTGCGAGGTAACGGCAAGGCGTGGCGGCAGTGGCCGGAGCCCAATACGCCGATCCAGCGCGGCGATACGGTTGCAGTCGACTTCCGCGTTGGAGCGAAGCCATGAAGGTCGGTGACTTGTTTGACCGGCAGGCAAAGTGCACGGCCGCGCTACGCCGCAAGTCGGTCCACGGGGTGCAGTACGATTCGCGGAAAGTCGCCGCCGGCGATGTGTTCTTTGCCTTTCCAGGGGAACATGTCGACGGACACCAGTTCATTGACGCAGTGTTGGACGCTGGCGCATTGGCGGTTGCGAGTGAGCGCGAAGCTCCAAAAGAGCATAAGGCCCAGTGGATACGGGTTCCGCATGGCCGGCGGACCATGGCCCAGGCGGCCTTGCGGTTCTACGACCGGCCGGACCAACACCTGAAGCTGACGGGCGTCACGGGAACGAACGGGAAAACGAGCACTGTGTATCTGCTCGATTCGATCTTGGAGCGTGCCGGGATGCTGACCGCGCGCTTCGGCACGATCGAACACAAGATCGGGCAGCGTCACCTGAAGGCGATTAATACGACGCCGGAATCGCTGGATGTCGTTCGCTTCTTGGCGGACCTCGTCGAGGAAGGCGGAACGCACGCCACCTTCGAAGCTTCATCACACGCATTGGATCTAGGCCGCATTCATGGCTTCGACTTCCACACGGCTGTGTTCACGAATTTGTCGCGCGACCACCTCGACTATCACGAAACGATGGCGGCGTATGCGGAGTCCAAGCGACGCCTGTTGGATGGGGCCGGAGGTGAGCCGCCGCGCTTCGCGGTGATCAACCGAGACGACCCCGTCGGGCAGGACTGGCTTGAGAGTACAGGTTCGGAGACAGTGAGCTTCGGCGTGCAGCCGGGCGCGGACGTCGTGGCTGAGAACGTCGAAGTACGGCTCTCGGGGCTTCATTTTCGGACTGAGACGCCGAAGGGGCCTCTTGATGTTCGCTCGTCGCTGGGTGGCGAATTCAATATCAGCAATCTGCTAGCGGCAATCGCCGCCGCCCTCACGCTGGATATCGATATCGCCGCGATCGAAGAGGGGATCGAGGCGTGCCGGGCGGTGCCCGGACGGTTTGAACTGATCGACGAAGGCCAGCCGTTCACGGTGATTGTCGATTACGCTCACACCGACGACGCGCTGCGGAACTTGATCGAGGCGGCGCGCACGTTGCGGCGGCGCTCGAAGACGCCGGGGCGCATCCTAACGATCTTCGGATGTGGTGGCGACCGCGACCGCACGAAGCGACCCGCGATGGGAGAAATTGCCGGACGCTTGAGCGACCTGGTAATTCTTACGTCCGACAACCCACGCTCGGAAGACCCGCTGAACATCGTGAACGATGTGCGTGTCGGGTTGGGCCGGGTGGAATCGACGTATGAGATCGAGCTAGACCGCGCCGAGGCGATTCGATTGGCCGTGGGTCAGGGGTCGAGTGGCGACATTGTGCTGATCGCCGGCAAGGGGCATGAGACGACCCAAACGATGGGCGACAAGGTGATTCCGTTCGATGACCGCGAAGTGGCCCGTGGCGTGCTGCGTGAGTTGGGGTATGGCATGAACTCGGCGGCCGGGTAGTGCAGCGGGATGGGACGAGCGGATGCAGTTGAGACTTTCGAACATAGCGAGGATTCTGGGAGCCTCGCTCGAAGGAAAGGACAACGAGACGAGTGGCTATTCGATCGATTCGCGGACGGTCCAACAAGGGGACCTGTTCTTTGCGATTCGAGGGCCGCGTTTCGATGGACACGATTTTGTTGAGTCCGTGTGGGAAGCAGGTTCCGCGGGCGTTGTGGTCGAGCGTTCTTGGGTATCGGCTCATGACGTCCGCGGGCCGCTGCTCGCGGTGGATGACCCGGCGGAGGCGCTGCGCCAGTTGGCGCGCGAGGCACGGAAGCGTTGGGGATGTCCGGTGATCGGTGTCACCGGGACTAACGGGAAGACGACGACGAAAGACGCGATCGCGGCTCTACTGTCAGAGCGCTTTCGCGTTGCGAAGACGGAAGGGAACTTGAATAACGACTTGGGACTACCGTTGTCAATTCTGCGTATGGACGATGCGGCCGAGATTGGCGTGTTTGAGATGGGTATGAACCATCGCGGTGAACTCACGGCGCTGGGGGCTATTGCCGCGCCTACCGTTGGTGTTGTGACGAACGTGAGTGAGGCGCATGTCGAGTTCTTCTCGTCGGCGGACGAGATTGCATTGGCGAAACGCGAGTTGATCGAGTCTCTCCCGGCCGATGGCACCGCGGTGTTGAATGCCGATGACGCGCGGGTGCGCGGTTTTCGCGATGTGCATCCGGGGCCGGTTGTGACCTTCGGTGAGAGCGACGACGCTGACTTTCGGGCGACCAGTATCGAGACGCGCGGCGCGGCGGGGGTTCGGTTCACTTTGCGGCGCAAGCAGGGCGGCGAAGCGGTTCCCTTCGAGACGGGATTGATCGGACGGCATAACGCTGCAAACTTGGCGGCGGCATTGGCGGCGGCTTCGGTGTGCGGTGTCGATAGCCCGGACTTGGTCGACGCCGTGGCGCGTTTGCGTCCCGCGAAGAGACGTGGCGAGACGAAGCGGCTGGGCGGAGCGCTGCTGATTGACGATTGCTACAACGCGAACCCGCGGTCCATGGAAGTGATGCTGCGGGTGCTGGCGGAAACGCCGGCGGGACGCCGCATTGCCGTGCTGGGCGAGATGCGCGAGTTGGGAGAACGCTCGGAAGAACTGCACCGGCGGGTTGGCCGGGCGGCGAGCGATGCCGGCGTTGATCTGCTGGTTGGCGTCACCGGAGCGGCACGCTGGTTGGTCGAAGAGGCGGCGGCATCAGGGTTGCCCGCGGCGGCAGCGGCTTTCTTTGAAGAGCCAGAAGCGGCCGGGCGCTTCGTGGCAAAACAATTGCGCGCGGACGACGGGGTCCTGTTCAAGGCCTCGCGCGGCGTGGCGCTGGAGAGAGCGATCGAGACACTGAAGCAAGAGTTTGAAGCGGTCGGAGAGAGAGGCTAGCAAAGAGACGCTATGTTTTTCCACTTCTTTTACGAGCAGCTCTTTCCGTACTTCAGCCCGTTCCGCGTGTTCAGCTACATCACGTTTCGAACGGCGTTCGCGAGCTTCACGGCGCTGGGATTAGGTTTACTTCTTGGGCCTTGGCTGATTCGGCGTCTGCGGCAGTTTCAGGTCGGACAGCCGATTCGCGAAGACGGCCCGAAGTCGCATTTGAGCAAAGCCGGGACGCCGACGATGGGCGGGTTGCTGATCAATATTTCGATCCTGATGCCGACGCTGCTGTGGGCGAATCTGCGCAACGTCTACATCTGGATTGCGTTGCTTGGGCTGGTCGGTTTTGGCGGCATCGGCTTCATGGACGACTTTCTGAAAGTGCGACGCGGGAAGAATCTGGGCCTGTCGGCACGCATGAAGCTGTTGCTGCAAGTAGGAGTGACCGTGGCAATTGTCGCTAGTCTCGCCTGGCTTCGCGGAGCCGCAAGCTACGACACGCGGCTGGTTCTGCCGTTCTTCAAAACGTTGCGGCCGGAGCTGGTAATTGAATCACTACTGGGGCAGCCTTGGACCTATCCGCTGGGGTACGTGGGGCTCTTTGCCTTTCTGTTCTTGGTGCTCGCGGGAACGACCAACGCCGTCAACTTGACCGACGGCTTGGATGGGCTGGCGGCCGGCCTAACCGTCATTTCGGCTGGCGCGCTAACCGTGCTGGCTTACGTCGCGGGGCATCGAAACTTTGCGGCGTACCTGGACATAGCCCCGGTGCCGCAGGCCGCCGAGTTGACGATTTTCTGCGGGTCGATGGTTGGCGCGAGCCTGGCGTTCTTGTGGTACAACGCGCATCCGGCGGAGATCTTCATGGGCGACGTGGGATCGCTTGGGCTGGGCGGTGCGATGGGTACGGTGGCGGTGCTGATCAAACAGGAAATTCTTCTCCTTTTTGTCGGCGGCGTGTTTGTTGTAGAAGCGTTGTCGGTGATCATTCAGGTGGCGAGCTTCAAGTTGCGAGGGAAGCGTGTTTTCAAGATGGCGCCGCTGCATCACCATTTTGAGGCGCTGGGTTGGGATGAGTCGAAGATCATTGTGCGCTTTTGGATTGCGGGATTGGTGTGGGCCTTGCTGGCCCTCAGTACGTTGAAGCTGCGATGAAGTGGGAAGGGAAACGTGTGTTGGTAGTCGGACTCGGAGAATCGGGAAAAGCGGCGGCGCGTTACGCGGCGGCGCGGGGAGCCCGTGTGAGCGCGACCGACCGGCGTTCTCTGAATGAACTGGGTGAAACCGCGGAAGAGATGGGCAAGCTGAACGTGCAGTTGGAGTTGGGCGGGCATGCCGAAGGAATCTTCCTCGGGCAGGACCTGGTCGTGCCTTCGCCCGGCGTCCCCTGGAATCTGCCCGAGCTCGAAACAGCTCGGCGTCATGGAGTCGCGGTGATGGGCGAACTCGAAGTTGCGACCGGTGCTTTGAAAGGCCCGGTGATCGGGGTAACGGGGACGAATGGCAAGACAACGACCACTTCGTTGATTGGGCATATCTTCGAGGCGAAGGGCGTGCCGGTTGCGACGGGCGGCAACCTTGGAACGCCCGTGCTTGCGATGGTTGATGAGTCGAGCGAAGAGCGCTGGAACGTATTGGAGCTGTCGAGTTTTCAGCTTGAGGCGACGGAGAGCTTTCCCGTTCACATTGGAATCGTCTTGAACGTTACGCCGGATCACCTGGATCGGCACGGAACGTTTGAAGCCTACGCGGCGGCCAAAGGTAAGATCTTCCAGGCGCAGACAGCGAGTGACTACGCTGTCTTGCATGCCGACGATGCGGTCTGTCGCGGCTTCGCGACGGACGCGACCGGGGAATCGCATTGGTTTAGCCGTGTGGGACGTCATGAGCCGGGTGCGTGGGTGGAAGGCGAGTCGATTGTTTGTGACGGCGAACCCGTCGCCGCGCTGCCGTTGCCGATCCCGGGTCCGCACAATCTGGAGAATGCGCTCGCGGCGGTCACGGCCACATTGCTCGCGGGAATAGACGCGGAGTCGATTGCCAAGGGGCTTGCGACGTTCCGCACGATGGAGCATCGGCTGGAACTCGTCGTTGAGATCAAGGGCGTTGCCTATTACAACGACTCGAAGGCGACGAATGTCGATGCGGCGGTCAAGGGGATTCAGACGTTCGATAGCGGGTTATGGGTGATCCTCGGCGGCAGTGATAAAGGTCTGGCCTATGCGGACCTGAAGGAGCCACTGCGCGGTCGGGCTCGCGCGGCGCTGTTGATTGGGGAATCGGCTGCAAAGATTGAGAGCGAACTGGGTGGCGTCGCGCCGGTGATTCGGACGGGGACGTTGGCGGAGGCCGTTCGTTACGCGCATGCGCACGCCGAGAGCGGAGACACGGTGTTGCTTTCCCCAGCCTGTGCCAGCTTCGATCAGTTTCGGAATTACGGCGAGCGCGGAAGGCGATTCAAAGAGATGGTTCAGGAGCTTCGCGAGACTTAGAACGATGCCGAGATATCTACATTGCGATCGAGTCATTTGCGGCACGGTGATCCTGCTGTCGTTTTTCGGGCTTGTGATGGTCTTTAGCGCAACCACGGGCGGCGAAGGCGCGTCGGCGCGCTACGTCGTCAAGCAGGCCATTGCGATGGCGCTGGGGCTGGGGCTGATGCGCTTTCTGATGTTTCTCGACTATCGCCACTGGCGGCAGCCGCGCTTCGTGTTCCCGATCGTGGGCGTCTCGATTGCGCTGCTGGTCGTGGTGTTCTTTGGCGCGCAGACGGCGAATACGTATCGCTTCCTGCGGTTCGGGGCTGTGTCGTTCCAACCGTCGGAGTTCGCCAAGGTTGCGGTTATCGTGTTCCTGGCTTTTTATCTGGACAAGCACGCCGACAAACTCAACGAATGGCGGACGCTGCTCGGCGGCCTGGCGATCCTCGGCGCGTTCGGCCTGCTTGTGTTGGGCGGCAAGGACCTCGGCGGCGCTCTGATGCTGGCAGTGATCGCTGCCGTGATGCTTTGGGTGGCGGGTCTGCGGATGATGTACTTCGTGCAGGGTATTCTCGCCGCGATACCGCTGCTTGCCTTGGCGGTGTGGATCGAGCCGTATCGCATGCAGCGCTTGCTGGTGTTCCTGAATCCGGAAGCGGACCCGAAGAACGCGGGATTCCAGATCATACAATCGCGGATCGCGGTGGGCACGGGCGGTTTGTTCGGACAGGGTCTGATGGACGGCCGCCAGAAGATGCGGTTCTTGCCCGAGGCGCATACGGATTTCATTTTTGCGCTGATTTGCGAAGAGCTTGGGTTCATCGCCGCGCTGCTGGTCGTAGTGGCTTTCGGCGTCTTGCTGTGGCGGGGCGTCGTGGTTTCGATGCGCGCGCCCGATCGTTTTGGGATGTATCTGGCGGTCGGGATTACGGCGATGATTGTCTGCCAGGCGCTGGTGAACCTGGGCGTGGTGCTGGCATTGCTGCCGACGAAGGGAATGCCGTTGCCGTTTGTGAGTTACGGCGGTTCGGCAATGATCATGGCGCTGGCGGCGTCGGGCATCTTGCTGAATGTTAGCCAGCATGCGGAGTGAATGAGTGCGAAGCGAGCGAATCGATGAAGAGCGCGACATTTCTGATCGCCGCCGGTGGAACGGGTGGACACGTTCTGCCGGGCATCGAGGTCGCTCGCGAGCTGCGGGCGCGGGGGCACGACTGCGTGTTTGTCGGTACGAGCCGGGGACAGGAGAAGCGATTGGTTCCCGAGGCCGGGTTCGAACTGGAGCTATTGAAGACGGGTGCGCTCAAAGGATTGTCTCTGCTACGGCGGCTCAAGACGGTGGTTGGTTTGCCGGCAAGCCTGTGGCAGGCAGGCGGTGTGATCGAGCGTCGGAAGCCGGCGGCGGTGCTGAGCTTGGGCGGTTACGCGTCGGGACCGGTGATGTTGATGGCCTGTATGGAGGATGTCCCTGTTGTGGTGCTCGAACCGAACGCGAAGCCCGGACTGGCGGTCCGATGGGCGGCACCGTTCGTGTCGCGCGGCTTGGTCGCGTTCCCGGAAGCGCTCTCGTACTTTGCGCAAGGGCGTGCGGAAGTGGTTGGTATTCCCATTCGCCGAGAGTTTTTCGATCTGCCGCGCAGGGCGCGGCGCGAGCCGTTCACGTTGTTGGTCACCGGCGGGAGCCAAGGGGCGCGCACGTTGAATACGGCGATGGTCGAGGCGCTTTCGATATGGAAACGGGAAGGAAGGTTGGCTAACTTGAAGATCTTTCACCAAACGGGCGACCAGGGTTTCGAGACGGCCAAAGCAGCGTATGACGACTGCGAAGTCGACGCCGAAGTGGCTCCTTTCTTCCGCGACATGCCGACGATCTTTGGCGAGGTAGACCTCGTCATCTGCCGGGCGGGTGCGTCAGCGGTTGTTGAACTATGCGCCGCGGGCAAGGCGTCGATCTTGGTTCCGTATCCTTATGCGGCGGATCAGCATCAGCTCTTGAACGCACAGGCGCAGAGCGCGGCCGGGGCGGCCATCGTCGTCGAGGACCACGTGATGACGGGCAACCGGCTGGTTCGGGAGATCGAACAGCTTTGGACTCAACCCTCGGAGCTTGCAAGAATGGAAGAATCATCGCGTGCCCGCGCGAAACCCGGCGCGGCTGGGCGGGCGGCGTCGTTGCTAGAGGGATTGGCCGAAGCGGCGGGGAAGGCGTAGTCGGAACATATGTTCTTTGAAGGCATCGCTGTTACGCATCGTCACATCCACTTCGTCGGGATCGGCGGGATTGGCATGAGTGGGCTCGCCGAGATTCTGCTGAACCTCGGCTATGAAGTGAGTGGCTCCGATTTGCGATCGACGCCAATTACCGAGCGGCTTGAATCGCTGGGGGCGAAGATCTCTGAAGGCCACGAGGCGGGGCACATTGGCTCGGCGGACGCGGTGGTCGTGAGTTCCGCGATCCAGAAATCGAACCCCGAACGGGCGGCGGCTGTCGCGGTGAGCATCCCGATCATTCAACGGGGTGAGCTGCTTGCCGAATTGATGCGCCTGAAGTATGGGATCGCGATTGCCGGCAGCCACGGCAAGACGACGACGACATCAATGACCGCCGCCGTTCTGCATTCGGCGGGCAAGGATCCGACGGTTGTTGTTGGCGGACGCGTTGATTCGATGGGTTCGAATGCGCGGCTCGGCAAGAGCAACTTGCTGCTGGCCGAGGCGGATGAGAGCGATGGTTCGTTCCTGCGATTGGCACCGATTCTCGCAGTGATCACGACGCTCGACCAGGAGCATCTTGACCACTACGGCACCTACGGGGCGCTGGTTGACGGTTTTGTGGAGTTTGCGAACAAGGTACCTTTTTACGGCGCGGCTTTGCTTGGTATTGATGATCCCGAGGTGCGTTCGCTGATCCCTCGGATACA
>Ga0302123_10000514_pt1 | contig 30444 bp, 27 predicted proteins | sample CB21_321_MG_FD_203109 | JGI IMG/M metagenome (GOLD analysis project Ga0302123, IMG submission 203109) | Marine microbial communities from Western Arctic Ocean, Canada - CB21_32.1 | ecosystem: Environmental > Aquatic > Marine > Oceanic | place: Canada: Western Arctic Ocean | collected 2017-09-28 | reverse complement strand
TGCTGCCATGCAGGCGGCGAAGCCCGCCGCCTGATCGTCGGACGACGCGAAAGCAAACACCGAGGGACCTGACCCAGACAGCGAGCACCCGAGTGCGCCGGCCTCGAGCGCCGTCTGCTTCACGTCGGCGAACCCTGGCACGAGCGGCGCTCGAATCGGCTCGACAAGACTGTCGCTGATCGCCCGGCCGAACAGCTCGAGGTCCCCACGGTGCAGCGCCGTGACTAGTGCGCCGAGCTGACCGAGGTTGGCGACAACCTGGGCGATCGCGAACCGGCGCTCGGCGACAAGCCGACGCGCCTCAGCGGTCACCACCGAAACATGCGGGTGCACCACGGCCACCCGCAGTGCGTCTGGCACCGGCAGCGACAGCAGCTCCATCGGGGCGTAGCTGCGGATCAGGACGATGCCGCCCACGACACACGGGGCCACGTTGTCGGCATGTACGCCACCAGACACGGCCCGTTCCCCCTCGAGAGCGCACGCGATCAGCTCGTTCCGGTCGAACACACCGCCGAGCAGCTCGCTGACCGCGAGAGCCCCGCCGACGCTGCTGGCGGCCGAGCTGCCAAGTCCACTCGCGAGCGGCATGCGCTTGTCGAGCCACAACCGAACACCGGGTGGCCGGCTATCGGTCTTCCGCGCGTCGAAATCCAGGAGCGCCGCGGTGGCGGCGATCCCGACGACGTTCCGGGTGGGGTCGGTCGTGAGCCCGTTCGTCTCACCCCGGACCTCGACGATCTCGACACCAGGTGTTTCCGACCACTCCGCTTCGACGTAGTCCCCGGGCCGCTCGACCGCCAGACCCAGCACGTCGAACCCCGGACCAAGATTCGAAAGGGTAGCTGGAGCATGCACACGGACGCGCTCGGTCATGGACATAGATGTCTGGGATCTTGAATTGGGGTCCGGGGACTGGGAACTCGGGACGGATAACGACGACAGCACTCAACTCCGTGTTGGGACCCTGAATATGAGCAGCGGCGCCAGACGGGCTCCCACCACCTTTCCGCCTGACTCCTCGGGACCTTACCGTTAGTCCGCCGGCCCACGCGCCGTCCGCACCGCGCTCTCGATATCTTCGAATACCGAGATTCCTCCGTGGATCGGCAGAATGGTGTTCACCTGGAGCCCCCGCATCTCGATGTTCCGCAGCAGCACGTCCGCAAACGGCGCCTCCCGCGAGGTCGGCGAGTAGGCGTCGGCCTCGATCAGTATCCGCTCCCGCGGCAGATATGCCATCACGATCCCGTCACAGTGGATATCGTCCACGATCCGGTAGATCCGCAGCGTCCGGCCACCGTCGTTAAGCTCGTACATCTCGTCCCCGACCACGGTCTCCATCGTGAGCGGCTGCGGGTTCCGAGCGAGTGCGTCCTGCACGATCGAGTGCTGTCTCGCCACGATGTCCTCGAAGAATGAGCGGTTCACCTCATGGGTGACCACGGTTAAGCCCTCTGACACGACCGCGCGGATTCCAGCCGAGTGGTCGAAGTGGTGGTGGGTGTTGATGACATACTGCAGCGGTTTATCCGGTTGCAGTTCGCGTACGCGATCGATCACCGCCAGCGTGCGCGCCTCGCTTTGAGGCGCTTCAATCAGCGCTAGATACTCTTCGAACTCAACCAGTACGCTGTGGTGCGACTGCCCGGTGAGATACCAGACCCCGCTGGCGACCTCCTTCACCTCCACGTTGACCGTGGTCGTCGCCGGCGCCGCCGCTCGCGTGGCCGCCGCCGCGGCCAGATCGTCGATCGGACCGTTCGGGTTTGTGTTGACCCGATACTCCGAGACTCGGAAGCGGTCGAGGGTGGTCGTATAACTGCGCGGGAGGGTCAGTCGGACCTGAAAACCGCCCAGCCCGCCGGTCTCGGCATAATCTTCGAAGACCGTCTCGATGGCGACGTCGCCCAGGACGTGGTGATAGGTTGGGGACATCACCTTGCTCGGCAGCCCGGTCTCGCCGTCGACGAAGAGCGTGAACTGGGTTCCACGGTTCCCAGCGACGTCAACAACCTGCTGCCCAGCCTGCTCGCGCAAGTTGCTCACAGTCGAGGTCTCATCAAGTGCCAGCAGCAGGATTCCGATCGGGTTGTGATACATCTCGGCCCAGCGATCGGACGCGACCTTTTCGGAGGCGCGCACGCTGCCCTCGCCTTCCGCGTCATATGCCACGTCTCCGTCCAGGCCGTAGATTTGCCGCGCTCCGTACAGAGGATTACCCGTGAGAAACGTCGAGGTGCGGTCCTGACGCAACCGCCAGCGCTCGTTCGTATAATCGATTTGCAGCCTGTAGTTCTCGACCTCGTAGTACGGCAGATCCGCGCGCGGGCTCGTATTCTGGCCAACCCGATAAGTCCGCCCCTGACCGTCGATCACCAGTGTCGTCGTCTCTCGCAGGGCACGCAGACTTCCAATGGCCTCGGCCGCGTTCTCGACGAGCTGCAGCTCTGGCGTCGCCGCCCCACCGCAACCGACGAACAGGGCGGACAACACGATCACGCAACGCTGCCATCTCCTCATGTCCTCTTTCTGCCTCTCCGCCGCATTCTGTCTCAAAGCGCACGAGCGTGCAACCAACTACCGTGACGCGCAACCTCGCGCAGACCGACTCCCTCAGACGACCGCATCTCGCTCTGTAATCAAGGAGAAACAGACCATCTATCCCATCGGCACACCAAGTGGAATGGGTGACAATGGGGTAATCCTGTGTGCGAGGATGCAGCCTCAATATCTACTTCCTGGAGATACCTCGTGGCCCTCGCGATACCACTGGGCGGCATGGTCTACCCCTGGCTGCGGCAGCGGACCCTCCACGCCAGAGTCATCATGCTTGTCAGCGAGCTCGACCAGCGTACCGCCGAGCTCGAAGAGGCGAATCAAACCCTCAACCGTCTGGCTGGCCTAGATACCGTAACGTCGCTGGCGAACCACAGCGCCTTCCAGGAATTCCTCCGTGACGAGTGGCGGCGCGCAATTCGCGGTCGCGCGATGTCGCGTACCGACCAGCAGGGCGCCTTCCGGGTGGCCCACCGGATATGCGCCGGCATCGAGGGTCTCGCGCTCGAGCACCCTGAGTCTGACGGCTCCCCGTGTGTAACGGCGAGCGTTGGCGTCGCCACCTCGACGCCTGCCGTCGACTCAAGCTAGGAAGAGCTCGCACTGGTGACGGAAGCCACCACGGCACTGGGCAGTGCCAAGAAATCTGGCCGTAACCGCGTCAGCACCGCCGACGGGAAGCAGCAGGCACCGGACCAGAGTTGACGTCGAGATCCGAGCAGGCTGCTGACAACAACACGACCAGCGCGCAAGTACGCTCCTCGCGGGCGCCTCGCCAGGAAAACCCTAGAGCAGCCCAAGCTGGAGCTTGGCCGCGTCGGTCATCTTGCTCATTTCCCACGTCGGCTCCCACACCACATCAACCCACGCATCGCTGACGCCGGGCACCGCCTTCGCCTTGGCCTTGACTTCGACCGGGAGGGACTGGGCGGCGGGACAGCCGGGCGAGGTCAGCGTCATGCGAATACCCACCAACCCGTCCGCGTTCACGTCGATATCGTAGATGAGCCCAAGCTCGTAAATGTTGACCGGGATCTCTGGGTCGTAGACGCTCGACACCGCCTCAATCAGCCTCGGCTTCAGCTCAAGTGTCTTGAGTGGGTCCGAGTCAATCGGGTCGTGAGTCGTCACCGGAGGCTGGGCCGGCGGCTGCGACGGCATAATCGCGGCGGGAGGATCTACCCGCTGAGGCGTCATCTCGACGGCCGGGGGCTGGACCTTTTCCGCGGCCGGGGCCTCACTCGACACCGGTGAATTTGGGTCGGATGGCTCGGCTGGCGTGTTGAAGTTGAAGATACTCATTTGTCACTCCGTTGAGACCGCCTTGTGTGTGTCGTCGACTGCGGCGCGCAGCGTATGCCAAGCCAGGATGGCGCACTTCACCCGGGCCGGGTAGTCACGAACCCCGGCGAAGACGTTCAGCTTCCCGAGCGCGGGATCGTCGGCCGGTGCGGTCTGGTCGGTCACTAACCGACGAAATCGATCGAACAATGCGCGCGTGTCGGCGATCGTCTTGCCCTTGATTCCCTCGGTCATCAGCGAGGCCGAGGCCTGAGAAATGGCGCAGCCTGAACCCTGGAATCGCACGTCGGTCACCACACCGTCGTCGACCTTGAGCGCAACCAACAGTCGATCGCCGCAGAGCGGATTGTGGCCGTCGGCCTGGAGATCGGCGTCCTCGAGCGGACCGAAGTTGCGTGGGCTCCGGTTGTGGTCGAGGATGACCTCCTGATACAGCTCTCGCAGATTCATCATTGTAAAGTGGGGCGCTCCCCACACCCCGGCTCGGTCGCTCACGAGGACCCGTGGGACGCTGTCCGCCGGCTAGCCGAAAATCTCCCGCACCTTTGTCAACGCCGCCACCAGCTGATCGATCTCCTCGACCGTGTTGTACATCGCCAGCGAGGCACGGGCCGTGGCCGGCACGCCGAACCGGTCCATCACCGGCTGCGTGCAGTGGTGCCCAGTGCGGATGGCGACTCCCTCGCTATCGACGATCGTGCCGATGTCGTGAGCGTGAACACCGTCCAGGACGAACGACAGGATGCTTGCCTTTTCACGGGCCGTGCCGATCAGCCGTAGCCCCGGCACCGCCGAGAGCGCATCGGTCGCGTAGTCGAGCAATCGCCGCTCGTGATCGGCGATCGCCTCGAACCCCACGCTCCGGATGAAGTCGACCGCCGCGCCCAGCCCAATGGCGCCGGCGATGTGTGGCGTCCCGGCCTCGAATTTGTGCGGCACCTCGTTGTAGGTGGTGCGCTCGAAGGTCACGGAGCTGATCATGTCACCACCGCCCTGGTAGGGCGGCATCGCCTCGAGCCACCGGCGCTGCCCATAGAGCGCACCGATGCCAGTCGGACCATATAGCTTGTGCCCCGTGACCACGTAGAAATCGCACCCGATCGCCTGCACGTCGACCGCCATGTGATACGCCGCCTGGGATCCATCGATCAGCACCGGGATGCCCTGGGCATGGGCAAGCTCAACCACCTCCCGCACCGGATTGATCGTGCCGAGCGAGTTGGACATGTGGACAATCGACACCAGCTTCGTCCGTGGCCCCAGCAGCGACACCAGCTCGTCGAGCATCAGCTCGCCGGCGTCGGTGATCGGCACGACTCGCAGCCGCGCCCCCTGCGCGTCGCACAGCATCTGCCACGGCACGATGTTCGAGTGGTGCTCCATCGTCGAGATCACAACCTCGTCACCCTCGCCGACCTGCCAGCGGCCAAACGTCTGCGCCACCAGGTTGATCCCTTCGGTCGCGTTACGAGTGAAGATGATCTCGGCCGGCTCGGCCGCGTTGAGATACGCCGCGACCTTGCCCCGTGCGCCCTCGTAAGCCTGGGTGGCGTTCTGGCTTAATTGGTAGACACCGCGATGGATGTTCGCGTTCTCGGCCGAGTAGTACCGCATCAGGGCGTCCAGCACCGACTGCGGCTTCTGGGTAGTGGCCGCGTTGTCGAGATAAACGAGCGGCTTGCCGCCGACCGTCCCGCCGAGAAGCGGGAACTGCTCGCGAATCCGCGCCACGTCGATTGTGGCGACGCCGGACGATTCGGTCTGCGCGACGCTGGTCATCGAAGATTCCCGAGACATGAGCCGAAGACACGCCGGCGAAGCCCTCCGGCTGCTCCTGCCTCCTGCCTCCTGCCTCCTGTCTCCTGCAGAGCCCTCATCCCCCCACCGGCAGCCGTTCGAGCAGCAGCGCATCGAGCTGCGTGCGAACCGCCTGGACCTTGATGTGCCCGAGCAGGTCGGCCGCGAACGCGTGGGTGAGCAGCTGCCGGGCCTGGTCCCGTGACAGGCCGCGCGACTGCAGATAGAACAGTCCGTCCTGGTCGAGCTGACCCACCGTGGCGCCGTGCGTGCACTTCACGTCGTCGGCGAAAATCTCGAGTTGCGGCTTGGTCGTGATCTGGGCATCCTCGGACAGCAGCAATGTCTTGTTCGACTGCTTCGCGTTGGTCTTCTGCGCGTCCAGCCGGACGATGATCTTACCGTTGAACACGGCCCGGCTCCGCCCGCCGAGGATCCCTTTGTAGAGCTCGTGGCTGTCACAGTGCGGCTGCGCATGATCGATCGTCGTCTGGTTGTCGACCAGCTGTCGCCCGTTTGCCAGGTACAACCCGTTCAGCGTGCACTCGCCGCCCTCGCCGGCGAGGATCACCTGCGCGTCGTTGCGCACGATCGCGCCGCTCAGCGTGATGATGTGCGACGAGAAGTTGCTGGCGCGGCCGAGGGCCGCGCGGAGGCTGCCGACGTGGAACGCCGCCGCCGCCGCCCGCACCAGGGTGTAGTGATCGACCACCGCGTCGTCGCCGACCGAGACCTCGGTGACCGTGTTGCTCAGATACGGCGTCTCGCCGTCGCCGGCGTGACTTTCGACCACCCGGGCCTGGCTGTTCGCGCCGGCCACCACGAGCACCCTGGGCTGGCTCAGGACCGGCTCAGCGCCGCTCCTCGTGACGAAGAGCAGATGGATCGGCGTGGTCACCACGGCTCCGGACGCCACCTCGACAACGGCGCCGTCACGCAGAAACGCGGTGTTCAGCGCGGTGAACGCCTGGCTCTCGATCCGCGCAAGGCGCCCGAGGCGCAAGGCGACCGCCTCCGCATCATCGTCATGGGCCAGCGCGGTGGCGAGACTTCGGGTGCGAATCCCTGCGGGCAACCCATCGGTCGTCGACAGCGCGGGTGCGAACGTCCCGTTCACGAACACCAGCTCCGGGCCACCGAGCCGGGGCAGGTGCAGGGCGTCGAGGTCGGCCCGGGTAAAGCCGGTGGGGGCGGTCGGCGCCACGAACGGTGTCTCGGCGATCGGGGCGACGTTGGTGAAGCGCCACTCCTCGAGCCGTGTAGTCGGAAACCCGAGACGGTCGAAGCAGCTGAACGCGTCGCTGCGCAGTGACGGCAGCGCACCAGGGAGGGTGGTCTGCTGGCTGACACGAGCAAACTGCTCGGCATAGCTCTGAGGGCCGGTGGCAACCTGAGTCATTGGTATTTTTCGCCCGTACAGGAGAGCCGCGAAGCCCTCACCCCGACCCTCTCCCAGAGGGAGAGGGAGAAACTGGATCGCGTCTTGATAACGAACCTAGATCGACACAGCCGCCGGCGCGTTCTCGATCCAGCCGTAGCCCTTCTCCTCGAGCTCGAGCGCCAGCTCCTTGCCGCCCGACTTCACGATCCGGCCGCCCGAGAGTACGTGGACGACGTCAGGCACGATGTAGTTCAACAGCCGCTGGTAGTGCGTGACCACCACCATCGCGCGGTCCGGGCTCCGCATCGCGTTCACACCGGCGGCGACGGTCTTCAGCGCGTCGATGTCGAGCCCCGAGTCGGTCTCGTCCAGAATCGCCAGCGACGGCTCAAGTACCGCCATCTGGAAGATCTCGTTGCGCTTCTTCTCGCCCCCGGAGAACCCGTCATTGACCGGCCGGTTCATGAGACTGTCGTCCATTCCCAGCAGGGTCATCCGCTCACGGGCCAGGGTCATGAAGTCGATGGCGTCGAGCACAGGCTCGCCGCGGTGCTTGCGCACCTCGTTCAGCGCCGCTTTCAAGAGATAGGCGTTGTTGACGCCGGGGATCTCGACCGGATACTGGAAAGCGAGAAACAGCCCTTCGCGCGCCCGCTCCTCCGGCTCCAGCGCAAACAGGTCCTGCCCTTTGAAGGTCGCGGAGCCGGCGGTCACGACGAGCTCGTCGCGACCAGCCAGCACACCGGCCAGTGTGCTCTTGCCGGAGCCGTTGGGCCCCATGATGGCGTGGACCTCGCCGGCCTTCACCGTGAGGTCCATGCCGTTCAGAATCTGGCGGTCGCCCGCCTTAGCGTGCAGATTTCGAACCTCGAGCATGTGATTCTCTCTCGTTTTTTTCTCTCTCGTTCTATAAGAGGCAGGAGAAAGCCGGACGGCTAACGCCGGCATCTGGTTCAGCAGCACCGGCAGCGCTGATGCGGAAGACCACTAAGCCAACATCGGCAAAGCCCTCAAGCTTCACTCTCGTCTCCCGCCTCCTTCGAGCATTCGCCCTACCCGACACTGCCTTCGAGGCTGACGCCTAGCAGCTTCTGCGCCTCGACGGCGAACTCCATCGGGAGCTCGCGGAACACTTCTTTGCAGAACCCGTTGACGATCAGGTTGACCGCGTCCTCGGACGACAGCCCGCGCTGGCGACAGTAGAAGAGCTGGTCCTCGCCGATCTTCGAGGTCGCCGCCTCGTGCTCAACCTGGGCCGACGAGTTCTTCACCTCGAGATAGGGGAACGTGTGCGCGCCGCAGCGGTCGCCGATGAGCAGCGAGTCGCACTGCGAGAAGTTCCGGGCACCGTGCGCCTTCTTTCCGATGCGCACGAGCCCGCGGTAGGTGTTCTGCCCGAACCCGGCGGAGATCCCCTTCGACACGATGGTGCTGCGGGTGTTCTTGCCCAGGTGCACCATCTTGGTCCCGGTATCCGCCTGCTGGTGGTTGTTGGTGACCGCCACCGAGTAGAACTCGCCCACGGAGTTGTCGCCCTGGAGAATGCAGCTCGGATACTTCCAGGTAATCGCTGAGCCGGTCTCGACCTGGGTCCAGGTGATCTTGGCGTTGGCGAACGCCTTGCCCCGCTTGGTCACGAAGTTGTAGATGCCGCCCTTGCCATCCTTGTCGCCCGGGTACCAGTTCTGCACCGTCGAATACTTGATGGTGGCGTGGTCGAGCGCAACGAGCTCGACCACGGCGGCGTGCAGCTGATTCTCGTCCCGCTGGGGCGCGGTGCAGCCCTCCAGATAGCTGACCTCGGCCCCCTCGTCGGCAACCAGTAGCGTGCGCTCAAACTGGCCGGTGTTGGCGGCATTGATCCGGAAGTAGGTCGACAGCTCCATCGGGCACTTCACCCCCTTGGGGATGTAGGCGAAGGACCCGTCGCTGAACACCGCCGCGTTGAGCGCCGCGAAGAAGTTGTCCGAGTAGGGCACGACCGAGCCGAGGTACTTCCGGACGAGATCGCCATGGTCGCGCACCGCCTCCGAGAACGAGCAGAAGATGATGCCAAGCTTGGCCAGTTCGTCCTTGAACGTCGTGCCGACCGAGACGCTGTCGAACACCGCGTCGACGGCCACACCCGAGAGCCGCTTCTGCTCATCGAGCGAGATACCCAGCTTGTCGAAGGTCGCCCGGATCTCCGGGTCCACGTCGTCAAGACTATCCAGCTGCGCCTGCTGCTTGGGGGCCGAGTAGTAGCTGATGGCCTGATAGTCGATCGGGTTGTAGCGGACATTGTGCCAGGTCGGCTCGGTCATGGTCGACCAGACCCGAAACGCCTTGAGGCGCCAGTCGAGGAGCCACTCCGGTTCCGATTTCTTGGCCGAAATCAGCCGGATGACGTCCTCGTTCAGTCCCGTCGGAATCGTCTCGGTCTCGACCTCGGTGACGAATCCGTACTTGTATTCCTGATTGGCAAGTTCTTCGATGGTCTGAGTCGCGGTGCTCATATGTACTCCTGACGATCCTGCGTTTCCTGCCACTTAGCCGCGGGTGCTGAACGCTCCGCTGCTTTCAACAGGCGCTGGATGCCGCCTGACGGCGCCAGCCGCCACCCAGACCGTTCATGTCCGGGCTCTGGCCAGGTCTCGCCACAGCTTGGTCGAAGGCGGACTGCTTCTCAGTCAAATGCTGCCTGTATGCTCCCTCGTCTCGTCTCGCGCGGGTTGCGCGCAGCCTTAATTTCAACGAGCGGTGCGACGCGGAACTGTCACGACTTACTGCTCAGGGTCGTGTTGCCGTTGCCCAAAATACGAAACAAGCCTGTATCTATTCCAGACCAAATTGGTCGTATATCAACATAACACGGGAGGCCGGTATGGCCAAGCATGGAAATAGGGGGCCTCAGACCGGAGACCGGCAGGTTTCGTCTAGCGAGCCTGAACGGGCTGCAGAAGACTGATCGCCATGCCGACGACGACCACGGCGACGGTCCCGACGACGTTGTACCAGATAAAAGAGATAGTGGTCGTGGCCTCCACCAGGCCCACGACCACCATACCCGCCAGCAACCCCCAAAATGCCCCGTTCGCGGTCGCGCGGCGCACGGCGACCGCCAGCACGAACACCCCGAGCAGTGACCCGTAGAAATACGAACCGACCCGGTTCACCACCTCGATCAAGGACCCGAGATTTGCGGCGTAGAGCGCGAACACCGTGGCGAAGACACCCCAGAAGGCTGTCGACAGCTTGGACACGAACAGATAGTGCCGGTCGCTTGCCCCTGGCTTCAGGTGCCGGCGATAGAAGTCGATGACGGTCGCCGCCGATAGCGCGTTGAGCTCGGCCGCGATACTCGACATCGCCGCAGCCAACACGGCGGCGATCAGCAGCCCGACCAGCCCAATCGGGAGCCGGGTCGTGATGAATGTGGGGAAGACATAATTGACGTCGGTAAAGGCGGTGTCCCCACTCACCTCCTGGACCAGACCGACCGCGCTGGCACGAACGTCGGCGACCCGTTGCTGGCTCACGGTGAAGGCGGCTCGGGTGTCCGCGATACCGACGATGTCCCCATTTCTCCGCGCGGCCATCATCCGGTCCGTAGCCTCCCGCCGCTGCTCGAACGCCTGGTGGAATTGCGACTCCAGCGCCGCGTACTCGGTCGCCCGGGTTCCCGCCAGGACTTGATGCTCATGCGCGGCGTTGAACAGCATCGGTGGCTCATTGAAGAGATAGAAGATGAACACGAGCACACCGGTCAGCAAAATGAGCGCCTGCAACGGAATTTTCCAGAACGCGCTCATGAGCAGCGACCTGCGCCCGGCGTCGACCGACTGGGCGGTCAGATACCGCTGCACCTGGCTCTGGTCACAGCCGAAGTACCCGAGCATGAGAAACAGCCCGCCCAGCAGACCGGACCAAAAGGTGTAGGTCTCGTTCAGGTCGAGACTGAAGTCAATCGTGGTCAGCCGGCCGGTCGCACCAGCTACGTGCAACGCATCGCTCAGCCCGACGCCGTCTGGCAGCCCCAGGATTAAGACGGCGACGGCCGCCGAGAGCCCGCCGACGATGACCACCATCTGCTTCACGTCGGCCCAGGTGACCGCCTGCACGCCGCCGAACATTGTGTAGAGGGTGGTCGGCACGCCGATCGCGAGCGCCGTGAACACCAGGTTCCAGCCGAGGACAATCGACAGCACCACGGCCGGCGCCGAGATGATCACGCCCACGGCGAGTCCGCGGGAGACCAGGAACAGGAGGCTGGCGAGCGCCCGGGTCTTCTTGTCGAACCGCCGCTCCAAATACTCGTAGGCGGTGAACACCTTGGCCCGGTAGAAGAATGGGACCAGCGTGACCGACAGGATGATCATCGCGACCGGCAGCCCGAAGTAGAACTGCACGAACCGCATCCCGTCCGAGTAGCCCTGCCCGGTGGTGCCGACCAGCGTGATGGCGCTCATCTGGGTCGCCATGACCGACAACCCTACCGCCCACCACGGCAACGAACGCCCGGCGAGAAAATACCCCTCGATGGCGTTGGTGTCCTTCGAGCGTTTCAGCCCGTCATAGATCACAAAGGCGAGGTAGCCGACGACGATGGCCCAGTCGAGAGGATGCATGAGGGGGCGAGGGTCACTTAGGAGACAGCAGTCAAAAGGCAGGGGTCGGAAGAAAACCGGTTGGCCTTCCGGCCCGCATGATGCCAGAGTCCTTCGTAACGAGGGCGAAGCCCTTCAGTTCCATTCTGACTGCTGTCCGTGCCTACCCGGAGTAATATCGGGAGAAGAACCAGAGCGCGGCGAGCACGACCGCTTCACACAGGACCACCGCCGCGTAGACAAACGTGAAACTCACATCGCCCCTGGTGTCGATGAGGTGCAGCGCGCCTGACCGTTCGGCGGTCTGTCGTCTCATGCTCGTGTGGCAGTATACCGCCCTGGAACCGGCGTACAATGGGCAGTCCGCGAAACAGAAACCCACCACGACGCATCCTTAGCAAGGATCGCTTGGGGTCCGGAATTCAGGTTTCTTGATTTAAGCTGGTGGGCGCCTCCGATCTTCTCCGGCGCAATCGATGTCGACTCCCAATCCCTGACGGAGACTGTCCGGTGTTCCGCAACTGGACCACGGCACGGACAGCCTCGCACGCGCAGCAACGCACGTAAATTGATGACAACGGAAAACGCCACAAACCAACGGGCAGCGACCCGGGTGACGGGCGGCCGGATCACCGCTGCAGTCATCGGTCTCGTGGTGCTGGTCCTACTCGGCCGCCAGCTTGGCTTGCTCTTGCCGCGGTTCGCCGAATGGGTCGATGGGCTGGGGTTCTGGGGTCCGGCGGTGTTCATCGCCGGTTACGTTGTGACGACGATCGCATTTATTCCCGGCGCGGTGATGACACTGGCGGCCGGCGCGGTGTTCGGGCTGCCCTGGGCCATCGTCTACGTCCTGAGCGGCGCGACGCTCGGATCGGCGGTCGCGTTCCTCATCTCTCGTCACCTGGCGCGAGAGGCGATCGCTGCGAGAATTTCCGGGAATCAGCGGTTCGCCGCCATCGACCGGGCCGTCCGCGCGCAGGGTTTCAAGATGGTGTTGCTGATGCGAATGTCGCCGGTCTTCCCCTACAACCTGCTGAACTACTCGCTGGGGTTGACCAACGTCCGCTTCAGCGATTATGCCCTCGCCTCGATCGGCATGCTCCCCGCGACATTCCTCTATGCCTACTACGGCGTCCTGGTCGGCGATGTGGCACGGCTGGCAGGAGGGACCGCCGTGGAGCGTGGCCCAGGTTACTACGCCGTGCTGGTCCTCGGGTTGCTCGCGACGGTCGCGGTCTCCACCCTGGTCACCCATGCCGCCCGCCGGGCGCTCCGCAGCGCCGGCGACGACGATCACCTAGTCCAGTGATGCACGTCCGCCTACATTCCACCGGCGCTGTACCGCCGGACATCCGCCACCCCAGTAGGTTGCAACTTCAGCCAGGCACCGATAGAATTGCGCGGGCATTGGGTAGCTTGTGAAATAATGCACGAATGGAGTTTCGCATCCTAGAGACCTCCGCTACTCTGTCGCCCTTGAATCCCGCTTACGTCCCGACCCCGCTACGGTCTCCACGGCTCCGTCGGTTCCCGGGTAGTTCCAGAAAGGAGTCACGACTTTGGAGAACGTGACCACCGCCGAACAGATTGCACACGCCGAACATGGGCACGAAGCACACGAGTTGAGCTTCCTGCAGACCTACGTCTTTTCGCAAGACCACAAGGTGATCGGCATTCAGTACGCCATCACCGCCATGCTGTTCCTGCTGTTCGGCTTCAGCCTGATGATGCTCATGCGGTGGCAATTGGCCTTCCCAGGCGCGCCGATCCCGGTGATCGGTAACCTTCTGGGCCAAGCGAATGCCCCGGGCGGCATCATGCTGCCGGAGTTCTACAACCAGCTTGGCGCGATGCACGGCACAATCATGGTGTTCCTCGGAGTCGTGCCGCTAGCGGTCGGCGGGTTCGGCAACTTCGTGCTGCCGTTGCAGATCGGGGCACCCGACATGGCGTTCCCCAAGCTGAACATGTTCAGCTACTGGTCGTTCTTTCTGGGCGGCGTGGTCATGTTCGCCAGCTTCTTCGTGCCGGGCGGCGCCGCCAACTCCGGCTGGACCTCCTACGCACCGCTCTCGGTCATCGCGACCGAGGGCCAGACCTGGTGGCTGATCGCAATGATCCTGCTGATCACGTCGTCACTCCTCGGTGCAATCAACTTCCTCGTCACCATTATTCAGCTCCGCGCCCCGGGGCTCAGCTTCATGCGGCTCCCGTTCTTCGTGTGGGCGCAGCTGGTCACGTCGTTCCTGCTCCTGCTGGCCTTCCCACCACTCGAAGCGGCCGGTGTCCTTCAACTCATGGACCGGCTGGCCGGCACCAGCTTCTTCATGCCCGCCGGGCTGGTCGTAACCGACCAACCCCTGGACTACACCGGTGGCGGCAGCCCGTTGTTGTGGCAGCACCTCTTCTGGTTCCTGGCCCACCCGGAGGTTTACGTCTTGATCCTGCCGGCGATGGGCATCATCTCCGAGATCATCGCCAACAACACCCGGAAGCCGCTGTGGGGCTACCGAGCGCTGGTCGCTTCGTTGATCTTTCTCGGCTTCATGTCGTTCGTCGTCTGGGCCCACCACATGTTTATGACCGGTATGGGCACCACGATGAGCTCGTTCTTCCAGACGACGACGATGATCATCTCGGTCCCATCGGTGGTCATCCTGTCGGCGCTGCTCATCTCGCTCTATGGTGGGTCGATCCGATACACGGTCCCGATGCTGTTCGCCCTCGCCTTTCTGCCGATGTTTGCAATCGGCGGGTTGACCGGACTGCCGCTCGGCCTCACGGCGCCGGATCTGCACTTCCACGACACCTACTATGTGATAGGGCATTTCCACTACGTCGTGGCGCCTGGTACGATCCTGGCGCTCTTTGGCGGTATCTATTACTGGTTCCCGAAGGCAACTGGCCGCGTCATGAACGACGTCCTCGGCAGGATTCACTTCTGGGGCTCGGTCATCGCCATGAACGTCGTGTTCATGCCGATGTTCATCACCGGACTGGCAGGTGTGAACCGGCGGCTCTATGACGGCGGGCTGGAGTACGCGCACGCCCAGGACGTGCTGCAGTGGAACGCCGTGATGTCATACGGCGCGTGGACGCTCGGATTCTTCCAGATCTTCTTCATCTTCAACTTCTTCTGGAGCATCCGGCACGGCAAGCAGGTGGACAACAACCCCTGGCAAGCGACCACCTTGGAGTGGCAGGCCCCCTCTCCGCCACCACACGGAAACTTCACAACGCCGCCGGAGGCGTATCGTGGACCGTATGAGTACAGCGTGCCTGGCGCGGCCACCGACTTCACCATGCAAGGCCAGTCGTCAGGGCCAGACCCGGAACCCGCGAAGGTGTAACCAGCGATGGAAATCCCCTATACCGTAGCTGAACGGCCAGACACCGGCCTGAACAACGTCAAGCTCGGAATCTGGCTATTCCTGGCCTCCGAGGTCATGCTCTTCGGCGGGCTGTTCTCGGCCTACGTCCTACTGCGGACGGGCGCCACCGAATGGCCGGTTGGCGCTACGCTCCTGAATGTCCCGATCGGCACGTTCAACACGGCCGTCTTGATCGGCTCGAGCATCACGATGGTGATGGCCCATGCCTCCCTCAAGCTCGACGAATTCGGCAAATACAAGATCTACATGGGTGCGACCATTCTCCTGGCGCTCACGTTCCTGGTGGTGAAGGGATACGAGTACTGGGAAAAGATTTCGCATGACCACCTGCCTGCCGAGAGCACCTTTCTGGCGATCTACTGGACGCTGACAGGGCTGCACGGTATACACATCATCGGCGGGATTGTCGTGAACGCGTACTTCTGGGGTCCCGGGAGCGCGATGTGGCGCACCAAGCGGGAACAGTTCGTGAACCGGGTCGAGGCTGCCGGTCTGTACTGGCACTTCGTCGACCTGGTGTGGATCTTCCTGTTCCCGGTGCTGTATCTGCTGTAGGAGAGGATCTCAGGAAGTCAGTCCGCCTTCGCCGAACCTATGGCGCGACCGCGCCCTAGGGCGCGGGGAATAGCGGACCGCGAACAAAGGCGGGAGGCGTCATGAGCGGTAGCACTGAAGAAGTCACGAAACACGTCGCGGCCTACAAGAAGGTCGGCGGAGCACTCATGATCCTGACCGTCGTCACGGTCTTGGCGTCCTATTTGCCGATCTCGGTGCCGCTGGCGATCGTGCTAGCCCTGATCATCGCTTCGGTGAAGGGCTCGCTGGTGGCAAGCATCTTCATGCACCTCGTCGGCGAGCGCCCACTAATCTACTGGACGCTGGCGATCACGGTGGTCTTCTGGATCTTCGTGATGGCCCTACCGCAGCTCGGGCATTGGGACGCGGTCGGTGTGCAGAAAACGCTGCCCAACGCGAACGCTCAGGCGACGCACGCCACAGAGGAACACTGATGTCGCTGCGCGCTTTTCACCTGCTGTTTATCCTGGCGTCGATCGCCCTGTCGCTCATGATGGGAGTGTGGGGCGGCGTGAACTACGGCACCGATCGCGGCTCGGTCTGGCACCTGGTCACAGTCATCGGCGCGCTGCTAACCGCCGGCTTGCTTGGCATCTATGTCGTGAACTTCGTTCGCAAGACTCGCAAGATTGGCTGGAGCTGAGAACGATGGCACCTCAATTTATGCGAACGCTCCTGACAGTCTTGGCGATGACACTCGCGGCCCCGCGGATGTCTTGGGCGTGCCCAGTGTGTTTCGGGGACCCGAATTCCCCGATGGCGATCGGCGCAAGCTGGGGCATCCTGTTGCTGCTCGGGATCACCGTAGGTATGCTCAGCGCCTTCGCCGGATTCTTTCTGTATTTGATGAAGCGATCACGCATGGCGCATGGCGGCGAGCAGATCGAGTTATCGCAATCGCCGCAGGCCCGCTAGGAGACGTTTAGAATGCTTGAGCTACTCGGCCTGCCGCCGCAGGCATCGGCGCACGCGGCCCAAATCGACGGCATGATCGTGATCTTGCACTGGCTGATGCTGGTGCTGTTTGTCGGCTGGGGTATTTTCTTCGTCTACACCCTAATCCGCTTTCGCGCGTCGGCAAACCCCACAGCCGACTACGAAGGTGTCAAGAGCCACGCATCGAGCTATCTCGAGGTGGCGGTCGCCGTCGTCGAGGCGGTCATCCTGCTCGGGTTCGCCATCCCGGCCTGGGCGGTACGTGTCAACGCGTTCCCGCCCGAAGAGGGCGCGACGGTCGTCCACGTCATCGCGAAGCAGTTCGAATGGCACACGGTATACCCGGGCCCAAACGGTCGGTTCGGCCTTCGCGACGCCAGTCTGATTACCTCGACTAACGCGATCGGTCTCGACCGGAGCGACCCGAATGGCGCCGATGATATTCACACCATCAACCAGATGAACCTGCCCGTCAACACCCCGGTCATCGCGTATCTGTCGACCATGGACGTCATCCACAGCTTCGGCATCACCTCGATGCGAGTAAAGCAAGACGCTATCCCGGGGATGGAGATTCCGGTGTGGTGGGAGCCGACCGTGGAGGGCGAATACGAGATCAACTGCTCGCAGTTGTGTGGCCTGGGTCACTACCGCATGCGCGGATTTCTGTCGATCATGAATCAGGCGGACTACCTGTCGTTCCTCGCGGAAGAGGGGGACAGCCTGGCCGCCGACTAGCGCTGATCTCAAGACGACCTGGCGCCGAAACTACACGGTGTCAACGTATACCTCGCCGTACAGAATAGCGAGTCCAAACGTCGGGCAGCGAAACGCTACGCGATCGCCGCATCCGGCCAGATGACCTGGACAGACGCCTCAGGCGACGAGAGAACGGCCAGCGTCCGCACCGAGAACATCAGCGAGCGCGGCGTGCTGCTCGAGTGCCTCGCGGACACCGTGATCGCGATCTATCGGCTCGTCAGCCTGTCGCTTTCCCCGCGTGCCCATGAGAGGCAGGAGCTGCCGAGCGCCTTGCGCACTCCGAAGGTCCTGGCGGCCATTTATCGGGTAGAGGCACCGGAAGACCTTCGCGAGCAGACGCGACGCGTTGCGTCTGCTCGTATTACCTAGATAAACCTGGCAATCCGTCGAACTTGTTAGCCTGTTCCTCGGCTTCCTCTTGAATCCACCCTACTGCTCCGCGCGGTCCAACTCTTCGCGGATGATCGCGTTGAATGTCTCGAACGGCGCAGCTCCCATCACCGCGCGGCCGTTGATGAACACAGTCGGTGTCGAGGACACGCCATACTGCTGACCCGCCGTCAGGTCCGCGTTGACCAGCTCGGCAAAGCGGCCGCTGTCCAAACAGGCATCAAAGGCGGCCTGGTCCATGCCGAGTTCGCCCGCGTGTCGCTTCAGGTCAACGACCCCTAGCTCGCTCTGCCGCGAAAACATCGTGTCGTGCAGCTCCCAGAACTTCCCCTGCTCCTTAGCGCAGTTGCCGGCCTCGGCCGCCTTGAACGCCTGGGCATGATTCGGGAGCGGGTAGTCCTTGAACACCAGCCGGATGTCACTGCCGAACTCCGATTTCAACTGCTCGAGCGTGTCGTTCAATCGCTGACAGAACGGACACTGGAAGTCCGAAAACTCGATAATCTCGACCGCCGCGCTGGCGGGACCGAAGACCGGGTCGTCGGCGTCGACCTCGATGAGCGTTCGCGGAGGGTCGAGGGCGATCTGCACATCGCTGGCATCCACGCGCAGGTCGTTCATGTAGGCATGCAGTGCCTGTGTCGGGCGCTGCTGGTCGAGGAACATCCGAATCTCGGGCGTCATGTCCTGCAACGTACGCCCGGCGAAGGCGTTCTGGTTCTGCCCGTAGAGCAGCGCGATGTCCTCGTCGGTGACCGGTAGGGTTCTCGACCCCAGCTCCTGCGCCAGCAGCTCGTCGCGCGAGATGCCGCGCGCCACCGCCTCGCGCTCCACCAGAATCTCTCCGATCACGACGTCGAGCGTTCGGCGGCGGGTCTCGTAGAGCTCCTGGAGCATCCGGATCCGGGCCGGCGCGTCATTCTTCCGCCACGCATCATCCAGGTCCGCCATCGTGACCGGCCTGGCGCCGACCCACCCCACCACCTCGCTGTCGGACTGGGCACACGCCGGAGCCACGGTGACGACCATCAAAAGGGCCAGAGCGCCGCACACGGCGCTGACCCGCTGGAGCATGAGAAACACCTTTTTCTTTAGATGGGACACGACTTCACTTTATCATCTGGGCCGGAGGGCCTGAAGCGGTAACCAAGGGCCTGTGTTCCGTGCCCCCATGCCGACCACCCATTGGATCCGCGCGCGACTGCCCCACGCCAGCACCCATGCGCCGGTCGAGCTGATCGCCGCCACCAACCGAATGGCGGAGTTCCTTGAGGACGCGGCGCACTATCCTGGTGGTCACGCACCGGCGGTTGCCTTCCCGCGGGACGAGGCCCAGCTCGCATCAGTGTTGCTGGATGCCTCGACCGTCCTACCGGTCGGCGCACAGTCGTCGCTGACCGGCGGCGCCACCCCGCGGGGCGAGGTGGTACTGAGCCTGGCGAAGCTGACCGCCATCGCCCAACCGGCCCCGACCCACATCACGGTCCAGCCAGGTGTCACGCTGACGAGCCTCCGGGACACGCTGGCGGCGGCCGGAATGTCGTATCCGCCGGTGCCCACCTTCGAGGCCGCAACCGTCGGCGGCATCGTCTCGACGAACGCCGCCGGTGCCACGACATTCAAGTACGGGACGACTCGCAACTGGGTCCGTGGTCTGAGTGTGATGCTGGCCTGCGGCGAACTGCTGGACCTAGAGCGCGGTCAGGTGCGTGCCGCCGACGGCCGCTTCGCGGTCGAGACGTCGACAGGCACGATCACCGTTCCGGTCCCGACCTATCTGATGCCCGATGTGCCAAAGCGCTCGGCCGGCTATCACGCGGCGCCCGATATGGATTTGATCGACCTGTTCATCGGGTCGGAGGGAACCTTGGGGGTCGTGACATCGGTCACGCTGGACGTCCTGCCGCACCGTCCGGAGACCTGTCTCATCCTGGTTGCACTCGACGACGAACCCCGGGCCGTCAGGGTCGCCGCCGCGTTGCGCGACGCGTCGGTCGAGACCAGACGCGCCCGAACGCGCAACGGGCTCGACGTCGTTGCCATTGAATACATCGACCGGCGATGTCTCGCGCTGCTGCACGAGGATGGGGCCGATCGGCGGACGCGTGTCACCGTACCGGAGGCCGCGGGCGTCGTGCTGCTGGCACAGGTGGAGCTGCCGCCAGGCACGACCGCGGAACAGGTCCACCAGGAGGTCGGCCGCGCCACTGCAGTCGATGCCCCCGACACGCCGATCGTGCAGTTGTGCCGTCTGCTCGATGCCGAAGGCCTACTCGAGACGACCGAGCTGGCTGCGCCGCGCGACGCCACACGCGCGGCGGAGTTGCTCGCCTTCCGCGAAGCGGTGCCGGAAGCGGTCAACCGCCGCGTCGGTATCGCCAAACGCACAGTCGATGACACAATCGAGAAGGTCGCCGCCGATATGATCGTGCCCTACCCTAGATTCGCCGACAGCCTCAGCCTGTTTCGCGACGCGTTCGAGTCGCGCGGGCTCGACTATGCGATCTGGGGTCACATCTCTGACGCGAACCTGCACCCAAACCTGCTCCCCCAGACGGCGGACGAGATGCGTCTCGGCCAGGATGCAATTCTTGGATGCGGCCGCGAAATCATCCGGTGGGGAGGCTGTCCGCTGGCGGAACACGGGATCGGCCGGAACCTGACCAAACAGGCCTTGCTGAGGCAACTCTACGGCGACACCGGGATCGAGCAGATGCGCGCGGTCAAACGCGCATTCGACCCACTGGGAAAGCTGTCTCCGGGTGTTCTGTTTCCCGTCGTGTCGGACCCGGGCCGAGCAAAGCCATGAACGCTGGGTTCTTCGCGCACTGGCTCACCACGGCAGCCGCTCTGGGAGCGGCCGCGTGGGTCCTGCCCGGCGTGCAAGTCGACTCGCTTGCAGCCCTTGCGGTGTCGGCGCTTGTCCTCGGCTTCGTCAACGCCATCGTCCGACCGCTGCTCGTGCTGCTGACGCTCCCGTTCACCGTGCTGACGCTCGGTTTCTTTTACTTCATCGTGAACGGCATTGCCTTCGCCCTTGCGGCTCTCCTGGTGCCAGGATTCAGTGTCGCATCATTATTCACGGCCGTGCTGGGCGCGTTCGTTGTCGGCGCCATCTCCTGGTTCATCGGCATGTTCCGCGGCCGCCGGACCACGACGACCGGGCGTTCCGCCGTGGTCGAGGTGCACCGCCACCATGACGGGCGGTGGGGTTCATGAGCGCCGGGACGGTCCGTCGACATCAGGGGGGGCCGCGAGGAAGCCGGGGGTGGGGGCGCGTCGCCGTGGTTGCCGGTGTGCTGGTTCTCCTCGCGCTGCCCGCGAGCGGGTGGGCACAGGAGACGGGCTCGCTCGAGGTGGCTGGCGGGTACAGCTTTCTCGGTCACAGGGAGCTGTTCGATGGATTCGGCCTCGGCTGGTTTGCCGAGGCCGGGTGGCGAGCTACCCGGAGATTGAGTCTGACCGCCGAGGTGAGCCGGCATCGCCGCACGCAGGACGTTGGTTTCATTGACGTCGACGTGACATTCCAAACCGTGCTGGCCGGCCCCCGGATCTGGCTACCGACCACGCGGTTTACCCTGTTCGTCCACGCCCTGGCCGGGATCACCCGTCTTGATGTCGTCGCCCGCTCGACGTTTCCGATTGACTCGATCGCCGACGACAGCGCGAGTTACGGCACGCTGCACGTTGGTGGCGGCGTCGAGGTGCCACTCAATGACCGTCTCGCTCTGCGAGTCGGCGCGGACTACAGACGTGTCTTCACCGCGGACGGTCTCCACGTCCCTCGATTTTCGACCGGGGCGGCCTACCGTCTCGGTGGACCATAGAAACGGCTGTGCCCATACGACAGCCGGAGGCCGACCAGCAAGCTACAGGCGTGCGCGGAGAGGGGAGAACAGAGAGGTACTGGAGGCGCGAAACTAGCTGTCGTCATCCAATTGACCGATCCAACTCGCCTTTGCTACTGTTCGCCGGTCTGGTACCAGCCGTGCGTGAATGCGATGCGTGTCCTTAGGCTCATCCTGACTGTGATTGCGGCCGGCTTGGCCGCCATTTTTCTTTGGGCGCTTCTGACCTTACCGCCGCGCAGCCGCGCGGTCGACCTCAGCCATTGGCCACAGAATCAGTCGCCGCCGACGGCGCGTGGCGTTTTTCACGTCCACAGCAACCGTTCTGATGGGAGCGCGGCGGTCGAAGCCATCGCCGCGGCAGCATTCCGAGCAGGGCTACAATTCATCGTCTTCACCGACCACGGAGACGGTACACGCACACCGGATCCACCAACATATCGGTCCGGCGTCCTCTGCATCGACGCCGTGGAAATCAGCACCACCGGCGGCCACTACATCGCTCTCGGCATGCCACGATCGCCATATCCGCTGGCAGGTGCGCCACACGCCGTCGTCGAGGACGTGCGGCGTCTCGGCGGATTCGGCGTCGTCGCGCACCCGACGTCGCCAAGGGCGGCGCTCGAATGGACGGATTTGAACCTCGCCTACGACGGCATCGAGTGGCTGAACGGGGACAGCCAGTGGCGCGACGAGTCGACACGCACCCTCGGAGGAACAGTCGTCCGGTATCTGATCCGGCCGGCCGAGGCGCTCACGGCGCTACTCGACCGGCCAGACCAGGCCTTGATGCAGTGGGACGACAGCACACGCCGGCGGCAGGTCGTTGCGCTCGCCGGCGCCGACGCCCATGCACGTCTGACCACGGGTGTAGGAGGGGAGGGCGCTAGCGACCCGTTCACGCTCGCCTTCCCCGGCTACGAGCATGTGTTTCGCGTGTTCTCGACCCACGTCGAGCTCGACCGGGAACTCGCAGGGGAGGCGGCGGCCGCGGCCGATGCCGCGCTGGTGCTGTCCGGCATTCGCGCGGGACGCGTCTTCACGACCATCGACACGCTCGCAGCACCGGCCCGGTTCTCGTTCGAGGGCCGAACCGACGACCGCCGGCACCCGATGGGAACACGCGTTGAGAGCGACGGGCCCGTTGCGCTCGCCGTGAGAGTCGCGGGACCTCCCGGGACACGGATCGTGTTGCTGACCGACGGCTCTCCCGTGGCGGCGGTTACAGGCAGCGCCCTCGACTTCAGCGCTACAATGCCGGGGGCCTACCGAGCGGAAGTTCTCGTCCCCGGCGCGCCAGGTGCGCCGCCGATTCCGTGGATCGTCAGCAACCCGATCTACGTCGGCGAAGCGGCGACGGCAGAACCATCGCCCGCTCCAGCTGGCCCTTTCTCGACCCAGGCCCTCGACGCCGACACGTGGGTGCTCGAGCACAACGCGCACGCCATCGCGAGCATCGACCACCTCGCGGACCGCATCGTGCTCGACTACGAGCTCGCGGGACCGGCGCCGGCCTCCGCGGCGGTTGTCTACCACCTGCAGGATATAGGCCTCGACGGGTTCGACCGGGTGGCTTTCGACGTCCGGGCCGATCGGCCGACCCGTGCCTCCGTCCAGCTCAAGATGGACGACGGACCAGGCGATCTGCGCTGGCGCCGCTCCTTCTTCGTGGATGACAACACCACGACAGTCGAGATGTACTTCGAGGACCTGCTCCCGATCACCGCGGACATGCCGGTGCTCGATCTTGGGCGCGTCACCAGTCTTCTAATCGTAATTGACGCCCTCCACACGCATCTCGCGGTGCCGAGCCGTCTCGCCATCAGCTCGCCGCGCCTCGTCGGGAACTGATGCGCGGGCGCCCGACTGCGGGCGCGCCGGAGCGCGGGGCCGCTTCACAGGCGCGCCAGGAGATCGGTGAGGTGCCGCAGTCGATACGCGCCATCCTCCGGGTTGTGATACCCGATGGCGCGCTCGGCCGGTGTCAGCGCCGAGTAGTCCTTCATCGGCTCGTACTGGTGTCCCTCGTGCCACTCGTTGAACGAAGTGATGTGCACCAGAAAGAAGCCCTTATCGATATTGCCCAGCCATGGATGGGACTGGAGCATCAGATTCGACTGCAGCGTATCCTCGGTGCGTTGATCGGCGAGTACGCGCGCCGTCTCGCGGTCTGCGGCCCGAGACCAATCGAGGTCTGCAGTGTGTGGGAGAAACGCACGGGGCCTATAGCAGGACCCGGCCTCGACCACACGGCGTTCGATTTCGTCCAGGCCCGGGTTGATCGGAAACGAGAACACCATCCCGAGGCGGGACGCCACCAGCGCGTACTCGAGCCACCGGTCCGGCGTCTCGACGGGGTCGTAGACCGAGATGCCGTCCAGACCGGCGTCGGCCGCCCGCCCGGCGTCCCAACTGCCAGACAGGAGCGTCAGGTGATCGAAGTCGCCAATCAGCGTCTCGCGCAGCCGGTCTGTCTCGCGGCGCCACTCTCCATCCGGCGCGTAGCCGGCAATGTCCTGCAACTCGCCATGACAATCCTCGAGACGTTCAGGCAGGGTCGTGTTGAATATCTTGAAAAGCGGTCCCTGCGAACCGCCGTCACGTTCGTGGAAGAAGAAGCAGTCCCACCGGCGCCGTTCCCCGTACTGCCGCAAGAGATACAGCACGTCGTCCGGAAGCCGGGAGACGCGGTCCTGACCGTAGGGCTCGAGATGAAATGTCACGCGAATATCATGATCCGCCATCACGTCCATGACCAGGGACACGGCGCGATCCGAAAAGCTGCCCTGCCCCCACCAGCTCATATTGATGACACCGACCCCAGACTCGGCGATCCAACGGGCGTGCCGCTCGACAACCACCCGCGACTGGGAATCGTAGGCGCCGAGCAGTGGCATCGTATTGGCGGCAAGATCAACCGGCGGCACCCGATCCCACTGCGTCCAGTGCCGGAACGGGTCGGCGGCGTACCAGGGGTAGTAGTCGAAGACGAAATGACGCCGGGGATCGCGAAACCGGGCACGTAGCAGGTCACCGAAACGACGCCACGGAAACGGGTCGCTGCCAAGCCCGCCGAGACCAGGTGACGACGGGTTCACGCCGGCCCTGGCGACGAGCCCGGCCGACCCACCGGCCGCAAGACAAGCAGAGACGAAGTCTCGTCTGTTCAGATGCATGGTGGTCCACAGACGCAGGTCTTAGACCCGGCCCTCACCGCGACGCGCTCTCACCACGGGCTGCTATCGCTCGAAGCAGCCCAGCCCAGACTGGTTGGTTTCATGCGGCCGATCGCGACGCTCTGCCGCCTGCCTACTGCCTCCTTGGGCACACCCCGTCACAACTTCAAGTGTCGGAGACGCAGGGCGTTCGAGATGACCGACAGCGAGCTGAGGGTCATCGCCGCACTCGCCCACATCGGGTTGACGAGCAGCCCCAGCACTGGATAGAGCACCCCGGCCGCCACCGGCACGCCGATACCGTTGTAGACGAACGCAAGAAAGAGGTTCTGCCGGATGTTGCGCATGGTGGCGCGGCTCAGCCGACGGGCCTGCACGATGGATCGCAGATCTCCGCGCACCAATGTGATGCCGGCGCTCTCGATCGCCACGTCGGTCCCGGTCCCCATCGCGATCCCGACAGCGGCCTCGGCCAGAGCCGGCGCGTCGTTGATGCCGTCGCCCGCCATCGCCACCACCTCGCCCGCCAGCTGACGTTCGGCGACGATGCGTTGCTTGTCAGCCGGCAGCACCTCGGCCACTACGTCGTCAATCCCCAGGGTCGACGCCACCGCCTCGGCCGTGAGCCGGCTGTCGCCGGTCACCATCACCACTCGGAGACCCTCGGCCTGCAGCTGGGCAATCGCCTCTGGCGTCGTGCGCTTTACCGGATCCGCCACACCGAGCAGTCCGGCCAACGCGTCGCCGACCGCCACATGCACGACGGTCTGTCCGTCCCGCCGCAGTTCCTGGGCGCGGGTGGCCAGCGCCACGGCTTCGAGCCCGCACTGCTCGAGCAGCGCTTCGGTTCCCAGCAGTACAGGCTGCCCCTCAACCGTTCCGGTGACGCCCAGACCGACCTCGGCTTGGAAGTCCGTCGCCTCCGGAATTGTCATACCGCGATCCTCGGCCGCCCGCGTGATCGCCGCGGCCAGCGGGTGCTCGCTGCCCCGTTCGAGGGCGGCCGCCAGCCGCAGCAAGTCGTGCTCGGAAAACCCGTCGACCGGTTCGACCGACGTCACCGCAGGCTTGCCCTCGGTCAGGGTGCCGGTCTTGTCGACGATCAGCGTGTCGACCCGCTCAAGTGTCTCGAGCGCCTCGGCGTTCTTGACCAGGATACCGAGGCCGGCGCCACGACCGGTACCGACCATCACGGCCATCGGAGTGGCAAGACCGAGCGCGCAGGGACACGCGATGATCAGGACCGCAACGCTGCTGAGGAGCGCCAGCGCCAGCCGCGGCTCCGGCCCCCAGAGGGACCAGCCGATAAACGCCAGTACCGCTACGGTCACGACCGCCGGGACGAAGAACTCTGCCAACCGATCGGTCAGCCGCTGAATCGGCGCGCGGCTGCGCTGCGCCTCACCGACCATGGTCACGATCTGGGCCAACAGAGTATCGGCCCCGACCCGCTCGGCCCGCATCAGCAGCGTACCGGTGCCGTTCATGGTCGCCCCGACCAGCTTTGCACCCTCGGCCTTCTCAACCGGCAGCGGCTCGCCGGTCAGCATCGATTCGTCGACCGCGCTGTGACCTTCGACGACGACGCCGTCCACCGGCACCTTCTCCCCGGGACGCACGCGCAGCAGGTCGCCCTGGAGCACCGTCCCAAGCAGCACGTCCTCCTCGGCCCCGTCCGCAACCCGCCGGGCGGTGGCCGGCGCCAGCCCGAGCAACGCGCGAATGGCGGCTCCAGTTCGCCCACGAGCCCGCAGTTCCAGCACCTGCCCCAGCAGCACCAGCACGATGATGACAACCGCGGTGTCGAAGTAGGGTTCGACGCCGTCAGCCATGCGGAAACCCTCCGGAAACAGTCCGGGTGCGACGGTGGCGGCGACGCTGTAGAGATAGGCTGACCCCACACCGAGCCCGATCAGGGTAAACATGTTCGGACTGCGATTGACGAGCGACGCCCACGCCCGCTCGAAGAACGGCCGGCCGCCCCAGAGCACGACCGGTGTCGCAAAGACTAGCTGCAGCCAATTCGACGTGGACCGGCCGACCGTCTGACTCACCCGGTCCCCCAGCACCATCTCGGCCATCGCCAGTGCGAAGACCGGAAACCCGATGGCCGCGCCGATCCAGAAACGGCGGACCATGTCGTCGAGCTCTGGGTTCGGCGGCTCGGTCGAGGTAAGAGTCCTGGCCTCGAGCGCCATCCCGCACTGCGGGCAGCTTCCTGGCTCGGGGCGCACCACCTCCGGGTGCATCGGGCAGGTGTACTCGACAGTCGGGAGCAGGGCGTCTACAGCGAGCTCCGCCTCGAGCGCCATCCCGCACTTCGGGCAGGCGCCCGGCTCCGGTTCCCGCACCTCCGGATCCATCGGGCACGTGAACCACGTGCCGGGAGCCGGCCTGTGGGCCGAAGCCTCAACGGAGGAGGAGGGTGCAGGTTCAGACACCGAGGACTGGGGGTCCAGAAACGGTTCGGGGTCGGTCTTGAACGCGGTCTGGCAGCCGCCGCAACAGAAATAGTAGGTCTGCCCGGCATGCTCGTGGGTGAACCGGCTCTTCGTTGGGTCGACTCCCATACCGCAGACCGGGTCGCGCATGGTGTGCGTCATGAAGTCAGAGAAGTCATCCTTGGGTGAGGCCGTGTGGCCCCGCGTCTACGCTTTACTCCCCGGTGTCCGATACTCAATCATAGCGTCTCAGTCCTGGTAGACCTCGGTCGGCGAGCGGTCACGGCCTTCTCACGGTCAGTCTCACCACGCACTGTTCATGGACTTGATTCGGTTCCGCAGGCTCGTGTTTGCCGTCATGGTTTTCGGCCCAGCCGCAGCGGTTGCGCAGCCGTCCCCGGACGACCCGGCCGAGGGTCCGTGGTCGGGCACGGCAGAGGTCTCGCTGATCGCGACGGGTGGCAACTCCGACACTCGAACATTCAGGCTTGGCACCGAAGTGACCTACGACCCAGGCGTCTGGCGTTGGCTGGGGCGGATCTCGTATGTCGAAACCGAAGCGGACGACCAGCTAAAAGCCCGCTCTCAAAGTGCGCTGGTCGAGATCTCGCGTCCGTTCTCCAGGCGGCTCGAGGCGTATGCCCGCGGCGGCTACCTGCGAGATCTGTTCGCGGGCATCGAGCGCCGTCTCACGACAGAGAGCGGCCTCGCGTTTGCGGTGATCGCGACCGACCCGCATTCCCTCCAGCTACTGGCCGGCTTCGGGTTCACCCGCGAGCAACGGGTGGGTGTTGACGCCCTGTCGCTGGGTACTGCCAACGCGACCGGCCGTTACAGCTGGGCCATTTCGGAGACGAGCGCGTTGACCGAAGAAGCAACGTTCGTAGCAGACCTAAACACCGGCGACGACTGGCGGTTCACCAACGAGGTCGCCGCCACCGCCGCGCTCAGCACCAGGCTGTCACTGAAGGTGTCGCACAAGCTGAGTCATCTGAATCGGCCTGTGCCAGGCTTCCGCAAGACCGACACGATCCTGGCGGCGGCGATAGTGGCACACTTCTAGGGGACTTCCGTGGAAGTCAGGAGTCAGAAACAAGAAGGAAACCTGTCACCACGGGCTGCTAGCGTCCGGCTTTCGAGCCGAGCCAGCCGTCTCGGAACTTCTGCTGCGCCGGTGTCAGGCGACGACCGAGTTGTTCGGCCGATATGAGCTCCAGGGTGGGATCCGACTCGACCGTCAACTGGGTGGTCAGCTTGTCGCCACGGCGCGCGTAGACGAGCGTCACCCGCGCTCCATCGCGCAGGTTGCCCAGCACCGCATCGAGTCGACGTGCAGAGGACAGATCCTCCCCATCGATTGAAACCAGGACGTCGTCGCGCTCCACGCCGGCGTCGTACAGGGGCGATCCGAAACGTGCCGGCGCCGTGAGTTGCCCGCCGCCGCGGCCAAAGCTCAGCGAGGGCGAGCCCAGCCACGCCAGACCTGGCGCCAGAGGCCGCAGCACGAGCCCGGCCCGCTCAAAGAGCGGCGCGAAATCGACCACCTCGTGCCCTTCGACGTAACGGTCGAAGAAGTCGTCTGCAAACAGCTGATCGCCGGTCAGTTCGGCGAGCACCGCCCGTGCGTCGGCCTGCGTATAGGGCCGGTCCACCTCGCCTGGCACCGCGCCGCCGGGGAGCCCGAACCGCTGCCACAACAGCCGCATGTAGGCGTCCAGCGTCACCACACGCGCGTCGTCGTCGCCGTCATCGGAACCACGAGCCCGCAACAGCAGGTCCAGACCCAACCCGAGGGTCTCACCCCAAGTATAGTACGAGATGAAGAAATTGTCCCAGTTCGTCCGGTCGATCGCACGCGCCGCATCGGTGAACGGCGCCAACCGGCTCATGTCGACCGCCGATCGGAACTGCCGACCTGGGCCGAGGCGCACGGTGTCAATGGCGGAGGCAAACCGGGCGAGCGTGTTCTCCAGGTCGGCCAGACCGGCGCGCTGCAAGATCAACGCTCCGTAGTAGTTGGTAAATCCCTCCGCGAGCCACAGTTCACCCGACGGATTGACGTCCTCGAAGTCGAACGGCTCGAGCGAGCGCGGCCGGATCCGCTCGACGTTCCACACATGGAAGAACTCGTGCGAGACCGAACCGAGCAGTTGCCCGTACCGTGTCCCGAGCGCCCCAGGAGAGCTCAGGACGGTGCTGTTGCGATGCTCCATCGCATCGCCGCTCGCCGTGGAAAGGTAGTCGGCGATGAACGTATAGCGGCCGGTCTCGAACGACGGGAACTCGCCGAACACGGTGACCATCTCGGTCACGATCCGCTCGACATCCCCGGCGAAGCGATCGAGCTCGGTAGCGGTGCCGTCGTGGTGGACCGCAACCCGAAACGTCGGGGCATGATCGGGGTTGGCCGGGTCGGCGACGGTAAAGCTCCGCTCCATGAACCCACTGAGCTCAGCCGGGCTGTCGAGCAAATATTGAAGGTTCGGCGCCGTGAACGTCAGCGGATCGTCCGACGGGTAGAGTTGGGTCGCCACCCGCCAGTCGCTTCCAGCCGGTAGCTCGAATCGGACGGTGGCCGATCGCCGCTCGAGCCCTGCGCCCCACATCAACAAGGCCGGCATGTTCAGGTGCGCGTGGGTGACGTCGATGCCAAGATAGGTCCCATCGACCCGGTCACCAAAGACCTTGTAGGTGAACCGAACGGTCCCGTCGTGCCCGGCCACATCCCACCGGGCCATCTCGGACCGCACCGGGTCGAGCTCGTTCCCGTTCCCATCGAACGCCCGCACCTCGAAGACGTTTTTCGCAAACTCGTGACGGGCATAGCGCCCCGGCGACGCCGTGCTCATACGCATGCTGAGCGGCTCTGACGGAAGGCCGCCGACAGTAACCTCGACCAGCATCCACCGATGCTCAGGTTCGGGGAACTTCAGGTCATACAGGACCGCTGGGCCGTCGGCGTGGCTCACCCCGACTTGTCCGGCGGGGCGCGGCCCTCGCAACCAGAGGCCGAACGCCACCACAGCCGCCACAACTGCGACGCGGCGCGCGATCGCCATGGCGCGTCGCGTCGGGGTCGTGCGAGCAACTCTAGCCACGGACTGCGAGCACCTGACTGACGAAGGATGCTTCGGGGACGGCACCCAGGATCTCGATGCGGTCGTTGGCCACCGTCTTCGGGACGCCAGTGACACGGTATTGCTGCACCAGATCCGGATACTCAACAGCTGCGATCGCCGAGGCGGTGATGTGCGAGCTGACAAGCGCCATGCGATGCGCGAGGCTGACCGCCTTGCGG
>Ga0302123_10000513_pt1 | contig 30459 bp, 31 predicted proteins | sample CB21_321_MG_FD_203109 | JGI IMG/M metagenome (GOLD analysis project Ga0302123, IMG submission 203109) | Marine microbial communities from Western Arctic Ocean, Canada - CB21_32.1 | ecosystem: Environmental > Aquatic > Marine > Oceanic | place: Canada: Western Arctic Ocean | collected 2017-09-28 | reverse complement strand
CCGTCTGCGCGAACTCATGCTCCCGCTGCTTGTCTTTCCGATGGCTCTACCCGCCCTGATCGCCTGCGTGCAACTCACAACGGTCATTCTGCTGGGTGACCCGATGGGGGATTCGATCGCCTGGCTGAGGCTATTGATCGGCTTCGACATTATCTTCACGCTGGTAGGTGCGACCTTGCTTGAAATCGTGCTACTCGCCTAGTCCGGCTCTGACTCGTCAAGATCGGCGCTTGCCGAAACTCTCCCACCCTTGCCGTTGCGCCTTCGGCTGACCGCGGCCGCCAAGTGCTCGATCTTGCCTTGCTGCAGCGCGTGAAGATCGACCTTCGGCACGCTCTTGCTTCCATTCTCGAAAGCGTCGGATAGCGCCGCGATCAATCGATAGTCCGGCGAATCGACCGCTGCTTCGAGGCTGGAAATTACTCTATCTAGCCACTGCTTCTTAACGTAAAGTTCCTCAACAAGCTGGGCCAGTTTAACGGGGTCCGCGGCGCCTGACATCCTTGCCTCCTTCGCGATCGAACGCTAGTACCGATGCCCGCGCCGAAGAGCCTCGACCCCCAAAACACCTTGAGTAACGGGGTCACACAGGGACGCGGGACCGTCGGCACTTGCGAAAACCGTCGGCTACGCTATTGCCCCTGGAAGATCCTACCACACAAAATAATGCAATGGACGATAATTATTTAGATAGTAGTATTAAATGGCAACTCACTGTGGAAAATACCGTACCGCTTCCCTGCCTTGGGCCAAGGCAAATCTACTGGTATTCGGCTTGGAGGCTCTCGTCGAGATCTCGGGTAATCTGCGGGAGCTGGGTTGGTTGCGCCAAAAGCGTGCGCACTCCATAGGTTTGGTAGCGGCCATACACCTTTTGGATGGCGACCAACGCGAGCGTATAGGCGACCCTGGCGCTACGCGCATCAAGCCTCGCCCAACCGCCCGCCAAGTTCCGCAGCTTGGGCAGTTGTCCGGCTTGGCCAAGCTGCTCCAAGATCTGTAGCTGCTGGGGGTGTGGCGTATCCCCAGCCATTCTTTGCGCAATCCCCTCGTGCAACCAAGAGGGCCAGCTTCCGAGGCTGGCGAGACAGGCGTGCGTGTATTCGTGTGAGAACGTGCGCGTCGTTTCGGCGTCCACAGACCCACCAGGGGCCAGTGCAATGCGAATGCGCCCATCGTAGCGCCCGCCACTCCAATCCGCCGCACCGGTCGTCGCGGAGTAGTTTTCGCGGCTCTGAATAATCACTGCCAGCCGATCATTTGAATTGCAGCCCAACTCCTGAGAAATGCGTGTCACCTCGCGGTCGAACACTTGTGTCAGTTCGCGCGCCGAACGTGGGTCAAGCTGGCCGCCTTCATAGCGCATTGCAAAGCGTGTTCCGTAGGTCTTTTCACTGCTGGCATCCCCGGCGCTTTCTCGCTCGACCCGCCGCAAGACACTTTGAATCGAGGGACTTGGCTGAATCGTTAGCGACCTCTCGAGAAACGCTTTGGCTGCCGGGATGTCATCCAACTGAAGACGCGTTAGCCCCGCCATCGCCAGCAAATCCGCGTCACTACCGTGGGTGCGCAAAGCTTCATCGATCACCGCAAAAGCCTCACGAGGACGAGTCAGTTGCAAGAGTGCCCTCGCGCGCAGAATCGCCGCATTGCGGTTGTCCGCCGGCAAGTCGGATTGCGTGATCACTTGCTCCGCTTCGGCCGCCTTCCCATCCTGCAACAGCGCCGCCGCCTCCATGAGCTTCGCTTTCGCCGCAAGCGAAGTCGTGTCGGGCTCTTCACGAATGTTCGGCTCGGCGTCCAGGCCGATTGTGCGGATCGCGCTGTCAACCCATCGTTGATGCGAGGCCTCGCGCCGACTCTCCTCGAACTCCTCCAAGCCGCTCACCGCATCCTTGGCCACATAGCCTCGATGCTCCTGGCCATCTACCTCCGCCGACACCGAGTAGCAACCACTCGACGACCCTGATAGGGCGAATCGGAATGTCACGCGCTGCCCCTCGTCCAACCTCGTCAGAGTGCGGCCCGTCGCGCCACACGATGCCGTAAGCGCCACACCATCGCGGTTGACGGCTGCCTCTTTGGCCGTCGCGGGCCGCGGGCCGACCGTAGCGGTGAAAGCAAGCAGAACAAGCCAAAGAAGTTTGTGCAGTGGTGACATTGGCCTCATCGTACTATCCATCCGGGGATTTCACCTATCAGGGAAACTCCCGAGGCCGCCTTATTTCCTGCCGGATTCGATTGGCTAGATAATGTACTGCCGGACGCCGAAGATGAAGTCCGTCTTGGCGGGCTGTCCACCGGCTCGCCGCACTGACGCTGCGATCTGCCCGCGGTGGTAGTGCGAGTGCGTTAACAGGTGGACCAAGATGTCGAAACGCCTACTCTCGAGAGACTCGCTCCCTTGATTCGAGTAAGAGATGGTCCCGTCCATGTCGTTGTCACTGAGGCCGTCGAGGTACTGCGTCAGCTCCGCCGCCAGCGAATCGACCCGCTTCACACAGTCGTCGAAGTCACCCTCAGCCCAGATCGAGACCTTCGAGGAATCCTGACCACGCAGCCGCATCAACCAAGCCTGCTGCGCCTTCAGAATGTGGTCGAACATGCGGAGCGAATAACCTTCATCCTCCACATCCCGCATCGAATCGAGCGTCAGTCGATTCGCCCACTGATCCCAACGCTGAAGACGCCGAACATGCTCCACGGATGACATGTCCATATTCTGCCAGGATCTCGCCACCCGTCACAGTGCCGGCACCACCCAGAAATCGTAGGGGCACGGCATGCCGTGCCCACGACCCCTTGAAGTGGCCGGGTCTCAGCCCAACCGCGCCCGCAACTCTCCCGACAATACATCCGTCAAGTGCTCCAACAACGCCTCGCCCATCTCCGGTGTCGCTCGCCGAGGATCACCCACAATCCCGTTCTTTGTGACCGACTGAATCCCCTCGACGAAAATCTTGTCGAGCAACGGCTTGTTGTCCCCGATGAATCCCGGCTCGGCCTTATCCATGCGCACGAGATCCGGACGAATCACCATCATGCACGCCGTCTCGATCACGTCCGCGTGAAAGCCTGCCTCTTCCAGCGGCACGTCATACTTCTCGCCGAGGAAGTTCTGCTGAATCCGCGAGTAGTGAAGAATATTGACATGCGGAATGACGCGCACATCGTATCCCTTGGTCGTGAGTGAATTCTGTAAATAGGGCCCGATGCCGTCAATGAACGTGAAGTTTCCGCCGTGCGCCGACATGATGATCAGGTTCTTGAACCCATGCGTCGCGAGCGACATGCAGGCTTCTTCAATCACCGTGCGAAACGTCTCCGGCGTGGTCGTAAACGAACCCGCGAACTTCATGTGATGCACCGACAGTCCAGGCCGCACCACCGGCGCCACCAAAGTCTTGCCGAGCTTGCGGGCAATCATCTGCGCCACGTGCGCGCCGATCAACGTGTCGGTCAGCAACGGTAGATGAGGTCCGTGCTGTTCCACTGACGCCGTCTGGATGATCGCCGTCTTCGTGCCCGCGTCCAACGCAGCCTTCACCTCCGGCCACGTCATTTCTTCCATCAACACTCGCTCAGACATTCGCTATTCCTCTCCCTGCAATCGTGGCGCACGGCTGTGCCGTGCAGGGTCGCGCTTGGCGCGACCTAAAGCTCGGCCGAAGGCCGATACCAGCAAACTCAAACCTGAAGGGTGTCTGTCCTGAAGTCCCACTTCAGGAGCTTGTCGCTACGCGTCGACTCATTCACCATATGTGCACAGGCAGCCGCTCGGTGTGCGGCCTCAGCACCTTCAACCGTGGGCTTGCGCGTCCGCACCGACTCGAAGAACTTCGCCATGTGCTTCACCGTCGCGCTCGCGCCCACTTCCTTGTACTCCTCAATCTTGCGCTCCGTCCCACGTGCCTTGCTACGTGCCGCCGATTCCTTCTTCACCCCAGGACTCGCGTTGTACGCCTTTTCAAGTTCAGAGGGCCACGCCTGCGTGATCCAACCGTTCGCTTCGAAATTCCGTTCAGGAATGAACGTCAGCTTCGACCAACCCAGTAACAAGGTCCCTTCCGTACCGAGGAATTCAAACGACCCCGCCGGATCGTACTGGTTGTTAAACGTCGAACTCAGGTTGACGGTAAACCCTTCCGGGTATTCGAGAATCGCATTGAGCGTATCCGGCACGTCACGACTTTCTTTCCGCCCATACAGCGAACCCCGCCCGACGACATGCGACGGCATCGCGGCATTCATCACGTAGTGAATCGTCGTCGTCAAGTGAACGAACAAATCCGTCGCGATTCCACCCGAGTACTCCTGATAGCACCGCCACCGAAAAAAGCGCTCCAAATCAAACGGATGCTCCGGCGCCGAGCCCAAGAACATGCTCCAGTCCACCGTACGTGGCGACGCATCCGGAGGGATCGGGTACACCCACGCGCCGCTCGCCGTGTTGCGGTTGTAGCTCGCCCGGATCATCGTTACGCGCCCCAGCTTCCCGGCCTTTATCCACTCGCGGGCCTTCGCCTGCACATTGCTACTAATGCCCTGCGAGCCTACTTGCAGCAACTTGCCACTCTTCTTCACCGCCGCCGCAATCGCCGCGCCCTCGTCGATTGTTCGCGTCAGCGGCTTCTCGCAGTAGACGTCCTTCCCTGCTTCAAGCGCCGCGATCACGTGATCCTTGTGCCAGTGATCCGGCGAACCCACCGTCACCGCGTCGATGTTGGGGTCCGCAAGCATCTCCTCGTGGTTCAGGTAAATCTTCGCCCGTCCCCCGGTGCGCTCCTGGGCCCGCTCCAGCCGCCCTCGATAGGCATCGCTGATGCCGACAATCTCGGTCCCAGGAACTTTCTTGATCGCTTCGAGCAGTTCTTGCGAACGTGAACCGACCGCGATCATCCCGACATTGATGCGATCATTCGCGGCCCGCGCCTGCCCCCCCGCGACGCCCAGCGCGCCCGCCGAACCAAGAAAACTGCGTCGTGTGAGATCTGCCATTGTGCTCGCTCTCTTTGATGTGCCTGAACGGATTCCTGTCCGGCCTAGATCTTGCCCGCCGCCCGCAACTCGTCGGCCAACTCTCGCTGATACGCCGCCGACGTTTCCGCATCGTGCCGTGCCAAAGTCGAGTAACAAACCAGCCCCAACGCCCGCCGTGGCCGTTCGCTGCGATTCGCATCAGCACGGTGAATTGTGAGGCTGTGGTGCGCCAGCAAGTCCCCCGGCCGCGCCTTCATCGGACGCGCTTGCTCCTCGTCCTCGGGACCGAAGTCCGTAATACCCTGCGAAAAGCCAAGTACTCCCGACTTGGCATGGGGCCGCAGGCCCTTGCGATGCGATCCCTCGACATACCGGATGCAGCCGTTCTCTTCGTCAATCTCATCGAGCGCCACCCACATCGTCAGCGCCTCGTTCGGCTCGATCATGAAGTAATAGCCGTCTTGATGCGCCGGCGTCGGGTTCCCGATCCGTGGCGGCTTCGCGAAGTACTCCAGGTTCTTATGGACGACCGGCGTGCCCAGTAACTGCTCCGCCAACCCCAGAAACCGATCGTCGAGGAAAAACTCCCGGAACCATGAGTCGTTGTCCATCATCCGGTGCATCTGCTTCAGCGTCTCCGGTTGCCCCTTTACCTCGTAGAAAGCATCCTGCTCGGGTAGACCAGGAACCACTTCATCGATGTACCGCGCCAGGTGCGCTTCGATCTCTTTCACTTCGTCCGAGGCAAGCATAGTGGGCAGATGCACATAGCCCTTCTCACGAAACTCGCGACCGAGATCAGCATCGCTTGCCGCCCCAACTTGGACCTGTTCCAACGAACTCATCGCAAACTCTCGAAGTGAAGGCTATTGTATCCCGTCGAACCAGTACAGGGCCTCACAGAAGCAACAGAGCCGCGACTGTCAAGGAGCGGGCCCGCAGGCAACGTCTGCGACAGATCCAGTCGGATTGACTCACACGGCATCCGCGTCCCGGGCAACCCACAACGCCCAGCCAATGAATACCAACTGAAACGGAATCCTCAGCCAGTAGTACCAAGCCCCGGTCGGCAGCCCCTCGACATGTCCGCCGCTCATCGCAACATGCAGATTCGCGGGGGACACAGCAATCAGAAGCGCCACCAACCCATAGGCAGCAACCCGTCGCGTGGAACGAAACAGCAGGCCCAGCGCGCCCACAATCTCAAATACTCCACTCAAGTAGACCAACTCAAGATGCCAAGGCAACCAAGGCGGCATCATCCCGAGAAACCGGTCCGTCGTTGTGAAGTGCATCACGCCGGTCACTAGGAACCCAATCGCCAGAGCAAACGCCGCCCGGTCCCGCGTAGTCCGCAGAAACGGAACCCTCCGCAGCGGCGGCAGACTTACTACCGTGAACACACCAATAAGAAGAAAGAACAGTGCCATGCAGCCTACATCACTACCACAGACGAAGTAGGGGCACGGCATGCCGCGCCCGAGATCACCGCCGGTCCACCTTTACAAACTCGCGATTCAACGCCCCCGCGTTCGCCGCTCCCAGCATCGCCATGTCCCGCGCAAGTTCTGTTTGCAGTAGCTCTAGTACCGTCTGCACGCCATCTGCTCCATAGGACGCCAAGCCCCACAGCGCCGGACGGCTCACCAACACCGCCGTCGCTCCGAACACCAACGCCTTCAGCACATCGCTGCCTCGCCGAAATCCGCCGTCCACGAGAACCGGTGCACGCCCGCCGACGGCATCTACAATCTCGGGCAACACCGTAATCGGCTCCGCCACGCCATGCACAAATCGGCCTCCGTGGTTCGACACAATCACCCCGTCTATTCCGCGCTCAACCGCCGTCGCCGCTTCGTCGGCGCTCATGATGCCCTTCAGTACTAACGGCACTCTTGCCGCCTCCCGAACCCGGTCCACATATGCCCAGTCGAGCCGTGGGTAACCCAACTCTTTCAACGCCCCAACCTGTGGAGGCCCACCCGCGCCCGCCCGACCGTAGGGCGTCCCCACCGTCAGACAAACCGCCTTGCACCCAGCCGCCACCGCCTCGCGAACCCGTCCCAGCAACGCATCCAGATCCGGCTCCGGATACACCTGAAACCAAAGCGGACCATTATTCTTTGCCGCTTCGGCGGCCATATTCTCCATCGCGGTATCCGAGCGATCTGCCACTACCAGCGCCGCCTTCGCCGCCGCCGCGCCCCGCGCCATCGCCAACTCGCCCTCGGGATGGAAGCGCAACTGGTGCGACGCCGGCCCGACGATGATCGGCGTGAACAATGCATCGCCGAACAGCTTCGTCGTCAGATCAAGCTCTTGCGTATTCACCATCAAGCGCGGACGGAACACGATCCGCTCGAACCCCGCACGCTCCCCGCCAGCGATCTCCCGATACCCAGCGTCCGCAAGCTTGCGCTGGGCGACCGGCTCGAACTCAAGCGTATTGATCAACTCGTCCAGCGGGGGAATCCGCCCCGGCTGTTCGCCCACAATCTTGGGCGTCTTCTGCGCACGCACCAGCGGCGATGCCGCCAGAAACGCCCCCAAACGGACCAACGCCTCTCTCCGGTTCAAGCCGCCGAACGCAGCCCCCTCAGCGGAAATGTAGGGACACGGCATGCCGTGCCCAGGAACCCTGGAACGCGCACTCACGGCAAATCGGCCCTCACCAAACTACGGTCGATCGACGCAAGTGTCGGCCGTCCCGAGTCTGCCATCGCCATCACCAACTCGGCCTGCATGATCTCCAAAACCCGCTGGACTCCCGCCGGACCGAATGCCCCCAGTCCCCATCGCGGCACCCGCCCCAAACACACCGCCGACGCCCCCAGCGCCAGGGCTTTCAAGATGTCGCTACCCCGCCGGAACCCGCTATCGATGAGCACCGGCACACGCCCCGCCACCGCGTCCACAATCTCCGGCAACACTTCCAAACTCGACGGCGAATAATCCAGCGCCCGTCCACCGTGGTTTGAAACCACAACGCCGTCGCATCCGTGATCGATCGACCGCACCGCGTCCTCCGCCGTGAGAATCCCCTTCGACAACATCGGCACGCTTACCATCGGACGCAGTGCATCGAACAACTTCCACTCGTACCAAAGCCGCGTCGTCGGCACACGATAGCGGTTCAAGTCCCGGCGCTGCCGCCGAGGCCGTCCGGCAATTCCACTCAGGTTGCGATAGTGCAGAGCCCGCTCGTAGTAAGCCGCCTCCTGATCGACCGTCACCACGATCGCCTTGCAACCCGCCGCCTGCGCCTTATAGAGCGGCTCGCGGTTCTCCTCAATCTCGTTCAGCGGATAAAGCTGCGCCCACAGCGGCCCCTCGGCCGACGCCGCAATTTCATCAATGGGTTGGCTCGCGACGCGGCTCACGATGAACGGTGTCCCGGCAGCCGCCGTGCAGCCTTTGTGCGTCCCCGATTCCGCCGACGGATGTAGCGCCGAATGCCCGGCTGTCGGCGCCACCATGATCGGGAACTGCATCTTCGTCCCCAGTACTTCCGTCGACACATCAATCGAGCTGACGTCGACCACGCCCTTGGGGATCAAGTCCACCCACTTGAACACCTCGCGGTTACGGCGCAACGTGAACTCCCCCGCCGCCCCATAGGCCGTGTAGTCGTAGGCAGCTCGCGGCAACTTCTCATAAGCCACCGCCTCGAAGTCGAATGCGTCGATCAGCTCATTGATGTTAGGGACGCGACTGTGATCGCGAAACGGGTCCTGTTGAGAGAGCAATAGCGGCGACCCCGCCAAGAACGAAGCAATCCCCCGCAACGCCTCCCGCCGCGTTGAACTAGCTCGCCACCCTCGCTCCGAACTCGCCATCCGTAACCTCTGTCGGTCCCAAGACCGACCGGCACGATTGTAACGCAGGCGCATCAACTATTCACGTGCGCTTCACCTACCACGGCTCGGTGGTTTGCCCTATATCCGATTCCTGCCCGCAGGCATACCCTAATCCTAAGCCTGTTGGCCGAATGCATCTCTCAGTCCGCCTCCAATCCCATGAATAATCAAACACCTACGGTTCCCCGTCGGCTCTGCTTTGCCGTCGCGCTCTGCACGCTAGCCACGTTGTTGCTTGAGCTGTCGCTCACTCGGATCTTCTCGGCCGTGCTGTTCTATCACTTCGCCTTTGTCGCGATTTCCGTCGCGCTTTTCGGATTGGGAGTCGGAGGTGTCGTGGCGTATTACACGCCGGCCGCGAAGGATAAAGCCTTCACTTGGTCGCAACTCGGCCGGTACTGCACCAAGAACGCCCTACTCGTGGTGGTTGTGCTGTTCGTGATCATCAACCGACCCCTCTACCTCTCGGTCTCGTGGCTCAATGCTCTCCAGTTGGGGCTCGTCTACATCGTCTGCGCCCTGCCTTTCTTGGTCGCGGGGGCTGTGGTGTCTTTGGCGATCGCCAACACCGTCAAGAACGTTTCGCGGGTCTATTTCTACGACCTCATCGGCGCGGCGCTTGGTTGCCTGCTGCTGGTTCCCTTCCTCGACTGGCTGGGCGGCCCCGGAACGGTCATTATGGCCGGCGCTTTCTTTGCTCTGGCGGGTGGGTTGTGGCATAGTCTCGACCCCAACTCGGGCCGCCAAGTCAAGATTTCCGTCGCGCTGGCCGCGGTCATGGCCCTGGTCGTGATCGGAAATCGTGACACCCACTTCATCGATGTCCAGTACGCGAAAGGCGCACCGGTTCAGGGTGAAGAATACTCCCAATGGAACTCGTTCTCACGCGTCAGCGTCGGCCCCGCGGCGGATAGCGATAAGTACCGAGTCGCGATCGATTTCGATGCGTCGACCGACATTGTTCATTGCGACCCCGACAGCATGCCTGCCGAAGAGCGTACCGAACTCCTCGCATCCGGACCCGGCTTGCCCTACAGCGTCCGCCCCGGCGCAAAAGCTCTCGTCATCGGCGCAGGAGGAGGCCCGGACGTCTGCCGGGCCCTCATCACGGGTAGCAGCGACATCACAGCCGTTGAAATCAATCCCATTATTGCCCGCGACGTCATGATGGACCGCTACGCCGACGCCAGCGCGGGGCTCTATCTGCGCCCCGAGGTCCGTGTCGCCGTCGAGGATGGCCGCAGCTACGTCCGCCGCGTTGATGAATCGTACGACCTCATCCAGATGACGCTGGTCGACAGTTGGGCCTCGACCGCCAGCGGCGCTTTCGCCCTGGCGGAAAATCACCTCTATACCCAAGAGTCGTTTCGTGAATACGTGACCCATCTCAGCCCTACAGCCTTCTGGCAGTGACGCGCTGGGAGTTCGCCCAGCCACGGGAAGCGCTGTGAGTCGTTTCGCTGGGAATCGCGGCCTTGCACGAACTCGGAGTCGCCGAACCGGAAAAGCACTTTGTCATCGTCCAAGAGGACGACGAGCGCATCGAAGAATGGGGCGCGCAAAACACGGTCCTCATCAAGAAGACACCTTTCACCGATGAGGAACTCGCCGGCGTCCGCCAAGCGATGGAAGAGTACAATCTGAGCGCCGTATACTTGCCCGATCAGCCGATCCCCAACGCATTCAGCGAGTTTCTACTAAGCAGCGACCCGATGGCTTTTGCCGCCGCCTACCCCTACGACATTTCACCCACAACCGACGACCGGCCCTTCTTTTTCTACACCTGGCGCGCAAGTCAACTCTGGGACATCGCCGTCTCGCGATACAGCGCCGATTCGAAGATCAATCTCGGGGTGATGTTGCTATTCGTTTCCCTCGGATTCGCGATATTCGGGACAGCGGTGATCCTCATCCTGCCGATCTGGCTTCTCAAGCAACACATCCCGCGCGAACGCCCGGTATGGTTCCACATGTGCTATTTCCTGTCGATCGGCCTAGGCTTCATTCTGGTCGAGATCGCATTCGTACAGAGAATCGCGCTCTATCTAGGGCAACCAACCTACGCATTAACGGTCGTGATTTTCTCCCTCTTGCTCTCTAGCGGCGTGGGCAGCTACATGAGCCGCCGAGTGATCAACGGAGAGGAGCGGCGGCTCAACATTCTGTTGTTCGCAATCGCGATGGTAACCGCCGTATTGATCGCTATCACCCCAACCGTGCTCGACGCGTCGCTGACCCTTCCACTGGCCGCGAAGCTCGCGTTGGTTGTCTTACTGCTCTCGCCCCTGGGATTCCTGATGGGGATGCCGTTCCCGTCGGGATTGACGCGTCTGGAGAAGCCGTTCCCTCAAGCCGTCTGCTGGGCATGGGCCGTGAATGCCGCGGCAAGCGTGCTCGGCTCGGTTGGCGCAATTTTCCTCGCGATCCACATCGGGCTCGCGCAGACCATGCTCTTGGGCGGATGCTGCTATCTCGGCGCGCTCGCGGCTGTGTTGTTGACCGCTCGTTCCCAGGCTCGGCAAGATGAAGTGGCGATCTCGCAGTCACCCGCCGGCGCCTCCGAAGCCTACGGGGACTAAGAGATTCAATCGTCGCCTTCGCGCGAACAATGAGCATCTAACGTTTCTCAGGAGCGCCGACAGACTCCCCACAAAGAACGTCCCAAGGAATTCAGCAAGGTCCGGTTCTCTCCCGGAACCGAGCGATCGCGTCTTGCATCGCATCGATGTGAATCCCGACGCCACTCTCGATCGACCTCCAGGCCGTGCTAGCGCGCGCTGCCTGTCCAAGTCGGGCGCGCAACTCACCGTCGCCGAGAGCCGTCAATAGTTTGGTCGCCAAGTCAGCCGGGTTACCTATTCCGAATAGCAGTCCATTCTCACCATCACCGATTACTTCTCTTGATGCTGGAATGTCGCTCGCCACAACACAACGCTCAGACGCCATGGCTTCCAACAGGGCTCGTGAAAGGCCTTCGCTTTCCGATGCCAGCACAACAACCGAAGCGGCGCTCAGCACACCCGGCATGCGACCGTAGTCGATCCATCCGGCGAATCTAACCTGATTGTCGATGCCCGAGGCGGCGACCTGCTCCCGGCACTGCTGCTCCAAAGGCCCGTCACCACAGAACACGAGCGTCACGTCACTACGTTCTTGTTGAAGGAGTCTCGCCGCCTCGATCACATCAAGAGGCCGTTTGACGGGTCTCAGTCCACCGACGCACATCACGATCGGCGATCCGGCATCAAGGTCTTCCTCCGAGAGTAGCTTTGCGTCCGGCGCAACCGGATGAAACTCACAACGATCAATCGAATTCGGTGCCGTTCTCACGTGCTCTAGTCCCAACTCTCGGAGACCCTCCGTCAAGTGGTCGGCCACCGTGACGATGGCGTCCACCTCGCGGAATGAGTTGAGAAAACGATCCCGCAGAACCGGCTCGTAGGGCCCATGAACGATATTGGCGACCAGCCCCCTAGCCATCAAGACTGCCGGTAGATGGTGACGCTTCGCGATCGCCGTGACTGGAGGAGCCTGATCCTCACGCCCGATCAGCATCACATCCGGGCGGAAACCGTCGATGGCGCGCGGCAGGAGTTCGGCGAATGCGGCCGCTTCTCGCGACCACGTCCCGGTTTCATCGGAAGTCACGTTCGCGTTTCCGTACGAGTAGGCGTCGACGAGGTAACGGACAACCCTCAGCTTCGGATTCATCGCCGCGAAGGAGTCACCAGCGGCCAAGTCGGTCGCTGTGATCGGGGCGGCGACCACGATCTCGTGGCCCGCGTCCGCCAAGCCGTTGAACAGCGCGGCCCGACTCAACTGGCCACCGCCCTTCTTGGGCGGAAGCGATGCTGTTGCCAGAATTCTCAGGGAAGAGGCCCGATCTCTACTTGGAGCCCTGTGAGGCTGCGGACGCCGGCTGCAACAGAGTCGTGCTCTCCGTCACCGAATCTACCTTGTCACGGCTATAGAAAACCGGAAAGTACTTCCCCTTCGCCCACAACGCAAACAAGTCCCGATAGTGAGGGTTGTCCGGGTCTCCTGATTGGCCGGGGGCATTGATGCCGACCGTGTTGTCCCAGTTCGCTGTGTCCGCCAGGATCATGAATGACCCGCCCGACCGTTGGTTGTCGTTGCCGCTCGTATTGTGGACCGTGCCGCCGTAGCCACCGCGCGGCAACGGGCCCACATCGAGTTTGCCCCGCACTTCCGGGCTGACCGCCGCCGTCATCGGATGATGTAGCAACGCGTGCTTGAACTTCTCCTGACCGTATTGCCAGGCGGTCATGTCGTCACCGAGTCGCTCCCGCAAATCGACAAGCGCCTGCTCCAGGCTCTCGGTGAGAACTGCGTCGCGGCCTGCAATCGGTGCTTCACCGAACCGCCCATCCGGTGCAACCAACCAGTCAATCATTCGCTTCGTGTTGATCCCACCCACGACCTCACGCGCCTTCTCGGGCACGACGATATTCCGAACATTCGCTCGCAGTCGCCGCTCGAACGATACGTAAATCGCGGCCTCGACCGAATCCTTATCGAGCACAAAGTCCCAGGCAAGCAGCCGGTTGCGGAGCTCCTCCACCTCGGGGTCATCGATCTCAATCTCCCGAAGCAGCGGCACAATATTCCGGCCCGCGACCGTCAAGTCGTCCAATTGGAGTTGGATCATGTCGACCATCGTCATGTGCCGCTTTGAATCGAGCACTTCTTCGACCCGCGCAGCGCGCATCTGGTCGCCCCATGTGTAATGCAGCGCTTCCCAATAGGGGTATTCTTCCGGGACCAAATAGTTGTTTGCCGTGCCGAAGAAACCCTTCTCCGGGTTGAACACGTTCGGCAGCGCCTTGATCGGCAGGAAGCCGTCCCACTCATACCGCCCATCGCCGGGCACAGGCACCAAACCGCTGTGGTTCGGTCGGATCGGAGAGACCCCGACCGCCTGGTAGCCGATATTCTTCTTGCGGTCCGCCCACACCATGTTCTCCGACGGAATCCGGCTGTAGGCACATGCCTCGCGAAACTCTTCCCACGTCTTCGCCTGGTCCATACGCAGACTTGCCAAATACGGCGCGGAACCGTAGTCAAGCCAGGCGGCCCGCAACGCATACGCCTTGTGGTTCGCCTTGTCCTCGTAGAGCACAGGACCGTGCCGCGTGTACTTGAGTTCAACCGCGACCGGCGCTTCGCCTTTGACGGGGACAGAGTCTTCGATGACCCTCATCTCCTCCCAGCCATCCAGGTAGCGGTATTCGTTCGCGTTCTCCGGGTTCGTGTCGTAGACGTAGAGGTCTTCGTTGTCTTGACCGAAGACCGTCAACCCCCACGCGCCGTACTCGTTGTGCCCGATCGAAATGCCCGGCAGCACCGGCTCTCCTCCACCGATCGCATTCCAGCCAGGACCGACCAGATGCACCCAGTACCGCAGCGACGGTGCCGCCTGGACGCGATGCGGATCATTGGCCATCATCGGGAACCCGGTCAGCGTGCGGCTGCCTGCCACGACCCAGTTATTGCTTCCGATCGCTTCGTAATCCTGTTGCGCCAAGTCAATCTCGCTCGGCATCGCCGCCGCCAGCCGCTTGAATGAATCTCGGTCGCCGCGGTAGTCAGCCGCGATGTCCTCAGGTTCAAATCGCAGGCTCCGCCGGTGAGCGCTGTAGAGATTCAAGATGTCGCTATTCAGCAGCGAGACATCGATCGCCGGGTCGATCGTTAGATCAGGGTCACCGTAGTAGTAGTTCAGCTCTTTGACAGAGTCCGCGCCCAATAACGCCACGGCCTGGGCCGTCGCAATCTCCGACCGAACGTTGCTCACCAAACCCTGGTGACGCGAGATCACAACTGCCGGCGTCCAGTGCTGAGGCTTGATCCCGAGCAACTTGAACTCAAGCGGCAGCGAGTCGGGTTTCGCGACGGCTTGGTCGATGTAGGCGTTGATGCCACGCACGAACGCCGGAATGATTTCATCGCCCCGGTCGTGATACTGCTTCAGTTCCGTCTTCAGATCCCCACGGAACCGATGAAGCCGCGCGCCGATGTCCCGATCAAGTTCCCGCCGGCCCAGAATTTCCGCAACCGTCCCGGTCGCCTGCCGCCGCCAAACCTCGAACTGAAACAGCCGGTCCCGCGCCGCCGCATACCCCTGCGCGAAAAACAGGTCCGCTTCGGTCTCGGCATAGATGTGATTGATGCCCCAGCGATCAGTCACAATCTCGACCGACGCCTCGAGGCCGGAAATCCGCAGTTGCTCCTTCTGCGCCGTGGCGGCAGCACCAATGCCTGTTACCCAAAGCATCAGCACAACGAAGGGAAGGGGTAGCGCGATACGCCGACTAATCATGGGACGGTCCTCTCTACTCTTGTGCCTTGGCGGCTTCGCCGGGACGGGTCCCCGCGCAGGACAACCTACTTGCTCGCCGTAGGCCCAACATCCGGACGAGTATCTTTCACGAACCCGTCCACGTTCGGCATCTTCACCTTCGGCAGCGTCTCGGCATTCATCTCATCCGTCTCTTCAACAATCCCGTTCTTGAACAGAACGAACGCGACCACCGCATACAGTTGATCATTCGTCAACATGCCCGGTGTATCGAACGGCATGGCCCGGTTCGTGTAATCAAACAGGGTGGTTGCGTGAGGCCAATAACTGCCGACCGTCTTGAGCGGCTTCGGTGTGGCGAGCGTACCTTTGCCGCCGACAAGTGCCTCGGCATCACCGCCTTGCAACTCATTGCCGTGACACTCCGAACAACGGCGGGAATAGACGTCCTTACCTTCCACCGCCGAGCCCTTGCCTTCCGGTAGGCCCGTGCCGTCCGGCATCACGGAAATGCTCCAAGTCTTGATCTCTTCCGCCGTCGGAGCACGGCCGACCTTATACTTCTGCGACTGCGCCATCGCAACAGCGCAGAAACAAACAGCGGCGAGTGCGAGCCGCCCCATCCTTCGAGCGTTGCCTGAACTAAACATTGGTCACGCTCCCATCGACGCCGATCTTCCAGGCCTTGATGCAGTTGCAGTGATAATTGGAATTCGGTCCGCGCGCGGCGAGCAGCGCCTCCTCGGTCGGTTGGACATACCCGGTCTCGTCCGTCGACCGCGAGAGGATTACGGTTTCCGATCCGTCCCAAGTCCACGGCAGCCGGAAGCGCGTGAACGCCATCCGATGCCGCGGTTCCTGCAACTCGGCATCCTGCCAAGTCGTGCCGTTGTCGGTTGATACCTCGACACGCTCGATCGTCCCACGACCCGACCACGCCAACCCAGTGATCTCGTGAAACCCCGCGCCGGCAAGCTTCTGTCTGCCGGAAGGCCGCGTAATCACCGATTTCGACTCCATCGGAAACGTGAACTGCCGTGCCTTGCCGTCCGCGAGCAGGTCAGTATATTTCGAAGTTTCATCGCGCGCCATCGCCGGTTGATCGGAGAGCATCAGCCGCCGCACCCACTTGACGTTGATGTTGCCCTCGAAGCCCGGTACAAGCAGTCTGATCGGGTACCCCTGCTCCGGCCGGATCGCCTCGCCGTTTTGTCCGTAGGCGACAATCACATCGTCGCGGCACTTATCGAGCGGCAAGCTGCGCACCATCTTGCAGGCATCCGCTCCCTCGGCGACCACCCATGTTGCTTCCGGCTTCACGCCGACTTCATCCAGCAGCACCGCGAGCGGAACGCCCGTCCACTCGCTGCAACTCGCCATCCCGTGGCTATGCTGTGCCGTCGGACCTTTCTTGTCCGTCCACTCGCTGCGGCTGTTGCCGGCGCATTCGACAAAGTGAATGCGCGAAACCGAGGGCAGCGACTTCAGTTCATCCATCGTCAGAACCAACGGGTGCTCGACCATGCCGTGAATCATCAGCCGATGCTCGGCCGGATCGATATCGGGCACTCCGGCGTGATGCCGCTCGAAGTGCAGCGACGATGGTGTGATGATGCCTTGAGAGTCTTGCAGCGGAGCCCGCGTCGAGCCCGTCTCGGGGTTCTTCGAAGCGCTGCCCAGCCGCAGCGCCTTTTCATGAAGCGAACGCTCGCCGTATTCGTCCGGCGCACGCCCGAGCCGTTTCGGCCCTTCCTCGACAACCTCTTGCGTTTCCGTACACGCCGTCAGCGCGCCGCCCAACGCCGCACCCAGGCTAAGAAATTTCCGACGACTGGCGCTTTCCGTCGGCGTTCCCGATTGATTCTCTTTCACGCGACCTCCCCGAAACGTTGATTATAGTCTCGCTACAAGCTAGGAGAAACCTCAGCGATAAGCCCGCGTAATCCATTCCGCGACGACACAGGGCTTCCCACCGCCTTCGCCCTCAATCGTCACGCGCCAAACAATCTGGATACCACCGGCGAACTCCCGAACCGCCTGCAACAGAAATCGCCCGCGAATCCGCGTCCCTGCCGGGACCGGGGCCGGAAACCGCACCTTGTTTAACCCGTAGTTGATCAGCCGCTGGAACTCACCCTGCAGCAACATCACCTGCTTCGATAGCGATGAGATCAGCGACAGCGTAAAGAAGCCGTGCGCCACCGTCGTCCCATAGGGCGATTCCGTCGCGGCCCGTTCAGGGTCAATATGTATCCACTGGTGATCGCTCGTCAGATCAGCGAACTGATTAATCTGCTCTTGCGTCACCTCAATCCAACCACTCACGCCAAGTTCCTGCCCGACCAGGGCGGTGAGTTCTTCCATCGATTCGATCTTCTTGGGTTGCATGGCAATCAGGCGGACAGAGCATCTTACCAGAACATCCGGCCCCCACCTCACACCCAATAGACCCAACGGTAATAGCGGTTACGTACTAGCGGTCCCTGCACAGTACTGCTCCTGTGAATGTTGCTTTCTTGTCATGTGTTCCACCTAGGCTGCGGGCGACACTCGACAGATAGAAAGTCCAGAAGTCCCTATGAAAACCCTCACTCATTGTCTCGTTGCCGCCACCATCGTCTTAGGTCTGAGCAGCCCCTTCGCCGGGAAGGCATTCGCCGCCAATCCCGGGTTCGACCCAGTCCTGCCGGCCACGGCGAGCTACACGTCACCCACCCCTTCCATCGCCCACCCGGTCGAGCGAGAGCAACCAGGCAGGCGCAAATGGAAGAAGGCCTGGATCGCCAGTTGGATCGCCTTCGCGGCCGTAAGCGCGCTCGACGCTCATTCCTCACAGGGGCGTCGCGAAGCAAACCCACTCCTGCGAAACAGCGACGGACGGTTCAGCAACGGCAAGGCGTCCCTACTCAAGGGCGCGCTCGGCGGAGGCTTCTTCGCCTTCCAGTGGTGGACCGCCAAGAAGAACCCCGAGGTCAACCACTACCGCGCGTTCACGCTGACCAACACCGCCGTTACCGCCGGACTCGGCGCGGTCGCCATCCGCAACTACGGCCTGCCTTCGGTGCAGACCACGCCGGCCGCCGCAACGCCACTGCCGGACTACCTCCGACCGGTCGAGTAAGCCTCAGTCGCGTAGCTATCCCCGACGCCACCCGAACATCGCGTCCGGATTATCATGCAACAGCATCCGAGCCAGCTCCGCCGCGTCGGTCTCAGAGAACGCGCCCTCTTCCACCTTCTCCGTCAGCACCCGCGCCACATTGCGCCGCGCCATCACCGCGTGCGCATAGCTCAGCTCCGGATAGCGATAGTCACCGCCATAGCCGAAGATCTTATTCGCCGGAACCGTTTCCAGCATCTCGTGCAACGCCCGCCGCGACAAGCTCCCCGAGATGATGTGCGCCCAACAGAAATCCACGTGGACGTTCGGAAAAATCTTCGCCAGCACCGACAGCTCGCCCTGATACGGATAGCTGACATGGAATAGATCGAACTTCACGTCCGGGTAGAGCATGAACAGGTTCGTCAAGTGAGTCGGCTTCGAGTTCTCGATGAAATTGCCGTTTCCCGCGTGCAGGCCGGTGTGAATCTGCACCGGGATCTTATGCTCCTTCGCCAGTTGGATCAGGTGATGGAACATGTGATCCTCCATGTCTCGATAAGGCCGTACCGTGCGATTGCGCGGGCCCGAAGGGATCGAACGCCCGTCCCTAAGCAGCACCTGCACATCCGCTTCGGCATCCGCCTCGGACACTTCCGCATAGTGGATCTCGCGGTTGTATGCGAGAGTCGACTTCACGTTGACCATCCCGAGGTCAAGGCTCTGCTCGAAGCTCCGCTCCATCGCCTGCTTGAGTCCGCGCAGGTTGGTGATCGAGACGTCCGTCAGCTTCTCCAACTCGTGCACAGCCTCCGCCGTCTGCGGCGCTACATAGCGATCGAACTTGCGCGCATAAACAAAAAACTTCGGGTCGGGCTTCACCGGCGCGGCGTTCCAGTAATCATCAAGCACCGAATACGCAATCTTTGAACGGCGAATCAGAATGTCCTCATACAATCCGGGCTTGTTCGCGGCGCGGATGCGCTCGTTGATCCGCCCCAATGTCTCACCTGAAATCTCATCGACTTCGTACACATCGCGGATCGCGATCCGCAACGCCTCGCCGTACCCGGTAAAGCGCGCGTTTCTCCAGTGCGGCGCGAACGCCTTCCAGCGGTCCGCGGCCGGCGCCTTTTCATTGCGCACGAGCCGCAGATCATCGCCGCTCAGTCCGGCGGAGATCACGTCACTAATCGCGTAGTGCCCGGCGAGCGTAAAGAAGTCGATATGCGACGCGACGCGCTCGGCTTCCGGGATGATGTGCTCGTGCGTGTTGACGAGCGGAATATCATTCACCAGCGAGAGCAGATCGCCTTCGAGCGAACCGCGTTGCGGGGCGGGCGGCATCGCGGCGGCGGGGGCCGCGGCGAGACCCGAAAGGGAACCAAGGAAGCTACGTCGATCGAATGGCATGGCGCTTTGGATTCTCCCGCAACCGGGAGGCCCGCGTAAAGCGCACTATTGGCAGCGGCACTCCATCTATTGCCATTCAGCCGGGACGTCGCCGATCCGCTCGCGCCGTCCGTACTGGCTCAGGTCCCCTTGCGTGAACGCCAATGCGACGGGCTTGCCATCCGGGCCGAACTCGAACTCCGCGACGTTCAGCACTTCGGGGGCGAAATCACTCAGATCGACCTGCTCAAACTTACTCTCCGACAGCGACTTCATATACATCGGCGAAACGTCGGCCCACATCGCGGCGATCGCCACATAGCCGGGTGGAACCTCCGGTGCTTTTTCGGCGTACTTGGGCCGCTTCGCCTCGATAACGAGAAACTGCCTGATTCCCTGCTCGCCGTAGAGGCCGAAATAGCGTTCGACATCATCGAGCGGCTCACCGAGGAAGAACGTACCGCCTGACTTCTCAGCACCGCCGCTCGAGTTCGCCGGCGCATTCCCCTCACCCGCCGCACTACCGGACCCATCAGTCGAGCCCCCGCCACAAGCCGCCAGCAGCCCAGCTACCATCAACACCGCACAACCTCGCAATCTCGATCGAAGCATCCTCATCTCCTCCACCCGTGGGCCTCTATCCTACGGCAACAGGAAAAGAGGCGCGGGTGTCAACCTGCGCGTGCGCGGGCAACGCCCGCGCGATGCGGCCGATAGTACCAGCCCCCAAGTCAAGTGTATTGCCCGAAGGATAAAGCCCCAAAAGAGCGCCAGATCGTGTCCCGCGAGCTGCCGAGCGATAAAGCCCGAAGGGACGGCAGACGACAGACCCTCCAGCCACACCAGTTCGCCCACCTCGGCCGGCACTTCGGTCAGCCCGCAATTCCTAAGGTCAAGAAACGTAGCCTTGGTACGTCTATTTTCAGCAATCAGCTTCCGCACAAGCTCCGACATAGGCGTACCTAAACCGACACAAATTCTACCAATACCCGTAGCGCGGACCCCGGTTTTGGGGTCCGCCGCCTTTCCTTCGGCCCACTCAATCGGTCCCATCACAGGCCCAGCAAACCAAGAGTCTCTTTCATATCAACCACTTCCCCACCCCAACCCCCGCCAGCCCGCACCCGCCGGGTTACACTCGACTCGACAGCGCTGATCGGCGCTCCCGTCGGTCCCATCTCCATCGTGCAACCCCAAAACCCATTCCAACCCTCGCGTGGCGCACAGCTGTGCCGTGCCGGGTCGAGTTGCACTCGACCTCCGCGATCGGCCGCAGGCCGATGCAACCAACCGATCCCGTTTTGCAGACCCAAATCCAATCCGAACCCTCGCCGAGCTTCGCGGCTTCGCGAGAAACACAACCCCGCCGCACACTCCGCCCCCAAGAACTCTCCCCACCTGCCAAAATCCGCCACTCCCTGCCAAACCGCCGCAAAATACCACCCAAACCCAATGTGGCCCAGCCACCCCGTCCGATCGGCAACAATCTGGGTTCGTTTACGCAATTCGCGGATTGGAGTGACCCCAATTGAGTCCCGCATCGGAGCCGATCGGGACAGCCCAATTCGCTGTGCACCGGGCCGCCCGTTCTTACTGGAGGTACCCGAGGCTCTTGAGAACTTCGGTGTCGCGTTCGGAGATCTTCAGCTCGCTCTCCTCGAGGTCGGTGCTCTCGAACCATCGGCGTAGCTCCGCGGTTTCCTTCGCGTACCGCAGATCGTCCTCGGCGAGGACGGTGGGTCGCTGCTCGAACGGATCTTGCTCAAGATCGATCATGGCGAGCGTACCCTCGCCGGGTGTCCATACGAACTTCTCGGAGCCTGTCATACGGCCGAGTTTTAGTGGTAGCGTCGACGGACGAAACCACATCCATGACATCCAACTCGGCGCGAACCCTTTGCGTCCGGCGAAGGCGACGTAGCGCATCGGCCTGACCGGGAGTCGTTCGTTGCCCTTGATGGCGTCGGCCAAGCTCCGTCCCGCGAACGACCATGGCCGATCACTTCCCGCGAGTTTAGTGATGCCCGACAGATCGAGTAAGGTGGGCGTTACATCGAGCAGTGTGACGGGCTCGGCGACCACGCGGTCGGCGGGAACCGTCCCTGGATAGCGCACGATCAGCGGTACGCGTGCGATGCCCTCGTCGAGGCGGCGTCCGTGGCCGACATAGCCGTGCTCGCCTAGCGCTTCACCGTGGTCCGCCGTGAGGACCACGAGCGTGGAGTCGCGCAGGCCCAGCCTGTCGATCTCGTCGAGCAGCGCGCCGACATGCGAATCGGTGAAAGCGATTTCCGAATCGTACTTGCGGATGCGCCCCGCCATCCCTGCGTCGATGGGCTCCGGCCCTTGCCTCACATGTCCGCTGGACGGCAGGTCGGCGAATTCCGAGTGCAGCTCGTACGGCGCGTGCGGATCGAAGTAGTGCGTCCACAGGAAGAACGGCTTCTCGTGGTTCCGGCCGAGCCATCGCGACGCGGCCCGGGTGACTGCCGGTGCGTCCCGGCTGGCATGTATGACGTCATACTTGCTCGTCATCTCCTGGTCGTAGTCGTCAAACCAGCGGTGAAGCCCCGTCAGCCGTCCGATCAAAGGCCAGGCGCTCACGAAAGCCGAACTGCGATAGCCGAAGCGTCGCAGGATTTGCGGCAGCGATAGCCAGCGCGAGTTCTTCGGAGGCGCGGTGCCGTTGACCCGGGCACCATGTTCCTGCGGATAGCGACCCGTGAACATGGATAGGTGCGACGGCCCAGTGAGAGGGATCACGGTATGGGCTCGATCGAACCGTGTGCCCTCGGCTGCGAGCTGGTCAATTCGGGGGCTTGTCTGCTTGTGATAGCCGTACGACGAGAGGTGATCGGCGCGCAGAGTGTCGACGGTAATCAGCAGGATGTTCGGGAGCCCCGCTTTGGCTGCCTCGTCGCTCGGGACGGGCGCACTGACCAAGCCGAGCGCCGTCACGAGGCATAGCAAGCCGAGAAGCGATTTACGGGGCAACCGACGATTGTACCGTCAGCCGATGACTGGCCTGTTTCGTTCCAGGATTTAGGACGGGCGAAGGTGTGTAAACTTGGTAAACTGCTCGTGACGGTTACGCAAGTTGGCCGTCGGGAATCCTGGCCATCGATTCCCTCTCGTCGCTGTAACGCACTGGGCGAGCTCCTCACCGCCGATCGTTGTTCGGCACTAAGCGCTGTCAACCGCATACAATTCCGCGCGGAACCACTATCCCGCGCCGCGATGACAGGACGCTACCCATGCTCACAAACCGCCGCTGCACGATTTCGCTTGCGATTGTTCTACTTGTTCTCTTGAGTCCGTTCGCCAAGGCAGCGGACGCACCCGTCGGACCATCCGAGTCGGATAGGCCGACCGTCTACACGCTCGGTCCGCACGACGAGATTGCGATTCACGTTGTCGGATCGGACGAGTCGCCGGACGTGCCGATTCGCATTGGCGCGGATGGCTACGTGAATATCCCGCTTGCCGGGCGCTTCAAGGCCGCCGGCCTCACGGTCGAGGAGCTCGAAGCGAAGGTGGCCGTCCGCCTGGAACGCTATTTGCGCGAGCCGCAAGTGTCGGTGAGTGTCCAACGCTCACAGAGTCGGCCGGTTACGGTGCTGGGCGCGGTGCGCTCGCCGGGTGTTCATCAGGTGGAGGGACAGAAGACGCTGCTCGAGATCATTTCGCTCGCGGGTGGGTTGCGTGAGGACAGCGGTCATGAGATCAAGATCGTGCGTCGCCGCCAATACGGGACGCTCGATTTGCCGGGCGAGCATCTCGACGAAACAGGGCGCTTCTATGTGGGCCAAGTCGACCTTGATGCGCTGCTAGAGGCGAAGAAGCCGGAGTACAACATCTTCGTGCAGCCGCACGACGTGATCACCGTGCCACGGGCGCGCATGGTTTATGTGATCGGCGAAGTCGACCGGGCCGGCGGTTTCGTCCTTCGCGAGCGCGAGTCGGTGTCGGTATTGCAGGCGCTGGCGCTGGCGGGTGGGCTCGGCCGCAGTCCGGCGATGAAGAAGGCGAGGATTCTGCGTCCCGACGAGGAAGGTGGTGACAAACTGGAGATCGCGCTCGATCTCAAGTCGATCATGGCCGGCTCAGCGACGGATGTTGAATTGCGGCAGGACGATATTCTATTCGTACCAAGGAGCGGAGCAAGTGCCGCCGCCAAGGCTGCTGCTCGCGCGGCGGTAACCGTTGGCTCGGGCATCACGATTTGGCGCGTGGGCGGACGCTAAAGGTTATGCTCATTCGGTTAGCAAGGTAGAGCATCCTTGCAATCGTTGCTTGCCTTGGGTAGCCATCGCCAACGCCGTGTTACGATCGCCACATTGCCGGTGCGAGGTTACATTCTGGTTGGCGGGAAGAGTTCTCGGTTTGGCAGCGACAAGGCGCTTCTCGATGTTGACGGTGAGCCGCTGGCGTTGCGAATCGCTGCCCAGATGCGCCCCGCAGTTGAGTCCGTGACGCTAGTAGGGAACCCGGTGAAATACGGCAAACTCGGGTTACCCGTTATTTCCGATGCGGTCGCCGACTTTGGGCCGCTGGGAGGGTTACTGGCGGCGCTCGAAGACTCAGCGGACGAGTGGAACCTAGTCACGGCCTGCGATATGCCGCTCGTCACGACGGATCTGTTTCGGTTTCTCGTGGAGCAAACGGCTACCTGTTCCGATGATGGCGTGCTGCCCTACGACCGCGAAGGCCAGCCCGAACCGCTTTGCGCCGCCTATCGATCGTCAGCAGCCGCGAAGGTTCGGCGAGCGGTCGAAAACGGAGTGCATAAGGTAATGAGGGCCCTCGACGGCCTGAATATTTCCGCGCTAGCTCCGGCGGACTACGCCGCTGTCGATCCTGAAGGTACTGTGTTCACGAATCTGAATCGCGTGCAGGATCTGGAACGAGCCGGCATCGGCGGCGCGGGCTAAGTTGGCGATGGATACTCCGCGCGTACGTTCTTTCCTGCCGCATCTGCTGCGGACGCGCCTGCGCACCCTTGGTGGACGTCGCATTACGCCTCCGTTCGTCACGCTCTATGTGACAACGCGCTGTGACGAACAGTGCATCCATTGCTACTACTGGGACGAGCTGAACCCCAAGACGAACCGTGATTTCACGCTAGAAGAGTTTGATAAGACGCTCGCCTCAATGGGCGAGATCTACAACCTGTTCATTGGCGGCGGCGAGCCCTTCCTACGCGCGGACCTGGCGGACATTCTGGTGGTCGCGGCGCGCCGGAATGACGTTGCGAACGTCTACGTCCCAACTAACGGTCAGCATACGATCCGCACGGTCGAGATCCTCGAAAAGACGTTGACCGAAGCGCCGGCGATGCGTTTCCATTTGAACCTCAGCGTCGATCACGTTGACGAAGAGATTCATGACCGCATTCGAGGCAAGGCCCGTGCGTATGAGCGTATGCTCGAAACGTCGGATGCGATCCAACCGCTACGGAAGCGGTTTCCGAATCTCATCGTTCACACGCTGACGACGGTGATGAAAGAGAACCAGGACCGGATTATCGAGATCTACGAGGAGCTACAGCGCCGCTTCCAGCCCGATGGCGCCTCGTTCAACTATTGCCGTGGGCATCCGCTCGACCCGGAGCAGACGGAGGTCGATCCCGCAATCTATAGGGGGTTGATGGATCGCATGGAAGAGGACTTCGCGGCGGGACGCATCTCGAATGCGGGGCCAAGTGAGTACGACGGCGCGAACCACATCCTTGACCAGCAGGTTCGCCGCACGGTCGAGCAGACCGTTGTGCAACAGCGGGCGCAGTTTTCGTGCGTCTCGGGCCGTTTGGCCTGTGTGATCTATAGCAATGGCGATGTTGTCGAGTGCGAGATCAACAACTCGAAGCTGGGGAACCTGCGCGATATCGATTACGATTTCGGGCGTTTGTGGTTTACGGATGAGGCTAGTGATGTGGCAAGCAAAGCGGCGAACGGCTGCTTTTGCACCCATGAATGCGGACACTACGCTTCGACGATTTACAGTGTGCCAACGGTCGCGAAGATTGCATCGAAGGCTATCGTTGCACGCACCTAACGAACGGAAGCTATTCTCTTGGTTGTGGAAATGACCGGGGCTCCCAAACTCCAGATTGCGCTCGACTGCCTGACAATCGACGCAGCGCTCCATCTCATGGAGCAGGTTCACCACTACGTCGACATTGTCGAGGTCGGAACACCGCTGATCTTTGAAGAGGGTCTCGGCGCAGTTGAACAGATCAAATCAAAATACCCCGACAAGATCTACATGGCCGACCTCAAGATCATGGACGCCGGCGGCATTGAGGCTGGTAGCGGCTTTGCGCGAGGCGCGGACATCGTCACGGTGCTGGGCATTGCCGCGGACGTGACCATTCGAGCCGCGCTTGAATCCGCCGATCGGCATGGCGGCGAAGTGATGATCGACCTGATCAACGCACCCGACCCGGTTCCCCGCTGTTGCGAACTCGAGGGCATGGGCGTTCCGATTCTTTGCCTGCATACGGCTTTTGACCGTCAGGGATCCGTCAAGGCCGATTCGCAATCCTTGGCTGAAGTACGCCGCCAAGTCGCTTGCCGGGTCGCGGTGGCCGGCGGCATCACGCTCGATACCCTCCCCGCCGTTGTCGATGCCGGCGCTGACATCGTCATCGTGGGCGGAGCGATCGCTCGTGCCCCCGATCCTGGTGAGGCCGCCGCGTCGATGAAGCAACGGCTCGCGAGGCGATTGGCATGAACACCTTGAAGCAGACTCTGGCTGGGGTACAGGCGGAGATCCATGACTGCCTCGACGCGGTATCCGAGCAAGCATGTGAGCAGGCGATGCGGGACATCCTATCCGCCGAGAAGATCGTCGTAGCCGCCGCCGGCCGGAGCGCAGCCGCGATGCGGGCCGCCGTCATCCGACTGCGACACCTTGGGCTCGACGCCTATTTCGTTGGTGAGGCATCAACGCCCCCTGTCGGTCCCGGCGACCTGTTGATCGTCGGTTCAGGCTCGGGGCGCACGCAAAGTGTACTGGCGCAGGCCGAAAAGGCGAAGCAAGCGGGCGCCGGGCTGCTACTGTTCACAATCGATCCAGCGTCGCCGCTGGCGGAGTTGGCCGACACGGTGGTCGTGATCCCCGCGCCGTCCCCGAAAGTCGAGGGAGAAGCGACGTCCAGAACGTCCATTCAACCGATGGGATCGCTGTTCGAGCAATGCCTGTTGGTGCTGCTGGATACCTTGGTCATCCTGCTGATGCAGAAGCTCGATATGAGCTCCAATGAGATGTTCAAGCGACACGCTAATCTGGAGTAAGCACCACTCCGTCCCAGGTGTGTTTCGGTACCAGTCAGGGCACCTTGGCGTGTTAGAGTGGTAGTCGTCTTAACTCTCTTTTCCACCCCCCGTCATGGATCGAATCGGACGCTACGAGATCGTTTCGGAACTGGGCCGTGGGGCGATGGGCATTGTGTATCGTGCCCACGATCCGCGCATCGGCCGAGACGTCGCCATCAAGACCATCAAGCTCGCTGACCAGGCGGGTCCGGATGAAACGCAGGGCCTGCGGGACCGGCTGTTCCGCGAAGCGCAATCCGCCGGACGACTCTCCCATCCGGGTATCGTCACGATCTACGACATCGCCGAAGAGAACGGCTTTGCCTACATCTCGATGGAGTTCGTCGAGGGCCGCACTCTCGAGGGCATGATGAACGCCGGTGAGGTGGGGAACCTGAACACGGTCGCTCAACTGATCGATCAGATGGCGAGCGCCCTTGACTACGCCCACGCTCGTGAGATCGTCCACCGGGACATCAAGCCCGCCAATATTCTCGTCACCCACGAGGGCGAGATGAAGATCACCGACTTCGGTATCGCGCGCATCGCGTCGTCGAAGATGACCCAGACGGGCACGGTGATGGGCACGCCCAGCTATATGTCGCCGGAGCAGGTACGTGGCGAGTCGATCGATGGCCGATCCGATCAGTTTTCGCTCACCGTCATGGCCTATGAGCTGATCACGGGAGCCAAACCGTTTACCGGGGATAGTCTTACGTCGGTGATCTTCAAGATCGTTTCAGAGGAACCGAAGCTGCCGCGTTCGATCAACGCCGACCTGCCCGAGGATCTCGACGAGGCAATCCTCAAAGGTTTGTCGAAGCGGCCGGAGGAGAGATATCCCAACTGCCGCGACTTCGCGGCTCAATTTAGTGGGTGTCTACTCGGCGGACAAGCAAAGGCGAAGCCGGCGGCCATCCCACTCAGGACGGGCCGTCAGGATCCGCCGGCTACCATCGTTTCTGAGCTTGATGAGACCGCGCCTGTCAGGTCCCCGACTCAGTCTGTTGAGGACCAGGAAACGGTCTTCGCGCAGCCAACCAAATCGCGCAAGCTTCCTCCACCTAAGAAGGGGGGAGGCCGAGTTGCTGGTGCGTCACACGCGGAGGTCGAGCCCCCTCCAAAGAAACGTTCACGCGCCATCCTTGTGGCGCTGTTGGCCGGAATTCTCGGTGTAGTCGTTGCAGCGATTGCGATGAATCCGTGGCTGCTTGACGACCCCGCGGGGATGCTTGGTTTCGTCGATACCGGCATCTTGGGAGGTAGCGGGACACCGGATGGTCCAGGCGGCTCCGGCCAGACGACGGCGGGCGTCCTACCGCCGCCAAGCCTCGACACGGCTCCCGACCCCGTCATCGGACAAGACCCGCCGGCCACCGACGAGCCCGCCGATGGTAGCGAAGCGGCAGGTACGGTTGAGCCAACGCCGGCACCGCCCCCCACACCTGTAAAGAAGGCACGCCCTCGACCGGTAGCGCCGGTAGTCTCGGTCGTTTCATTCGGTGGCCAACCTCGAGGCGCCAAAGTCGTCGTCGACCAGAAGCCGGAGTGGACTTGCACGCAGCCCTGCGATCTCGAACTGCCTGCGGGCGACCATGTGGCTCTGGTCACGTTCGAAGGGTTCTTCCCGCATCGACGGTCATTCGAAGTGGGGGCCAACGCCTCGGCTGTGTCGTTCCAGTTGGAGGAAATCGTGGGGACGCTGAAGGTTTCCAGCGATCCGCCAGGGGCCACTATCTACGTGGACGGCAGGAAGCGCCCCGAGACGACACCCGCCACGTTCAGGCTTAAGCCCGGGACTCATGTTGTTCGCGTCCAAGGTAACGGCATGCCGTCTTCCGAGCGAACCGTCGAGATGGAACCGAACACGCTGCGATCGATCCGGTTCTCTTCCGGTAATTAGCCTTCCCGCACCCTTAGACAGCCTGTTTTCCAGGCGACATCAAGTTTTTCAATATTGGGCTTGATTGCGCCGATCCTGTGTGATAATGGCAGGGTGAAAAATAGCCCGCCCTGAGTTGCCCGGCTGTTTCTTGCGGAATCGGGACGCCTTCTCGCAATCTCCGATTCGCCTGCAATCAATTGGGCAGCACGGAGTGAGTTCCCTAGCAGCAGTCCAGTGTTCAGGAGTCCAGAAGTGAGAGAGCAAGGAACAGTAAAGTGGTTCAACGACGCGAAGGGTTACGGATTCATTCAACGCTCAAGTGGTGAAGATGTCTTCGTTCACTTTTCGGCTATTCAAGGTGACGGATACCGCGGCCTACAAGAGGGTTCGGAGGTCGAGTTCGAGGTTCAGCAAGGCCCCAAAGGCCTGCAGGCCGTGAACGTAACGGCGGGCGGCGGCGAGTAAGAGCTAAGTCTGCCAGGACACTTCACGAAACAAATTAAGTCTATTTATATGAGCAATATACGGACTATAAAATATAGTGAGTCTTCTTTATGTCTACAACAGGACACCCCGCTGGGAACGGCATCGAGGTACTAAGCTGGTGGGGTGATTTCGGGCTCAGCGGGGCGCTCCAAAGCCTTCCTGTCCTCGCCACGGGCCACTTTTTCGGCCTATCCCCCCGAAGCGTCCTCGACGACTTCATTCCGCTGGTACGATACGCGAAGCCGTCAGACGACTCCTATTCGCTGGTGGCTAGGTCCCGGTCGGTGCTGGCTAGCGCTGGCTGGGGCCGCTTCGTCTGACGGAACCCTGCCGCTGCGCCGCGCGAAGAACAGAGGCTATGCTTGCGCTCGGATCGTGCCACAATAGCGCTCGATGGATCACCATGCGAATATCGGTGAAGCGATTCGCCTCCTAGAGCAAGCGAGCGACCTCGTCGCGCAACCCGACATGACCGGCGACTTCAACCGCTTGATTCGCGAGGCGCGGGACGTATTGGAGCCGTCCCATATGGCTAACGACGACGCGGTCCACGCCTGGGTCCAACTCGACGGCGCTGCCCCGCTCGCAGGCCCCGGAGTAGGAGCGGACCCGAATTACGACCGGGTATTGCGAGACATGGCGCAGGAACGAGTCGAGGATGCGCTGGGGTACCTGGGGGCCGCGCGGAAGGAGCTAGAGGCCCCCAGCGAGTCGTAGGCGGTTTCAAGACTATCCCAAGTGGCTAGCCGAGGCCCGGAAGAACAAAGAGACGCGCGGGAAATCGCGAACTCAAGCTGACAAGCCACGCCGACGCCCGTCCAAGCGCAAATAGCGGCTAACAGCCCGTAGGCTCCTCCAGTGCTCCCAAAGAACCTCCGATAGCTGCCTGAGAAACTTCTTTATCACCAGCAATCGTCCACCTCAGGAGCGCCGGTCAGGGGTCAAGGCTGACGCAAGCAGAGCAGTCTCAGGCATCTGGAGACGAATGAATGTCGTCGTTCATGACATCGGTTGCGAGTTCAACCGGTCAATGCAACACTCGCGGTAAGTCGTTTAGCTTGAGTGTCCCAATGCTGAGAGACACAAGTGGCTTGCCTCCTAGTCGAAGTCCAAACGGCTACCGC
>Ga0302123_10000510_pt1 | contig 30669 bp, 27 predicted proteins | sample CB21_321_MG_FD_203109 | JGI IMG/M metagenome (GOLD analysis project Ga0302123, IMG submission 203109) | Marine microbial communities from Western Arctic Ocean, Canada - CB21_32.1 | ecosystem: Environmental > Aquatic > Marine > Oceanic | place: Canada: Western Arctic Ocean | collected 2017-09-28 | reverse complement strand
TCAAGGATTCAATGGGTCAAGACCACCGCTCGCGGCTTCCGCAATCAACAGAACTTCATCAACGCCATCTACTTCCACTGCGGAGGGTTGGATATGGCTCCTGCCCACTAAATACCCGGAAGAGCCTCTTGAGTTGCTGATCACAACCTCAAAACAAGATAGGCAAGAGCAATCGAACCAAACCCCCTTACGGCGTCTTCTTGAAGAATTGGAACTCGCCGTCCGGCGAAGCCCAGAACATCTCGAAACGAGCCGTCGGCGTTTCGAGAGTGCAAAGGCCCTCCCGGCAGATGGTGTCCTCAAACAGCCGATCGACCTCGCTGTCCCCTTTCCCGTAGAGCAGGTAGTCGAACCTTGCAAGACGGTCGTCGGAGGGGTCGATGAGTACGACATCGCCTAGATGATCTACCTTCGAGGTATCAACGTCGAGGACGAGATTCGTATAGCCGTGATGCCAACCGTACACCAGCAACCGCTTGCCATGCAGGTCAGTGTCTTTGAGCTGTGCCAGGCCAGCCTGGTAGTTCCGCAAATTATCGGCTAGCCACAGCAAATAGCCCTTCTTGCTGTAGTAGATGTCCCGCGCGCCAATTCCCAGTAACCCAAACAATAGGACGAAGACCGCGACGGATCCGACCCATGCCGCGCGGCGCGAGCCAAGTGCTGTCATGCGCGCCAGGGCCCGCTGCATGATGAAGGCCGCTGCGATCGCCACCGCCACGGAGGTCGGAAGGGAAAAGCGGTCGAACAGGGCGACTCCAACGAAGTGCAGCACGGCGCAATAGATCAGCGGTGTGATCGCCAAGAGCACGAGTAGCAGCGCCGAGAGTGGTCCCCGCTTTCGCACGAGGATGAGTCCCGCCACAGCCATCGGCAGAAGCACAAAGATCGGCCGGATGACGCGGCTCAGATTGAAAGCCGCCGTTTCGATGTAGCCTTGTTCGATGCGCTCGATCGCCTGTTCGTTTAGCTCGAGTGCCACCGAGCGGGCCGAGCGCAGCTGTCCCGATAGGGTGCTCGGAACCCATAAGTCGGCGGCGAATACAGCCAAGATCAGGCCCGCCGTTGCGCCCGCTGTCAGGAACGAAAGCCTTCTCTCGTACTTCCAATTCACGGCGAACAACGCGGCACCGGCCAGACCAAGGTAGGCGAGTCCCTCGATTCTCGTCAGAGAGGCGCCGAGGAGCAGCAATAGTCCCGCAACCATCGCCCGGCGAGAAGGTCACTTCAGAAAGCAAACGGCGGAGCCCGCAAGAAACGTGGCGTAGAGAATCGTCGAGTTCCCGCCGAAGGCGGAGGAGAAAGTTGTTCGGCCGAACAGCAACAAGCCGGCCGTTGCCAGACTCGCTTGCCACCCGAGTGTCAGATGCGCAAAGGCCGCCGCCAGCGCTACCAACAGCGAACTGGTAATCAGCGACCGTGTGAGGACGGCGTGATCCCCTCCGAGTTCAAAGAGCGCACCGTCGACAACAACCGGCAGGAACTTCGGCGTTGAAAGGATCCACTCATCAAGCAAGGCTCCGTCACGAATCAGCTTCCACTGCAGTACGAGGCTGAGGGTGTCGTTATCGAGCGCATCCGCACCGATATCCCACCCTGCCAGCACGTAGCAAGCGAGCGCCGCGAAGAACACGGCCACTGCGACCTTCAGTGGGGATGCGAGAAATCGATAGAACATCCGACGCCAGTCAACCAGGAGTTTGACACAGGTATGCGGCCAGCGCGTGTCACCTAGAGCGCGCTAACTCAACCGTGCCCCGATCGGTGCGTCTTCGAGGAAGCTGACCAGATTCGGTTCACCGCCTTCGAGCGACGCCGCCACGACCATGCCGTCGGACACGAGCCCCCGCAACTTGCGGGGCTTCAAGTTTGACACGATCGCCACCTTGCGCCCGATTAAACTTTCCGGCTCGTAGGCTGTTGCGATCCCGGCGACGATCGAGCGTGGCTCTGCTTCGCCGATATCGACCGTCAGGTGAAGTAGCTTGTCGGCCTTCTTCACCTTCTCTGCCGTCTTCACAACACCGACCCGCATCTCCACCTTGATGAAATCGGTGATGTCGATCCGCTCCGACTCCGGCGGTGGTTCGAGCAACGGCGTGGCAGGCTCAACTGTCTTGCCCATGATCTCCGCCTGTTCTTTCAGCGCCTCTTGCTCCAGCTCAAGCATCTTTTCGACCGATAGCTTCACGTCCAGGCGCGGGAAGATGTTGTCGCCGCCCGGTAGCTTCGTTCTCGGTTGCAACTGACCCCATGCCAGCGCGTCATAGCGGACATCCTTCAAATCCGGCTCCTGCCCGAGCTGCCGCCATGTCTCCGCTGCGGCCTTTGGCAATACCGGCGAGACGAGTGCCGTCACGATCCGCAACACCTCGGCGGCGTTGTAAAGCGTCGCGCGCAATTGCCCCTTCGTTTCTTCGTTCTCGCCTTTGATCAGCACCCACGGCTTTTGCTCGACAAGATACTTATCCACCGCACCGATCAGCGCCCAAATCGCATCGACCCCTTTTGAGAACTCGAATGCCGTGAAGTGATCCCGCGCCGTTGTGATCGTCTCCGTCGCCAACGGAGCGAGCGTGCCGCCGCTATCCGCCGGAGGTTCTGGGACCGCGCCGTCGAAATAGCGATGGATCATCGAGAGCGTACGGCTTGCGAGATTCCCCAATCCGTTCGCCAAGTCCGCGTTGTAGCGTTGGACTAGTCCCTCAAAACTAAAGTTACCGTCCTGCCCGAACACGATCTCGCGCAGTAGATAATGCCGCAACCCTTCGATGCCGACGACCTTGTCGATCGGCCGCGCGCGCACGATGTTTCCCTTCGTCTTGCTCATCTTCTCGTCCTGGAAGATGAGCCAGCCGTGCGCATAGACGCCTTTGGGCAGCGGCAATTCGGCGGCCATCAGAAACGCCGGCCAGTAGACAGCGTGAAACCGCAGAATCTCTTTGCCGACGATATGCACGTCCGCGGGCCAAAGCTTTTTCGGGTCGGCGTCGTCGCCGCCATAGCCAAGCGCCGTCATGTAGTTCGCTAGCGCATCGAACCACACATAGAACACATGCTCGGGGTCATTCGGTAGCGGGATGCCCCACTTCAACGTCGTGCGGCTGATTGACAGATCCTTCAGGCCACCCTTGACGAACGAGATCACTTCATTGCGCCGCGACTCGGGTCGAATGAAGTCCGGATTGTCCTCGTAGAACTTCAGCAACCGATCCTGAAACTCTGACAGCTTGAAGAAGTAGTTTTCTTCCGTGACCACTTCGACCGGTCCGGTGATCTTGTCCGCTTCCTCGTCGGTGATGAACGCCTCGCTCGTCACGTCGTACTTGCCCGTGTAGCTGTCCTTCTTGATGAAGCCGTTCGCCTGGCAGCGCTCGAACAGCCATTGCACCGTCTTCGCGTGTCGCTCTTCCGTTGTGCGGACGAAGAAATCGTAGTCGATTCCCAACTCATCCCAGTCCGCCCGGAATGCGCCCGATACGCGGTCAGTAAACTCTTTTGGCGTCCAGCCGGCTTTCTCGGCCGACCGTTCGACCTTTTGCCCGTGCTCGTCCGTGCCGGTGCACAGATAGACGTCATCGCCCATCATGCGACGTACCCGCTTGACGGTGTCCGCCACGAGCGTCGTATAGGCGTGGCCGATATGCGGCGTCGCGTTGACGTAGTAAATAGGAGTTGTCAGGTAATACTTCATGACTTCGTTTTCAGGCTCATGTAAGCGAACTGGGCCTGTTGCCAAACCTCTTTGAAAGGAACGTTCTTTTCGCGAGCGATGCGGCGGCAATCATCGTACTCAGGGGCGGCGTTGCGGACCGCACCGTTCTCCGACGCCACCTTGACGTTGACTGTGCCGTGGGGTGTCTCGACCGGCTGCGACGTGCGCTCCAGCACGCGCCGCTCGGCCGTATGTGTGCGAATGCCGATCGTCGTCGTCTCGGTCAACAGCAGATCGCCGAGGCGCTCGCGGTCTTCGGTTCGCGCCAGCACGCTGATCGTGAATCCCGGCCGGTCCTTCTTCATGTAGACCGGCGCAACCGTCACGTCGAGCGCGCCCTCTTCCAGTAACTTCTCGCGAACATAGCCCACCCATTCCGGGCTCATGTCGTCGACGTTTGCTTCGATCACGTGGATCTGCGTGGCTTCGGGCGCGCTGCTCGCCTCGCCCACCAACACACGCGTCAAATTCGCGCGCCCTTTGAACTCACGGTCACCGGCTCCGTAGCCGACGCTTTCGATCCGCATCGCCGGCATTGCGCCGAAGCTCTCGGCGAGCGTCGTCACAATGGCGGCGCCCGTCGGTGTTGTCAGTTCCACCTCCGGACCGTCCGCGTACGTCGGCACATCTTTCACAAGTGATGCCGTCGCCGGAGCGGGGACCGGCATCACGCCGTGTGCCGCCTTCACGGTGCCGCTTCCGAGATTCAGCGGCGAACAATAGATCTTCTCGATCCCCAGGGCCTTGAATCCCACGCAGGCGCCGACGATGTCCACGATCGCGTCGAGCGCGCCGACCTCGTGAAAATGCACCTTCTCGATCGGTATCTGATGGACCGCCGCCTCGACCTCGCCGAGCCTCCGAAAGATCCGAATACTGCGTTCCTTGACGTCTTCATCGAGGCCGCTCGAACCAATGATTTCTTCGATCTTGCTCAGCGAGCGATGGCTATGGTCATGCGCCACCTCGACGGTCAAGTTTGTCCCGGAAATGCCCGACCGCTTACACGGCTCAAAGTGCAGTTCGACCCCTTCGAGACCCAGCTTGGCGATCTCCTCGCGGACGTGTGCCGGGTCGACGCCGGCATCCACCAGCGCGCCGAGCAACATGTCGCCCGCGACACCCGAAAAGCAGTCCAGGTAGCAGATTTTCATTGCAGGATAGACCGGTCGGCCCGCTCGCACTCGGGTCGCAAGCCCTTTTGAATCAACCGATATGCGTGGATCGAGCCCCGCCGAGGCCCGTCACACCTATCCTAGCAGCCAAGGGCGGGATGAAAGGCGTTTCTCGCAAAGCCGCGAAGTACCGCAAAGCTCGCCAAGGGTTGGATTGGGTTCGCTCGACGGTTTGCGTGCAACATCTTGCAACGTCGAGTGGTTGGTGGTGGGTTCGTTTATTCCGTTTCGGTTGTTTGCTGACGGAATGTGGCAGGATCTGTCAGGTGGGGAGATTTGGGAGAGGCGACTCTCGCCAACGCGCGACGTGCTGCCATGCCCGCGAAGTATCCTTGAAAGCGGCAGGAATGTGGTTGCTGTGAGAGAGGGAAAGGCCCCGGATCTCAAGACTGAGATCCGCGCTACGGTTTTGGTGTGGGTTCCGCACATGCTCGTGACTGATCGATGTAGAGAGTTATCCTTGCATCGGCCGTTGGCCGAGCCCGGAGGCCGCGTACAACGCACAGTGAAGCTGGTTTGGGGCACACCATAGGTGTGCGCCACAAAGAAAGAAAAAACCTGAGGCGCCTCAGGGTGGCCCTGCTGGTTTGTCCTCAGTGGTTTCACCTCAACAGAGCCGAAGGTGAAAGTTGAGCGGGCCGACCTTTGGCGCGATCTTGATATTTTGGGCGTACCGCCCCCGATACACCCTTGTGTCTTGATCGACGCTTCGAGTCGGGTCCGCGGGGGATCCCTCACGAGCGCATGGCAACTTGCACAGTCCTGGCCAGGCACGGGCAAAGTCGTTACGGTGAACAATCCTTACCGGCCTTGGTTTGAACCTATCATGCGCTGTCAAGTTTTTCGGGTGGTTTGGGAGCTAAGTGGTTGATAGGGTTGAGTGAAATTGGTTGTGACTGACTTCGTGGCGCACGGCTGTGCCGTGCCGGGTCTGATGCCGGATGCTCTACGTGAATTCGTAGAGGAAAAGGCGCAGCCTTCTGAGGCGACGGATCATACCAAGAGCATACGGGAACGCCTAAGAGATCTGATGGAGCTATTCAAGCTGACCAGGTACCAGCCCACCGACGATGGGGCTATTGGCATCGACGAAAGGAAGCTGCTGACGGAAGGTCATGGTGGCAGCGCCAACGCTCAGGGGACGGGTGGCTCTGGGAATTCTCCGCGGAAACCTAAGAACCTTTCCCCTGAAGATATCTATGCCCTATTTGAGGCTGAGTCAGACTCTAAGGGGCGCAAGAAGGCGATGCGTGACCCGTTTCCGATCGTCCGCTGGGTTGGTCTGGAAGCTGGCACTCGCGACCACGGCGTGATCGAGGATCGAGCCGCTACGTATATTCAGGAATAGAACCTACTACACATAAACGAAGACTTCCGTGGTTTCGGCGACTTGGTTGAGTACTTCATGAAGCAGTTTCCTGATACGCCAGGAACAGTCCGAGTCATTGAGGACGCAATAAAGAGCTGGTTTGAACAGGCTCTCGTCGAAACCGTAATTGGAGTACAGTCACTGAGGAACGCGCAGTACTGGACGGTTGATCATATCGATCAGGCGCTCTCTGATGAAGCTCTCACTGCAGCCGTAATGCAGAGATATCACGTGATCTTTGCGGTAAAACGCGAAATAGGCTCCAAGCTCGGCAAACTGAAGTCGCTCAAGAGTGGGGCAGTTGCTTCTGCCCGCTAGTTCAGTTCCCAAAGGCATGGCGGGGCCTCAGGAATTATCGTAGTTGCGGGCTCCGGCGCTTGGCGCGTCAAGTTTGGGCGAAGGATGCCGCACTACTTCGGCAACCCAACCGCATACAGGGCGTCATGGGTCCGGATATACATCTTGTCATCGACGATCGCCGGCGTCGCATAGATGTCCGAGCCGAAATCATTAACCGCCAGGATTTCCCAATCGCCGGCGGCGCTCAGTACAACGACTTTGCCTCGTTCGCTGGCAACATAGACCTTGCCGTCGACGCCGATTGGCGAGGAGTAGTAGTCTTCGATCGCGCCTGTTAAACGTCCGCGCTTGATCATCTTCCCCGTTAGAGCGTCCAGACTGGTCGTGATCCCGCCATTGCGAACGAGGAACACAACGTCGTTGTAAACGAGGGGAGCCGGTACGTCGGGCAGTGACTTTTCAAATCGCCACCGGACATGCGTATCCGTCACGTCGCCGCTGCCTCCGAGCTTCACCGCCAACAAACCATTGCGCGCGGCGCGGCGGGTGCGGAAGAACGTCCACTCCCTTTCGTTCATGAAGCCGTCTCGGTCGAGGTCGATCGCCCGCCAGCTTCCCGTGGGTTGCCAGGGCTTGGGAAGCTCGTCCGGGGCCAGCTTCCCATCGTGATTCGCATCGGCCGCGGCAGCGACTTCATCGAAGGCGGGTAGCTCGACCTGCTGTCCCGCGTCGTTGCCGGACGTCCAGCCATTGAAGTAGAGCATGTCGCCGGCAATGGTCGGCGCCGATTTCGGCTGACACGTGAGACCTCGGACGAACCAAGCTGTTTCTCCGTCCACGGCGGAATACGCGGTGAGCTGATAGGAGCCGGGCGCGATGATTTGCGCGGGGCCCTCCGCCGGACGATAGACGATCGGGGCGGAATACCCGTTGATGACGTTGCGCGGCTTCTTCCAGACGATCTCGCCGTTTTCCGCGTCTACCCCAATGATGTACGCGTCGGTATCCTGGTCGGCGACGAGGACAACTCGGCCATCAGCGTAGACCGGCGACGCAACCACGCCGTGTTGACTATTGAATGGTCCGAGCGGCAACTGCCATAACTGCTTGCCCTCGAAACTATAAGCGACCAAGCCGAAGTCAGCGAAGAAGACGAAGACTTTGCTCGTTCCATCCGTTACGACGGTAGGCGCTGCCGGGTGATTGAGCTTGTGCCGGGTCTCATGCCTGGCCGAGCGGATGGATTGCTGCCACTGAACCTTGCCGGTCGCGCGGCTCAGGCTCATCGTGATCAAATCATCGCCCTCGGCTGCGGTGAGGAAAATGCGATCTCCCACCAGCACGGGAGAGGACTTTCCCTCCGGCAGATCCGCCTTCCACAAGACGTTCCGGTCAGGGCCAAATTCGGTAGGCATCGCGCCGCAAGTAGGACATAGCCCGGAGCCATTCGGACCACGAAGCTGAGGCCAGTCGGCCGCGAACAGACCGGCTACGAGCAGCGGATAGAGAAGGATGAACGTTGCTCTCTGATGCATATCAAGCTCTCAGCGAAGTCGACGCTCCTGCGCAACTATTTTCCAGCAGACCTCGCGCTTAGTTACGCTCGAGCATGCGGCGGCCGATATTCAGGTTCGCCAGATTACCGAGCACAGCCATCGACAGTTCGTACGGGTTGATCCATAGCGATGCCAACTGTTGAACGGCCTTCGGCGTTACCTGCTCAAGCGCCTCGAACTCTTCCTCTAAAGGCATGATCCGTTTGTGATATCGCTCAGCGCGCGCAAGGCCCGCGACTCGATGGGGTAACGAATCAACTTCACTGAGTACCGCGGCCTTACGGATGGCGCGGGCGTGTTCGAGCTCGTCCTCGTTGACTTGCTTGTCGGCAATTTTCCACAGCTCGTCCACGATCTGCTGGATGACTCCCTCCGCGTTCGCACGGTCTGACCGGGCGCGAATCGAGAGGCATCCGACATCAGAGAACATGCGGAGCTGCGACGAGACGGCCAGCGTGGGCAGGTCGCCTTCGGAAGCCAGGAGCGCCAGTCTTGAACCGGGTCCACCGCCAATCACTGCGTTCAACAGCGCGGCCGCGTGACGTTCTTTGTCGGCGGCCGCGCAAGTGGGGAAGCCAATCTCGACGCGAACTTTCGAGAACTCCGGCCGGTTACGCAGGGCCAGAAACTTGTACGTCTTCGGAGTGATCGTGGAGGCCGTGCTTTTCGGGTGCTCCAATGAGCCAAACAACTTCTGGGCCAGTTTCTCGATCGCATCGTGGCGAACGTTTCCGGCGGCCACAAACGCAAGGGCGTTCGGGTGGTGGCTGTGCGTATGGAAACTCTTGAGCTTGTTTGGCTTGAACGCCTCAAGTTTCGTCTGGCCTCTGACCGTGAGTAGCCGTCCACGAGGCTCGCGGCATAGACCGTGCCCTTTCCACAGGCTCCGAAGAAACATGCGTTCCAGAACGAGGTCCGCGTCGTTCTCCAGTGCGCGCAGTTCTTCAAGTAGCTTGTCGGATTCGGCGGTCAGCGAGGCCTGGGTCAGGCTGGGGCGCAACGCAATGTCAGCGATCAGTTTTGTTCCGGCTTGGATATCGTCGGGACTGACGCGCATCTGGTAGACGGCGGAATCACGCTCAGTTTGCGCCTCGAACTCTCCTCCGAGACGACCGATTTCCTTGGCAATGCGGTCGGCGGAACGGCCTCCAGCCCCGTGCAGCGCCAAGCGTTGGATGAGGTGAGTGGCGCCACTTTCGTTGAGGTTTTCGTAGCGGGCTCCGGAATCGACCCAGAGACTCGCCACAGCAGCCGGCGACCCCTTGACCCTCTCGCTGATGACCCGCACTCCGTTGTCTAACACGGTCCGTTCGATGTCTCGCGACGGGATCTTGAGTGTTTTTTTTCGTGTCTTTTTTGCCATACCCTTTTAGGGGAGAAACGAGCAAGCCGGGCGATGGTGTGCGAGGCCCTGCTTGCCAATGTAGGATCAGTTAGCGCAAGTTTTCGATTCAACCACGACGATACCCACTGGCGGGCGAGAGAGCCGTTGTGTACGGCTCTGATCTCGCAAATATATTGTTATCAATAGTTTGTGGATGTGATTCGTTCTATCCGCCCAACCTGCCGGGGCTGTCTCGACTGCCTTCCGGGCTCAACCCGCCCGAAACTATCATCTCTATCCTAGCAGCAAGCTCGTCGACCTCCACGGTTGGGGCATCCCTTTTTCCACACTTCCGCGAGAGGTTCACACGACTTGACCCCTTGCGGCTGAGTTTGTGCGTGTGGTAAACCATGGTCGCCAGGAGGCTGCATGCGAACTAGTGTTCTCTTACTCTCGACGCTCGTGCTTGGATGGGTGCTCGTGTTCTCCGCCTGCTCAGGAGGTGGCCCGAGTGCTCCTCAGGAAGGGTCGCCCGAATGGCTCTGGCTCGCCGCCGAAGAGAACTTCGCGGTCGGTGACTACGCCAAGACGGACGAGCATCTCAAGGAACTCGCCGACGCCGAAAGTGAATGGCAGAAGCGCGCCGTCACGTGGCGCATTGTCTTGCTGAGCGGGCTTTCGCGGTCGTATCGGTCATTGGGCGATGCCTACTCCAAAGGCGCCGAGGAATCTCCGGCGCAGGTTTCCGACTTCAGTAACGGCATCCAGCAGAATCAGCGTGATGCCCGGCAGTATGGCATCGAGTTGGCCGAGGCATTGCCGAAATACCTGAAGATTCTCGGTAGTGACGGGAACGTCACTCTTGACTTCGCATTCCCAGCCGGCAGCCCCAATGAGTCCGCGCTCGCGAAGCGCATTGAGGGCGGAGATGTCATCCCCGATGCGCAGCAGGCCGAGGCCACCGAGCAGGAAGTCAAACGCGGCGTTCTCTTGCAGGCCACTCTGTTCGCTGGAACAGGTGAAGATGTCAACGCGGCGCGAACCAAGTTCGGGGCCGGTTCGGTCGAAGTTCCCCGGACAGTCTTCATGAACGCGCTGGGCCGTACGATGTGGATCGTGTCAGAGGTATTCGACCGTACCCATTTGAATCAGCCGGACATCGAGAAGATCTTCGTCACTCATGCCACCAAGTCGATCGAGACCGCCCTTGCATCCGACAACGAAGAACTCAAGGAGCAAGCCGAGGAACTGAAGGAAGAGATGGAAGAGAAGCAGAAGCTCGACGAGCGGATTCGCAAGGGTCAACGGTAGTCGCAGGGGCACGGCATGCCGTGCCCTAGTGCAGTGGGGCGCTCTGATACAATTGCACTTCCATTCGCGGTTCATCTCTAACGGATTCCCTTATGAAAGCTGTTCGCGTACATCAGCATGGCGGGCCGGAGGTCCTCACCTACGAGGATGCTCCTGAACCCCAGCCTCAGCCGGATCAAGCGGTCGTCAAGATCGACGTCGCCGGCCTCAATTTCATCGATATCTATTTCCGCACCGGGCTCTACAAAGCTGACCTGCCGTTTACTGCCGGTCAGGAAGCGGCGGGCGTCGTAACCGCCGTCGGGTCGGACGTTACGAACGTCAAACCCGGCGATCGTGTTGCTTACTGCGGCATCCTCGGCGGCTATGCCGAATACGCCGCCGTGCCCGCCCAGCGCTTGGTCAACGTCCCGGAGGGCATCGACTCGTCCACCGCCGCCGCCTTGATGATTCAGGGCATGACGGTGCACTACTTGACGCACTCGACGTTCCCACTCGGCAAAGGGCATACAGCTTTGATCCATGCCGCGGCAGGGGGTGTTGGGTTGATGCTTGTGCAGGTCGCGAAGATGCGAGGCTCGCGGGTCATCGCCACGTGTTCGACAGAAGAGAAGGCCGCTCTCGTCAGGGAGGCAGGCGCCGATGAGGTTATCCTCTATACCGAGAAGGATTTCCTCGAAGAAGTGAAGCGCCTCACTGACGGCGTGGGCGTCGACGTCGCCTACGATTCAGTCGGCAAGGCAACCTGGGAGGGCAGTATGGACTCTCTCAAGACGCGCGGCATGATGGTCTTCTTTGGTAATGCCAGTGGCCCGGTGCCCGCGATCGAGCCGCTAACGTTGACGGCGAAAGGCTCGCTGTTCATGACACGGCCCACGCTGGCCAGCCATATTGCCACGCGCGAAGATCTCGAGAAGCGATCGTCCGACTTGTTCGGATGGGTCAAGGGTGGTCAGTTGAAAGTGCGAATCGGCGAAACGCTGCCGCTTTCCGAAGCCGCCACCGCCCATGAACGCTTGGCAGGCCGGCTCACGACGGGCAAGGTCTTGCTAAAGACCTGAACCGGACCAGTAGCGCCCGATTTGCATCCGGGCACTAGGTTTCGACACAATACGAGAAGCTAGCCATATTCATTACTGCCCCTCTCGCGGGGGACACATTCAAAGGACTACATTCGATGGCGACGGGAGAAGGTACGGCGATGTTGGACACCCTCAGCGGCTATATTTTTTGCTTGGTCTTTGGATTCCTCGGGCTCGCGGCCGCTGCATGGCTGCTCGTTTCCGGGCAGGTCATCAACTCGATCGACGACCTGTTCATGGTCCTCGCCTGTCTGTTGCTGGCGCTAATCTGCTTCGGCTATTTGGGTTGGAGAGTTCAAGCCGCATGGGCGGCCGGCGCGCCCAAAAAGAAGAAGTAATAATCGCCGGCGGGACTCTACCCGACCGGTCCCTTCAGCGTACAGTCTTGCTTAGCGTGCGGGTCCGGCTTGGCTGTTGCCTGTTCGCCGTGTGGCGTGGTCAAGAGCTGTTACCAGTGCGCACAACGACTCCGGTACGCCATCGTTCCCTCGAATCATCTCAGGGTCGAGATGGATCACTGCGAAATCACGCTTCTCGGTCGGAGTAGGAGTAGTAGTAGCCATAGTTTCGGTAGTACCCGTAGTCAAGATTGTCGAGATTGACTCGATTCATCACGAACCCGAGGAAGTGGACACCCGCGTCGTCGAACATCTGCTTCGTACGCAGCAATGAGTTCCGCTCCGTGGCGTCGGAGACCACAAGCACCACGCCCTCGACGAGCCGCGAGATCGTTCGCGCATCGGAGAGTACGAGCGACGGCGGCGAGTCCACGACGATGTGCTGAAAGCGCCGGCCCACTTCCTGCAGCAAGGTGGACAAACGCGGCGAATAGAGCAAGTCGCTCGCGACCGTGCTTGATCGGCCGGCCGGAACGAGTGACAGGTTTTCGATCCGCGTCTTAACCACGACTTGGTCCAGATCGGTCATCCCCTGCAAGTAGTCCGATAGTCCATAGTCACTCTTGACGCCAAGTTGCCGCGCGCAGTTCGGACGCCGCATGTCGGCGTCCACAACCAAGACGCGGCGGCCCAGTTGCGCCAAGCTGCAGGCGAGATTGAGGCTGACCGAGGTCTTGCCCTCCTCCGGCTGCGAACTCGTTACCAGGATGCGCCGCATTGATTCGTCCCAGCCAAGCAGAACCGAACTGCGCAATGTCCGGTAGGCCTCCGATAAGCCTTGCTCCGGGGCCCAGCGGACCAGGGCATTCTCCTGGGACTTCTCCGTGCCGGCGCCGTTGGCATGGTCGGTTAGGGCCAGGACCTGATTTTTTGATCGCCGACCGCGGCCGACCTTCTTTGTCTTTACCTTTTGGACCTGTTGGCGGCTCTTCGGAATCACCGCCAAGAGCCCGAGGCCGGTCATCCGCTCGACCTCTTCCGGCGTGCGAACGATGGTGTTGAGGTGCTCCTTTACGAAGGCCAAGCCGATGCCGAACAGCAAGCCGCAAGTTAGGGCCAGCAACAGATTGCGCAGTTTCTTCGGCCGGTAGGTGTCGCCTGGAATCTCGGCCGGATCGAGTATCGAGATATTCGACGCCCGCAGACCGGCTGAAATCCCCGCTTCTTTGAGGCGCTGCAATAAACCATCGTAGAGTTCGCGGTTTGTCTCGGCGTCCCGCTTGAGGATGTTGTACTGAATGAAGTCGTCGCTCAAACGGTTGACCCTTGCCCGTTGGCTAAAGGATGCTTGCTTGAGAAGTTTCTCGCGACGTTCAGCGACCTCAAACGTTTCTCTAACATTGCTAAGCATCCGCTCGGTTTCCAATCCGATGGAGCGCTCAACTTCTTCGATCTGCTTCTCGATCCGTTGGACTTTCGGGTACCCCGGAGCAAACGTGACGAGCAATTGCGAGTGTTCGCGACGCAACTCAGCCAGCTTTGATTGGTGCTCCTGATAGGTCTGGCTGTTGAGGCTGCCCGGCAGGGGGGCTTCCCGCCGGACCGCATCTTCGACCAGCATCGCGAGCGACTGTTTGTGAATACGGTCGGCTTCAGCCCGCGTGAGTTCATCTTCGAGTTGCGCGAGCTTTTCGGTCGTAATGTCCTTGCGTTCTTCCACAAACAAGATCGAATGCTGCGCGGCGTATTCCTGGAGCTGCGTTTCGCTCGCCTCCAGTTGTGCCTTCAGTGTGGAGAGCTGCTGTTGCAGCCACGTCGACGCCTTCTGCGTGGCGTTCCACTTGGCTTCCAGATTATGCTCGATGTATTCTTCCGCCAAAGTATTCACAACAGCTGGAGCTAGCTCCCGATCGACTGATTCAAAGCTCACGTCTACTAGACGGGTCCCTTTGCCTGGGCTTACCCCGAGGCGTTCGAGAAACTTATCGACCACTGCCGGCCCAATCCGATCGTCCACGAACGATGCCTCGGCGTCTTGTCCGGGGTCCTGATCCGTCTCCGGCTGAAACTCGATGCGTTCCTGAAGGCCGAGAGCGGCGATCGCGCGCTTCGCCAGACTGCGGCTTCGAAGCACCTTGTACTGCGTCTCGATATAGTCGGGTTGCTCGGGAATCTGCCCGTAGTTGTCGTCGAGTTGTGAGATGTCCGGCGCTTCGCGGTCGATCAGTATCGTCGCTCGAGCCTGATAGGTCGGAACCTGCACATAGTTGTAGGTCGCCGCCAATGCCAAAGCCATCGCGGCCATCGAAATGATGGTCCAGCGGTGGGCATGGATGGTGTGCCAGTAGTCACGTAGCGAAAACTCGCCTTGGGTTTCCATCTCGTCCATCGGAAACCGCTGGAAGGGTACCGTAATGTCCGCGTTCACCGGCTCGGCCGGCGCGGTCGGCGCCAATGCCCGTGAAAGTTGTTGTAGCTTCTCGCTCATCCGAAAGGTCCTTGGTCGTCCCTACCGCCGAAAGATCGCTACCCCGGTGCCGACTTGAATCATGGCCTCGATGCTGCGGCTAATGGCGCTCTTGGCGCGGCTGTCAGGTATGTACAGAATGTCGTTGGCTTGGAGGTTGAGATCTTCTTCACTGCCCTCGATCACGTCTTTGATACGGATCGGGATCTCGCGCTTCACGCCCTCGTACTGCCGAATCACGCGGGCTTTCTGCGGCGATGAATGTCGCCCGAAGCCAGAGGCGAGTGAGATGGCGCGCAGCACCGTCATCTGCTCCTGGTCTTTGATGACAAAGCCGCCCGGCTTCTCGACCGCGCCCATCACATACACGATGCCGGCCTTCGAGACACGGATCACGTCGTGCGGCTCGATGATCGGGTTGGCGTCTCCACCGTCGCGCGCCGTCAGTAGTTCACGCACGGATACTTCGATCTCACCGCCCGCGGCGTCGCCGTGATTGATGAGCAGGCGTGCGGCCGCCGTTCCCAGCATGTCCGCCCCCGGCCCCACGGCGATGCTGCCGGTTCCATCGTCATGGCGGCTGATCGTAATCGACTCGCCGACTTCTTCGGTCAGCCCACCGGCCATCGCCAGCACCTCGACCAAGCGTCGCTCGCCTTGCAACTGGTAGACGCCCGGTTCTTGCACCGCGCCCACCACCGATATCGGCTGGCTGCGAAAGCCCGTGACGCTCACGCTGATTTGCGGATCGCGAAGATAGTTGTCGCTGTAGTGTTCTTTGAGAACGGTTTCGATTTCGACCGTCGTCTTGCCTTTCACCGGGATCTCGCCGATCAACGGCAGCGAAATCGTTCCGCCGGGCGTCACGACCGCCGGGCGGCTTAATTCCTCAACCTCGAAGACAAGGATGTCCAGTACGTCGCCCGCGCCTACCCGGTAAGGGCCGCGAACGCCGATTTGGCTCTCCTCGGTCGCTTGTAGTGAGAATCCGTGCAGCGCAATCAGCGCAGCCAGAGTGAGACAGGAAAGGACACGACGGCTGTAGGTCGACATAGGTTTAGCGTGAGAGCCAGCGGCTCTACACCAATAAATCGGCCCAACAGGGAAGGGGCTTTAGCGAATAGGGATGAGAGTAGTCTCAGAGAGCAGCTGGCCACATCCGGCGCAGCCCACTTGTGGCTTCCAGAGAAGTCAGTTGCCGCTGGGCCGATATAGCCCGCAGTCCTCAATATACTGAGCGACCTCTCCCGGTAGCGAGTCAGCCACATCCTCGCCCGCGCCGAGCTTCTTGCGCAACTCCGTTGACGAAATTGGAACCGCCACGTCCCGCAGCCAGTAAACGCGTGCACCCTCGGGAACCGTGTCCTCAGAGCATTCCGAGCCGGGCCGGCTGACCACGATCCACTCCACTTCGCGGACCACTTCTTCCCAGCGAAGCCAGGTCCGAATGTCGGCGAACGCATCGCAGCCGATTACGAAGAACAAACGGTCGCCCGCCGTCAGGCCTTCCTTAACCGTGTGGATCGTGTCGATCGAATAGTTGGGACGTCCATCCGCTCGCGCCGCTTCCAGGTCCGATGCCTCAAAGCGCGCGTCGCCTTTGCAAGCGATCTCAATCATTCGATGCCGGTCGATGTACGATGCTCCCGGCCGCCGTCCGCGATGGGGCGGCACACCGACGGGGATAAATAGCACGCGATCCAACCCGAGCGCATCCGCCGCGGCACGCGCCACTTCCAAATGCCCCTTGTGGACGGGGTCAAACGTGCCGCCGTAGAGCGCGATGTTCACTGGGTTGCGATGTTCACAGGTTGCTAGGGCCGCCTCATGCGGGTCACTAAAAATCGAGGACTGTGCCAAGCGTCGAGCAAATCGTTACTCTTCTTCCGTGGCGCCGGTCTCGGTATCGTGTGGAACATTTTCGATCTCTTCACTACGCACCGCGCGGACTTTCTCACTGAGAAAGCGTTTCAATTCGTCAACGCCCTCGCCAGTCACCGATGAGATCATGAAGAAAGGCATCTTGCCGTCTTCGCAGAATGTGCGCAAGGCATCGACCCGGCTGGAGTCCTGCACCGAGTCGGCTTTCGTCGCAACGACCACCATCGGCTCCTGGGCCAGCTTCTCCGAGAAGCTCTCCAACTCTTTGACGATTACGTGGTAATCGGCGATAGGGTCGCGATCGCTGAAGTCGCTGACGTCGACCAAGTGAGCCAGCACGCGAGTCCGTTCGATGTGCCGCAGGAACCGTAGTCCGAGCCCTAATCCTTCGTGGGCCCCTTCGATGATTCCGGGAATGTCGGCTACGACGAAGCTGTCGTATTCATCGACCGACACGACGCCCAGATTCGGTTCGAGCGTCGTAAACGGGTAATCGGCGATCTTCGGATGTGCCGCCGAGATCCGTGAGATGAGTGTCGATTTGCCGGCGTTGGGGAATCCGACCAACCCCACATCGGCCAGCAGTTTTAGCTCGAAGCGCAGCTCGAGCTCGTCGCCCGGTTCGCCCGGGTCAGCGCGGCGCGGGGCCTGATTTATTGACGTAGCGAAACGCGCATTGCCGCGTCCGCCGCGCCCGCCCTTGGCGACGAGAAACTCCTGAGCGTACTCGACCATGTCGGCGATCTGCTCGCCGGTCGTCTGGTCAATAACCTCGGTCCCGACGGGCACTTCCACAATGAGGTCTTCGCCGCTACGCCCGGTACAGTTGCTGCCCATGCCGTGGCGGCCTCGTTCGGCCTTCAGTTCGCGCTTGTGGCGGAAGTGCAGCAGCGTGTTGTGCTGCCGAGTTGCCCGGATCACGACATCGCCGCCGCGTCCGCCGTCGCCGCCGCTCGGGCCCCCGTGCGCCACGAACTTTTCGCGCCGGAATGCCATGCAGCCGTTGCCGCCGTTACCGGCCTTAACTCTGACCTTGGCTTCGTCGACAAGCATGACTGTAAGGGTAATCCAAATGAAAAAGGCGGAATGATCTTCCGCCTTCTCGTTCGTTGATATTGTTCAGCGGCCCAGTCGGCCGCCGCGAAAACGCTAGGCGGTTTCCGCTGCCGCTTCGCTGGGCCGGATATGAATCAAACGGCCTTGACGTCCACGATCCGCGAACTCAACCACGCCGGTGACCTTTGCGAACAGCGTGTCATCCTTGCCACGCCCCACATTGTCGCCGGGGTGGAAACGCGTGCCGCGCTGGCGAACCAAGATCGATCCGCCGCTCACGGTCTCGCCCGCGAAACGCTTCACGCCGAGACGCTGCGCGTTTGAGTCGCGACCGTTACGAGAACTGCCTAATCCTTTTTTGTGTGCCATGATTGCTCCTCGCGATTAGACGGCGATCTCGTCGATCTTCACCTGCGTAAAGGTCTGCCGGTGGCCGTTCTTGCGCCGATACATCTTACGGCGCTTGAACTTATAGACGATGATCTTCTTGCCGCGGCCGTGCTTGGTGATCGTAGCCGTCACCTTGGCCGACTCGGCTGCCGCGCCCGCGACGAGGTCGCCCTCATCGGGTGACACCGCCAGCGTCTTGAACTCAACACTCGAGCCCACGTCGCCTTCGAGCTTTTCAACTTTAACTTCTTCTCCAGGCGAGACAGGGTACTGCTTCCCGCCCGTCGAAATAATGGCGTACATAACCGGAACCTGTGTTTCTAGGGAGCCCGCGGAAGCGCGGGAACTTCAACCTGATTTCCCCTGATTATACAGCAAGTTGACCACTGTTGGTGACAGCAGAAACAGAGCCGCAACGAGTGAAAATTGGGGGCTGTACCAAGCGCCGCCCGGCTTAAGTTCTTTGCTCGCAGTCCCCTCAAGCGGAGCGCCGTGGACTGTCCCCATTTTTCACGGCTCCTCAAGAACCGTACCAGCGCCCCTCAAATCACCTTGCAAACCCGCAGCAACGCCTCATGCACCACCAAATCATGCTCCACCGAGTACGAGGGCTCAGCCTCATCCCGGATCACAGCCGCCATCTCCGCGAAGTCCCCAGCGAACGGCGGCTCATCAGCACGAGGCATCTCAATCTTCTGGAAACCCGCCTTGTACGGACCCGCCGACTTCCCTAAATCCACCATCAACCGATACGGCGAAAACGGCCGCACCGTCGCCGTGCCATTCGTCCCCAGGATCTCGAACGTGCGGTAGTCGCCGCCGTTGGGCTGTTGAGCGGCGATATAGACTTCCGCCATCGCCCCCTCAAATCCGAACACCGCCATCGTGTTGTCTTCCAGGTCATCGTCGATCGGCGCATCATGACGCATCCAACTCTTGATCGACTTCGGTTTGCTGAGCACATCGACGACGCGGTCGATCATGTGGCAACCCAGTTCGAACATGATGCCGCCCCGGAACACGGCAAGTTCCTTGCGCGTTTCCAGAGGAATCGGCTTGTTGATCGTGGCCCGCACCATATAGATGTCGCCGAGCCAGCCCTTGCGCGCCGCCTCGACCGCTGCCTGCATTGCCGGGTGGTAGCGCCACTGGTACCCCATCTGGACGATCTTGCCGCGCCGCGTGGCTTCGGCGAACAGCCGCTTCAACCCATCGAGATCGACACCCGGCGCTTTGTCCAAATGAACCCATTTGTCCGCTGCGACGGCCTCGTGGGCGTAGCCGAGATTCTCCTGCACTCGCGACTCGACCACGACCAACTCGATCGACCGGTCACCGAGCATCTCGTCCCGTGAGAGTAGAGGGACGCCCCGGTACACCTCATGGTCGAGTGCTTGGCGCTCATCGGGCTCGCAGATGCCGACCAGCTCGAACTGCTCCATCTCGCGGACCGTCTGCACCTTGCCGCGCGCGTGCGCATGGCCGATTCCATAGATCGCCGTCCGTATCTTCTTGCCGGACGAAGCCGCCCCCAACGCCCCCGCTCCCGAAGCCGCCAGAAACCCCCGCCGCGTCACCGAGTGAACCCCATCACCATCCATAGCGCCTGAATTCTACCATTCAGGAGCCGCACGGAAGCAACAGCGATCACCACTCCAGCAGCCCGTAGCGCGGACCTCGATTTTGAGGTCCGCGGCCTTTTTCGACCGCAGGCGATACACCTTCCGAATCCGGTCACGCGCCAAGGAAGGCAAGAAGCCCTGCAAACTGAGCGACTTACGTTTGCGCGCCCCGGCAAGCTGAGAGGAGTCGGGTTACAATCGCCCCAACCTCAATAGAATGTTGTACCCGACAACTCATTTCACGGCCTCTCTTGCGGCACGAATCGCCTGCGCGACTCAGAATACCCGCAACGATTTTCCCCGCATGACAGAACCTGCCATTCTCGGCCAACTCCGCCGTGCAGCGCACCCCAAATCCGAACGAACCCAATTCGCCGCATTCGTGGCGCACGCCTGCGGCGTGCCGGGTCGCGCTGTGCGCGACCTCTGCGCTCGGCCGTAGGCCGATGCACTCCCTCAAGACAGCCCGAATGCCATCCAAACCCATTCGCTACCCAAGGCCTCTCCATCTGCCGAAATTCGGCGTCTCTGACACGGGGTCGATTTTGCGACAATGCCAACGAAATCACTCATGAGAAAGCTCATCCTCGTCGGCCTAACCGCCGCACTTATTCCTGCCTCCGCCGCCGAGCCCGCCAAGACTACTGAACCCAACCTCCGCTCCTGGGAACAACAGCACGACAAGCTCAAGATCCGCCATTCGAACCGAATCTTCGAGGACACCTCCCCGCAGTTCATCACCATCCCCGACCCCTATCCCGAAGCCCGCGACTTCATCGTCGCCGAGACGCCGCCCGTCATCGACTTCGGCCTGCTTGAAGGCATCGAGCCCGAGTACATCGACCAAGCCGTCAACGCGCGATCCACGCCAGCACGCGGAGGATGGGGCGACGTCAGCAAGGGTCCCGACGGAGCGTTCTATTTCGCGCAGGGCAACCACATGTCCTTCGACGGTGGGACGGCCTACGTTGTCCGCTACGACCCGCATAAGCGTAAGTACGACATCATCCTCGACACCAAGAAGCTCACGGGCTGGGGCCCCGACGACTACGCCGACGGCAAGCTGCACGGCGACCTCGACACGTCACCGAGCGGCGATATGTGGCTGCTGAGTTACTTCGGCCCCATCCCCACCGAAGAGAATTGGCAAAAAGACTACCGAGGCAGTTGGCTCATGCGCCTCAACGTGCGATCCGGCGAGAAGGAAAACCTCGGCATCGCGCTCGAAGGCGAAAGCTGGCCGTATCACAACTGGGACTGGCGGCGGAACCTGCTCTTCGGCGCGGGGCATCGTGGCAACGTGTTCATCTACGACACCGAACATCGCCAGCGGCTCTACGCCGGCGCGCCCCCCGCCGGCATCATTTGGAACTCGCGTGGCATCATGATCGACCACGAGACCGGTGTCATCTACACCACCGACATGGCAACGGACCCGGGTCCGCAGCACCAGTTCGTCAAGTACGAGCGCCGCAACAATACCTTTACGCGCATGGAACCCCGCATGCCACCGCATCTGGTTACCGGCAAAGCCACGCGGCTGCGCTCGCATACGCGGAAGGACGCCGACGGCGCGTTCTGGTGCCTCGACATGGGCGGCGCGTTGTTTAAGTTCTATCCGGCGGAAGACCGCGTCGAGCCGGTGGGCATCAACTGGGGTCGGGAAGGGAAGTACGTCGCCAATATGTCGATGAGCCCCGGCGGACGTTACATCTACTACCTGCCCGGCGCGGATCGCATGGCCCACGAGTACGGCACGCCGGTCGTCCAATACGACACCACCAACGGCACGAAGAAGGTGCTCGCTTTTCTCAAGGATTACTACCTGGAGAAGTACGGGTACCTCGTTTTGGGCACGTACGGGATTGAACTCGACGAAAAGGGTGAGTCGTTGTTCTTCTATGTGGATGGCCGCTTTACCCCGGCCGACCGGTTCAACTTCGGCGAGCGCCGCACCGGGATATTCCATCTGAAGATCCCGGTATCCGAACGAGTCGAGTAAACTGACCCACGCAATGACCCGACGCAACTTCGTAGCCACAACTCTTGCCGCCAGCGCCGCCGCTGCGACTCCGTTGCCCGCCGCGCGCCCCAAGAAAATCGCCGCCATCATGAACGTACTCTGGGAGAAACGTGCCTCCCACGCGCGTTCGATCATTGGCAAGTGCCTGTTCGGCTACAACTACGACGGCAAACCGCCCGGACCCGGCTTCGAGATCGCTTCGATGTTCACGCATCAGACTCCAGAGAGCGATATCAGCCGCGACTGGAGCCGCAAGACCGGCGTCCCCGTTTTCCCAACCATCTACGAAGCCCTCACGCTCGGCGGCAAAGACCTAGCGGTCGACGGCGTCCTGCTCATTGGTGAACACGGCGACTACGAGTGGAACGAGAAGGGCCAGCACCTCTATCCGCGCTTTGAACTCTTCCTTGAAATCACCGACGCCTTCCGCGTGACCGGCAAGTCCGTGCCGGTTTTCAGCGACAAGCACCTGTCCTGGAGTTGGATCAAAGCCAAGCGCATGTACGACATCTCGAAGGAGCTGAAGTTTCCCTTCATGGCGGGCTCCTCGATTCCGGTGATGTACCGCGAGCCCGAGGTCGAAGTGCCGCTCGGTGCGCCGGTTCGCCACGGCGTCGCGCTCGGTTGGGGCAACCGCGACAGCTACGGATTCCATCTGCTCGAAACGATCCAGTGCTTCATCGACCGCCGCAAGGGCGGGGAGACGGGCGTCAAAGCCGTGCAGGCCTTCGACGGCGACGACGTCTGGAAATTTCTCGATGAGAACGGCTGGGCGCGCCATCTGTTCGAAGCAGCACTCGCCGCCAGTAAGACCCGCATCCCGGGCCGCGTCCGCGACCTGGTCAAAGACCCCGGCGTCTTCGTCACTGAGCATCGCGACGGCGTCAAGACCGCCACGTTCATCATTCCCGGCGCGTTCCGCGATTTCAATTTCGCCGTGGACATCGAGGGCCAAAGCAAGCCGCTTGCCTCGATGATCTGGAGTAGCGACGAAAATCGCCCGCACTTCACCTGCATGTTGCAGGGGATCGAAAAGATGTTCGACACAGGCCGGCCGACGTACCCCGTCGAGAGGACACTACTCGTCAGCGGTATTCTCCACTTCGCCATGGAATCCCGCTTCCAGAAGTACATGAGGCTTGAGACGCCCGAACTCGACGTACGCTACGAGATCGAAGGCGACTCCTTCCATTGCCGCGCCTAGGTGATCCTTCTTAAGTCACTGAAAATAAATCTCTTAATTCGCTCATCTCGCAACGAACGTGCCCTGTAGCCTTCCGCACCCGCAAGCAATCGAGATGACATAACGCGCTGATACAATCGTTAGCTATCTTCCCCCCGATGGCGAAAGAATACGACGTCGTAATTATCGGTGCCGGGCTCGCGGGCCTGAGTCTTGCGCGCCACTTGTTGCTCGAAACCGACTCGACCATCCTGCTGGTCGATCGCCGCAAAGAGCCGCAGAAAGGTCACCAGAAGGTCGGCGAATCGCTGGTCCAAGTCGGCGGCTACTATCTCACGAAAGTCCTCGATCTTGAGGAGTACGTGTGCCAGTCGCACTACCTTAAATTCAACCTGCGCTTCTACTGGCCGACGCCCGGCCTGCCCGCCGAAGATTTTCGCGACTACTCAAAATCCTACAGCCGCAAGATCTCCGACATCGCAAATTTTCAGCTTGACCGCAACCTCTTCGAGGAGCACTTGCTCACCTGCAACAAGGCTGACCCGCGTCTCACGTACATGGATGACATCGGCGTGCCCGATGTCGAGCTATCGACGACGGGCGGCGACCACGTCGTCCGGTTTGGGGAGATCGAAGCACACTGCCGCTGGGTCATCGATACGACTGGCCAGGGCGCGTGGCTCAAACGCCGCATGGACCTCGCCGTCGAAAGCCCGATTCAGCACGGCGCGACGTGGTGCTGGGTCGACGGCCTAGTGGATATCGAAAAACTCACCGAGCGTTCATGGACCGAGGTGCGCCACGACCCCCAGCGCCGCCAAGCCGGACACTTCCCGGCCTTTCTGGCCACGAATCACTTCTGTGCCGAAGGTTGCTGGTTCTGGGTGATCCCGCTTCATGGCAAGACGAGCCTGGGACTCGTCTACGACCACGCCGTCATCAACCCATCCGATGTGCCCGATGCCGAAACGATGATCGAACATGTCTGCCGCACATGGCCGCTCTTCGCCCGTGATTTGCCCCAACGCAAGGTGCTCGACGAAGGGCGCTACGTCACCTACGCCTACGGCGCGAAGCAAACGATCAGCCCCGACCGGTGGGCACTGAGCGGCATGTCCGGACGTTTTTCCGACCCGCTCTATAGCCCCGGCAGCGATCTGATCGCGTTCTACAACACGCTCATCGTCGACGCTATCCAGAGCGCGCCGGAAGACTTGCCCGAGAAGTCCGAGCGGGCTGAGCGCGTGATGCAAGCGGTCTACGAGGCATACGTGCCGTCGTTCGCCGTGAGCTATGACTGCCTCGGGGACCAGGAGTGCTTCACGCTGAAGTACGGCTGGGAGTTGGCGATCTACTTCGGGTTCTATGTCTTCCCCTTCGTCAATGGGCTGATGACGAATTCTGAGTTCGTCCCTGGCTTCTTGCGAAAATTCGGCCTACTGGGGCCTGTGAACAAGAACCTACACCAGCTCTTGAGCGATTACTTCCAGTGGAAGAAAACACAGGTTGCCCCTCAGTCCGAGCCCAAGCTGACGGACTTCCTCGATATCCCTTCGCTGGCGAACTCCGAAAAGATGTTCTACGAGATGGGCTGGTCCGCCCCGGAGACCCTCGATGTTCTCGAAGCGCAGTATCAGCGCATGCGGGAGTTCGCGCGTTTCATCGCCGTCCATGTGTGCGCCTCAGTCGTCGGTGATCCAGAAGCCGTGATGAATGCCGCGCTAGTCAAGGAGTTGAAGCTCAAGTCGCTACGGTTCGACCCCAAGGCGTTCCAAGCCCTCTACGAAAGCACGAAGGGCTCCCGCGAGATGTACGAATGGAGCTTTGACGCGCGGAAACTCGAAGCCCTGCTGAGCAGCGCGCCGATGACCGCCGCCGTGGCTGTCGGCGACTAGTTGGGTTGGACAACGTGACTGATTACGCGCCCGGCCTCGACCACTGTTTCTTCTTCGATGCGACAGAAGACTCGTACCTAGTCGACGACATCGAAGGGATGCTGCCCGAGGATCTGCGCGGCGTCTACTACGCCAACGGCCCTTCACGCTTCGAGCGCGCCGGGCAGCGCTACCTCCACTGGCTTGATGGCGACGGTTTGATCCACCGGCTCTCGTTCGCGGATGAGGGCGTTCGCCACACAACCCGCTTCGTCGACAGCCTGAAGAGCCGTGAAGAATCGAAGGCCGGCCGGTTCCTCTACCGAGCCTTCGGCACCGGCTTCGATGGCGACCTTCTGCGGCGCAACGTGATGCTCGAATCGCCGGTCAACGTGAGCGTCTATCCGTTCGACGGCAAGCTGCTGGCATTCGGTGAACAGACCCTTCCGGTGGAACTCGACCCGGAAACGCTCGAGGCCAAAGACGACTTCGATTTCGGCGGAAGGCTCAATGAGATCAGCCCGGTCTCTGCGCATCCCAAAATCGACCCCGACACCGGGCAACTCATCGTTTTCGGAATTGCCTTCTCCTCGCGGCCCACGCTTTACACCTACGAATTCGATCCGAGCGATCAGTCGCTCCGCCGCCGCCGGCATCGAATGGAGACGCACTACTCTCTCCACGACTTCAACCTATCGCCCGGCTACATGATCTTTCACCTCGGTCCGCTCATCCTCGACATCGAGCGCTTCTTGGGCCAGGGCAACTCGATCATGGACAGCCTCGACTGGCGTCCCGAAATGGGCAGCAAGCTCTTGATCGTGCCCAGGGGGCCCGACAGCGGCGATCCGTTTGAGGTCGAAGTCGAACCGAAATACTGCCTGCACCACATCAACGCCTTCGAGCAACATGGACGCTTGATCGTCGATCTGATCGAGATCGACGAACCGATCTACCGGCATTACCAAGTCCTCCCCGAGTTGTTTGTCGATGCGCCGGCGGCAAGTCCGGTGCGCTACGCGATCGACTTGGCATCGAAGAAGGTGGTAGAGCGCATCGCGTTCGATTACGACCGTTGCCCGGACTTTCCAACCGTCACAGCCGCGGACAATGGCCGCAACTACGACCGTTTCTGGATGCTCGGCATGTCGCACTGCGGCCCGCAAGGCCGCAAGTTCTTCGACGAAGTCGTGGGGCTTTCCTGGTCGGACCGAGCTAGGGTGGATCTCTACCGGCCGGACGAAGGACGACTCCTCGGTGGGCAGCCGGCTTGTGTCGAGCGTCCAGGAAAAGAGCCTCTGATCATCGTCCAGGAACTCGATCCAGAGAACCGCAAGGCGTGGTACGTCGTGCTCGACGGTCTCAATCTCGAGCGCGGCCCGCTAGCCCGCATCCCGCTTCGCCACTGGATACACCCAAGCTTCCACACACACTTCGATCCTGCGTCGACACTCTAGTGTGCAAAGTCGCACGGCCACGGAGGGGAGCAAGTCCGACGATTTGTTAGGATGCGGACTTGTATTGAAGACCCCGCGAATTGGATTCTGATCAGCAAGGAAGAATACGCCCGCCCTGGCCAAACACGCTGCGGTGAGGAAGTGCAAACATCCAATGAAGATGGACTTCCTGCGAGTTGCGGGACTGATCTTTTTAGGCGGCTGGGTTTCGGCGGCGGAGCTGCTTTCCGACCCCTGGTTCGTCGAAACGGCGGCGAAGGCCGGTGTCACACATCGCCACCATAAGCGCAAGTTCAGCAACCCCTACGCGCACATCATGCAGGGCTACACCGCCCTGGGAGCGGCCGTCGCGGTAGCGGATTTCGACGGCGACGGCTGGGATGATTTCTACCTCACTGACTCCGGCGAAGACGGCCGGAACGCGCTCTATCGAAACAACGGTGACTTCACGTTCACCGACGTTGCCAACAGGGCCGGCGTGGCCCAAGGCAACGACGCCGGGAATGCCTCCTCCGATGCGCTGTGGTTCGACTACGACAACGACGCCCGCCCCGATCTTTTCGTCGTCCGTTTTGGGAGCAGCCTGTTGTACCGGAACCTCGGCGAAGGACGGTTCAAGGAGGTTTCGAAGGAAGCGGGTCTTGACCGCTACGCAAACGCCATGACGGCGATCGCCTTCGACTACGACAACGACGCCGACCTTGACCTGTTCGTCGGAGCATACTTTCAACCGGTGAACATCTTCAAACCAGACACGCCACGCTTCTTCCCCGAGAACTTCGAAACGGCCAACAACGGCGGCGGTGTCGCTGTCTTCCGGAACAATGGCGACGGTACATTCGCCGACGTGACCCGGGCCGCCGGGTTCAACCTCTCTGGGTGGACGCTCGATCTCGGTCATGCCGACTACGACAATGACGGCGACCAAGACCTCTACGTCGCGGCGGATTTCGGGACCGACCGGCTCTTCCGTAACGAGGGCGACGGCACGTTTCGCGATGTTACCGAGAAAGCAACCGGCATCGACACAAAAAAGGGTATGAACGTCGATTGGGCCGATTACGACAACGACGGCTTGCAGGATCTTTACGTCGTGAACGGCTGGGTTTCCGCCGGGGAAGAGAACTATGTCCTCGATATTTTCGAGATGATTCTCAAGCCCGATGTCGACATGGCCGACGCCCGAAGCTGGCCACCGATGGGCGAGAAGAGCTTAAGTGGTTATCAGAACAATCGGCTCTTTCACAACGATGGTGTCGGCTTCAAGGACGTAGCCAAGCAACATGGCCTGGATTCGACGAAGGACGGCCGCGGTGTTGGTGTCGCGGATTTCGACAACGACGGCCGCTTGGACGTGATCGTCGCGAACGCCGGTGAAACGCCGCTGCTCTACCGCAACCAAGCGCCGAAAGTTCATCACTGGGTTCAGTTTCGTTTGCAAGGGACGCGTTCAGCCAAGTCGGCGGTCGGCGCGCGCGTCACGGTTGGGGCGGGAGATGAAACCCAGATTCGCTTTGTTGACGGCGGCAACAGCTTCGCCGGGCAGTCGAGCGCCCGGCTTCATTTCGGACTCGGCTCGGCGAAACGGCTGGACCGCGTTGAAGTACGTTGGCCGGGTGGCCCGGCTGAAATATTCCCCGTGACGCAGGTGGATCGCATGCACACTCTCGTCGAAGGTGAGGGCAAGCGGTGACGTTGCGACTCGTGGTTGCCGTCGCGCTATGCGCCGGCGCGTTGATGGCCGATGCCCGAGCGGATTATCAGCAGGCCCAGGCCGAGATGCGCGCCGGCAAGGTCGAGGCTGCTCTCGAAAGCTTCGAGAACGCTCTACGGGCCGAGCCGGACAGCATCCGCTACGGCAGCGAGTACCGTCAGGCGGTGATTCAAGCCGAGGCCTACGATCGCTGCTTGGCGTTTTTTGCGGAACTCACCACGGTGCACCCGGATGCCGCGAATGCGTTCTTGAACTATGGCATGGCATATGTCGACAAGATTCCGTCGGCGGGCAGCATCTCACAAGTGCTGCTTGCGAACACGGCCATTGGTTACTTCTCAAAGTTGCTTGAGGTGAGAACGACCTGGCTCGGTCTCTACACGCGTGGCCGTAGCCACCTGTTCTGGCCCAAGGTATTCAACCGAACACATCTCGGCGTGGCCGATCTGGAGCAGGCCTACGAGATGCAACAAGCCGGCATGAAAAAGCGGAGCCTGCATGTGCGGGTCTTTGAAGCTCTCGGGGACGGCTACGCGAAGACCGATGATTTTGAAAAAGCTCGATCGATTTGGAAGAAGGGCTTGCTGGATTTCCCGGGTCACCAGGGCCTGGAAGAACGGTTGGCTCTCGATGATGAGGCCGTGGCGGCCTACATCTTCGATCTGATGGATCCCAACAAACGCGCTGACACGGACCTAAGCTCGGTATGGGCCGACGAGGCGGAATGAGTAGCGGCCGGGTACGGCATTGGAGTTTGGCTTGGTGCATCCTGCTGGCGGGGGTGCTCGCGGCAAGTGACACGGGCAACGGCCTACGGTTTAAGGAGGTGGGCGAAAAAGGCGGAGCCCGAGCAGTTCATCGCACACGTCGATTCGAGGGTAAGCATGCCGATGTGCTTCGCATGTTCACCTCGGGCGGGGCAGCGGCGGCCGTTGCCGATTACAACAACGACGGATTCGACGACATCTTCATGCTCGATTCCGACACCGGGCGTCCCCATCACCTTTTCCGCAACAACGGCGACGGCTTTTTTCCCGACATGGCGAAGCAGGCTGGTGTCAGCGGCGGCAACGAACCGGATACGATCTGCGCCGACGTCCTGTGGTTCGACTACGACAACGACGGGCGCGAAGACCTGCTCATCGCGCGGTTTGGTACGCCGATACTCCATCGAAATACGGGTGACGGAACATTCAAGGATGTCACCGCTTCCAGCGGTCTCACCGACTTCGGAAACACCATCGCCGTCATCGCGTTCGACTACGACAACGACGGCCTGCTCGATTTGTTGTTTGGTGATTACTTTCAGCCGGTGAATCTGTTCGATTTAGAGTCACCGAAGATCCTGCCGGACAACCTCGACGACGCGCACAATGGCGGGGGCGTGCGGCTCTATCGCAATACCGGCGAGCGATTCGTGAACGTGACGGAGAAGGCCGGTCTCGCCAATCACGACGGTTGGACCCTGGACCTCGGCCACGCTGACTATGACAACGACGGCGACCAGGACCTCTATGTTGCCGCGGACTACGGCACCGATCGCCTCTATCGCAACGAGGGCAAGGGGAAGTTCGTCGACGTGACCGAATCGGCGATTGGCATCGACACCAAGAAGGGGATGAACATTGACTGGGCCGACTATGACAACGATGGCTGGCTCGATGCCTACATCACCAACATTACCGACGAGTATATGCGCGAGGGAAACTTCCTTTGGCGGAACAGTGGCGACGGCACGTTTCTCGACGTGAGCAAGGAAACTTCAACGCATGAGACAGGCTGGGGATGGGCGGCCAAGTTCGCTGATTTCGACAACGACGGCTGGCAAGACCTATTCGTCGTGAACGGTCTGCGTTCCGCCGGCAGGGAGAACTACATCACTCACGTTTTCGAGATGCTGACTCGCCCGGGCGTCGACTTCAGCGACCTGGCGAGTTGGCCGAATATCGGCGGGATGAGTTGGAGCGGCTATCAACAACAGAGGCTATTGCGAAACGACGGCGCGGGCGGCTTTGTCGAGGTGGGCCCGCAGGCGGGCGTCGCGAACGATCTTGATGGGCGCGGCATCGCACTCGGAGATTTCGACAATGACGGCCGGATCGACATCTACCAGACCAACGCCGACCAGCCGGCGCTGCTTCACCTCAACGTCACCGCGGCGGGGAACTGGGTTTCGATCGCGTTGCGCGGGACTCGCTCGAACCGCTTCGGCATCTGCGCCAGAATTCGTTTGACCGCGAGCGGAAACGAGCAGATTCGCGAAATCAATGGCGGTAACGGCTACTCGGGCCAGAGCGCTAAACGCGCCCATTTTGGGCTCGGGTCGAGTCGTAAGGTGGACTCCGTCGAGGTTCGCTGGCCCAGTGGAATTATTGACGTGATTAAGGTTTCTGTTAACAAGCGTTACGTGGTAGAAGAGGGGAATGGTCTCGCCAAAGAGAGCGAGATACCATGAAGATGAAGCTATTTGGTCACGGATGCCGCTAGCTCATTTGTAAGGTCGTAGTCGGAAAAGACCCCGGCGCGGACCGTATCGCATCAACAAATCGGAGAAGAACCGGTGGTCTCAATGGATCGATGCAACACTTCACCGAGAGGAGAAGTGGATGCAAAGGAAACAGAAGAAGAGGCGGCGAGGCTACACGGCAGCAGAGCTGGGCGAGGTATTTGACCGCTGGGGACGGGGAGAGTCTTCGGGTGGAATTGCCCGGGCGTTGAAGCGACGGTGGAATGTGTACTCTCTGCTGTCGCGCTACGGCGGCATCCGGCCGCGAACGAGACGCCGCTCAGCCCGGGTGCTGACTGGGGCCGAGCGGGAAGAGATCTCGCGGG
>Ga0302123_10000505_pt1 | contig 30809 bp, 27 predicted proteins | sample CB21_321_MG_FD_203109 | JGI IMG/M metagenome (GOLD analysis project Ga0302123, IMG submission 203109) | Marine microbial communities from Western Arctic Ocean, Canada - CB21_32.1 | ecosystem: Environmental > Aquatic > Marine > Oceanic | place: Canada: Western Arctic Ocean | collected 2017-09-28 | reverse complement strand
GAGTACGCCGGTGCGCGGCGTCCCACTCACGGGCGAGGCGCTGTCGGCACTCTGTGATCAACTTCACAGAGGCTCTGTGCGGTGCGTCATGGTGAGGTTCGTCACCGGACTCTACACTGCCATCATCCACTGCGGATGAGCCGCAGACGGACACAGCAAGGAGCACAGACGATGATGACCAAGCAGAACGACGCAGTGGCACTGACGGACGAGCAGTTGGATGCGGTGGCGGGTGGCATCATCCTGAATAACGATGGAGGCCGTAGGTCGAGTAACCCGACCCCACACCCCTCTCCTTTCGTCACACGTCGGCCGACTATGGCGAGCGGCCGTGCAAGGCTTGCTGTTGGGCCCGGTTACGTAGGCATCATTAATCCGGACAGCATGTGAAGGCGACCTGTTTGATTGACGTATTCCCGGCTAGCTGGACGCAGTGAACGGCGGGCGCATCCTTGCCCGCCTGCCGGGCTTCTCGCCAATACGAGGTGCAAGGCGGGGGCGCGGCGACCGGCGCAACCGGTCAACGGCGGTCGAGCGGGTCGCTGGTCGAGAGCGGGACTGCCGACCTCAGGCGTGTGGCACTTTGTGGCACGTTTCGCGTCACAGCCGCACTCTCCTGACCTCTCCTGCACATTTTCGTGCGTAAAGACACGGTGTGATCTATCCTGACCACTGATTGCACTAGCTTGAGGGGCTAGCGAGCCAATGGCTCATGGGGGTTCAAATCCCCCCTTCCGCACCAGATCTCAAAAAGGCCAGGTTTTCCTGGCCTTTTTTGCTATTTCAGGGCAAAAAGCTAACGGATAGCTAACGAACGCTCCGACCGATGAAGTTGATGAGGTATGAGGGGACTCCGTTTCAATGGCCTAGAGCCTTCAAGTCCGCCTATCCAGCACTACTCCTGACCTGTCGACCGGTGAACAATCGACCCCTCAGGCCAGATTGGTAAACAGATCGAATGCCGATTCCAACCGGTCGATGCAACAGTTTCCGCAAGTGTAACCGCGCGTGTCAGCAGCCTGTCTGGTCACACGCATGACCGCTATGCACCCAACCCGCGGCGCCTTCCTCCGCGTCTTCGGCGGCGCCCTCCTGGCTGCGCTGTGGCTTGGACCCTCCCCGCAAGCCACAGCGCCCGCGAGTGGCCTGTCCATCCAGCAGGATGATGACGAGGGGCTCGGGCCCCCGCCACTCTATGACGAGCTCCGCGAGGGCAAGGTCACGCACGCCGGGCAAATTCACGATGGCCGCTTGCGGATCGACCGGTTCGAGATCGCGCTGACGGACGGCCACCTGTACCTGGCTCCCGAGATTGACGGCATTGTGTCGACCGCGGTCTTCCTGGGTAACGGGCTCGTGCGCGGGTACCCGCCGGACGCCATCGAGCACCACCAGCTAAAGAAACTGTCGGATGAGCACCACCTCGAGGAGGCGTTCGATCGGTTGTTTCTACGATTCACCGACGACACCGCCGACCGGCTGGCCGCCCTGACCTCGGCGGCACCGGAGCGGGACACCGACAAAGCCAACGATCTGCTGGAAGAGCGGCGCAGGGACCGGTTCAAGCGGCAACTGATCAACCCGGACAGCCGAGTACTCGAAGACCTGCTGCGACGCCAGGCTGGCGCGCTCCCGCCCGGCCGGGAGTATGTGCTGACAGACATCGACAGCAAGGATCATGGATGGCTGACGATCGAGATCGAGCCCAACAAGCTCGAAGAGGTGCGGCTGACCCGGTACGACCGGGTCCGGAAAGTGGTCGACGTCTGGATGGCCTTCGACATACTGAGCGACTATGGGCCAGCTCACCAGAGTGCTGCACTCGACGGGTTCGCTGTCAACCCGGACACGCTCGACGACGAAGCGATGACCGGTATCGCGCTCGGGCTGCCGGCGCGCCCAATCGTGCCGAACAGGGAAGGATGGACGGCGCGGGTCTACGTGCCGCGCGCCCAGGTGGATCTCGCCCTCGAGGGCAACGGTAACGCGCGGGGCGTCGCGGCGCTGCTCGTCGAGCCGCTCGAACCGACACGAGTGCTGCGTGTCCAGATCAGCCCGGTGCTCGAAATCACGAACGCACGGTGGCGGCCCGACGCAAACGGCTGGGCGTCGGACGCGGCGCTGCTTCCGGCGCCAGATGGCGGCCGGTCCACCACAGGCAACGAGTCGGACACACCGGTCGCGCTGACCGGCGAACGGATCCACTACGTCCAGGAACGGCATGCGCGACGTCTAAACGACGACCTGTTCGAGCGATGGGTGACGGTCACGCTGCCACGCACGATGGTGACCGGCGAGCGTTTCATCCTGGATCTAGCCTATGAAGGCGCGTTGGTTGAACGACTCCGCCAGAACGGCGACTTTGTGCTCAAGGACACGGTGTTCTGGCGCCCGCGACACCCCGATACCCGCACCAGTCAACTCGATCTGACGTTCCGCATGCCCAAGCGGTATCGGGTCGCGAGCGGCGGCACGCTGAGCGACGAGCGCGTGGACGACGACACCCGAATCGTGCGCTGGGTGACGAGCGAGCCAGTGCGCGGCATGGCGTTCCACTACGGGAAATTTGACGTGACCGAGGTTGAGCGAGACACGCCGCCGGCTGTGTCGGTCTACGGTAACGACAACCACCGGGGCTTCTCTCGGGGCAACCGAGAGAAGACAGTTGGCGACCTGAAGGATTCGATCCGCCTCTTCACCGACTACTTTGGACCGTTCCCATTCGAGTCGCTGCTCGTCACCGAAACCGCCACGCTGACCGGACAGGCGTTCCCCGGTCTCCTGTTCCTGCCGTCTCAGACATTCGGCGTCCTGCACACCGGCGAATCGGAGCTGTACCGGGCGCACGAAGTGGCGCACCAGTGGTGGGGCGCGGCAATCGACTGGGACGGCTACCGCGCTCAATGGATGAGCGAGGGATTCGCCCATTACGCGGCAGCGCTCTACGCGCTCCACGGCCTCAAAGATCCAGACCAGTTCGAGGACATGCTCAATGCCTGGCGGCTTGACGTGCTCGGCGAGGGCCAGGTTGGCCAGGGAATCGGGCTACGCCACTACGGCTTCCGCCCGGAGGCCCTCCGGCGCAGTGACGGCCACGACTCCGGCCCGCTGGTGGTCGGCTACCGGCTGAACTCCACAAAGACGCCGATCGACTACCGGATCCTGGTCTACGAGAAGGGCGCCTACGTGCTGCACATGCTCCGGTCGATGCTGCTCGACGTGGACACCGGGGACGAGGATCGGTTCAAAGAGCTGATGCGCATGTATGCCGTCGACCATGTGAACGGCGTCATGTCGACCCGGTCATTCGAAGCGGCGGTCGAGCGTGCGTTCGGCGAAAAGATGGACTGGTTCTTCGACCAGTGGGTCTATGGCGTGGACGTGCCGACCTACCGGCCGGACCTGGAGGTGAGTCGGGTCGTCGACAGCCCGTCCCCGTTCCTGCTACATGGGCGGATCCGGCAGGAGAACGTCCCGGACGGCTTCAAGATGCCGGTACCGATCCGGCTGACCTTCGACGATCATCCGCCGATGACACGCCGGATCTGGGTTGACTCCGATGAGGTCATGGTCGAGGTGCCGCTCCCGGCGAGGCCCACGCACATCGACTTCAACCACCAGCACGCAGTCCTGGCGAAGATCCGTTAACTCGGCCCCATGACCGCCAATGCCGTGGCGCAGGAGGACAGGCTACCCACTTCCACCGCTCGACGGTCTACCAGCCGATGAACATCAGACTGCCGCGGCGACGGCGAGCATCCGTCGCGCTGACGCGATGACCGGACGTTCGATGAGTTTCCCATCGACCAGCAGCACACCCCCAGCGTTGGCCTCGTAGGCCTTGATAATCCGAAGGGCCCACGCGACCTCGTCGGCGTCCGGCGAGAACGCGGCCTGGATGACCGGCACCTGTGTCGGATGAATGGCGGCCTTGCCGACAAACCCGAGACGCCGGACCGCGCGCGTCTCGTCACCTAATTGCGCCGTCGCCGACACATCCATACACGGCGTGTCCATCGCATCGACCCCGGCCAACGCCGCCGCCGCCACGACCCGGGACCGCGCATACAACAATGCGTCCCACTCGATGACACAACCCAGCTCGGCCGACAGATCAACGGCGCCGATGAACAGAACGGCAACATTGGGCGACGCAGTGGCGATCGCCTCGACCGCGGCGAGCCCGCGGGCAGTTTCGATCTGCACTATCAGCGGTAATCCCTCTATCGCCGGCGCGAGCCGCCGCTCCAGGGCGCGGATAGTGTCTGGGTTACCCACCTTCGGTACCATCAGCGCGTCGGGCCGTACGCCGGTCGCCAGAACGGCCGCCAGGTCACGGTCACCGAGCGCGGACCCCGGATCGTTGACACGCAGGATCACCTCCGCCCGGCGATCCGGTCGCTCCGACAGCAGTGCCATTGCTTGGCGACGCGCCTCGTCCTTCTGCCCAGGCGCCACACCATCCTCGAGATCGAGACAGACGGAGTCGGCGCCGGTGGCAATCGCCTTCTCAAATCGATCAGGACGGATGGCCGGCACGAAGAGCACCGAGCGGCGGATACGGGAGGTAGCCATCGGCAACTCGTGATCTACGCAGGAGCGCAGGATTCGACCAGGTTCGTCATTCGCTCAGTCACTCAGTTTCCGTAGAACGTAGCAATGTCGGCGAGCCGGTCCTGGATCTGTCGCTCCGGAAGCCACCGGCCGTTCACCATGACCCCGGCGCGGCTGGTGACATGCTCGATGTCCGCAATCGGGTTCTCCATCAGCAGCAGCAAATCGGCACGATGCCCAACGGCGACAGACCCAAAGTCGTCGGTGGCATCGAAGTACTCGGCCACCCGGCGGGTACCAGTCTCCAGCACCTGATACGGCGTCATTCCGATTTCGACCCACACACGCATCTCGTGCTGCATGGCAAAACCGGGCACCGTGAACACATGCGGTGATTCGGTGCCTAGCAAGATCGGCGCGCCGCCGCCGTGCAACGCCGTCAGGATGGTCCGGCGCAACGCGCGCTCCCGGCGGTGCGCCTCCGAGCTGGCGGCGTCCAGCCGCTCATCCATGACCCGTTTCCACTCTTCGACGGTCTCCGGCGGCATGTAGCGCCATTCCGGGCGCGCGGTGCGCATGTCGGCCGCCGATCGATTGCCGTCGAATGCCGTCTCCCAGAGCGCGATGGTCGGTACGATCCAGGCACGCGCTGTCCGAGTCGCCTCGATGAGCTGCGGGATACGGTTCTCGTCAACCACATCGATCAGGGCACCGATGTCCCCGAGACCCTGCCACTCGGCCGACTGCCGCTCCTCGGGCACCAGCGCCTGGATATAGCTGTCGAGGAGGTCGACCGACATCTGCCCCGCCTCGAGCGCGTGGAGCAGCCCGACCTGGGCGGAGACAAGACCACCAAACGGAATCCCGACCTCGTGCGCCGTGGCGGACAGGGCATCGAACACGTCGAGGGTCAGCTCCTCGTGCACGCTCACGAGGTCGTAGCCGGTCTGTCTGTACTCGCGCACGAGCTGCTCGGCCTGCTCGGGTGTCTTCACCCCCGCCCCGTCCACTGACGTGCTCCCCAGAAATAGACGGGGCCCGATTGTCTCACCCCGGGCAATCCGGTCACGCATGCTGAAGTGCGACCGGTCGCCCTGCATGCTACGCACCGTCGTCACCCCGTTCGCCACGTACAGAAACAGCAGATTCTTGGCATCGGCCGGTAGCATGCGGGGACCGGGCAGGTTCCCATGCATCTCGGCGAAACCCGGCATCAGATACTGCCCCTCCGCGTCGATGACCTCAACGTCGTCGCCCACCTCAACCTCATCAGTCGGGTGAATCGACGCGATCCGCCGGTTGGCGACGACGACGGTCTGGTGCTCCAGCACGACCGGTCCGCCCGGCCCGGTCATCGGCAGCACGGTGACACCGACGAACGCCAAGTCGCCCTCGACCACCGGCAACGGGTCACCGCAGCTCACTGCCAGAACAACGGTCAGGATGGCTGCGACCACGCTCGGACGACGGAGCGGTTCCGCCGGAACCTGTTTCACGACAATCGTCTCCTTTGTAGCACGCCTCCGGCGCACTAAGGCTTCGGCTCCGGCGGACGGAACTTCGGTGGCACATGCCCGCGCTTATAGACCATGAACGTGCGCGTGAACGTGATGATGATCTTACCGTCCTGGTTGAATCCAGTCGATTTCACCGACACGATGCCGACGTTCGGGCGCGACTTCGATTCCCGTGCTGACAGCACCTCGCTGCGAGAATAAATCGTGTCCCCCTCGAACACCGGGTGGGGCAACCGAACCTCGTCCCAGCCGAGATTCGCCATCACGTTCTGCGACAGATCAATGACCGACTGCCCAGTCACCACCGCCAGCGTGAACGTCGAATCGACCAACGTCCGGCCGAACTCGGTATTTGCGGCGTAGGCATGGTCAAAGTGGATCGGGTTGGTGTTCATCGACAACAGCGTGAACCAGGTATTGTCCGCCGCCAGCACCGTCCGACCCAGCGGATGCTGGTAGACGTCCCCAACCTCGAAGTCCTCGTAGACCCGCCCGTTCCACCCTTCTTTCACCGCCATGCCCACTCCCTCTCGTCTTCAGTAGGGAAGAGACAGGAGGCGGGACAAAGCCGGGGACTCGCGCAGCCTCTCGAAGCGGCGAAGCATTCCAGCTTCTCCTGACTCTGACTCCTGCCTCCTACGGTACTCATACGACTCCCACGTCACGCCACCCTTCGATCGTCGCCTGGTCGAATCCCAGCTCTGCGAGAATCGCGTCCGTATGGCCCCCCAGGCACGGCACCGGTCCCATGACCGGCTCGACTCCGTCGATCGTGGCCGGCGGCGCCAGCGCCCGGACCGGACCGGCCGGTGTCCCGACCTCGTGCCAGCGACCGCGCGCGACCAGCTGCGGATGGTCGACGAACTGCTGTACCGTCCGCAGCCTAGCGTTCGCGATGCAAGCCGACTCCAATCGCTCCAAGATCTGCGAACTTGACAACCGGCCGAACACGCCCTCGATCTCCGCATCGAGTGCCAGGCGGTGCTCGACACGCGCGGTGTTCGAGGCAAACCGCTGGTCCTCGGCCAGCTCGGGCCGCCCGACCACCTGCGCGCAGAATGCCACCCACTCACGTTCGTTCTGTACTCCGAGGTACACGACCTCCCCATCCCCGCTTGCGAACGGGCCGTAGGGCGCAATCCCAGCGTGGCGCGCGCCCGTGCGGGGCGGGTCGGCGTCACCGTCGGTCCCGTAGTACATCGGATACCCCATCCACTCGCCAAGCGCCTCGAGCATCGACACCTCGAGCACCGTGCCTGTACCAGTCCGATGCCGCATCAGCAGGGCAGTCAGGATACCGGAGTAGGCGTACATCCCGGCGGCAATGTCGGCAACAGAGATTGCCACCTTGACCTGTTCGTCAGCGGTGCCGGTGATCGACACCAACCCCGCCTCGGCCTGGACCAGCAAGTCGTAGGCCTTGCGGTCCCGATAAGGACCACTCGACCCATAGCCGGAGATCTCGCACGCGATCAGCCGCGGGTGCGCCTCGCGTAGCGCGGTCGCCGACAGGCCAAGCCGCGCCGCGGCACCGGGCGCCAGGTTCTGAACGAACACGTCCGTCCCGTCGAGCAACCGGTGCAGCACTTCGCGTGCATCTGGGTGCTTCACGTCGAGCGTCAGCGACTCTTTCGAACGGTTCAGCCACACAAAGTGGGACGATAATCCGTGAACCCTCCTGTCGTAGTCCCGGGCAAAGTCGCCGCTGCCGGGTCGCTCGATCTTGATAACACGGGCGCCTAGATCTGCGAGCTGCCGGGTAGTGAATGGCGCGGCCACCGCCTGCTCGAGCGACAGCACCGTAATTCCGTCAAGCGGTCGCATTAGAACGACCGGGGCATGTCCAGCACGTGCTGGCCGATGTAGGACAGGATCAGGTTCGTCGAGACCGGCGCCGTCTGATACAACCGGGTCTCGCGGAACTTGCGCTCGACATCGTAGTCCTCGGCGAACCCGAACCCGCCGTAAGTCTGCATCGTGACATTCGCCGCCTCCCAGGAGGCGTCGGCCGCCAACAACTTGGCCATGTTGGCCTCGGCGCCGCACGACTGGCCGGCATCGAACAGCTCGGCGGCGCGGATCCGCATCAGATCAGCCGCCTCGACGTTGACGTGTGCCCGGGCAATCGGAAACTGAATCCCCTGGTTCTGACCGATGGGACGCCCGAAGACGACCCGGTCGCGGGAGTAGCGACAGGCCCGCTCGATGAACCATCGTCCGTCGCCAACACACTCGGCTGCAATCAGAATCCGCTCGGCGTTCAGCCCATCGAGCAAATACCCGAACCCCTGCCCCTCCTCGCCGACGCGGTTTTCGACCGGCACCTCGAGATTGTCGAAGAACACCTCGGTACTCGCGTGGTTGATCATGGCGCGGATTGGCCGCACGGTCATACCGTTCCCGATCGCCTTCCCAAGATCCACCAGGAATACCGACAACCCCTCACTGCGCTGCTTCACATGCTCGAGGGGGGTGGTCCGCGCCACGAGCAGCATCAGATCCGAGTGCTCGACGCGCGAGATCCAGACCTTCTGGCCATTGACGACGTAACAATCGCCGCGACGCACCGCCCTCGTCTTCATCTGGGTCGTGTCGGTTCCGGTCGTCGGCTCTGTCACGGCGAAGGCTTGCAACCGCACGTCGCCGCTGGCAATTTTCGGCAAGAAGCGACGGCGCTGGGCCTGGGAGCCGTGTCGAAGGAGGGTGCCCATGATGTACAGCTGGGCGTGGCAGGCCGCGGAATTACCCCCGGAACGGTTGACCTCCTCCAGGATGATCGACGCCTCGGCGATCCCCAGCCCGGACCCGCCAAACTCTTCCGGAATCAGCGCCGCCAGATACCCTGCCTCGGTCAGCGTGCGGACAAACTCCTCGGGGTAAACCTTCTGGGCATCGAGCTCCCGCCAGTAGCTGTCCGGGAACCTCCCGCACAGCTCTCGCACGGCGGCCCTCAGATCGGCGTGCAGCTCGGTGTTCGCCACGCGTACTCCGCTCGGTGGCCCCAAACCAGCTTCGGGCCAGATCCTGGTCCGCCGCTATAAATCCGTGTCCTTGATTCCGGCTATTGGTTCGGCGAGACCGAAGAAGAGTCGGAGCCATCCCTCCAGATCATCAAACGATACGGCCTTGCCGGTCGAGTGCAGGTACGACGTCATATTGGTTGAAAATCCCTGACCGGCGAAGACGACCAGCCCGGCAATGGGCCAGGCTTCAATGTCCTGAATGGTGGCGGGGATCTTCTCTTCGGCAGAACCGCCCACGCCCTGCCACTTGCACTCGATCCCCAAGCTCTTGTTGGATGCCGATCGACTGACCACGACATCAATCGACCGCTCCGCTCCCCACAGGCGTCGGCCGACCCTGACCTGCCGCCGCACGTCCAGGCCGATCCTGTTCCCCAGTTCTGCGACCGCTCGCTCGAGGTCGGTCCCGCTGGTAACCGCAACTGCTCCACCCGGCATGGATAGCTAGCTGACTCTCCGCGCAATGTTCGTGATGAGGTACTCGAACACCTGCCCGCGACGGGAGGCGTTCGAGTTGATCATCCTCCTTGCCGGCCTCTTGTGGGCGTGTAAGCCTGCTCGCTCGGCGTCCCGATTACCGTCGTAGAGATCGGCAACCTCGGGCGCGGTGGAATTGCTAAGCAGCACCCAGCACCCCTTGCGTGCAAGTCGAATGACCGTCCGCTGTAACTGGCGTTGGTCGGCGGCGGAAAAGCCGTCGGCGGTATACGACGTGAACTGCGCCGTGGCGCTCAGCGGCGCATACGGTGGGTCCAGGTAGACGAAGTCCCCTTCTCTTGCGCCGGCCAAAGCGTTCACATACCGCATCTGCTTGATCGAGATGGTCTTGGCCGACAGCACGGCCGCAACATTCCGGAGGTTCTCCGCGTCACAGATCCTGGGATTCGAGTATCTCCCTCGTGGCACATTGAACAGGCCCTTGGAATTCAAGCGAAACAGGCCATTGAAGCCCGTTCGGTTCAGGTAGACGAGCATGGCCGCCAGGTCGGCCGTGTATCGACTGCTTTCGACGCCATGTCCATTCGAGATGGCCTGTCGGGCTGGATTGAACTTGTCCCGCACCAGATAGTAGTGCCCCTGAGGGTCTCTTTTATAGCGAGCGGCGAGACGTTTAAGGCATTTGATGACGGTCTCCGGCTCGTCCCGCACGTGGGTATAGCAGCCGACCAGATCACCGTTCGTATCCGTCAGGGTTACGCGACGTCCGGCCAGTCGGCCCTGATTCACCAGATCGAAGAACACGGCCCCACTGCCCAGAAACGGCTCGCGATATCCCGCAAACGCCTCCGGATAGAACTCCCGAATGTAAGGCAGGATCTGGCGCTTTCCGCCGGCCCACTTCAAGAATGGACGCACCGGCGGGCCGTCAGCCGGCGGACCGGTAAGTGCAGCAGGCGAACGCAGGGCTGGAGCGGCCATGAACGATCTCGGCGGTTGCGGCAGAATGTTAGCATGGGGTCCGGGTTGGTGCCGGCCCGTCAGGGCGTGGCCGTTCTCCGGCGTTATCATGCCTGACTCTCGTCTCCGTTCTCTATAATTCCCCCGTGCCCGTCACCCTTGGATCCGCACGACTGGCCGCCCGGCTCTCCGGCCAGCGGGTCGGCCTGGTCGCGAACCCGGCGTCCGTGGACGCTACGTTCCGGCACATCTCCGAGATGGTCGCTGCGTTGCCCAATGTCACGCTAGCGGCGCTGTTCGGACCGCAGCACGGGTTCCGGTCGGACCTCCAGGACAATATGGTCGAGACCGACCACGTCCGGCACCCGATCTTCAACGTACCGATCTACTCGCTCTACGGTGAGACGCGTGCGCCGACCGGTGCGATGCTCGCGGGCCTCGACCTGCTCGTCATCGACCTGCAGGATGTCGGCACGCGCGTCTATACGTACATCCATACGATGACCAACTGCCTTCGGGCGTGCGCGGCCCACGACGTACCGGTCGTCGTGTGCGACCGCCCCAATCCGGTGGGTGGCATGGATGTCGAAGGTGCCGTGCTGCAACCAGGGTTCGAGTCGTTCGTCGGGCTCTTTCCGATCCCACTCCGCCACGGACTGACCATCGGCGAGCTGGCCCGCCTGTGCAACGAGACGTTCCGGCTGCACGCCACGCTCGAGGTGTTGGCGCTCGAGGGGTGGCGCCGCGAGATGTTCCAAGACGACACCGGCCTGCCGTGGGTGCTACCGTCCCCGAATCTTCCCACCTTGGACAGCGCGATCGTCTACCCCGGCATGGTGTTGCTCGAAGGCACCAATCTGTCAGAGGGCCGCGGCACCACCCGCCCGTTCGAGCTGGCGGGCGCGCCGTGGCTCGACGGGCAGCGGCTGGCGGATGGGATGAATGACCTCTCCCTCCCTGGTGTCCACTTCCGGCCAGCCGAATTCCAGCCGACGTTCCAGAAGCATGCCGAGCAGACCTGCGGTGGCTGCCAGCTCCATGTGACCGACCGGACCGAATTCCGGCCGATTTGCACGGCCGTCGCGCTGATCCAGATGTGCCGCGAGCAGGCACCCGATCGCTTCGCGTGGCGCCAGCCGCCTTACGAATACGAGACGATCATCCCTCCGATCGACATCCTGTACGGGTCGGACCAGCTCAGGCGCCAGCTGGACAACGACGTCCCCTATACCGCCATCGCCGATGGATGGGCTGACGAACTTGACGCGTTCCGCCCGCTGCGAGACCGGCATCTGCTGTACTGACCCCTGAGGCCCGTGGCATGAGTAGGGCGACACACCGAGGGCCGTCGATATTGACGCCGCGCACGAGTTACCTAAGCCGCGAGGAGCAAGAATACCGGGTAGTATGTGATTGAAAAGCAACGCGGTGGAACTGGATGCATCGGCGGCCGAATGCCGGCGTACGTGTGCAGCGGGCTACCAGACAACAGCAGATAACATCGAAGGCCCTCACGGACCCGTCACCACCATGGATCGCCGCCCACTGACGTTCGAGCATTCCATTGTCATCACCGCGGCGCCAGACGCCGTGCTCGCGGCATTTTTCGACCCGGCGGCACTAAGGGTCTGGTGGGACACCGTCGGTTCGGTGACCATTCCGCGGCCACTCGGCGTCTACGCCATCGAGTGGCGCAACACCCCGTTCAGCGATGTTCTGCTCGGCACCCTTGGAGGGGTGTTCTACGGCACCGTCATGGAGTTTCGTCCGCGCCGTGAGTTCTATCTCGCCGACGCGTACTGGCTACCGCCGCAGGCGGACCCGTTCGGACCGATGGCGCTCGAGGTGACCTGCCGGGTCGAAGGCCCGGCCACCAGGCTCAAAGTGCGGCAGAGCGGGTCGGACGGTGGGGTCCGATGGCAACGCTACTACGCGTTGATCTCCGCCGGGTGGGAAGCGTCGCTCAACGAGCTGAAGCGATATCTCGAACAAGGCGGTACGCCGAGGGCACAGGCACCCCGCTGATGCCCGTATCCGGGCCGATCGTCATCGTCGGCGACAAGCTACACTACGGGCCGCTACTCGACCGACTGTTGACATTACTCCGTCCGGGCGGGGTGCTGATCACCGACAACGTCCTGTGGGACTGTGAGGTCGTGCCGACGCTGGTGACGCCACCGCGCCGGTCACCTGACGAGACCGTGGCGATTGCCCCCTGCAACCGCCGGCTTGCGGCTCGTCACGAGCTTCCTGCCGATCCGTGACGGCCTGGCAATGTCCGTGAAGCGACGCTAACACATTATGCGATCCCACACGCGAATCCCGTGCTCATTCGGAGCCTCTGCGACAGGCGACAGGCGCGCACGTGCGCGCCCGCGAAGGAGCGTCTGGGCCCCGCGAGCGACCGAGCCTGTGTATGGAGCGGAGCCCCACGTACAATGACGCTTGACGACTGGCTGGTCGCCGCCAAGACGGACGCCGACCGCCGCGACCTGCCCGAGCTGAAGCCGCTGCTCGACGCGCTGGCCGACGCCACACGCGCCCTTCGGGCCGCCAGTTGGAACTGTCAAGCGGCCGGGCAAGCGGCTAACGTCTAGGCGTCTGATCCGGCGACGAAACCTGGCGACCCGCGATGACCGCCGACTGGTGCGAGCACACGATACATCGGCTGGCCGCGGCGATCGCCACGCGTGAGGTCTCCGTACGGGCGGTGGTCGACGCAACACTCTCCCGCATCGCCGACCGCGACCTGCCTCTGCGGGCCTTCACGACGGTGCTCGCCGACACCGCCCGTGTGGAAGCCGCCCGGGCCGACCGGGAGATTGCCGCCGGTCGCTATCGCGGACCGCTGCACGGGGTACCGGTGTCGGTCAAGGACCTGATTGACGTCGACGGAGTCCCGACAACGGCTGCCTCGCTGGTCACGGGCCGGGCCCCGGCCCGCTCCGACGCCGCCGTGGTGGCTCGCCTCCGCGGTGCTGGTGCGATCCTGATCGGCAAGTGCAACCTCCACGAATTCGGCTTCGGCACCACCGGCGAGGACTCCGCCTATGGCCAGACCGTCCACCCGCTTGACCCCAATCGGTCTCCCGGCGGATCGAGCGGAGGGTCGGCCGTCTCGGTCGCCACCGGGATGGCGTTCGCGACGCTGGGCACCGATACCGGCGGGTCGATTCGGATTCCGGCCGCCGCCTGCGGCCTAGTCGGTCTGAAGCCCACATTCGGCGAGGTCTCCTGCGACGGCGTCGTACCGCTCGCCCCCAGCCTCGACCATGTCGGCCCGTTGACCCGATGCGTCCGAGACGCGCGACTGGTCTATAGCGCCATACGCGATCTCCAGGGGGGCGAAGTCGCCCCTATCGACGGCACGGCCCAGACGCTCGGGTGTCCCCGACCCTACTTTCTGGACCGGCTCGACGACGAGGTGCGTGCGGTGTTCGAACGGGCGCTCTCACGACTCACCGACGCGGGCTGGACCGTAGCGGACGCCCCGGTGCAACACGCGCACGATGCAGCGACAATCTACCTGCACCTGGTCCTCTCTGAAGCGGCTGCCGTCCACGCCGCCACACTGGAGCAGCAGCCCGAGGACTATACGCCCGCTGTACGACTTCGACTGGAACTGGGGCAGTACGTGCGGGCGGAAGACTACGTGCGGGCGCAGCACGGCCGGGCGGTGCTGGGTCGAGCGGTTGACGCGGCGCTGGTGGGACGCGCTGCCCTCGTGCTGCCGTCGCTGGCGATCCCGGCGCCGCCACTCGGCGCCACCGCCATCGATGTCGGCGGCCAGACCGAGTCGCTACGCGGCATCATGCTGCGGCTGACACAAGTCTTCAGCACCACCGGCCATCCCGCCGTTTCAATTCCCTGTGGGCACACCAGCACCGGGCTGCCGTGTGGGTTGCAGCTCGTGGGGCACCGGCACCGGACGGACCAGCTACTGGACGTGGCGGAGGCATGCGAGACGGCGCTCGAGGTGTCCCGTTCGTCATGACGGTGACCCAGTGCCTCTCGCCCCATCGAGATGGCTCAGGGTCAAGGGTGAGCGAGGTCGAGGGCCGATCGCGACGGGACGAGGCGGACCCCGGTGCCCCTTAACCCGTCGTGTCGCTGTTGCCGCCGACGTTTTGACGTAGCGGTTCGTAGCCAACGCCCTCGGGACTCCCCACCTCGACAGGCAGCCCCATCTGCGCCCACCCGTCGTCAACCACGGAGTTCGTGGGCCGGGTCACGGAATCAGCCGAATCCACCCTTGACGTTGATGGCGGTGTCATAACCCGCAGCAGCCAGCATCTCCGCCGCCCTGGCCGACCGCCCTCCGACTTGGCACCCAATTAACAGCTTGGCGTCGGTCGGGTAATTGGCCTGCATCACAGTCAGAAACTCAGCATTCGACGTCATCAGGCCGGTCTGACTGTCGAAGTGAAGTAGCGGCACGTTGTGAGCACTTGTGGGATGCCCGTTCTCTTACTCGGGCACCAACCGGACGTCGACATAGGTGTACCCGTCGGTCCTCTGTAGCTGATGCGCTTCTTGCACACCGACATATCTGGCATTAATAGGGGACTCTTGCCGCCATAGTACACGGGCCCAGATGCCCTCGCTACAACGGGTGCGCGGCGTCAAGACGACCGACCGCCGGACACGGTGTCCCCCTCCCGAAATTCGCACCCTGTCCTGCGGCTGGGGCTCTGAACTGGCATCAGGGCTCTGGACTTCGCTACCATTCCGTGATTCGTCGTTCCGGCTGATCCCACACCGTTCGACAGACCGCCTCCATGATCGCTAGATTCTTCCACGCCTGGGAACGCCGTCTGGTCGCGGTCGACACCAACCGCCTAGTGCGCCCATTCGAGTGGGGTCTCGAGTGGGTCGACGAGACAATGGACCGGAGCACCGACCCCGCACGCCATCTCGAGCAATGGGCAACCCGGACGTTGTCCGACTCCACCTGGTTCTCGGCGTCGCCCTGTCACGACTACGAGCTTAGAGACGACCGGCTCACCTTTCCCAGCCAGATAGAGACGCCGCACACAGAAAACAACACTGTGCACACTCGCTATTTCCCAGCGGACCAACGGCCGGGCCGCCGCCGGGCGACGCTCGTGCTCCCGCAGTGGAACGGCGATGCCAACGCACACGTCGGGTTGTGCCGCCTGCTGGCGCGGGTCGGGATCAGCGCGCTGCGGCTGAGCCTGCCGTATCACGACGCCAGGATGCCGGCCGAGCTACAACGCGCCGACTACATCATGAGCTCGAACATCGGCCGGACTCTGCAGGTGAACCGACAAGCGGTGCTCGACGCTCGACGCGCCATCGCCTGGCTGGCCGCGCGCGGGTATGACCGGATCGGCATCCTGGGCACCAGCCTCGGGTCCTGCCTCGCGATGCTCACCGCGGCGCACGACCCGCTCGTCAGCGCCGCGGCGCTGAATCACATCTCCCCGTACTTCGCCGACGTGGTCTGGGAGGGGCTGTCGACCGCCCATGTCCGCGCCGGGCTTGACGGAGCGATCGACCTTGACCTGCTGCGACGGCTGTGGATGCCGATCAGCCCGCACCCGTATATGGATCGCCTCCGGGACATCCCGGCGCTCCTGGTCTACGCTCGGTACGATCTGTCGTTTCCGGTCCGGTTGTCCCGCAACCTCATCGCGAACTTCGAGCGCCGCGGCATCCGCCACGTCGTGAGGGTGCTGCCGTGCGGTCACTACACCACCGGCAAGGCGCCGTTCAAGTGGATGGACGGATACGTCCTGGTCCAGTTTCTACGACGCAATTTGTAAACCGGCGGCCGGCGAAGCCCTCCCGCCTTCGCCGAGGCTACAGCGGTCAGGCCGGGAATCATGCCGAGACCCTTTGTTCCAGGTTGCTGAAACACGACGGCAATCGGTGTCGAGTGCGGGATGCCCTGCCCGAAGTCCGCGATTGAATTTGAAGACGGCCAGGGCGCGCACATGCGCGCCCCGCGGACGCGGAGTGGGGCTGGGCATAGCCCCGTCCATTACTAGAAATACCGCACGAGCTGGCGAATGACCTGGAAGATCACATTGGCGAGCTGACGGACGAAGGGCGTCACGTCCTGTTCGCTGACCGCGTCGGCGACGGTCACCGGGTCGGTCAGCAGGAGCCAGATCGTCGCAGCGGCCAGCGTGGCGGACAGCACGCCAACTACGCCGGCGACTCTCATGCCGATCCGCACGAGACTCATGATCGGTCGCTGCGTTTCATATGCCCAGACACATTGGACGGAAGACACCCCGCACAGGTTTTACGGGAGTGGCGCGCCTCACACGGTCAGGACGATCTTGCCGAATTGCGCCTTGTCCTCCAGCCGACCCTGTGCCTCGGCGGCCGCCTTGAGCGGGTAGGTGCGGTCGATGACCGGCGTGAATGTGCCGTCAAAAAACAGCTCCGCCGCCTTGAGCAAGTCCCCCTTTGATCCCATATAGGATCCGATCAGTGAAATTTGCCGTGAGAACAGATGCCGGATGTCGATCGACACGCTAGGTCCGGTCGTCGCGCCACAGGTGACCAGCCGCCCGCCCCGGCGCAGGCTCTTCATCGACGACTCCCAGGTTGCCTGCCCGACATGCTCGAAGACAACGTCCACCCCCCGCCGATCGGTAAACCGCCGCACCTCCTTGGCGATGTCCTGGGTGTAGTGGTCAATGCCTTCGTGCGCGCCCAGCTCTCGCGCCCGCGCCAGCTTCTCGTCTGAACCGGCGGTGGCGATGATCCGCGCCCCCTGCGCGCGTGCCACCTGAATCGCCGCCTGTCCGACGCCGCTACCCGCCGCAAGGATGAGCACCGTCTCGCCAGGCCGCAGCTCGGCCCGAGTCACCAGCATGTGCCAGGCGGTCAAGAAGGTCATCGGGAAGGCGGCGGCCTCCACGAACCCGATCCGGTCCGGAATCGGGACGAGGTTTTCGATCGGCACCGTGACGAAATCGGCATAGCCGCCTTCTGACTGATACCCGATCACCCCGTAACTGCGGCACAGGTTATCCTCACCGCCCAGACAGTCGACACACCGCCCGCAACTGATTCCCGGCTGCACGAGCACACGCTGCCCCTCAGCCACCCCATGAGGGTCGCCCCGTACGACCTCACCGGCAATATCACTCCCCGGGCAGTGCGGTAACAGCACACCCGGAATCCCCCGCCGCTGCCAGAGGTCGAGGTGATTGAGCGCGCAGGCCCGGACCTTGACCAGCACTTCACCGGAACCGGGCTCGGAGTCCGGAATCTCTTCGTGGCGAAGCACGTCGAGCCCGCCGTGTTCGTGGAACCGCACGACCTTCATGGGTTGATCTCCACGCGCTCGGGTTCTCCGAGGTCCAGTGCCGCCAGCCCGGGTGCAATCTGTTCTGCCGGGCCCACGATCACAGCCACGGCGCGGTCGGCATGCAGATGGGCCGTCGCCGCCGCAGTGACCGCCGACGCATCGACGGCCTCGACGTGCGGGACGAACCGGTCGTAGTAGTCCTCGGGTAGCCCGTGCAGCACCAGCCGACCGAGGCCCCTGGCTACCTGACTCGCCGTCTCGAAACCGCGGGGGAACCCACGGCTCAGCGCGGCCCGGGCCATGTCCAGCTCCGCCGGGGTCACTGGTCGGTCCCCCCGTATCGCCTCGATCTGCTCGAACACCTCCTGCACCGCCTCGACCGTGGCGCCAGACTGTACGCTGCCCTGCATGGCGAACGGTCCCGGCGCCCGTCGGCAGTCGAAGGCCGTACGCACACCATAGGTATATCCCTTTTCTTCGCGCAAGCTCAGATTGAGGCGGCTCACGAACTGGCCACCAAGAACCATGTTCAGCACCTGGAGCGCGTGATAGTCGGGCGCGCTCCGGGCAACCGCCACATGGCCAACCCGTAGCTCCGACTGGACAGCTCCGGGCCGATCGACGAGAACGAGCCTGGCCAACGGTGGCCCGGGCGCCGCGAGACCGGCCGGGTCTACGACGACCGTATCAGTGGTCGAACGCACCGGTACGTCGCCAAAAGCCCGCTCCGCCGCGTCAATGAGCCGATCGTGCGTCAGCGCCCCGACGGCGATCAGGGTCGCCGTCCCGAGCTGAAACACGTCCCGGTGGAACTGCCGGACGTGTGCCGCCGTCAGCCCGGCAAGTGAATCATCGGTGCCGATGCCAAGATGGCCATAGGGATGGTCCGGAAACAGCGTCTCTAGAAAAACGCGATCGGCCACGGCTCCGGGGACCGCGCGTAGCTGTCGCACCCGGCTGCGTCGCATGTCCCGCACACGGGCGACATCCGTTTCGTCGAATCGCGGACGCGCCACGATCTCAGCCAGCAGCGCGAGCCCCTCGGCCGCTGACCGACTCAGAGTCGTAAGGGACACCTTCGTCGCGTCCGACCCAACCTCGATGCCGAGCCGGGCGCCGATCCGTTCGAGCGCGGTGTGCAGATCGAGGGCCGTCCGCTCGTCGCTACCCTCGTCGAGCAGGTCGGCGGTCAGCGCCGCGAGACCGGACTGCCCGGCCGGGTCAGACGCCGACCCGGCTGGCATCGTCAGCAGAAACGTGACCACCGGCTGGCCCGGGTGCTCCACGGTCCTCATCGCCAGGCCGTTGGTCAGCGTGACGGCTCGTACCGCGGGAAACCGCACGGCCGGCACCGAACCAGGCTGGGGCACGCGTGAGCGGTCGACGCCGGGCGTCACGATACCCTCGCCACGGTCGAACCGGCCAGCGCCCGGCCGGCCCCGCCGTGCGGAACGACGCTCAGCGCGACCCGCCCACCACGGGTGACCTGCGTCGCCGCCAGGTCCCGTACCTGATCGGCGGTCACGTCGCGATACCGCGCGCGGTCCTGCGCCATAAACCCCGGATCGCCGGTATACACGTTGTACGCATTCAGCTGGTCGGATCGGCCTCCAAACCCGCCAACGGTCTGCAGACCGTATACGAATCGCGCCTCGACCTGTGTCACGCAACGCTCAATCTCGCCCTCGGTTGGACCCGCACGTGCCAGCGCCGCGACTTCGTCGCCGATCACCCGCTCGAGCTCGTCCACCTCGTGACCCGGCGCCGCCGTGGCGGTGATGCAGAACCAGCCGTCCAGCTCTTGTGACGCCTGCCCGGCGCTGACGTCGGTCGCGATCCGGCGCTCGTGCACCAGAGTGCGATACAGTCGAGACGTTTTTCCGCCGGCCAAGACTTCGCCCAGGATGTCCATACCGGCATCACCGTCGGCAAATAGTCGCGGCGTCCGCCAAGCCAGATACAGTCGAGGGAACTCGACTCGATCCTCCAGTAGAAATCGGACGCCATCCGACGCCATCACTGTCCCCGCCGCCAGCTCCGCACCGATCACGACAGGCGGGATGGGCGGGCCAGCCGGGATCTCCTCGAAGTGCTGCCGCACCCGTGCAAGCACGTCCCCTGTCTCGGCGTCCCCGGCCACCGTCAGTGACGCGTTGCCCGGGTGGTAGTAGGCGCGAAAGAACGCATGAACCTCCTCGAGGGTGGCTGCTTGCAGATCGGCGGGTTCACCGATGGTCGTCCCGTGATACGGATGGCCGGGCGGAAACAACGCGGCCATCAACACCATCAACGCCATGCCATAGGGGCGGTTCTCATACTGCTGCCGGCGCTCGTTCAGCACGACCTCCCGCTGGTTCTCGAACTTGGCGGTGGTCAAGGCCGGCAACAGGTAGCCCATCCGGTCGGACTCGAGCCACAGGGCCAGATCGAGCGCGCTCGTCGGCACGACCTCCCAGTAGTTGGTACGGTCGCAACTCGTCGAACCGTTGAGCGCGGCCCCCGCCTGCTGCAGCGGCGCGAAATACCCGCTGTCGTGATGCGCAGACCCTTCGAACATCAAATGCTCGAACAGGTGCGCCAGGCCGGTTCTGCCAAGCTGCTCGTTCTTTGAACCGACGTGGTACCACAGGTTGACCGCCACGATCGGGCACCGATGGTCCTCGTGCACGATGACGTCGAGCCCGTTCTCAAGGGTGTCCTTCGTGTAGTCCAGCATGGGCCGCGTTTCTCGGATAGTGGTACGATCGCAAGCTGATGATCCGCGCTACGCTCGTCTTACTGCTGCTCGCCACGGCCGGTTCGGCCGTCGGCCAATCAACCCTGCATTACGACGCACCCGACGACTGGCTCGAACAACGCTCCGAGTCGCCGATGCGAGTGACCCAGTTCCAACTGCCCAGGGTCCCAGGGGACGCCGAGGACGCCGAACTCGTCGTATTCTATTTCGGCGGCAGCGGGGGCAGCGTCGAGGCCAACCTGCAGCGCTGGATCGGCCAGATGGAACAGCCGGATGGACGGTCTTCATTCGAAGTGGCGTCCACGACGGGGTTCGACGCCAACGGGCTTGCGGTGACGGTGCTCGACGTGCCTGGCATCTACGTCGCGGCGGTCAGCCCCGGATCGGTCACACGTCTCAGTAAACCGGATTTCCGCCTGCTGGCGGCCGTCGTCGAGACCCCGGTCGGCCCGTATTTCTTCAAGCTGACCGGCCCGGCTCGCACGGTTGCCCGCTGGAACGACCAGTTCACCTCATTTCTGCGAAGCGTCCGGGTGAACCAGTGATCTCCCACACGTGACAACGTCACGTATGAAGACAGTTCTTATAATACGCGGAAATATTGAGTCCCCGCGCGCCTGTTTTTCGTACCATCGCCTGTCACGGCGATCTTAGTGTCTCGCGTCAGACATGCGCAAACATCAGCGGGGCGCTGGACTTTCACCATAGGCCGCTAGACGCGATCGTCGGATGAATCGGGCGAACCACCTGTCAACCGCTCGCGGTCGTCACAGCACTGCCGAGAGAAAGCGTTCAACCGCGTAGGTGGTGATCTGCCCGCAGGGCCCCCTGAAGACGTAGTCGCACCCGTGCGCCGCCCAGGGCAGACGCAGGAACAAGTGCGGCACGTTCGCCCGAATCAGCCGATCCGACAGGAACTCACCATGAAACGGCGAGACGAGCTCATCGCGGAGACCGTTGATCAGAAGTGTGGGTGGAGCGCCATGACCGATGTGGCTCAGCGGAGACGCCGCATCATATTGCGCCCCATGGGTCCAGGGTGGTCCCCCCAGATACGCATCGAGAATACCGCTCGAGTCGATGACCGACAGCTTCGCCGGGTTGGCGTAACCCCATCGAAGGGCCGCCGGCCCATAGTAGGACACCACGCCCTTGATGGCCGGGTCGCGTGCCGTATAGGCCACGAGCAGCGCGAGCTGTCCGCCCGCCGACCTCCCGACGAGCGCCAACCGGCTGGCGTCGAGCCCCAGACGGCCGGCGTTGCGCTTGAGGAACGTGATCGCGGCGGCCACGTCGTCGTGTGCGGCGGGATAAGGAAACCGGGGGGCAAACCGGTAGCTAACGGCCGCCACCACATAGCCTCGCGCGGCCAAGTATCGGTTGAGCGGCGAGAAGTCATTCCGACTACCACTCTGCCACGACCCACCGTGGATGACGACCACCCCAGGCAACGGCGGGTGTTCCTCGGCAGGACGATACAGATCGAGCCACAGCTCCTGCCCACTCACGCTGCCGAACAGGTGATCCTCGACCCGGACCGCGGGCGATGACACGCCAATAAACAGATCCCGCGCGACCAGAGGGGCCGACCGAGGGGGAGCGGCCGGGGTCGCCGGCCCGAGATCGGCAAAGCGCGCCTCGAGCACCGCCGGCAGCTGGCCGCTGACCACCACCGCACGGGCCCATGGCGTGAGCAGCAGCATTGTTCCCAGGAGCCCGAGCCCCGCGCCGGCCATGCCGAGGCGGGTGCGACGCCAGCCCGGCGCGAATAGGGGTAGACTGGCCACGAGCGCCCAATGTCCACTCTCGGTCACGAGCACACCCAGCAGCCAGACCCAATCGTTCGGCGACGGCACGACCGCCACGAGACCGAGCCACAGCAACCCGACGCCTCCCACGAGCCGCAGCAGGTCGAGTGGTCGCGTGGACTTCGATGTCATGGTCGTACCGGGGCGCTCACTTCAGCAATCGGCCTGTTTCGATGACACCGCCGTGGTTGCCAGGTGACATACGCCGCGCACGGCGCGCGTCTGACAGGAGCCCACGATGGCACGGTCCCTGCTACCGTACCACGACACACGAACGAAGAGACCCGTCGTCATCCACGACCCAGGACGTAGCACGTCGAGGTTCCCGGTGTTCCAACATCCCCGGCACGTCACCTGTCTCGCCGCCGTTCTGGCGACGCTGGCCACACCCGGAACGGCTCGAGCCGCCGACCGCGAACCCGGCGCGCCCGAAACATCCGGCGTGACCGCCGCGCAACCGCCACGTCAAGCTGCCCAGGACTTCCTGTTCGGCCGCCCGCGGGTCGTCTTGGGAGTGGCTGGGGGCTGGCTCGTCGCGTCGCAAAGCGGCGGCATCTTCGATTTCACGCGCGACCGCCTCACGGTGGACCACGGGGACTTCGACACCGCCATGTTCCGATTCGAGGCCGGCCTGTCAATCGGGCCCAGGCTCGATGCCCTTGCGGAGGTCGGTGTCAGCGGAGTCAGCATCGCATCGAAGTCTCGCGACTTCGTCGGTGCCGACGACCTACCGATCGCTCAGACGACGGAGCTGAAGCAAACGCAGGTGGGTGGCAGCCTGCGCCTCTGGTTGATACCACGCGGGCGCGAGGTCGGCCGGTTCGCGTGGGTCCCGAGCCGCTTCGCGCCCTTCGTTGGCGCCGGAGGCGGCGCACAGTGGTATCGGTTCACGCAGTTCGGCGACTTCGTCGACTTCATCGACCTGTCGATTTTCACCGACCAACTGGAATCCACCGGCTGGACGGCGAGCGGCCATCTCTTTGCGGGCGCCAGCGTTGGCGTGACACGGAATCTGTTTGTCAGTATCGAGACACGGTATATCTGGGCCGACACGCCGCTGTCTCAGGACTTCGTCGGCTTTGATAACATTGATCTCAATGGCTTCCAGGCAACCGCGGGCATCGAGTTCGTGTTCTGATGCATAGGAATCTGGCGGCAGGGCGTGTGCGACAGTGCCGCCGCTGTCTCGATCCCATCCGACACGCAGGCGAAGATTTGCCATGATCAGACGATTGACGTCCCGGCAGACCGCACACGACTCCGGCCGCCGCGCGCTGACTGTCACCCAGATTCTGACGACGTTGACCATGGGTCTCCTCGTGGGGGCCAGCGCCGCCATGGCCACGGCCGGCCAGAATCAGCCGGTGGCGCCGGCCAACTCGCCCTGGCTCCCCTGGCTCGGCTGCTGGCAGCTGGTGGAAGAGACCGGCGCCCTGGCGGCACGGCCGGACAACGCGAGACACTTTGCCGACCGGGTCGTCGTCTGTCTGTCCCAGGCGGAAACGGCCGGCGCAAACGCCAGTGGCATCGCGGTCACGACGATCGCCGATGGCACGCCGGTGTTGATCGAAACACTGGTGGCCGACGGCGCGCAACACCCGGTCGAGGAGGCCGCGTGCGAGGGCTGGCGTCGCAATACCTGGTCCGGCGACGGCGCCCGGCTGTTCACCCGCGCCGAGCTCGCATGCGATGACGATGGCACGCGCCGCGTGTCCGGTGTGGGGCTGATGACGAGCCCCGTGACCTGGCTGGACATCCAGCTTATCGAGACGGGAGGACGCGACGCGGTTACCGTGCGACGCTACCAACGAGTCAGCGCGTCGACGACCGTCGACGCCGGCGCGACACCACTCCCCGACGACATCCTGGACCGGGCACGCACCGCGGCCCGGCTGGCGAGCACCTCCGAGCTCAGCATCGACGACGTCATCGAGGCCGACCAGGCAATCGAGCCGGCGGTCGTCGAGGCTATGCTCATCGAGACCCGGGCGGCGTTCGCACTCGACCGCCACGCGCTGATTCAACTCGACGACAGTGGCGTGTCGGCGGGCGTCATCGATCTCATGGTCGCGCTGTCCTTCCCGGACGAGTTCGTCGTCGATCGTCCGGTGGCCAGGATCACGTCGTCATATGGCGGCGGCGGTTTCGGTTTCGCCGACTCCTTCAGCCCCTATTCGTACGACCGGTGGTACCCCTACTACGCGTCGCCGTTCGGGTACTACTACGGGTGGTCGGCCTACAACTCTCTCTACAACTTCGGCCCGACCGCCTCGTATCCAATTGCGCCCAGCCAGAACGCCGTGGGCTCAGGCGGTCGTGCCTATCAAGGACGCGGCTACACCAACGTCAACCTCCGTCAGCCGGCGCCCACAGGCCGTGCTCGCCCCCGTGGCACGACCGGAAAGGGCACTTCGACGACGCAGGCATCGAGCCGTGGCGGCAGCTCGAGCGGATCGAGCGGCGGTGGGCAAGCCACTCAAGGTGGGTACACCAGCGGTGGGTCCACCGGGCGCACCGCGAGGCCACGATACCGCTAGCGGAAGGGGGGGGCCTTGCTACGCGGCGAAGTGCTGCTGCAGCGAGTCCAGCAGCGCTTTGTAGATCGGATCGCAGAACTCCTTGACACCACGATGGCTGTTCGGCTCGTCATGCCACCGACCGCACGGCGGCGTATGATCGAGGAGCATGATCGAGGTCCATGACCTGGTGAAGTCCTACGACGGGTCTCGCGCCGTCGACGGCCTCTCGTTGCACGTCGAGCCGGGCGAAATCCTCGGTCTCGTGGGTCCGAACGGCGCCGGTAAAACCACCACCCTACGCTGTCTCGCCGGTATCATCCCCCCGACGTCCGGGCGCATCGCGATCGCCGGATGCGATCTCCAGCAACGGCCTCTTGAGGCGAGGCAGCGCCTGGCATTCGTGCCAGACGAACCGCATTTGTTCGACCACCTGACTGCCCTGGACCATCTCATCCTGTTCTCGCGGCTGTATGGCGTGGCCGACGGGCCAGCACGTGCCGAGGCGATACTCGCCGACGCCGGACTGCGCGATCAGCGCTTGTCATTTCCGGGCGAGCTGTCCCGCGGGATGAAGCAGAAGCTGGTGGTCGCCTGTGCCCTGCTGCATCGGCCTGAGGCGCTGGTACTCGACGAGCCGCTGACCGGACTCGACCCGGCGGCGATGCGACGCATGAAGCGCGCCGTGCTCGACACCGCCGCGGCGGGCGCCTCGGTCATCGTCTCGTCCCACATGCTGCAACTGGTCGAGGAGGTGTGCGACCGTGTGCTCATCGTCAGCCATGGCAAGACGGTGCTGGAGGGGACGCTCGACGAGATCCGAACCAAAATTCCAGATGTCGACGCCGACGCTGACCTGGAAACCCTGTTCCTGAAGGTAACCAAAGCGGACGACCCCGAGTGACGACCCTCCTGCATCTCGCGTGGCAGTCGCTTCACGGCCGTCTCGTCCGGTGGCTTCGGCTAATGACACAGCCGAAGTATCTCGTCGGCACGCTGGCCGGTGTTGCCTGGATGGGACTATTCGCGCTGCGGCCAATACTGCGAGGAAACCGTCGCGGATCCCTGGAAGGACAGCTCGAAGACATCGTCGAGTGGCTGCCATTCATCGAAACGGTGGCGGCGCTGGCGCTCCTGGTCGTGCTGTCGCTCTGGTGGCTTTGGCCGTTCGGCAAGGCAACGGTCGCGCTGACAGAAACGGAGTTACACCTGCTGCTGCCGGCACCGGTCCAACGGCGTCACATCATCCAGTACGCCGTTCTACGCAACCAGTGGGGCATTCTGTTCGGCTGCCTCATCATCTCAGTTGTCTCCGCCAGCGGCTCTCTCATGGGATTCGCCTGGCGCTTCCTGTCGGCCTGGCTGTTCTTGACCTTGTGGAACCTGCACGCCAGTGGCCGAGGTCTCTGGATCGCGCGTTTGGCAGAGCTGCCGGCCGCGACCGCCTGGCGGCGCAGGGCAATCGTCCTCGTGGCAATGGCGCTGCTCTGGATGACGCTCGCCCCCGGCATCCTGTCGATCATCGCAGCGCTGCCGGCGCTTGGCGGCGACATGGCCCCGCAGCTTCGCGCGGCCGTGGACCCCGATCGCCTCAGCCTCGAGGCCCCGCGCCTGGTCTTGCTGCTGACCCCGGCGCGCTGGGTCACCGGCCCGTTCTTCGCCGGCCTGGCGCCAGACACCACGCTGACCGACAGACTCGCGACCCTGGTCTGGCCGTTCCTGCTCGTGGTGCTCCACAACGAGTGGGTGGTTCGGTCGCAGACCCGGTTCGAGGAGGCGTCGCTCGAGCGCGCGCGCCGACACGCGGCTAGTAGTGACGCGGGGGCCCGATTCCGCAAGATCAGACAGTCGAAGCGCGAGGCGAGCCCATTTCGACTGCGACCGACTGGACACCCCGAGACGGCGATCGTCTGGAAGAATCTGATGCTGGCCCATCGAGCGAATCTGCTCGCGATCATCGGCATCGGCATCGTCGCGGTGGGTGGCGTGGCGACCGTTGTTGCCATGACCGGGCTCCCTGACTGGCTGACCGCGATCATGATGATCGGCGGTGTCGCCGGCCTGGCTATCACTCCGCTGATGGCCGGTCACCAGTGGCGCAACGATCTGCGGACCGATTTGCTGCGGATCGAGGTCATCCGAACTTGGCCAATCGACGGCTGGCGGCTCTTCGTGTCGCAGGTGCTGCCCCCGGCGATCATCGCCACGCTCTATGCCGCGGCCGCAGGTGGCGTGCTCTTGATTTCTGGCATCGCGGCGGGCCAGTTCGCGATGGGCGGCACGGTACTCGTCCGGCCCGATCTCGCGGCGTCGCTCGGCGTCCCCTATGTGGTCCTGCTGCTGCTGGGTCTCGCTGCCCTGTTGCCCCTAGTCGCCGCTATTGCCGCGCTCTCGGCCACGCTCCAGAACCTGCTGGCGCTGCTCTGGCCCAGCTGGATCCAACTCGGCCAACGACGCAGCGGCTCGGCCGCGCACATCGGGCAGGGCCTGCTGACCGGTCTCGGAATGATGCTGGCGCTGGCGCTAGGTTTGCTGCCGGGAGCCGTGCTGGTCGGGGTGGGGCTGTTCATTCAGATTCAGGTCGCCGACATCCCGCTGAACGCCTGGGAATTGCCGGTGATGAGCCTGATCGGGGTCATACCGCTCGCGATCATCATTGGGCTGCTCACCCGATTTGGCGGCGTCCTCTGGGATCGACTCGACCCGTCGGCTGAGATCCTGGGAGCAGGCGGCTGGTCGTGACCCGTCACATGGAATCTGGTGTGTATTCCGGAGCGCGGCGCGCGCCTGGCAAGGCGCAACCTACGCGCCGCCAGGAAGGCACGTCACGGCGCAAAGCTCGACCGCGACCGAATCCCCCACCGACCGTCGACGCGCGTGACGATGTAGAGCGAATCGAACTGCGCAATCCGCCCGTCGTCCGCGTCATACCGGCTGAAGATGACCATCACATGCACCTTGTCCGCGTTCGCCTGCACAACCGTCCGACGGTCCCACCCGCTGTGGTCCCACCCGAACCGCTCTGCGAACCGCGCGAAGTCGACCTGCTCGACACAGTCCTCGCCGCTCTCGTAGGTCCGCACCGCCCCGCCCGCGAACCGTACGTGCGGATAGTGAAACGTCTGGCACATTGCCTCGTCGTCCCGGGCATTAAAGACGCTCATGAACCGGTCGAGCACGCCCATCGCGGCGTTCTCCGGCGCGAATTGTGACCGAACGGGCACAACCAGCGCCATCGAACACAAGAGCATCCCAGTAATGGTAAATCCGCGCGTTGTGTATTCCATGCGGTCGTCGAAGACGCTCGGAATGGCCGAATCGAAGGGCGCCCCAGGCCCTGCTCTGGATCAGGGTCCGTTGGCGGCCCCGTTGTCACGCAGCCAGGCGAGTGCGCGGGACAGATCGACGGCGGCAGCGGCCAGCTGTTCTACACGCACTCGAATTTCGGGACCGGGCTCGCCAGCCTCGGTGCAGTCGTCCTTCGTGCAATAGACGAAACGGGGCACGATCAGGCACCGAAAATCAAACATCAGGCTATTGGCGAACCCTATCGGCGACATGTAGCTCGATTGCCCGCCCGCGGCGCACAAGAACCCGACCGGCTTGTTCGTCCAGGCCGATCCAGTCAGCTCCATCAGGTTCTTGGCCGCCGCATTCAGGTCGTAGTTGTAGACCGGCGACGAGACCAGAATTGCGCCGGCCGCGTCGATTATGCCGGTCAGCGTCCGCACCGACGGGTGGTCGAACGACCCCGCTCCGCCACACAACGGCAGGTCGTGCTCCCCGAGGTCCACCAACTCGACCGACACCTCACGCGCACGCAGAAAGACCTGGGCCGCCAGGGCGAGCTTGTGCGACCGACTCCTGAGATTCAGCGAGCAGCTCAGGATGACGACAGAAGCGGGCGACGGCTCCGTACTCATGCCGTCTACTGAACTCGGTTCATCGGCGACGGGCCGAACGACAGCCACGTTCCGCGAAGGGCACTGCTGTACATGCCGTGTTGAGACCAATCGCAGACACCGTCTGGAAAAATGCGCTCGAGCCGCGCGCGCTCGTCGGTGGTGAACGTCGCCGCGTAGTCGTCCGAACTGATCGGCTTCAGGGCGCATTTGACGACGTTGTTCGCCAGCGGCGCGCCGGCAACGTGGCGGGCGGTCGGGAAGGCCGGGTAGAGGTCGTTGCAGACCCCCTCACCATCGTAGGTCTGCATCCCGTCGACCTTCAGGTGTCCACCGTCGCGGTTGTCCCAGCACGCATCCACCAGCGAGGCCGGTCGCGCGCGAACCACCTTCGTCGCGGGGTCATCGCCCGACGTGTCGGCGGTCAGCCCTGTGAGCCAGCTGTCCATCTGGTCAAACAGGGTCCCGAGATCGGGCCGCTCCGGTGTGAAATCCCAGCGGCCCTCGACCAACATGACGTGATTGTCGGCATGCCCGTTCGCCGTGAGCAACCGGGCCCGGGTCGAATACTGATGCACTTTCATGTGAATGTCGCCGTTCTCCCGGTCATCGGTGTAGCTCCGGTAGTCGATGACCGGGGTCGTGGCGAGACCGCCGCCCCCGTCCAGAATCCGGCCGGTCTCAAGTGCCATGCGCGTGGCGCGCTCGTTCGCCACATGGCGGTCCGCCACATGGTTGGCATCGACGTCCAGCCCGCCAATCCGCTCGTTGAGGTCCAGGAATTGCTCGATCGAGATATGACGGGTATTCAGCGCCGCCAGTCCATACTGGACGCCGACGTTGTCGAGCGGTCGCCCGGCGAACCCGGTCTCGGCGTCCACACCGTAGACATTCACCGTGTGGTCATAGACGGTCGCGCGGACCCCGTCTGGGTTTCGGGTCGGGTGATACCGCTCCGCCTCAAGCGCCGACACGCTCACTTCGCCCCCCTGCTCCTCCGCGTCGGTGGCCGCGTCGAAGACCGGGTCGAGGCGTGCCGCGCCACGGCTCAGGTTCGGCAGGCTGCCCCACGCACCGAACCCGGCGACCGCCCGCTGTTGCACCCTCGTGAACAGGCCGGACGCGGTGGTCGTGAAGTAGTGGTACAGGAGCCGCGCGTCGGCCAACGTGAAGATGGTCGCTGAAGTCACGTCCGGGAAGCTGGCCCTGACGATGATGCCGTCGAACACGCCGGGAAAGTTGTCGGCCGTCTGGTGGCTCTGATACGAGCCGCCAGAGCCGCCGGTGCCGATGGTAAAGATCGGCGGCCCGTAGCTCTCGACGAACCGCTCCTTCACCATCATCTGGGTCTCGGACGCTAGCAAATCGTTGCAGTTCTGCCCGAACACGTTGAGCGTTGCCGACGTCACCGCATACCCGCGGTCGAGCAACCCGTCGCGCAGCACGCCGCCGGTGCGTCCCCCTTGCTGATACCAGCCGCCGCGACAGCCGCCCCCGTGGGTGTAGACAAGCTTGCCGTTCCACCCGGCGCTGCGGGTCCACGGGTCCGGCGCCGTCTGGGCCGGGTCGTGCAGCATCGCGCTCTCGTAGATGGCGCGGTTCACTGTCCCGGTCTGCACCCGCACGATGAACGGCAGGGTGTGCCCGTCGGTGGTCGTCGTCGTGTCGAGGTCAACCGGGCGAGCGCCATCGCCCAGCGGCTTGTACTCGCCGTCGGTCGCCCGATAGACATAATCGACCCGCGTCTCGACCGAGCAGTGCTCATCGCGCGAGGCACCCAGCGACTCGCCGGTGGCCAGCGCGAACTCTTCAGTCTGGCAGTGGAACGGCTGCTCGTGAGGACCGGAGATCATCGGGCCGGTGATCGGGTAGCTAGTCAGCTCCTGCCGCGCCTCCGCCCCAGGGGCGCGGGCAGCCAGCATGTGGTCACCGTCGCTCAGCCCAGTCACCTGCCCCAGCAGCGCGTGTCGCACAGGGTCCGATCTGAACGACCCCGTGACATCAGCGTCGTCGAGCAGCACGACCACATCGGTCAGCCGGACGGTGTCGTCCGCCTCCACACGCAC
>Ga0302123_10000504_pt1 | contig 30837 bp, 21 predicted proteins | sample CB21_321_MG_FD_203109 | JGI IMG/M metagenome (GOLD analysis project Ga0302123, IMG submission 203109) | Marine microbial communities from Western Arctic Ocean, Canada - CB21_32.1 | ecosystem: Environmental > Aquatic > Marine > Oceanic | place: Canada: Western Arctic Ocean | collected 2017-09-28 | reverse complement strand
CCGTTTCCAATTATCTTTGAAGGTAAGTTCACTGTAGATGGTGAGCCGGGGCCTGCTGACTCAACGATCTACGCTGAGTTCATTCACGGTGGTTCGCCAATCTCAACTACATATGAAGGCGAGTACGTCCAAGTAATTTTGGGACCAGTGAGTGAATCGGATATCGAACACGGTGTTATCAGCTTCTACTTGGGTACTCGTGCTGGCGATCACGTTAAAGCCGAAGAAACGTGGGAATGGAATACGGTTGGCAGCATAACAAATCAGGTTCTAGACCTAACCTTTTCCAGAAATCCCGTAGAGTAATTCGCTAGCTGACGGTCTCGATCAAATAAACGGCAAAAGGGATAATTCCTATGATTCGATCGCTCGACGGCAAAACTCCTGTGATTCACCCCACCGCTTTCGTATCCGAAACCGCCTACTTAGTTGGGGATGTAGAAATCGGCCCCCGATCAAGCATCTGGCCGGGCGTAGTTATTAGAGCAGATTCTGGCAAGATCAAGATCGGATCAGGAACGAATATTCAAGACAACTCTGTGTTACATGCCGATCACGATGCTGAAATTGGCGACGATGTAACCATCGGGCACGGAGTCATCTGCCACGCCGGTAAGATCGGAAACGGCAGCCTGCTTGGAAATAATTGCACTCTGAACGACGGTGTAGTTATTGGTGCTAACTCACTCGTAGCCGCCGGAAGCGTGCTCAACGAAAACAAAGTGTACGAAGACAACGCACTGATTCGTGGAACGCCTGGCAAAGCCCTGGGCACGGTAAAAGAGCGACACACGGAACTCATGAAGCGGGCTGCTGCTTCGTACGTAAATAGAATTCAGCGATACACCGATGCGGGGCTTGGCCATATAGGGCAAGCGGTTACGTAGAGTTTCGGATCTCTGCTTGTGCTCAAACGCCCTACATGCGATCTGGCGAGCTCATGCCCATCAGAGTCAGTGTCCGGCTAAGCGCAATCTTGGCTGCTTCGACCAACTGCAAACGAGCCCGAGAAATCTCAAGATCGCTCTTTTCTGACGAAACCACACGGCAATCTTCATAGAATCTCTGGAGAGATCGTGACAACTCCATCGCGTAGTGCGGCAGGTGGTGTGGTTCCTTTCTTTCAGCAGAACGTTCGACGATGGCTGGTAGTTCGATGATCTTTCTGATCAGTTCGAGTTCACGGTCGTGGACTAGTAGGGATAGATCGGCTGTTTCGTAAGTGATCTCACGCTCAGCGGCGTTTCTCAAGACGGCCGCCATTCGAGCGTGACCATACTGAACGTAGTAAACCGGGTTCTCGGAAGATTGCTTCTTGGCTAACCCGAGGTCGAACTCCATGTGAGATTCGGGTGACCTGCTCAGGAACGTGAATCGGCAGGCGTCGGCACCTACTTCTTCAAGAAGTTCTTCGATAGTAACCATCACGTTATTTCTCTTGCTGAACTTGAGCGATTCGCCTTCGTTTTTGAAATTGACGATCTGGTTCAGGATGATTGTTAGTCGGTCTGGATCAAGGTCGAACGCCTTCAAAATCGCATGCATCCGAGCGACGTGGCCATGGTGGTCGGCGCCCCATACATTAATGACTCGATCAAATCTTCGTTCTAGGAATTTTTCATGATGATAGGCGATATCGGTTCCGAAGTAGGTCGGGCCACCCTCTCCACTTCGAATGACGACAGTGTCTTCTTCGAGCCCTAGCTTCGTCGCAGCGAACCACTTCGCACCGTCTCGTTCAACAATTAGATCGGCGTCTTCTAATAAATTAAGCACTTCGTCGAATCTACCAGTCGACAGTAGCGTGCTTTCGTGGAACCACTGGTCGTACGAAACACCGAGCAGGTCCAACACTCCACGAATTTGCTCAAGCGTTCGCTTAAACGATTCAGGGGCAAGTTCGGCAATTGCTTCAGATTTTTCTTTAGAAACAGCGCCATCACCAAGGTCTTTGAGCAGATCGGCAGCTAGGTTTTTTAGATACTCTCCCGGGTATGCAGGGTCAGGGAGAGGGACATCGTGCCCAGCCGCCTGCATGTATCGAGCGTAGAGAGTGTCGTAGAACACCCGCATTTGGTTACCGGCATCGTTGACGTAGTACTCGCGTTGAACTTCGTATCCGGATGCTTCTAGGACGTTCGCGAGGCTGCTACCGATGACTGCGCCACGGGCGTGTCCAACGTGGAGTGGCCCTGTGGGATTTACGCTTACAAATTCAACCTGAACGCTTTTGCCTGCGCCGACATCAATAGAACCAAAGGTGTCACCGGCTGAACGAACTGCGTCGATCTGCGACTGTAGCCATTCCGTCGACAAAGTGAAGTTCACGAATCCCGGAGCAGCGTGTGTTACAGCGCCGACCATATGGTGCTCAGGAATCGCAGCAGCAATTGCTTCAGCGATTTGCATTGGTGCCAAGCGCATTGTTCTTGCAAGGGCTAACGGGAGGCTCGTGCTGAAATCACCATGTTCGGGACGCGTTGGCCGTTCGATCTTGATTTCGACGTCTCCACCCACTGGCAATGAGCCTGAAGATTGGGTCGAATCGAGAGCTTCTGAAACGAGTTTTGCGAGTTTGTCGGTGATTTGCATAGACCCTCCAGATTAGCACGATACGGTTATTGCGGGTCTATACTGCCGTGCAACTGAAAAAAATGATTTTGAAAGTCTTGAAAATGAACCAGTCCGACGACCCGCAACATTTCTCTGACCGTGCCCAAGAACACGACCTGGTGATTTCAGCAGAAGACGCTGGAAACATTGGCAGAGTTGGAGCGGACGTTACTAGAACTTATTCAGCCATTCGCCAAATCGTCACAACAGGCTATGAGCCGGTTGTTATATTTGTGCCGACTCCTTCGAAACGGAAGGGTGAGTAGGATTGGTAGGACAAAAGTCGGATCTGACTTATAAATCCGTCGCCGAGCTGGCTCCACTGATAGCCAGAGGCGAACTTTCTCCTCGGGATCTGGTTCAGGCGTCGCTTGATCGAATATCACAGCTAGATTCTTCGTTGAATGCGTTTATTGATGTTTGGGAAGAGTCGTCGTTGTCAATTGCGAGGATCGCTGAGAAGGATATCGCTGACGGGCGGTATCTCGGACCGCTGCATGGAATTCCGGTTGGGATCAAAGACCTAATCGACTTTGAAGGGACTCCGACCACAGGTGGATCTAAAGTTCTCGCCGATAACGTAGCTAGCTCAGACGCCACGGTTACCACCAACCTCAAAGCTGCCGGGGCGATTATTATCGGAAAGCTTAATCTTGTCGAGTTCGCGTTTGGTACCACTGGGCTTAACCCAACTACAGGCGATGTAAAGAATCCTTGGGACACAACGCGAATAACGGCCGGGTCAAGCTCTGGATCGGGTGCGGCGGTAGCTTCTGGGATGATTCCGGCTGCTCTAGGAACCGACACCGGCGGATCGGTTCGTATGCCGGCGTCGCTGTGTGGAATAGCGGGGCTGAAACCGACGTACGGTCGGGTTTCGAGAGCCGGGGTACTCGATCTTTCGTGGAGCATGGATCATGTTGGCCCAATGGCCCGTACGACCGAAGACTGTGCGCTGATGATGAACGTACTAGCTGGGCATGATCCACGCGATGGGGCATCTTCTTCCAATATGGTTCCAGATTTCACTTCAGAAATTGCCAGAGGGCTAGACGGACTAAAAATTGGAATACCAAGCCACTATTTCTACGACGAATTTGTCGATTATGAAGTACTGGAATCAGTGCGATCGGGAATCAACCTGCTCGCAGCAAATGGTGCTGAGGTCGTCGAACTCTCAATGCCGTGGGTTGAAAAAGGACGTCCGATCAACTTAGGAATAATCCTGCCTGAGTCAGTGTCCATTCACGAGAAAATGATTTCTGAACACGCCCATCTGTACACCCCGGCGGTTCGTGCACGAATTCAGTCCGGTTTCAACGTTGCTGCTATCGACTATGTTCGTGCTCAGAGTGCCCGGCAATGGTTTAATCATCAGATGGCGGAATCGATGAGCAACGTAGATGTGCTAATCACCCCAACCGTTCCGATTAAGGCTCCAACGATCGCTGATTGCACCCCGTCGCCCGGAAATCTAGGTGCTGGAATTGAACTTGCGATGTTTACAGGGGTGTTTGACGTAACTGGGCAACCCTCACACTCAGTACCGTGTGGCTTCACCTCAGACGGAACGCCTATTGGCATGATGATTACAGGGCACCCATTCGACGAACCAATGGTTCTGAGAATAGGTCACGCATTCGAACAACTTACTAATTGGCATCAACGGCCACCGACGGACATTCCTGTACCAAATTGACTTCCGGATACACACCGCGCCCGAAGAGAAACCTAGATCGTCGCATCAAACGCAAATCGACGCTAACTCAACGCGGATTCGCATGTATAGCGCTCGATCGCCCGAAGGACGGCGTGAATGTGGGGCATACGTTGCGGGCTGCTCTCGGTTTCACTGCTCGAATGGTGATACTCGGAAATAAAGACGAATCCATCAACGTCCGCAAGCTTTCGACCGATCCCGGTAGGGCGTATCGTCATATTCCAGTGCTAGAAGTCCCCGATATTTTTGAGGCTATGCCACAAGATTGCGTACCTATAGCGGTGGAACTCACCGACGATGCTGTCGATCTGACAACGTTCGCTCATCCTGAACGTGCCTGTTACATATTTGGGCCTGAGAACGGTTCGGTTAGTCCGGAAATTCTCGCTAAGTGTGCTCACGTCGTGAAGATCCCTACGTTGATGTCACTGAATCTAGGCATGACTGTGAATATCGTAATGTACGACCGTTTGGCGAAGATGACGAGGAAAAGCAATTCATGAGTTCGTCTGAGGCAGAGCCATCCGTTCCTGAAAGTAAACCCCTAAAGAAAAAGCGGTTTTACGGATGGAACATTGTCATCGCCTCAGCGCTCACCAACGGATTCGGTGGATCGGTTCACTGGCAGGGTTTCACCGTATTTTTCATACCGATCTCGCAAACCCTCGGCCTTTCTGCCGCGCAGACCGCGATCCCTTTCGCTTTATCTAGAGCCGAAAGCGGGCTTATGGGTCCTATAACGGGTTGGCTATTCGACAAATACGGTGTGAAACGGCTGATGATAATCGGCACGATCATGTCGGGTGTCGGGTACATCCTGCTGGCGCAAACAAGTACGTTTTTCGCGTTCGTGTTCGTCTATCTGTTTGTGATTTCCATCGGCTCGTCGACGAGCTTTATGCAGGCCTCTACGACAGCTCTCAACACCTGGTTCTCGCGCCGCCGTGGAATGGTTATGTCGATCAACAGCGCAGCATTTAGACTCGGTGGATCGTTCATGGTCCCGGTGCTTTCGGTAGTGGTACTGCGGTGGGGCTGGCAGACCGCTGCTATGTGGGTCGGCATCGGCATGCTCATCTTCATCACGCCACTTGCTTTCGTATACAAGCGATCTCCAGAATCGATGGGAGTTGGTCCCGACGGTGACGCATTAAAGCACACCCATAGTGAATCTGGTCTGCAAAGAGGTGAACTAGAAGAAAGCGACGACGACTGGACCGTGAAGGACGCTATACGTACCCGGGCGTTTTGGACTCTCGTCGCGGGCACCGTGCTCAGAATGTCGGTTCACGGTACGATTTTTGTTCACTTCGTCCCGATCCTTGTATGGAAAGGTGAATCCCAACAGACGGCAGCCAACCTGATCGGTGCGCTGGCTCTTTGCTCGGTTCCGCTGATAGTGTTCTTCGGTTGGTTCAGCGATCGAGTCGGTAGACCACCACTACTGGCTGGCTGTTATCTAGCGGCTGCTAGCTCTTTGTTGTTGCTCACCGTTGTCGACGGAACATGGCCAATATTCGTGGCTATGCTGTTATTCACAGGTACTGAAATCGGCTCGGGGCTCAACTGGGCTCTCGTTGGTGATCTATTTGGTCGAAAGCGCTACGCCACAATTCGCGGACTAATGGCACCGATATACAACACACCGTTGTTCATCATGCCTATTGCAGCTGGCTGGGTGTTTGACGAAACCGGCTCCTACAAGATCGTAATGTGGGTCGGCTCGGGACTACTGGTCGCTGCGGCACTAACATTCTTGACGATTAAGAAACCAGTGCATCAATCAAAATCTGCCTGATCGGCTGATTCCGCGACCCCAAAAAAAGACTCACCACAATAACGATGAGTCTTTTCTTATCTCAATATGTGGTCGGGGCGACAGGATTTGAACCTGTGACCTCTGCACCCCCAGTGCAACGCGCTACCGAGCTGCGCCACGCCCCGATGACCCAAAGATAACATTCAGGTACGCCGAATGGTCTTGGTGATAGGTCAATCTGCTCGGTGAAGTGGTAGGTAATCAGGACTATCTAATTGCTATAATTTTGCAGTTGTGCAGAGAACTGATGAAGTCAGCAACGGTATGACTCACTACTTTGCACGGGATACTGATGGCTAACAACGAATCCACAACCTCGAACATGCGAACTCTTTTGGGCGATGCCGAAGAGTTGAGTTCGCGTGTTGAGCAGATCGTGAGGCGACTTTGACCTTGCTGAACTCCAACGTAACGTCGATTCATTAGAAAAACAGACTATCGAACCTGGCTTCTGGGATAACTCAGACGCCGCTCAAACAGTAATGCGCAAACTTGCCGCTGTTCGTGGCGAGCTTGAAACTTGGACTAATCTTTCGAATGAAGTTGCAAGTACTGTTGAACTGTTTGCACTTGCTGTTGAAGAAGGCGACGACGCTCTTGGGGCACAGCTAGCAACAGATCTTAAGAAGTACTCGAAGTCTGTCGAGTCTCTCGAATTCGAACTACAACTCAGCGGCGTTAATGACGCTCGTCCCGCATTTCTTACAGTGACTCAGGGCGCAGGCGGAGTCGACGCTCAAGACTGGGCTGAAATTCTCCTGCGAATGTATACCCGCTGGGCCGAGCGGCGGGGCTTCGATGCCGAGGTCGTAGACCTGACTCCGGGTGACGAAGCGGGAATAAAGAGCGGCACGATAAAAGTCGATGCTAAATACGCTTACGGATATTTGCGATCAGAGGTCGGTGTACATCGACTCGTTAGGCTTTCACCATTTGATGCTGACCATAGGCGGCACACGAGCTTTGCTCGGGTTGAGCTCCTGCCCGAGGCAGATGACTCGGAAGAAGTGAAGATCAATACAGACGATCTTCGGGTCGATGTGTTCCGCGCAAGCGGCAACGGCGGTCAGAACGTCCAGAAGAACTCAACGGCGATAAGGCTCACCCACCTGCCGACAAAACTCGTCGTCGCCGTCCAAAACGAACGATCTCAAGCTCAGAACCGTGAAATCGCAATGCGAATTATGCTTTCACGGCTCGTAGACTTGGACACGAAATCAAAAGCTGAAGAACGAGCCAAGCTAAAGGGTAAACATGTTTCTGCCGAGTTTGGCAGACAAGTTCGCAGCTACGTCCAACACCCGTATCAGATGGTCAAAGATCACCGAACGGATTTTCAAACTGGTGACGCCCAATCGGTGCTCGACGGCGATATCGACGATCTCTTGAAATCGTATTTGAGCTCTCAGATGGAGTCGTCATCAGCTTCTATAGAGCCTGAATCATGAACATATGACGACTTCGACGTCTAAATAAACCGAATGTAAATGTTATGCATGTGATGCTGCACACCAGAAACCAACAGTGCACAAATTCCGTAACTAACACTTAACTACAAATACCTCTTACGATTATCAGACGATATCGTTGAATCGAGAAACTAAGTTGAATTCAGGATCTAGATTGATGCGAAGAACGATTACCGGCATGGCTCTTGGCCTTGTCCTGATAGCTGCAATTGCTTGTAGCGGCGGTTCTGATTCTCCAGCAGAGTCGAACGCACTACCAACCTCGACACCGCCAGCGGCGCGTGCCACTCAACCAGCGATCGCACCAGATTTGCAGACATCCTCTGACACAGAGAATGTAGCCGGTGGGGACGATCCTAAACAGGGAGGTGTGTTCAACACCCTCTGGAGCGATCCTCCTACGCTGGATCCGCATCTGGTAACAGACGGAACATCTTACGGAATTGTGATTGAAATTTATTCAGGCCTCGTTCGATTGGGCGCAAATCCGTCGAATCCGTTCGAGCCTGACCTCGCTGAGTCGTGGTCGGTGCTTGAAGACGGAACCGTATATGAATTCAAGCTTCGAAACGGCCTAGTGTTCTCGAACGGTGACCCTGTTACGGCTCAGGACTTCAAATGGTCGTTCGAGCGCGCTGCTCACCCCGACACGGCATCGACTGTTGCCGAAGAGTTCTTGGGTGATATCGTTGGTATCCAAGACATCGTGGATGGCAACGCAACAACTGCCGAAGGAATTGAAGTAGTTGACGAGCGAACGCTCAGAATCACTATTGACGCTCCTAAGGCGTACTTCATCGCCAAACTCACGTACCCAACGGCGTTCGTTCTGAACAAGAACAACGTCGAAACACTGGGGCGAAGCTGGGTCGATGAGCCCGTCAGCACAGGTCCGTTCACTCTTAAGGAATACCGAATCGGTCAGCGCATTCGCCTCGCCCGGAACGATAACTTCTGGGACCGAACGGCCTACCTCGATGAGGTTGTATTCAACCTCGCCGGTGGCGTCGCGATGGCAATGTACGAGAACGACGAAATCGACGTTACTGGCGTTGGTCTCGCCGACCTTGAACGCGTGCAGGACCCAACTGAAGAACTGAACAAAGATCTCGTTGAAGTTCCGCCAAACTTTGCAGTTTCATATGTTGGATTTAACATCAATGAAGCTCCGTTTGACGATGCAAACTTCCGTCAGGCCCTTAATCACTCAGTCGATAAACAATTGATTGCTGATCAGGTGTTCTCGAATCTCGTGAAGCCTGCGTACGGAATTATTCCTCCTGGATTCCCCGGATTCTCTGCGGAGATCACAGGACTCGAATTCGACCCTGAACTCGCTCAGGATCTGCTGAACCAGTCGGCATACGCCGACCCTAGCACCCGACCTCGAATCGTACTTACGGTTCCTGGTACCGGTGGATCGCCTGGTCTAACTACCGAAGTTGTTGCTGATATGTGGCGGCAGAATCTTGGCATTGAGATCGAGATTCAGCAGGTTGAATGGGCAACATACATACAGGATCTTCACCGAGGCCGTTTGCAGGCATGGAGCGGCTTGTCTTGGCAGGCTGACTACCCAGACCCACAAACGTTTATAGACGTCCTTTTCCGATCGAATAGTGCAATCAACTACGGTGGTTACGCTAACTCGCAAGTCGACGAATATGTCGTGGCTGCACAGACCGAACAGGATGCCACCAAGCGAGTCGAGTTCTACAATGACGCTGAACAGATCGTAGTATCTGAGGCTGCATGGCTCCCACTTTGGTGGGGAGTAGACTCGAAGGCGCTTGTGAAGCCTTGGGTTCAGGACTATCAATTCTCGTCACTGACGATTGCGAAGTTCAAGGACGTTTGGCTCGATAAGTAAGGCTGACACTCAGTTAGAAACAAGATTGCCCCGGTAAAACATGACATAGGTAATATGTCGTGAATTGGCTAACCAGCCGAATGCCGGGGCAATTATTTATCATCGACTGATCGATATTTGATCGAAACAACTACCGCTCGTAGCAACAAAGGACTGTAACCGCACATGCTGGCATACATCGTCCGACGTTTGCTGTGGACTCCCGTTTTGCTGGCTCTAGCGGCGTTCTTTGTGTTCGTGATGGGCACGTTTGCTCCGGGTGATCCGGCTGAACTTCGACTCGGCAACAGAGCAACGCCCGAAAGCATCGAACGAGAGCGTGAACGACTCGGACTAAACGATCCGATTCCGGTTCGCTATGTTCGATATGTGGCTAATGTGCTCAAAGGCGATTTTGGAGATAGCTATCACTATCAAGGTCGCCCTGTACTCGAGATCATTGCGCCTCGCCTTTGGGTTTCGGTTCAGCTAAATATTGCTGCTTTGATCGTTGCGATATTCGTCGGGTTACCTCTCGGTTTCTATGCTGCCAAAAAGCAGGGAACAGGTCGCGATCCAGCCATCGTTATCTCGATGCTGATTCTCTACGCAATGCCAGTATTTTTCACCGCTCCGTTCTTAATTCTTTTCTTCGCAGTTAAACTTCACTGGGTTCCGGCAGCTGGTTGGGACGGATTCTTCTCGCTTCAAATAATCCTTCCGGCGCTCACGATAGGAATTCCAGGAGCAGCTATTTTTGTACGTCACATGCGAGCGAGCACGCTTGAGGTTATCGGACAGGAATATGTTCGTACGGCGCACGCGAAGGGCATGTCGAACTTTGTTGTAAACTACCGACACATCGCTCGAAATGCATTGCTTCCGATTCTTACCATTATGGGATTCACCTTGGCAGGAATGTTTGGCGGATCGCTGATCGTTGAACTCATCTACGGAATCCCCGGTGCAGGTCGATTGTCGCTAGATGCAATATTCCAGCGTGACTTCCCTGTGCTGACGGCTTTCGTGCTGCTTGGTTCGGGTATGTTGGTGCTCGCAAACCTTGCAATCGACATCGCTTACACGATCGTGGATCCACGAATAAGGCTGCAGTAGTCGTATGGCATCAGCAACGCAAACTGATCATATGATCGCAGATCTTCCACCGGAGCGAGGACACTGGCGCAGTGTCTGGTACAAATTCCGACGACGTCGATTAGCGCTCGTCAGCTTGATCGTGATTACGTTCATCTATTTACTGGGTATTTTTGCGCCGGTCATCCAGACTCACGATTATCAGGAAACCAACCTTAGACGGACGCAGCAGGGGCCGAGCACCGAGAACTGGCTTGGCACTGACCGGGCAGGACGTGACCTGTACACACGAGTTGTTTGGGGTATACAAACGACCGTCATCATCACGGTTACGACGTTCGTCACCGGAAGCTTGTTTTTGGGCGTGTCAGTTGGGCTCGTCGCCGGATATTTCCGCGGTTGGATCGACGCGGTGATCATGCGAGTCGGGGAGGTCGTTTCGGCGTTCCCGGATATCTTGTTAATTATCTTATTGGCCGCTACTTTGAGACCGCGTATCGTCGAATTAGCACGCGATATCGAAGATTCGACAGGTATCACAGGGCTAGTCAGTTCAGGCATCGTCGATTACGTAGTCATCGGTGTGGCATTGCTGCCACTCAGCTGGTTTGGAATGATGCGCCTAGTGCGTGGCCAGGTGCTTGTGCTGCGAGAGGCTGAATACGTTGAGGCAGCCCGAGCTATGGGAACTTCGACTCCTCGTATTTTGTTTAGGCACATACTACCCAACGTTGTAAGCCCGATCATCGTTTCAGTTAGCTTTGGTATTGGTGCGATAGCATTGTCAGAAGTTGTGTTGAGCTTCTTCGGCCTAGGCGTTCAGCCGCCGCGACCTAGTCTCGGCGTAATGATCGGCGAGGTGACAGCTCGCGGTGGAGCGAGCGTTTCGGTTCTGCGAGATCACCCTGAGCAATTGCTTGCACCGATCATCGTCGTGTGGCTTTTGATCTTCTGCTGGAACATCGTTGGTGACGCCCTAAACGACGTGCTCAACCCCCGATCTCGCTAAGGTGCCGAGGGCACTTTTTAGGGGGGTCGTGAGAGGGTTCTGGCGATTTGAGCAATGCAGGCAATTTGCGTTTCGGTGAATCGCCGCCACTTGTTTACACGGTAGCGTCGCCCTTCTTGATTCGTACTGCGAGCGCTATCGCCGCTACACGGTAACGAGCATGGCACTTATCAGGCATTACCGCTTCCGTGTATCCATTACCGTGTAGCGTTACACGGATGTCAACATGTGGAATCAGCTACTCGCCGCGCCGATTAGAAAGCACCCGTGGAGTCAAATTGTGAAGCGTTTCGTGTCCAGCGAAGTGCCGCTCTAGCTCACTCAACATTTCTTCGAAAAACCTAGTCCGAGATCAGCTTCGACTATGTACCGATTACGGACTTCTTTGTTGCATACGATTACTAGTTGCGGGCGAGATGCGGTCATTAATCAGTTTCCTTCGACATCTGATTTGAGTCTCAGTCGTCAGATTTGGCAGTAAGTACATTTGGGTGATGCTACTATGGCGGAACTCACAGCCAATGCGTGAGTGTTTTTGTGTTTTGGAGCATCGTAGATGAGTTATTTTAAGTCCCGTAGATCCGCAGTTGTCGCCCGAAACGGCTCAGTGGCAACCAGTCAGCCGCTTGCGGCTCAGGCTGGATTACAGATGCTCAGAGACGGCGGGAACGCTATCGACGCAGCCGTTGCAACCGCAGCGGTACTCAACGTTGTTGAGCCTATGTCTACTGGTATTGGCGGCGATATGTTCGCTCTTATCTGGGACAAGAACGAACGTAAAGTTGTTTCACTTAACGGATCAGGTCGACAAGCAGCCGCTGCCAATGTGGACGATGTTCGTAAGGCGGGTTACGAGTCGATACCGAACAACGGTGCTGGGAGTCATTTTGCAGTCAGCGTTCCGGGCACAGTTCACGGCTGGGAGACCGCTCTCGATCAGTACGGTCGAATGACACTCAAGGAAGTCCTACAGCCAGCAATCGATTACGCTCTCAACGGCTACGCAGTGTCTGAAGTTATCGCCCACGGTTGGGGCGGTGCCGAAACCATCACCAAGCTAAACCACCGCCCATCTGGGCAAGAATTGTTACCAGGATCAGCAGCAAACGGTGCACCTAAGTACGGTGAAATTGTCACGCTGCCTGAACTCGGCCGAACTTTGCAGATGATCGCCGAAGGTGGAAGCGAAGCTTTTTACAAAGGCGAAATTGCCAAAAGGGCAGCGGAGTTTATTCAGTCTGAAGGTGGATGGCTCACCGAAAAGGACCTCGCTAATCATCATTCCGACTGGGACGAGGCGATTAGCACGAACTACCGCGGTATCGACATTTGGGAATGCCCACCAAACGGACAAGGCATCGCAGCACTGATCGCTCTAAATCTCGCTGAGGGCTACGACATTGGATCGATGGGTGCTCAGTCGGCCGATCGATATCACTACCTGATCGAATCGATGCGCCACGGTTACGCCGATGCGTTCCAGTATGTAGCCGACCCACGTGTAGCTGAAGTTCCTATCGAGCCATTGCTCAGCAAGGACTACGCAAATCGACGTCGGTCGGGCATTTCGGGAGTTAAAGCCGATCCCAACGTTTCCTATGGCGACCCAATGGGCGGTGCAGACACCGTTTATCTCACAGCAGTCGACGGTGAAGGAACTGCAGTTTCGTTCATCAACAGCTTGTTCAACGGATTTGGCACCGGCTTAGTGGTTCCAGGAACTGGAATGGCGTTACAAAACCGTGGTTCGCTGTTCTCGTTTGACCCAAACCACCCGAACTACCTCGAAGGCAACAAACGTCCTTTCCAGACGATCATCCCAGCGATGGCTACTAAGGACAATGAGATGTGGTTGAGTTTCGGTGTCATGGGCGGATTCATGCAGCCTCAGGGTCACCTGCAGGTCGCATCGAACATGATCGACTATGAAATGGACTCGCAGGAAGCACTGGATGCTCCTCGGTTCAAGGTTCAAGTCGAAGGCAATCAGGAAGTGATGGTCGAAGAAGACCTCTCTCCTGATGTGGTCAAGGAACTCGAAAAGCGTGGACATACAGTGAATGTTGTTTCGGGTTACGACCGTGCCAACTTTGGTGGTGGCCAAGTGATCTCTCGTGATCCTGAGTCCGGCGTGCTAACCGCTGGCTCTGAGCCTCGCAAAGACGGCTCTGCTGTCGGGTACTAGTTTCCGGCTAGACAGCTAATTTGAAAGCCGTCGGGACTTCGGAGTCGACGGCTTTTTTTAGGCACGTGAGTTTACAAGCGTATTGCGTCAGAGGTTGAATATTTGAGATAAGCTAGTACTATTTTAGAAGTATTAGGAATATTAAGGATAAGACTAGAATATGGTGGAGCAATCATGAGTCTCAGCGTCAGAGATGTGGCAGTACGGTTGAATGTGAGCGAAAAGACCGTTTACAAGTGGTTGAATACCGGGCTTATCCCAGCGAATAGAATCGGCAAATCATGGATTATCACTGAGGAATCGGTTCTGGCACTTGTCGAGCCGAAACGGCAAGCTCCATTAGGAGCTCCACAGCGGATGGGCGCCGTACAAACTTCACCGACAGCACCGACTCGAATGGTCACTGATTCACAGTTAAGTTCTACTGAAAATGATGCCGCACATTTATCTCGATTCACTAACATTCTTTCTGACGCAATCGGACAGGGCGTGATGGGAATTCTGGGTCCAAGGGCGACCGATCGTGAAACATCTTCGACTATCGCTTCGGCTCTAGCCAATGCCGATGGAGAAGTTCTTCTTCAGGGCATCGGACTTCGAGAGTTCTTCGGAGATCGAGGTCACACGAGTATTCTCAAACAGATGGCAACTGAAGATCGGGCTGTTCAAATTCGAGCGATTCTGGTCAACCCGGTTAGCGAATTCGCTAGAGCCAGAGCCGTTGCAGAAGACGGCGCACAGTTCGTTGACGAAGATCGTTTTAAGGCTGGTCCGCTCTACAACGACAGTTGGCGAAGTTTGAACGTAATAGCAGCAATGAAGAAAGATTCAACTTCACGTACGCACTTCGGAATCGACGTACGATTCGTCGATCATTGGCCATCGGTTTACCTCGTCATGACAGGCGAATCTACGTTTGTTGAGACTTACCAGTTCGGTAAGCCGGATGCTGCTGTAGACGGAAGCTCGATCGACGGACTCGTTCCTATGCTGCAGTTCCAATCGGATAGCTCGTATGCTTCGATTCTCAGACAGCACTTTGACTACATATGGTCAGGGATCAACCCTCACGTTCGTACACACTCGTTAGCCGACATAGCCGAGGCAATGCACGTTGATGTTTAGGCTAATCGAATGCATATTTCTCGAACTCAATTGAGCCGTAGGTGAAATCTGAGCGGGAAGTGTCAAACGTAACGGGCTCGATTTGGCACTACGTGTAGCCGGGATCGATAATTGTTTCCGATAACACGAAAGTTCTTTTGCCTCACGGAATCCCACCGTAAATGGATTCTGTGTGTCCTTCCACGGCGACAAGAATCATTGATTCAGCCACGGATCCCCATCCGCCTTGTCCCAATGTGCCGTGAAGTCGTGTTCCAGAGTTGACGAAGTTGTAGCTGACAACTGATGCGCCTGTGAGAACCAACACTCTCTCAGACTGCCCAACTATTCGTATTTCAATATCTTCACATCCGAGCTGAGCAACCTGTATTGCGGCATCGACTTATGCGTCAGTTACCGCTTCAACCGTCATGAAACTGCGTATAGACTCTCGCAGTTCTTTGTAGAGTGGGTTTAATCGTTTTAGGGGGTGCTGCACGTGTCGGTCAGTCCAATCAATGCGGCGAGTAAAGCAATTCGGAGTCTCAGAAAGGTAATTTAATGCAAGAGATTAGTTCTGGAACTTTACGGAACTAATCTCTTGCTCTTGGCGAAATAGTTCCTAATAACGCTGTCTTGGTAGTTCTACTCTTACCGGCGTCAACAGAACACGCGAGCGCTGTAAGCCAATGGATCGAACTGGCACACGGACGTCTCAACTGTTCCGATATTAAAAATCTTCTGGAGGCTCAATTTTGGGTAAAATCAACGTAGCGATCATCGGTGCAGGTAACTGTGCATCATCGCTTGTTCAGGGACTACACAAATACAGCGAAATCGACGAAAACTCGGAGCGAATTCCTGGCCTAATGCACAACGTTCTCGGTGGATACGCACTGAGCGATGTAAACATCGTTGCAGCGTTCGACGTGGACAAGGAAAAGGTCGGTAAGGATTTATCCGAAGCCCTAGTTTCTAAGAACAACAACGCTATTCAGTTCTTCGACGTTCCAAACATGGGCGTGAAGGTCGACCGTGGCATGACTCACGACGGAATCGGTGAGTTCCTTGAAGACCTCGTTGAGGTAAACCACGACCCCTCGACTCCAGGTGGCGAGACTGCCGACGTCGTTGGCATCCTGCGAGATCGTGAAGTTGACGTAATGATCAACTACCTCCCGGTTGGCTCTGAGCAGGCAACAAAGTGGTACGTCGAGCAGGCACTTGCAGCAGGTGTGGGATTCGTAAACTGCATTCCGGTATTTATCGCTCGAGAAGCCTACTGGCAGAAGCGATTCGCTGACCGCGGTATCCCTATCGTTGGTGACGACATCAAGTCTCAGGTCGGTGCGACCATCGTTCACCGAGTACTTGCCCGATTGTTCGAAGACCGTGGTGTTCGACTCGACAAGACCTACCAGTTGAACTTCGGTGGAAACACGGACTTCTACAACATGCTTGAGCGATCACGCCTGACATCGAAGAAGATTTCGAAGACAAATGCAGTTCAGTCCCAGCTCGAAAAAGAGCTTCCTACTGACGACGTGCACATCGGCCCATCGGACCATGTCCCTTGGCTGGAAGACCGCAAGTGGGCATATATTCGACTCGAAGGTACATCATGGGGCGACCAGCCACTCAACATTGAGTTGAAGCTTGAAGTTGAAGACAGTCCGAACTCCGCTGGTGTGGCAATCGACGCTATCCGAAGCGCCAAGATCGCAATGGATAAAGGTATTAGCGGAGCTATCGAGCCTGCTTCTGCCTACTTCATGAAGTCTCCTCCGGTTCAGATGCGTGACGACGATGCCCGTGTGGCAGTTATGGGCTTTGCGGAAGGTAACGACCCAGAAGCGTTGGACTCTGCTGACTAGGCTTTCGTTCTAGAGCGAACCTTAAGTGCTAGTACGTGCCGCTGGAAAACCAATATGATTACGTCATATTGGACTAGCGGCACTTTTGGTTAACGGTTTAGCAGTTAACTCAGAATGCTGAGCGCGTATGTATGAGTACTGTCGGGGGGGTTTGATTGCGGATCGCTCAAGTATCTCCATACGACTTTGCTCATTCCGGCGGAGTGCAGCGGCACATTGCTTCCCTAAGCTGTGAACTGCAAGATCGAGGACATGAAGTATCGATCCTCGCACCTTGTACTCGCGACGAACCCGCTGTAGACGTAGGCGATGTTGACCTTCGAACATTTGGCAGATCTGTTGCCGTCCCAACGGCAGGTTCGATAGCCCGAATCTCGGTTTCGGTGTGGCATGAGTGGCGCCTAAAAACGATGCTCGAAAACGAAAAGTTTGACATCGTCCACATTCACGAGCCACTTATGCCGATGTTCGCCATCACAGCGTCACGCTTTTCACCCTCAACGACTATCGGTACTTTCCACGCCTTTAACGAAGGTCGTGGTCGTGGGTATATGTTCTGGAAGAAGGTTTTGAATCGAGGAGCAATTCGCCTCAACGGTCGAATCGCAGTTTCCGAACCTGCGAAACAGTTCGCAAATCGATACTTTGAAGGCGATTACCGGGTTATTCCCAACGGGCTTGATGTCGAAAGATTTTCCAAGCCGGCTCCAAAACCATCGATACTCCGTGACGATGCGATTAATCTCGTATTTGTCGGCAGAGTCAATGAACCACGGAAAGGTCTTCAATACGCACTCGGTGCTTATTCGCTGCTTAAATGGCAGTATCCAAAGCTTCGACTCGTAGTAGTCGGGGCAGGCGTCCCTGATCGGGAGTCGTACCGAATTATGGGCGAGCGATCTCTCGATGACGTGATATTCACTGGACCAGTAACTGACGAGGAACTTCCCGGTTACTACCAGAACGCAGACATATTTTTAGCACCCAATACTGGTAAAGAGAGTTTCGGATTCATCATCATCGAAGCAATGTCGGCTTCGACCCCGATAGTTGCATCAGACATTGCAGGATTCGCCTCGGTTATGACCGATGGCAGAGAAGGGCTGATGGTTCCGCCAAAGGACGAAGCAGCTCTTGCGAGGGGCATCGAACGGCTTATAAAAAATCCAAGTTTACGTGCTCAATTTGGGGTAGACGGCAGGGCAACGGCTCATCAATATCGATGGACAGAGGTCGCAGATTCAGTGATCAACTATTACGATGAAGTAATGGAAAACCAACACGTGCCACCAGCGAAATATCAGGGCTGGTAATTTTTTGCACGATCTTCAATCTCTCAGATACGGTCTTCGCGGTGCGGTGACTAACTGGTTCGAGCGGCCAGCAGTTTCGATTCTCGTAGCACTCAAAGTCTCGCCCGACGCCGCGACGGCGATCGGACTGATGATTGCTCTTATTGCCGCTTACTTCACGAGCCAGGGCGACTTCCTCATTGGTGGAATCCTAGTTCTGGTCGGCGCAACCTTCGATTTACTTGATGGTGGAATTGCCCGCGCAACTGGCAGAGTGAGCAAGCGAGGGGCATTGACCGACTCTGTGTTCGACAGAGTGTCGGAAATCGCCCTATTGGTTGGACTCGGCATGTACTACACGTCTGGAAAAGACGATAGTCAAACTGCAGTTCTTCTCGCATTCGTAGCCGTTGGCGGTTCGTTGATGGTCAGCTATGTACGTGCACGGGCAGAGGGGCTCGGTGCGAAAGGGACGGCCGGATTCCTTACCCGTCCCGAGCGAATCGTTATCACCGTTGCGGGTCTCGTGCTTGGATATCCGCTGGCTGTTCTTTGGATTCTTGGAGTGGGAACGCCTCTTAGCGCAGCTTGGCGATTCTTTGACGCATGGCGAGCAATCGACTCCGAATAATCAGTAATTTGCATCCCTAACACTGTGTTTTGGCGTAAAACGGTTGGTACACATAACTTCAGTGCTGCGATAAATTTCGATTCCGGCACTCGAAATCACGGAATGCAACCCAACTTGAACGTCACTTTTCCAAAATCACACACCAAGCGATCGTTGATTCTGATCACCGCCGCTTTATTGGTGGTCATCTTCAGCTTTGTTGGGACCGTTGAATATGCGTCTGCCCAAGACACTCCAAAAATTACCGTTGTTTCGTCCAGTGTTGAATCGCAGTTTCCAGAAGGCATGACGTTCAAACTCGACACCGAGTCGGAGCTACGTATCGACGACATTCGAGTTACTTTCGAAATAGGCGATAGAGGTTCGACCCAGTACGCCTATCTAGATTTAGATCAAACTTCGCGGCCTCTGGTAAATGGAGAACTATTTCACCGTACAAACAGTCGAGATCGCTACATTCCACCCGGAACGATGATCAAATACTGGTTTGAGATAACCGACGAAACTGGCGAAACAATGCTGACTGAACCAGAATTCTTTCGGTTTGATGACGCAAGATTCGAGTGGGAAGAAGTGACTCTCGAAACCGTCACGATTCTCTATCACGGTCCTGTACGGACCAGAGCAGAACGATTGGCAGAAGCTGCTATCGAATCTCTTGGAATCATGGGCCCCGTCACCGGCGCCGACATTGAAACGCCAATTGTGATGACACTGTACAACAACAACGCTGAAATGATCGGGGCGGTTGTTTCTCGAAGTCTCGCCAGCAGTCGTGAATTGATTACTGAAGGCCAAGCGTTCGATGCTGAGAGTGTTGTGCTTGTACTCGCGGGCCGATCTGACATTGGAACTGCTACTCACGAAATGACCCACATATTAGTGGCTCGTGCAGCCCGCTCGAGTGGTGCCGTGCCGTTGTGGCTTAACGAGGGTCTCGCCGAATATGGCAACCTCGATCAAACAGTGTCTTATGAACGGTTTCTTGAGTGGGCGGAAGGCACTGACCGATTAATTCCGCTTAAGAGCCTACGATCGTTCCCTGGCGACCCTAACCTGACTTTGGTTGCGTATGGTCAGGGTCGAAGTGCAGTGAAATATATGATCGACGAATACGGCGAAGAGAAAATGGCAGAATTACTGGCCACTCTCGGAACTGGTCTAGGAATCGACGCCGCTCTTAACGCCGTTTACGGATTTGGAATTGATGGACTAGAGAACCTTTGGCGTGATTCAATCGGTGCAGAACCGTATATCGAGCCAACTCCAGGACCTACCCCGACGCCGGACGCTGAACCCACTGCGACGTACAAGCTACTGACCTCACCGCCTAGTTCGAGTGGCCCTGATGATGATTCAGATTCCGAACCGAACGATGAAGTTGAACTTACGGAAACCCCAATGGCACTCACTCCTGAGGATGAAGTTGATGAACCGTCCGAAAGTGGAGATGCCGAGCCAGAAGAACCATTGCTTAGTACTGAAGAGCAAGCATCCGGTGGATTCTGCTCATCACCATCTGAAGGATCGATAGACGGAACGTCAGGCGCATGGGTCCTCGTTATCTTTGGGCTGGCCGTAGGCGGCCGCTACAGGGCACGCCAGAAGAGCTAGGCGGTTATCTGAATCACTGTGAATTGTTCTTTAAATGAGTCAGATAAGTGGACTACTTGTTTACGCTACGAGCATCAGCGAGGAGTCGTTCCAATGTTCCACCCAAAATGGCCTGTTTATCGGGCTCGCTGACAAAATCGCAATGAGCACGAAACGCCTCAAGTGCCTGAAGGTGCGTCATGAACTTTTTAACGACTGGGAAGTCAGATCCCCAAACCATGTTCGTCCCAAACGCTTGGTAACACTCTTCGTAAACCCATCGCGTGTCTTTATACGGAAAATTCCAAGTTGTATCAGTCAGGTAGTGAAATCCTGAAAGCTTAAGGAATGCATTTGGGAACTTGCTCGTTTCAATCACGTTATCGACGTTCGCCCTTGCGTCGTCTCCATGTGCTCCTAGTCCCGACATGTGATGGAAGAGGAAGTTGAGGTTCGGATGACGTTCGATAGCCTTACGAAGTTCATTTTGGTGCAGTGGTGATACCGAAATACTGGCGATTAGACCGAGTTGCTCTGCAGTACCAAGAAAATCGATTCCCTCTGGAGAGTTAAACCAACTTCCATCGTCTTCGCCCGCCACGTAGTGCGTAAAAGCCTTCATTGGCCAGCGATTGGCGGCCTGCTCTAGCCGTTTCGCTGCACCGGGGGTGTGATAAGTGTCCGACCACATTGAATCGACATCAGCGAACTGTTCGAGTCGGTCCGGGTATCTGCAGAGTGCATCAGCCACGTAGTCGTTATTGTCGAAATTCTGAAATATCTGAGCGCAAACGATCGTTGCGCGATCGACTCCGTTCGTGTCCATCTGATGAATAAGCTGTTCGATAGATCCGTGATTTTCCGGATCGGGTACAGGTGGTAGGTATGGCCAGTGTGACCACGCGTGGCAATGTGAATCAATAATCATTTGGCAACATCTTTTCGCATTATTTCCGAGTACGCCAGTCGAAATCGTAGTGAACTGCCAGCAGTTTAGTGGTGTGTAACCGAGGCGTCACACCTCCGCAACATTTCGGAAACACCTTACCCATAGATTTCATCTTGAGTTCTGAGAAACAGCATTATTTGGGAGAGAAATGTAATGGATTCTGGATCAGTAGCGTGGATGCTAATGGCATCTGCCCTCGTACTTTTTATGACTCCTGGCTTGGCGTTCTTCTACGGCGGACTAGTCCGCGGTAAGAACGTAGTCAGCACGGTCATGTACAGCTTTGTATCGATGGGTGTCGTCAGCGTAGTTTGGGTTCTTTGGGGTTACAGCCTTGCTTTCGGAGAAGGCGGCCCGTTCATCGGGAACTTAGATTTCCTCGGATTTCAAGACGTTTCGAGTAACCCTGAAGACGGCGCAATGTTATTTGCCATCTTCCAGATGATGTTCGCCATCATCACGCCTGCCCTTATTACTGGAGCGATCGCTGAACGTTTCAAATTCACAACCTATCTCGTATTCCTCGTAGCGTGGATCACATTTGTGTACGCTCCGATCGCTCACTGGGTGTGGGCTGGTGATGGATGGTTGTTCGAAATGGGTGCGCTCGACTTTGCAGGTGGTACGGTCGTTCACATCAACGCCGGTATCGCAGCTGTCGTAGCCGCCTGGATGGTTGGCAAGCGCCGTGGCGTTGACCGTGGTGTCGAGCCGCACAATGTGCCGTTCGTAATTCTTGGTGCAGGAATCCTCTGGTTCGGTTGGTTCGGCTTCAACGCCGGCTCAGGTCTCGCAGCCGACGGACTCGCCATCAGTGCATTCCTCGTAACAAACACTGCAGCTGCAATGGCTCTGGTTGTGTGGGTCATCCTTGGCCACATTCACACAGGCAAAATGAGCGCAGTTGGAGCAGCCACTGGTGCAGTCGCCGGCCTTGTCGCCATCACCCCTGCATCTGGTTTCGTTGGGCCGATGGGCGCAATCGCAATCGGACTCGGCGCTGGTGTACTCACGTTCTACGCAGTTCGTATTCGACACAAATTCGGATTCGATGATGCGCTTGAAGTAATGGCCGTTCACGGTATCGGTGGTATTTGGGGCGCGATAGCAACCGGTATCTTCGCAATGGCAGTAATCAATAATGAAACCGGTGTGGCGGAGGCAGTTGGTCTCGTCGATGGTGATGCCGGAGTGCTGGTCACGAACCTTATTGCCGTACTCGCCACCATTGCTTACTCATTCATCGTGACCTTCGTAATACTGAAGATTCTCGATGTAATACCTGGTCTGGGTCTCCGGGCTGATGAAGCAGATGAAGATGCCGGACTGGACGTATCGCTCCACGGTGAGCGTGCATACGTCGGCGATGGTGCTGACTAAGCATTCATACAACCTGCGTGATCGACGAATAGGATCGATCACGCAATTGGAGAAAATTGATCATGATCAAAATTGAAGCGGTAATTCGCCCCGAACGAGTCAACCTCGTAGTCGAAGCTTTGCTCGGCGCGGGTGTCGGGGGATACCACATTTCGAACGTGTCGGGTAAAGGCACGCAGCAGGGTGTTGAAGTGTTCACTGGACGTGGTGCGGCTACTACAACTCGTGCAGCGCTGCCAAAGACGGTTATCACAACCGTAGTCAAGGCAGACATTAAGGACGCAGTCGTCGAAGCCATCGTGAACGCTTCCCGAAGTGGTGACGAAGGGCAGATTGGCGATGGGAAAATATTCGTTTCGCCAGTGTCTGAGGTAATTCGTGTTCGCACCGGTGAGACGGACGAGGCGGCCCTATAGGCGATTACTTGTGTTCGACTCGGTTCTAAAACAAAATAAAAATAGATAGGCCGTCGGCTTTCAGGCTCGCAATCGTCAAGGTTTGATTGTGTGCTGGTGATAAGCGGCGGCCTATTTATTTAGCCTTTGCTTGAAGACATAATCTGAATTGTCTTCACCCATGCGTTAGGTGATACACATAGGTCGTAAATCGCTGGATTTAGACGATCTTAATATTGCTCAACTAAGTGATTTTTTAATACATACGCTAGACTTCATTCTTACCCAGCTAATTGCGGCACACAATCTGTTTAAACAAACGAGGCGGCTATGAAAATCGGGTTCAATATGGGCGTCGACCCCATTGACTACCAACAGGCGAAAGTCGATCAAAACGATCTTCAGTTCGCCGCCCAAATGGGCGCTACTCACGTGGTGCTGCAATCGTATGGAAACGCTGGAATTGTTCCGGGGGATGAACGGTGGGAGTACGACGATCTGGTGCAGCTCAGGCAAAGGGTTGAAGATGCTGGGTTAGTTCTTGAAGCTCTGGAGAACGTGCCACTTAAGTTTTACGACCAAGTGATGCTAGGAGGACCCGATCGGGATCGACAGATTGAGAATATGGTCTACACAGTTCGAAATATCGCTAGAGCTGGCATACCGATCTTTGGCTATCACTGGATGCCGACTCTGGTAGGACGAACATCGCTAGCGACGGAAATTCGATCTGGGTCACGAGTCACCGCATTCGATCTCACACAGGCGAAAAAAGATCCGCTACTGATGGATCGCCGGTACACAGAAAACGAGATGTGGGAAAACCTCGAGCACTGGATCAAAATCATCATTCCAGTTGCTGAGCAAGAAGGCATACGAATTGGTATCCACCCTTGCGATCCGCCAGTTGCTGAACTCCAGGGAATACCGCAACTCTTCAGGAGTTTTGAAGCGTATAAGCGATTAATCAGCATCGTAGAGTCTCCGTCGAATTGCATCGAGTTCTGTCAGGGAACTTTTAGTGAAATGGAAGATGCGAAAGGCGACGGTATCTACGAGATGATCGAGTACTTTGGTGAGCGGGATAAGATCCTATACGTTCACTTCCGCAACGTTTCGGAAACAGTACCGAGTTTTCGAGAGGAGTTCATCAACACCGGATATGTCGATATGTACCGAGCGATGCAGACCTATAAGAAGGTCGGCTTCGAAGGTATGTTTGTTGACGACCATGTCCCCGTAGTCGTCGGTGATAGTCCGTGGGGGCACCGCGGCAGGGCGTTTGCGAATGGCTACATCCAAGCTTTGATGGACGTAGTCGAAAGCTAAAGTCGAATTTATGTAACTAAGCTGCTCTTTGTATTTGAAGATCTTTGCGAGTGGCGAAGAGCCTTAGAGTTCGCTCTCAGGCATCTACACAGTGGGGGCAGGTGTCCTCATAAATCTTACCTTCTCACCTAATTCTGGAATGAATACGGTGTCATGACCACCCTAATTATCCGACAGATCAAAGTGGTTTTTTTGCGTACACTCGAAGCGCTGCCGAGAGCCGTAATGTTGATCTAAAGCATGAGAGATATCGGTTATTCACTCGGCACTGCGCTGGCTTATGTGATCGATAATTCGATCGCTGCTCAGTTAGAACCCTCGGCGGAATGGAAGTCAGCCTGTATTACATCTCCACGATCGCTGTAAATCTTGCCTAATGCCCGATGAGCATTGCGTGCCGCCTCCGACCCTGGGCGTTTCGTGGTCGCAGTCAGCAAATCTGAGATGCCTTCTTCTTCAAATCCTAGAACAAATAATGAGATTCCTTTCGCATACCACGTTCTCGACAATTCTACTGTTCTTGATTCATCTGCAATCGCCTGATTTGCGAACAAGATAGCTGATTCATAATCACCAACACTTGCAGCAACAGTCGAAGCAGTCCCCACCAAAACAGGGTAACCAGGAAAGTATGAGACGATTTTGGAGTGGCGATCAATCAGTTCTTTCGAAAATTCAGTGTTACCTCTTTCATAAATGATTGTCATGATCTTGGCAAGCATTACCTGTGAGGTGAAATCGTAAGGATCCCGTTCTGCTATGCCTAACCATAACTCTCGTAAACTGAACAGAAATTCATTAGCGTCATCGAGTCTTCCATCTTCAAAGGCCGACTGAGATGCATCTAGAAATGCTGGGGTTAACTTGTTCACGTAATACATCCGCTGAGGCTCGTGCCGATTAGCTTCGAGATATATCTCACCGGATTCTGCGGTGCCAGCCACGCTTTTAGCTGAAGTAACTATCATGGTCGACTTCATTCGTGGAATATCCCAAGTTACGAACAAAGTCATCAAAGTTATAAGGCCGAAGAGCCCAAGGCCGATTTGGATCCGTCCATCCCCTGAACTTCGGTCGCCATTTCTCAGTCGGCCTTGATTTTTTGCAGTAATTGAACGAAGGGGGCGATCTTCGACTATTGAATAGGCTGCAATAGTTGCGCCTACAATCGCTACCAGCGGTACTAAATCGTCAACTCTGGGTATACCGGCAAGTAGCTCAATTGATTTCCCTACGAGTACCGCAAAAAATACCAGTAACAGCAGTAATCGACTGTCAAAACTTTGGTCTGTATCAGTGATTCGAGAGAAAACATTAGCTCCGATCAAAGCAAATCCCGCGATTACAATCACTAGTGCGGTAAATCCTAGTAATCCTGTTGTTACGAGCATATGTAGAACTATATTGTGAGCGTTTACCTGATTCTGTATTTCAATCCTTGGTTCCATCCGGAGGGCATAAGAATGCACAAACATGTCTGGTCCAAAACCAAATACCGTTCGTAATCGGGTGATCAGCTGTGATTCGTGCTGAGGGACTTCGGGGTCAAGAATGAGACTAAATGCCGTCTTCCAAATTTCTGACCGCCCAGTAAAAGCCCCAGCTCCGGAAGAAGTTTGTTCTGTAAGGAGCTGGCTAAATTCATCGTCAATAGAAGTTAATCTATTTATTCCTTCACTGGGATTAGGAGATGGAGCGATTATCACGAGGGCCGCAAGCAACCCTGAAATCATGACTAATCCGACCGTTCTGAGAAGAATGGTTGATCCTTTTGCTTTCGCTAGCAAAAACAAAAGCACAGTAATTCCGACGAATATTGCAATATATGCCCCGCGTCCGCCCGTAAACCATGCCGCAGATAACTGGATCCCCAGCAGCAATATGGCTACCGAGACAAGATGTGGTCTTCGCCATCGATCTGAAACAAACAACGAAATCGTTAGTGGGATCGTGATTACGAGAAAACCCGCAAAATTAAGAGTGTTTCCAAAACTCGATAAAATCCGTGACGAAGCTTGCCTGCCAGCGAATCCGTCCCATCCAAAGTGTTGTGCTAGACCATAAACGGCGGTCGATGCGCCCCCAATAACAAGGATATTTACAAGCAACTCCAGTCTTTCAACTGTTCGTATCTTGAGTGAGACTCCTAGCATTACTACAGACATGGAAATCCAGTCGTAAACGTTGAACCCGTTGAATCCATCGTGTAAACCAAAAAAGCTCGCATGTGGAAGAGGGGACATTATTAGCGATAGGATCTGGGTCACTAAAAGCAGAACCAACCCTGTAATTGCAAGGCTGGCAGGGCTTCGTCGTATTAAATCGAAATTTAATCGGAATCGTTGCACACCAAATTGACGTGATATGGATTCTGCAGTCAGGCCTGCGGTAATTAAAATTCCACCTAGATGGAGTGTGAATGTCTTGAATTCGCCGAAAGCGTAAGTTAGTTCGCCATGAAATACAGGCATGGCAAGCGGCACAAGGAAGACGGTACCCAAAACTGCATAAGTGGTGAAACGATCAATAATGTTATGCGATGTCATGTTTGAAAATGCAATATAGCATTCTGCACTGTCGTATTTGTCATTAAGCTAGGCTTGCTATCTCTTGCATTATTATCGTCTCCACTTGCTATAAGTTCCCCTGCGATATCGAACCTGTTCTTCCATGCCGCACGGTGAAGGTCCCCAGCCCTCGAGGTCTATGTTCATCTGACTCAGTGGTTATTATTCAGGCATTTCTAATGCTCCGCACCCGCTCAGCATTAAAGCTGTTGAGTTACTTAGCTGCATTTATGCGGGCGTTGTACTCGGCTGCGAGATCATCTCGGCCGACGAAAGGCATGTCATCAGCTACGATCTGGAGCATAGATAGGTAGGCGGGATAGAGCTTGAAGATAGTTTCAGAGCGTTCGACGGCCTGTTCGGTAAAATCGGTCTGGCCCCAGTTCGAGAGCAGAATTTCGGTTTTGAATAAATTGATCTGAACGTCACGTTTGTAAGGATCACGTTCTTCGTAATCAAGCAATAGCTGCCGGGCTGTGTGCATCAACTGGAAGGAGCCATCTTCGTTTTTGAGGTTGTGCTCTTCGAATGCGGCGTTGAATAGTTCGATGAACAGTGAGTTCGTAAAGAACGGTCGCTCAGGTGCATCTACTTGGCTCTCTAACAACCCGATGGCACGTTCGATATCGGTTTCGGCAGCCACGGCTGATGACCACGCTAGACTGGCGCTTGTGCGCCGAAGATCCCAACCGACCAAAGTAATTAATACCACGGCAGAAACCGCGAGTGTAGCCATAATGGTAATTTTTGAGACTGTACCGGGTTTCAATGAGAATGAGAGCTTGGACGGGAGTCCTTCGGCGGTCGATGATTTGGTGGAAGGGTACTTTGTTGACAGAAGAAACCATATCGCAGCGACGACCCCGAAGAGGGCGAAGGTCATTGTGAGTTCTGAGACGCGAGAAACTCCCGATTGCATCTCAATTATTTTGCCTATCAACGCCGGTACGGTTGCGAGGATGAGTATCGACAAAAAGCTGAGTTCATTGGATTGTGATTTGAGAATCGTGATGGTCTGATAAATCGTTATTGCTATAAGTGCCAGTACTGACAATAAGAGGAAGAGTCCAACGATGCCTTGTTCCATCAGTATTTGTAGTTCGTAGTTGTGGGGATGATCTACAAGGTTGTTGCTCCATTGCGGTTCGGCAACGAGTGGGTAAGAATATACGAACATATCTGGCCCAAATCCGAATACCGGGCGCAGAACAGAACTTAGCGATGATTCGTCACGTGGGGTGTCCCACCGTGTTACGGTCTCCAGCGTTGTGCCCCAAATATCAAATCGGGCATCTAGACCATTTTTATTGTCGAGCTCTTCGTCACTTAATCCAACTATTTGATCACCGATATCGAGAATTCTTGAGAAGCCTATGTCGTCTTGGGGAGATGGGATGGCGATTATGATTATGGCTATAAAGAGTCCCCCGAGAAGCGTGATCCCTGAGGAGGCGATAGCCTTGAATTGTCCTATCCACATGGAGATTATGCCGAACGAAATTAGACCGGCGACGAAAGCGATGTAAGGCCCTCGGCCACCAGAGAACCAAAGTCCGCCGAGTTGGAGTCCGACACCTGCAGCGAGAATGCCTAGCCACAGGTATTTGCGTTCTCGTTTAGGGATTGCTATAGCAAGTGTGGCTGGAATGGTCATCACCATGTATGAACCAAAGTTCAGTGGGTTGCCGAAGCTAGACCACACCCTTGAGCGCCCCTCACTGTCGCCGATTGGATCCCATCCGAAGTGTTGGGCTAGGCTGTATGCAGCGGCGATGGTTCCAGAGCTAATTAGCGTTAAAACTAGAAGCCTCAGGCGGCGTTCAGTTCGGAACTTTCCGGCGACCACGGCGAATATTACGAATAGTGAGATGTTGTCGTAAAGGTTATATCCAGAACGTAAGTCGTCCGCACCAAGGAGGCTGATTATGGGTAGTGGGGAAAGGATCGTGGATATGACTTGCGCGAGAAGCCACAGTGCGACGGCTATGATTAGCCAGCGTGCCGGTGATTTCGCGGCCCAGCGTAGAACATCGAAATCGGATGGTTTACCGGTTTCGGGTGCATTTATCTTATTGATGACGATTTGCCATAGCCATAGGATCGCTATTAAGCCTGCGCCGAGGTGGAGTGTGACTAGTTTCAGTTCGCTGAAGATTGCAACAAAATCAGCGAATCCGAAGATCAACGGCACGACGAACAACGTGCCAAGGGTTATCAACAGAATCGCTGAGTCGATTCGTTTTGATATCGAAGCGGTTTGGGTTCGTTGCTGATTTCTTCTTCTCGCACGTGAAGTCATGAAGTGAGAGTAGTGCCCTTGCTATTCCTGGACCGTGATATCGCCTTGTCCAAGTTCGGTGTGCAGATTATATCGAGCGTCGTCGCCCTGAGCCTTGTAGATTTGCGCGAGGACTTGATGAGATAGCAGTGCGCCTTCTGCACCAGGGTCTTTTTCTGTAGCGGTGATCAGAACTTCAATCGCCTCGTCTTCTCTTCCGAGCTCGTAGAGCGCTCGTCCCTTTGCGTACCAGGCTTTTGCCCATGGTCGCGTAGTTGCTTCGGTGGCAATCGCTTGGTCAGCGTATTCGATTGCCAATTCATGTAAACCGACACTTGTTAAGGCCGTCGCTGAGGTTCCAATGATGGTGGGGTACGCAGGGTTTGCCTCTGCTTGTTTTATTGCGCGGTCGGCCAGTTCCTGCTCAAATTCAGAGTATCCCCAGACCGCCATTGTCGTTGCCGCCTTCATAAGGCCGATCTGTGTATCGAGCTCAAGAGAGTCGCGCTGCTCATATGCAAGCAACATGTCACGACCAATGTTCAACAGGCGAAGGGCTTCTTCTTTATTCCCTAGTTCATACTGCTGTTCAGCGGCCATCAAGTATTGTTCAAAAAGTGTGATTGTGAATGACTCACGTTCGGGGGCCTGTGCTTGTACTTTGGCCCAGGTTTTGGCCTTTTCTTCCACCGTCGGGGCGTCGTAACCTGTGGCGAGCGTCCGGCTTGCTGAGAGTCGTCGTAGATCCCATGAAACGAAGATCGAAATTACGGTGGCCGTAACCAGAACGGCGACGACGACCATTGAACTGATAACCATCTGATTTGATGCCAAAAAATTGACCGATGATGGCTTTCTTACGGCGGTATCGTGATGCTCGATTTGCTCGCTCGAAATATGGCGATTTACTACTTCATAAATGGCGATCCCAGCACCAAGGAGAGCCATATTCATGGCGAGATCGGATATTCGGGCGACACCGGATTGCATCTCAACCAACTTACCAATCATCGCTGGTGACAGCGCCAGAACTAAGAATCCTGCGGTGTCGATGCCGTTACCAGAGCGTTTCATTCTTCTTACCATCACCAGTACTGCCAGACTCAAAAGGATTGCGCTAGAGACAAATGCTAGAAATCCTACAAATCCATGTTCGGCTAAAAGCTGAAGTTCGTAGTTGTGAGCGTGATCAACTAATGCGAGATTCGTTTGTGGTTTGCCAGCTAGCGGGAAGGCATAGACGTACATATCTTGGCCCACGCCGAACAATGGTCGAAGCAATTTGTTTGCGGTTGGCTCTTCAACAGGTAGTTCCCATTGAGTTGCCATCTTGAGTGTCGATTCCCAGATGTTGAATCGACCTGAGAGCCCACCTCCGATATCTGTAGAGCTAGTTTCTGAGCTGAACTGATTACCAATACTGATCACTCGTGACAGTCCGATATCATCTTGTTCCGTTGGTATGACGGCGACTATTGCAGCGATCACGCTAGCTGCGGCAAGGATTCCTAAACCTTTCAGGCTCTCTTTTTTGTTACCAAGTACTGCCGTGATTGCGAAGAAGCTGATGATGGACGCAGCACCCGCAACAAACGGACCTCGACCACCTGAGAACCAAATTCCTGAAATCTGAAGAGCGAGAGCGAGTATGACAATGACGAGTGCGGTTCGGTTACGATCGGACTT
>Ga0302123_10000501_pt1 | contig 30967 bp, 40 predicted proteins | sample CB21_321_MG_FD_203109 | JGI IMG/M metagenome (GOLD analysis project Ga0302123, IMG submission 203109) | Marine microbial communities from Western Arctic Ocean, Canada - CB21_32.1 | ecosystem: Environmental > Aquatic > Marine > Oceanic | place: Canada: Western Arctic Ocean | collected 2017-09-28 | reverse complement strand
ACTTGCAAGAAAGATGGTCATTGTTGTTGCAATGGGAGTTGTAAATTAGTATGCAACTGTGAAAAGTGTGATTGCCAAGAATGAATTAATGTTAAATTAATTCTTTAATTGGCTTTCCTTCTTCAACCATGAAAACAGGTCTTCCGCCCTGATTTACGAATTGAACATTAGGGTCTATTCCAAGCACATGAAATATTGTAGCCATTAAGTCTTGCGGGGTGATTGGATTTGTCTTTGGGTATTCTGCCTTTGCAGAAGACTCTCCAACTACTTGTCCCATATTAAGTCCGCCACCGGATAACGCCAACGTGCTTAGGGGTGACCAATGGTCTCTCCCTGCATTCTTGTTGATTCGAGGCGTTCTGCCGAACTCCCCCGTAACTACTAACAAAATGTCATCTTGCAAGCCACGATCATGAACATCCTGCACGAATGCGGCGACAGCATGATCTACAACAGGCCCACGAGAATTCATTCCGTTTTTAATATTACTATGCATATCCCAACCGCCATAGTTGACAGTTACGAACCCAGTGCCGGATTCGCACAGTCTTCTCGCAGTCAAAAGTTTTTTTCCGAGGTCAGATGAATATCTTTCCACAGTTTTTGGATTTTCCTTTGAAAGATCAAATGCCTCTGCTGCTTTTCCATAAATTAGATCAAAAGCTTGTCTTTCAAACGCATTTAATCCTTCAATAAGACCGGACTGATCTGATTCTTTTTTTAAATTATCAAGTTTCTTTAAAAGAAACCTTCTGTTTTCTATTTGATCAGAACCTAATTTTAACTTCATATTGTCTAATGCGTCACCATTTGGATCAAATGGGGAATATGCTGTTCCTAAGAAAGCAGGTCCGTCTGCTGCTATCCCGCCTAATCTGACATAGGTGGGAATTCCCGATTTGGGATCGTTTGCTCCACGAACTCTAGAAATAATTGATCCCATTGATGGTCTTGTTGGCAATCCTCCGTTATCAATGTTTCTATTATCGTAGCCAGTCATCATCCAGTGTGTGCCACCGCCGTGACCGCTGTTCCCGTGTTTGAATGAACGTACAAAGGCCAATTTATCAGAAACCTTTCCCATTTCAGTAAAGTTTCCGCCTAACGTGACCCCAGTTAAATTTGTAGATGTTTCTCCTGTGATACTTCTAAATTCAGCAGGGGCATTCATTTTGGGGTCAAAAGTTTCAACATGAGTTGGGCCACCACCCAACCAAAGCCACACAACAGATTTTTTAGATTTGCTTTCTTTTGCTGCTGCTCTAGCTGCAAGTAAATCAGCGAGGGTGAGTCCTCCACTAATTCCTAATGTTCCTACCTTAATAAAATTTCGTCGGCCCCCGTTACAATCCTTATTGATTTTATTCGAGTAGATATTTAGCATTAGTTTTGTTCTTTCTTGGTTTATAAGATTGAGATAATTTTATTATAATCTTATATTATTTTCAAGACGAACCTTCTTTTCTCACCGCCTTTAATGTTTCTTGAAAAGATCCATCAAGCAAACCATCCCTACCAGTCAAACAGACAGTGATGACATGTCTTGGGTCATCATTTTTTTCTTCATCAAGACAATAATCCAAGGTGGGATCAATCCAATCATAAGTAGATTCAATTCCATGATTGCCTAACTTGTCTATCTCTCTCTTTAAAATTTGTTCTAACACATTTCTCTCTGGTCTTTGGCAATAAGCTCGTATTGGAAATCTGCTGGCCAAAGCCCCGCTGTCGAATCCTTCAAATTTCTCTTCAGAGTTTGCAGTTGCAATGCACAGGACAGGTACTGATTTTTTAATATCTACACGATAGTTTAACTTACGAAGCTCTGCTCGTTCGTCTAAAACCGTCAGCAGCCATCTGAGGCTATCTTCCGTAGTTTTCTCTATCTCTTCAATAAACATAATGGGAGGAATCACACTGGCATTCCCCAGCTTTGCTTCCGCCCCTGCCTTTGAAGTTGACGCACCATTCATGTAGATGTATGCTTCTTCTTCATCTCCAAGCATTTTTGATAAAGCTTTAAGTATGGTGGTCTTGCCACATCCGGGAGGGCCAAGAAGTACTACGTGTTTTCTTTCTTCCATTTTTGTTTCAACGGCCAGATTTATGGCTTTAATTACCATTTCAATCTGGTGGTTTCGATCATATATGTGATCGAAATAATCATGTTTGTTTAAGTTTATATTAGCATAATTTTTTTTTACATCTTTGCTTTCAAGCGCTTGAGATATGTTTATTTCTTCTTTATTGTTTTCTTCTGTTTTGATCATAGACCAAGGATTGCCTAAGAATTTATTTTTGTTGTTACAAGCTACATCTAAGTATTTGACAATTTCTTTCCATTGTTTATCTACTAATTCTAAGTCTTTGGTTCTTCCTGACTTTTTGCTAAAGTGCAATTCGACTTCATAAAGCCAATAGTCATTTTCTCTTGTAGGGTTTTTGTGATTATAGACACACTTCCAGCCCTGTCTTCCTCTCCTTGCCCCCAAAGCACGACCAGTTAGATAAGAAACATGTTTTTCTATGCTATTGGAAGATACTTTTTTCTTGAAGGTCTTATGTAAAGTAACAATGTTTTTGGCAATATTCATTTTTGTCTCCATGACATATGATTTGTATCGTGGTGAGAACATTGTCACTATACGCAAAAATTCCGCCTATGTAAAACAAATTTTACAAATAGGCGGAATTTTGTTGTTTTTCAAAAACTGATTTTTTGTCTAATCGATAATAATGTCTATGCCGTCCATGGGATCTTCATTTAAAAGCATTTTATGTTCATCTTTGTTTTCAGTTGAATCATTTAATTGTGCATCTTCTTCAGACGTAGAGACATGTTCTACTTTGCCACTTTGCGTGACTGTATCTGGTTGATCTAAAATAAGCTTTGAATCTGTGGATTCATTAACAGTTTGGGCATTTGCATCCACTAGCACTGATATAAGCTTCAATTCTTTAGGTACGAATTTAAGAAAGAAGCTATCGCCAGTAAACCGGGCATCTTTTCTGAGCCACTTGGCTCCGTTCATAGCTGGTTTTTCAAGTTGAAAGTCACCGGAAGTATTATTTTCAAATATATATCTGCCTGCCCCAGCGAAGTGGTCTTTGTGAGCCTGTCTCCTTCTGTCTCTCTCTATTTCTTGCATCGATTTTTCCATTGTATAAATCCTTAAATTTCGTTAACTTTAAAGTGAACTATATATAATAGTGTTTGAAATTACTTTTTGGAGAATGTTAATGAAAAGATACCGCAAGTGGATTAATGTTTATCCACAAGGGACAAAGGAAGGTGATGAAGAACAAAGGTTCTTTATTTCTTTGGCTAGACATCCGAAATACGAATGGCGAAGTTTGGCGGCGGTTGCTAAAGAATCGGGACTTGATAAAAAACGTGTAGAACAAATTATACAAAAATACTACAAAGAAGGTATGGTTATTCAAAATCCTAAAAATGAAGACCAATGGGGATATTGGGAGAGACTTGATCTCTCTCCTAAGAAATTTAAGTCCATGGCGGCAAAAGACCATGAGCGAAGAATTGACGATCATAAAAGTAAGTCATAAGCATTCAAAGCCCACTTTAAAAGCGGGCTTTGAATGTTGTTCGGCTTAATAAAATTAAGTTATATTATTACTTCTTCTTCTTTTTCTTAGCGTTTTCTATATCCAATGCGGCAGTCGCAGAGTGCGGCGTATGAGCCGAATCTGGATACTGCCCTTTGTTATAACCATCGGGATACGCATGTGGGGCATTGTTACGACGTTTGCTTTCGTCGGTGGTCTCTTCTGATTCTGAAGAATTCTCAGCGTCAGTGACAATTTCCTCGCCAGTAAGGGACAAGTTGTTGTCTTCTACCCATTGTGTAAATGTTTTCATTTTAATTAGCCTCTATAAGCTGATTGTTTATATTATATAGTGCGGACGTTGCAAAATGTGATTAAATAAAATACAATTTTGCTATGAAAACACTCAATGATATAAACCCCTCTGCGGTTCATTTTTTACCCATAAAAGAAAATTTAAATGGAGAGTTATACAGAGAGCCTTATGTGGAGTGCTGTTTTTGTGAAAAGTTATTCAAGATAACCCCAGGCTACCAAAACATAATAAGCAATTTGGGCGATAAAGTTTACTGCCCTTTTTGCATCAGACACAGCTATCAAACCAAGGCGCAAAAGGATATTTTAATACTTACTTTCAGAAGCGTAATTGGACATTATTATTATTGTCACTACAAAAAAGATAAATTTATGTGGTTGTCTGAAATCAAAGATTGCATTGATAATCACATAAAGGCAGGTATGAGTAACCCATTTTTCAATTATGACGATGAGACTTTACTTTGGTTTGTCGATTTCAATCGTGTAGGAAAATCAGCTAAAAAAATCAATAAAGGTGTTGTAATAGAAGTTGTTTCAAAAATTGTTTCTACTTTCAACATTGAAAAAAATATGGGATGCAAGAACAACAAGTTTTATTCAAAATATATCGATGCGATAAATTTGTTTTATTCCCACAGGAAAAGACCACATAATAGAAAGATTCTCAATCCAACCTTGTTGTCTAATATGGCTGGACAGGAGCAGTCATCCACTAAGTTAGATTATAATATAGATAAAATTAAAAATTTTACTTTAAAAGACTTAAAGTGTTGTTGACTTCTTTGTATTTTTTTGTAAAATTTTAGAGATACAAAAAACACCTTTTTTAACTGAAGGAGACGCTAGTGACTACTACTATTGCAACGAAAGTAACAAATCGAACGACCAAGGACGGTTCCCCTTATTGGGAAAGTACTGTAACTGTGCCGGGAGCAAAACCAACTAAGTTGGTCAGAAAGTCTGATGGCAGCACGCAGTATTCAACCAAATCTGCGGCAACTCAGGCATGTAAGAAATTTGCCACATCAGTTGGAATGACGACTGAATGCGAATCATCTTGCACAACCACAAAGGCTGCTGCCAAGAAGTCTCCGACTAAGAAGAAGACTACGTCGAAGAAAAAGACAGCCGCCAAACGTAGCACAGCATCCTGTACTACGAAGTCTAAAAGAAAGAGCAGATAATCCTGCTCTTTTTTTGTTAATGTAAATAGAGGCCTCTTAGGAGGCCTCTATTTTTTTTAAAACTTCTTTTTTTACTTCCTCAAAAACAGCTTCCCAATCGCCAAGAGTTTTTTGTCTAAATAACTTTACGCTGGGATACCAAACAGTTGACTCTCCTTTTGATTTCCACCGCCAATCGCAATTCCATGGTATCAATGCCCATGTCTCTTTCCCCATTGCCCCTGCAAGGTGGAGTAAGGATGTATCTACCGTGATGATTAAGTCTAATTGATCTACTATGGCTGCCGTGTCATTAAATGTTTTCATGTTATTCTTCAAATCTATTATTTTCATGTTTGAAGAATCCTCTACGAAATCAGTAATTTCTCCTGTGTTGTATTGTCTTCTTCTTTTGTCTTTTTGAAGACTAAACAAAATAACATTAGGGATATCATTTATTTTTTTAAAGTTTTTTAAATAACAAGACCTATATTTGTCATTTGGGTGCTTGGGACTTCCGGCCCAACAAATTCCTATTTTGAATCCACTATAATTTTCTAAGTTGGCTTGTAAATTTGATTTTATATATGGTCTTGATGGAATGCTAGGATTGCCTAGGAGAAAAGGCAGGCTCAACAAAGAGCAATGCGTATCGTGTTCTGGTGTTGCTTCTTTATATCCTGTTACTTCATCTACCCCTTCGCAGTTTTTAATGATTGACTTGATTTCATCAGGGCAATGAACAATAGTATGACACCCCTTGTTTTTAACCAATGGAACATATCTGACGAAATTAATGGCGTCTCCGATTCCCTGCTCAGAGTACAATAATATTTTTTTATCTTTTATATCACTCCCATCCCATTTATTTTCTACACCATACTTTTTAATCATATTTTTTAATTCTGGATATGCGTCAAGCCTGTGTTCATATAATCTCCAAGCTTCGTCCCATCTGCCTTGTAAATGATATGTGTATGCCAAATCTACACTTGCTTGGGAAAAATTAGGATCAATTTTTAGAGAAGCCAACAAACAAGTCTCTGTTTTATTTAAGTCTCTATTTTCTCCATGTATTGCACCAATGTTGGCCCAAACTTCGGCATCTCTATTATTTTCTTTTAATAATTGCTCAAGAATAGAAATAGCCTTTTCTGATTCTTCATTGCCTCGATAATGTCTCGCCAAAGATTTTTTATATATTTGCTCACTTGGATTGAGACTTATAGATTTTTTTGCATGTTCTATTGCTTTATTAAATTCTCTTAGATCTAAATAGCACAGGCCTATATTATTGTGATTTTCAGCATTATCAGGTTCAGCTTTTAAAGCTATTTTGAATGTGTCTTTTGCTTCTTTATATTTGTCTTGTTTATATTGAGACATTCCTAAAAGTTGTATTGCTTTAGAATTGTCTGGATTTATTTTTAACAGTTGGCTCAATATAATCTCTGCGTTTTGTGGCGATTCCTCGGCCAAAAACTTTTCTGCTTTCTTAATGGCATTAGAAATTAATTCTTTTATTTCTTTTTTAGTAAACATGATTGTTATTATCTCTATATAAAGCGGAGAGTCAAATGTGCGGTTGTAGAAAAAAAATTCGCAAAGTGAATAGTTTACACAAGCGTCCAATCGTCAAACGTTTGGCTCATCCTATTAGAACTTCAAGCGACAGAAAAAACAAAATAAAAAAACTTTTCATTTAAGGAGATATTATGGGTTGTGGTTGCGGAGGAGGAGGAAGCAGATCGTACAGAAGGCAGGCAGCCGTGGCTCCAAGAGTAAGGTCTGCATCAACGTCACATAAAACTGTTCCAACACATCAGTTAAATGCCCTTAATGTCCCGCAGGCAGGCCGAGAAAGTCAAATTACAGAAGAAGATCGTGTTGCGGCAAAGCGTCGAAGAGATTTGATTAGAAGAAAATTAGGAAGATAAATTATTTCCGCTGATTATCAGGATTCCTGCCTATCGATTGTGGGATCGAGCAAAGAAATTATTTGCGTTAGACTTAACTTTCAACACCTGATTTGAAACTTTGCCATTAGTACGGGTCAGCGAACCCCCGGCATTTTTTAATTCTTGTTTCCTTATTTCATTTCTATCAAGTTTATTTTGGAGAGTTTTGCTGATAACTGATTGTTGTTTGAAATTATCTTTTTGTGATGTCTGTACTTTTCCACTGTTTGGCTGCGGGGCATCTTGCTGTCCTGTGAATTTCCCACCGATCCCGGCACCGACACCCAGCAAAGTTCCTGCTATGACGGCATTCTTGCCCCACTTTTTAGCTTTTTCCCACGCACCAGCTTCTAGTAGCGATTCTAGATCTAGTGTTTGTGGATCGTAACCTTGAGATTCCAACCATTGGGAAAACTCTTTAATTTCTTGTTCTTTATAGTATTCTAAAAATGTTTTGATTATCATCTGTCTTTATCTATTTGATAATAATCCGGCTCAGGTGATTGCTCATCTGCTTCATCTGATAATCGTTCTTGCATTTCAGAGTTATCTAAACGCTTCTTCAAAGAATCAATAATTTCTTTTTCCGGTATATTCAATCCTTCGGGATGAACTTCTAAGATTTTTTCAAGTTGCCAGTCCCAATAGGCAGGGGAGCCTGGATATGGGTTGTCCCCATATCTGACCATTGGCTCTTCTTCGTAATGATCGGCATTAACAGTAAACTTCACATCGACAAGGTGTGGTCCAACTTGAAGTTCTTCTTCTTCAAATTCAAATTTAAAATTAGATGTTCCTTTATGTCGGGCTTCTCTTAGAACTCTATTTTTCAACCACGTATTCCAATCATGTTTCATCCAAACTGGATGAGATTTAGGATTAGCGCCTCATGTATGCAATTTTTCTTTTTTCTTTTTTTTCTTAGCCATGTGATCTCCTTGTTTTTATTTACTCTCCCATATTCACTTTTTCATCATAAGATGGCATTTCCCATTTTTCATCACTGATATATTGATTTACTTTTGATTTTGATAATTCCCATTCCATAGTAACATTTTCATCATGCCAAATAATTAAAATCTTTGTAGGAACAGAAATTCCATCAATTTCTTTAAATTCGATTATTTCTGTACTCGCTATCAGAGTGCCATCCAACCTCATGACGTAATGCCCAATAACCCTTTTATTCTTTTGATCAATTAATGTGCTTTTAGTTACTTTTTCTCCTGTTATGCTTATTCTGTCTTGGAGCACAATTAAATTATTGTTTTTATCTTCTGCGGTTCTTATGTTCTTAGTGTCTATTGCACCTAAACTTAAAGACTCCATAATCCACAAAGGATTAAAGGGGGTTTTTAATCTAGTCCTGTGCAAGTCCTCATGCACCGCATAATAAACCGATCTTGGCTTCATTCTCTTAGACCAAAACCAAAAATGCGAATCATTTGACCCTATATCAGACTCTAATCCAAATATTGATTTATAGGTCATTCTAAAATTCTTTTGTTTTTCGTAATATATCTTTCCTTTTAATTTGGCCACTATATTTGATTTGATTAATATTCTGACATCCTCGCACGAGAAAGACTTTATTTCTTCATTGGCTTTATTTATGTCAATTATGATTTGGGGGACTTTAGGAGCCTCTGGAGGGTTTTGTATGATTATCTCATCCGATGAGATATAAACAGGCTGATTAGGAATGCTCATATGCAAAGATACCTGTAGAAGCACAAATAAAAATGCGAATAAGCATCCAAATAATAAAAAACGTTTTATAATTGTTAATAACATAAAAAAATATACTCTTTGAATTATATATAGGTATAAGGTCACTATAGATTTATTGGAGATATTTATCATGTTATCATACAAAGAGTGGAAAGTTCTTAACGAACAAATTGTAGGCAGTTACACTTTAGGGATGTCGCAGCCTAATGCTGTGACCGGCCCAATTGGAGGGAATCAAGAGTTAGCAAAGGCATCACCTGAAGAAGTCAAGCAGCTTACTGATGGCGGAGTAAAGTCTTCAACTTGTGAAGAATTATTCACCCCAATCCCAGAAGTTCTTGAAGTTGGTGTTCGAGAAGAACCGGGTCAAGAAATTGATGAAGCTAAGAAAATGAAGAAAATGAAGAAAATGCATGATGATTCGGATGACGTAGATGATTCAGATGATTCAGATGATTCAGATGATTCAGATGACGCAAATGATTCAGATGATAATGGAAAAGATTGTCCTCCTGGTTGTGTCCGTGATGATTCCGACGATGATGATGATTCCGACGACGATGACGATGATGGTGACGATGACGATGACGATGACGATGACGATGATGGCGACGAAAATAAAGTAAACTTAAAATTAGCCGGAATGAAAAAGGGAATGAAAAAGGGAATGAAAAAGGGAATGAAAAAAGAAGATCATGACTTTCTCAATAGCCTAAAAAGCCAATCTAAAGGTACTGTTAAAACGAAGTTTAATGATGGGCACGCAGAGGCCGTCGAAGAGCGCATGGCTGAACTCAACAGAATCAAAGAAGATGCATTGATCCCTCAAAGTGATGCTAATCAAGATTTAATTGATAATAGTGAACCCGGTCCCGGAGAAGTTGGTTTTGCCCCACAAAGCAAAGTGGGTGGTGACACGGTTTAATAAAATATCTTAGCCCGATTTAAAAAAGCCCACCTCGAAAGAGGTGGGCTTTTTTATTTGTTACCTAATTTTAATTCATAAGTAGCATAATCCATGTATTCCTCTATTCCTCTCTCTATATCATATTGAGGCTCACATAATTCAGATTTTAATTTACTGATGTCACATTGCGTGTGGTTTTGATAAGTTAATTCGTGTGGGTTATCAATATATTCAACTTTTACCGTACTTGAAGGCACAGGTGCTTTTTCTTTAATTATTTCAACCAATTGGTTGAACGATGTTGCCACTCCGGTCGCACAATTAAATATGCCACTCCGATTATAGGCCAGTCCTGCTATATTTGCTCTCACAACGTCTTTGATGTAGATCCAGTCTCTTTTTTGTTCTCCTGATTTAAACAAGGGTATAGGCTCTTGATTGAACACGTTTCTTATCATCTGGCCTATTTTGCTAGATCTTCTTTTTTTATGACATTCGCCAGGCCCATAGACGTTGCAATATCTCAGTCCTATTACGCTTATGTTTTTGTTTTTAGAGAAATCCATTGCAAATTTATCAAATTCAGCCTTAGATTCTGCGTATACATTAAGAGGATTTATTCCTGCTCCTTCTTTATATGGGCAGGGCGAATTTCCATAAACGGCAGTGCTTGAAGCGTATATGAATTTTTTGCATCCGGTTTTATAAAGTCTTTTAAAAAGCTCTATTGGCGAATGAACGTTTGCCGAGAACATTTCCTCTTTGTCTTCAAATAAAGTGTCGTTGTTTGCAGCTTGATGAAAGACAACATCTATGTTTTTTAATAAATCCCAATTGATTCCAGCTAGGTGATGGTTTAATATTCTTAAATCAAGATCGTGTTCAGTTTGCGTCCCGGTAACGCAAACGTCGTGTCCTAAGGCAGACAAATTTTTGGCGATATGGCTCCCACAGAAACCAGTTCCTCCGGTGACAAGAATTTTCATATTTAATTACCTCTTTATAAGAATTATAATAGTATCATGAATGATCTTGTTTTCAAATTTGAACAATATACTGATATGGGATTTAAGGTCATACCCTTAAGGCCGAAGTCTAAAGTGCCTGTTTGGAAGAAATGGAATAAAAGATGGAGTAGGGCCAGAGCTTATAACCACCTTAAAAAAAATCCAAATTCTAATATTGCTTTAATTTTAGGAGAAATTATTGATGTAGAGGGGGACAGTCCAGAAGCCAATGAAACTATTTTTAGTTTAATTGGTGACGTTCCGCATCCATCTTATAAATCATTTAAATCTGTCCATCATCTGTTTTTAAATCCAGATTCAATTTTGACTAGAAGGTGTGTCAATGAAATTGAATTTCGTGCCCATAAACACCACGCAGTATTGCCGCCTAGCATTCATAAAAATGGAATAGAGTATACTTGGATCGATGGAATAGAAACCGAAATCCCTGATATGCCTCCTGCTTTATTAGAATACTATAATAAAATAAGAAAGCAACCAAAGGAGCCTAAGCGAAAAGAAATTGGATTAAAAGCAGGACACATTCAGCCTTGGTGTGCCATTTGTAATGAAAGACGTTTCATTCACATAAAAAGATTTAAATTAGAATTATCTATTTTCAATTCATATAATCAAAGATGGCAATGCCAAGATTGTCGAAAAATAGATACAAGAAAAAATATGATTCGTAATTAATCTTGATCGGCCTGTTGTTTGGGAGCGTACCGCTGATCCCACATAGATGCCACCGCATCCCGGTCAAGGTGCAGTTTTTTAGCGATCATGCGCATCTCCAAGCCCTGGTCACGCAATTTATGGATTTCCTGCCTCATGTTCCGAGTAAGAATTTCTGCGACGTTTTTGCTTCTCCCAGCAAGGCCTTTTCTGATCTTGGTCGCCGTCGCACCCTTTGCTCGCTCTCCTTCACGTTGCAATACATTTAGGATGTGATCTCCTGAAACCTCAAATTCCTTACCAATGGTGTCCGCCATGTGTTTCTGACTCTGGTTTTCAAATTCGCCTTCCTCTATTCCTTTTCTATATCTTCTTCTAATAAGAGGAACCAATCTTTTGAGTTCATCGTGTCTAGAGTTCCCAGGTGTTCTCGACAAGGAGCCAAGCCCCCCAATTGCATCCTGTCCAAAGGTTAAGCCATGATCGAGAGGTTGCGGCCTGCCTCTCTTATCTCTGTATTTGGTATCAAGCACCTCAGGATCTAGACCCATTCTTTGTGCGCCTTGGAGTCCCCGTTTTGTGACTCCATAAGCACCTTTTTGTTTAACATTCACCAGTGCTTTTACTGCAAGGCTCTTTATGTCTTTTTCGCTAGGATCTTCAATATCTGATAATTCTAATTTTTCTCGCACCTTATTAACAACATCATTTATTAATTTTATTTTTTCTTCGGGCTTCGAGTACTTCAGGGAACAAACTTTGCTTAATTCCCCCCACACTGTTTTGCTCGTGCCGCTGCACATTTTTTTGATCCAAGCATTGACTGAGTCTTTTACTTGGTTTTCAATAGCTGCATGAAGAGGCATGCTTGCAATGTCTTCATTTAGATTTAGAAAAGACTCTATTACCAAATCTGATAACAGGTCTACAATTTCTGGTTGTTGTTTTTCTATGTAATATTCATTGAAAGTTTTCATATCTTATATACGATACTAATTAAAAAAAAGCTCGCCCCTCCGACAGGAAGAAGGCGAGCTTTTAAGCACTTTTGGTTTACTTGAATATGTTTGATATCCATTTAGGTTGCGGAAGGAAATTCCATCCTATTACCAAGCCAATTGCTACTCCAATTAAAAGATTCATCATAATTTCTCCTTTTTGTAAAAAATCAATTTTTTATTGACCACTCTTTATAGAGGTCATATTCACCTTTTTTATCAATTTCTTCCGTGAGAGTTTGCACAATATCAGAAGGCAATATGTTTTCTACTAGGAACATAAACTTTTTTGCTTTTCTTTTATCGGAGTTATTGATGGCATCTTTTAATTCCTCAACATCATATCCTGTGCAATGATGAGCTTTCGACGGATCGTCGTCATTTAACAAATCTTCATTTATTGTCCAAAATCCAAAATGGTTTCCTTCTTTAACAAAATCTAATGTAAAAGAACAAATCCGATGTACAAGTGAAACTAATTTTGGACTTTTTAACCAATGATTACTTAAAGTTCTATATTCTAATCCATAGTTTGTAACTCGATGCCGACCGGCATGACCAAATAAGGTTCTTCTATTTGTTTTTTCTTCCATCAAAACAAAAGGCAAGCCTAAGAACAAATCAAGCATTCGTATGGTGAACAAGATTCCAAATCCATTGTTGAGCGGCTCTTCGTTTGACCCTAAATGTATGTGTCCGCCTGCTGTTCGGAAAGAAGAATTTTTAATGTCAGGAGGGTCAACTTCAATTAGATCATAAGCACACCATTCGCCTTTGCATCCTACTTCTTTTGCAACTGGATGATTCAATTGATTAGCTGAGAATGAATTAGCGGACTCAGAAGACAATTCATAAGGGCTTATTAGTTTAGAAAATATTTTGAAACATTCTCTAAAATTGGCAATTGCTTCTTCTTCGTGGCCTGATGGCTTAATTGCGCACTCTGCTAATACGTTGTCATAATAAAACTTATGACCTTTTTCTTCATAGCAGTTATCTTTATTAGAGATTATTCCAATGGAACTATAGACAATTCCATTTTTCTCTAGAATGAATTCAGGATCGGCTCCAAAAGTAAACATTTTTATTCCTTAGGGATTTTACTTTATAATAGAGGATATTTTTAATTTAAACTAAAGTCAACTCCACTTTAACTAAATACTGAGGAGATTATATGTCTATTATTTTTGTTTATTCCGGCGGGGCCACTAATGTTGATGCCTTTAAATCTATAGGGGGTATTGCATCTGCCTACAAAATTCCAAATGATGCCGTAAATAACCTTTTTCCCAACATGCCGGGCTGGGACGACCTCGCCGTGATTGATTACAGATGCATTTATGCTATCAATAATTCTCAGAGTATTCACTATTCTTGTGAAGCATATTTAACAAATACTTCAGGTGGGGCGGATGTTTACTTGGGGATATCAAAGTTAAATTCCGTGCAAAAGATGACGATTAACGGTAATGTGACTGGTGGGAGTATTTCACTAAATTATAAAGATCGGCTTGATGAAGATAATGCTATTAATGTGAATCATGACTCTAACCTAGAGACGTGGGGGAATAATTTGCAAACAGCTTTAAATGGGATTGAGAGTTTATCGGGAGTTATAGTAAATACTCGTTCTGCTTTATCGGATAATATTTTTGATATTACGTTTGCTGACTCCGGTGGAGAACCTTCAGTTCAAAATGGTGGGTTTAGGGGTCAAAATTTAATTACTGTTTCAAACAATAATTTGACTGGCAGTAATTCCATAACAATAAACCACGCACAGGTTGGACACCCTATTGACTCTCTCGCTGCCGAACCTGGTGTGCCCACAAACGCTCCAGCGGGTGTTGACTTCAAGGAAGTTTCTTCTCCTGGCTCAACGATTTATATTGGAAATTTATACCCTGAAGATGTTTTTGCAATTTGGTTTAAAAGAGTCACGCCTACCATTAGTGATCGGTACGCTGAAGCGGTGGAAGACGTGGCAAAGATTGTGATTGTGGATTCCCCTGAAGATGAGCCTGAAGGTGGGGAGTGACATAATAATTATTGTTGATTAGGAGAAGATAATATCAACTAAATATGTATAAATATATCGTATGCTTTATTATAAGGAAATGATATGAAATTTTTAAACACCAGTTTTTACACTTTGTTGTGTTTGTTTTTTTTAAGTGGGGATTCATTGATGGTATTTGGGATTGATCCTCCTTCCAATCCCCCTGTTGTCTCTCCTGAATTAAATCAGTTTGAAAAATCTTTAGACAATACCTATAAAAATTATATTGCTAGAAGTAACAATTTCTCGAATCCTGAATTTTTTAGAGAATTGAAATTTAGAGATAAAGTAAATAACAAAATTATCCAATTTTCCAGCATGCCAGATTTAGATAAAACTGTTTTTTACATATTGGAAGGAGAAAAAATTTCCTTAGAAGCAAAAAAGATCGAGGGCGCTTGGAGAAACATTATGGTAAATGTTCTGAAAACCCCTGACAACGGCATAGACATAAAGACTTTAGAATCCTATATTGTAAAATTAAGAGAATTAAGAAAAAAGCATGCAAAAGAGTACGAAAGCTTTGTTGAAAAAGCTCTAAATGCTAATTCAAGTAAAATTCCTGAAGAAGAAAGAAATTTTCTTTTAAAAAATATCAAGAAATGGAATGATAAAGAAAAATTGATTGATCGCAATGGATAAATGTCCTATATCTGGAAACAATTGCCCTTATTTAAAGACCATATCTATTGTGGATATAGAGGATGGCAAAGCGTCTAATCAAGTTAAAGTGTGTTATTCTTGCGTTGGTGATTGTATGGGAAAAGAATTGCCAATAAAAGAAAAAAAAGAAGACATACTTAATATCGAAGACATATCTGCCATAGTTGAAAATATTAAAAAACCTAATGATTCTAAGACCCTTCAACCTTTAGAAGCTAAAAAAATTCCAAATAAAGTATGCCCCAATTGTGGGATATCTTTGAAAGAAATAAGCAAAGAAGGCAGGCTCGGATGCAGCATGTGTTATGATTGGTTTAAAGATGAATTAACCGCTGCAATACATCATGCTCAAGAAGGAGCTTCACATCACGTTGGAAAGGTTCCTGTAAAACGGAAGAAAGAATTATCTGATAAACAAAAGGAAAATGAATTACAATTAGAGATATTGGGATTAGAAATAGAAATGGACACAGCGGTGTTAAAAGAAGATTATGAATCGGCTGCTTCTTTTAGAGATAAAATAAAAGAACTTCGATCTATTTTAAATGAAAATTTATCTGATCGTTTGTAATGATTTAATTTTTGCCTTCTATCCACTCTGTGACTTTTCTTGGATCTATTATTCCCATGCCTTCAAAGAACTTATCCCCGGTTATCTCAGTAGTATACTTTTTTAATTCGCTCCTGTAAGAATCAACATTGTTCAAATCGTTTATTCTTCCTTCTTTTCTTTTATAAGACAGCAGTAGCGCTGCCACTCCTGCTGCAAATGGGCAAGCCATGCTTGTTCCACTCAATATGGCATACCCATTGTTATTCACCGTGCTAAATATTTTCCCTCCTGGTGCCATAAAGTCTAAGTTAGGGCCTGTATTGCTAAAATCAGATCTTTTCATGTTTTCGTCAATAGAACCAATTGATATAGTCTCTGGATAGCGAGCGGGATAAAAGATGTTCTCTGTTCGCCCGGCATTTCCGGCGGCTACAAATATTGGGATGTTCTTCTTAGCGGCATATTGGATTGCTTTTCTTACTTGCTGAATAGGACTTGGTGCTCCAAGTGACATTGATATAATATCTGCACCATTGTCTGCTGCCCATCTAATTCCTTTAGCCACATTGATCAAATTGCCTGCGCCACTATCATCTAGTACTTTAACAGGGATTACTTTGACCTTAGGTGCTACACCAACCATTCCTATTTCATTATTTTGGGCACAAATAATTCCTGAGGCATGTGACCCATGTCCGTTTTTATCATTGGGTTTTTGGCTAGAGTTTACAAAATTTATACCAGGCAGCAGGTTGTCTTTTAAATCAGGGTGATTTAAATCACAGCCAGTATCTAATACTGCTATTTTGACATTCTCTCCTTCGGCGTGCTTCCAGGCATGCGGCAAATCAAATGCTGTTATGTTCCAACCGACACGCTGTTTGGCTTCCTGAATAGATACAACGTCCTCCCTTTCAAAGGGAAAAAGTCTACATTCATATCTTTTCATTGGGCGTCTCTTTCTGCTCGTCTTTCTTTCAACCTCTTAATTTGCTTGTGAACCTTTTTTCTCATGCCGTCATTTGTGTCTCTTGGGCAGCAGTTGGGAGGCTTGTCTAGTGCACTTACAGCTTGAGGCGGCGAACCTACAGCTTGAGGCGGCGAACTTACAGCTTGAGGCGGTGTGGGCTTATCAGGTGGACTTGTTCGCTCTACAAGCGTTCGAGTCAGTCCTTTGCCGCTAACTCGTGGAGCGGTAACTTTAGCATTTGGGATATGAGCAAAAGCTTTTTCAGAAGACCATGCCCATCCTTCATTGTATTTTTTGACCACAAAGTCAATAACGCCGGAAATTAAGATTCCAATAAAGAATCCTTTAATTTTGCCTGCAAATGGTTTGGCCCATGCAGGCATAGCTTCTTTAACAACATAATCATAAATGATGGTTACGGCTGCGATGACAGTGGCTTTTTTGTCTGGGCCATTAATGACTTCATTTTCAACATATCTAATAAAATTATCAACACATTCAAAAAGAAATAGAGTTACTTTTAAAATGTTGCTTCTTCTGGACTTCCACCAAGAAAAAGGATTCCACCATGAAGCTTTTGGCTTTGGATTGTCTTTTTCCCATTTTGCTAAAATATCATTTACTTTGTTATTGACTTTTTGAATGTCATGAGCTTGACCGACTGGATTCAATGTTAGCTTCATAATACTTCCCTTCAAATTATTCTGATAATAACTTATATATTAAGGAGCTTTCGTTTTGTTGGAGATAATATGAGCGTGCTTGTAACAGGTGGTGCTGGATTCATAGGGTCGAACCTGGTGGATTCATTAGTTGAAAAGGGCTATGACGTAACTGTTTGGGATAATTTTTCCACCGGGAGTTTTGACAACATTAATCCAAATGCTCATTTTTATAAGGTAAATTTAGAAGATGTCGAGCCAGAGGCAATCCTGCAAAAGTTTGAAACAATATTTCATTTAGGCGCATTGGCCAGAATACAACCTAGTTTCAAAAAGCCGATTGAAACTCATGACGCAAACATAACAGGAACCATTAAAGTTCTAGAAGTTGCAAGAAAATGTAAAGCCAAGGTTGTTTATGCTGGGTCAAGCTCTTTTTATCACGATGTCTATGTCAATCCTTATACTTTTACTAAATGGATTGGAGAGGAATATTGCAAGCTTTATAATGAAGTTTATAATGTGCCTGTGGCCATTGCCAGGTTTTTCAATGTTTATGGATTTAGACATTTAGCCGAAGGCCCTTATGCTACTGTTATGGCCATATTTGAGGAACAAAAAAAGAATAACAAGGCGTTAACAATAACTGGTGATGGGGAGCAAAGACGTGATTTTACCAATGTAGATGACATAGTGGATGGTCTCATAAAAATGTCTAAAGATGATTGGAATGGAGAGATATTCAATTTGGGGACGGGGAGGAATCATTCAATTAATGAACTAGCCGAGCTTTTTAATCCTAAATCAATTGAATACATTCCTAAGAGACCAGGGGAAGCAGATGTAACTTTAGCTGATATAAGTTTCACACAAGAAAAATTATCTTGGAAACCATTGGTTTCAATAGAAGATTATATTAAAGATTTTATTTCTTCATTATAATCAGCTTTATTATTCTATAAATATAGTGTATGAAAATTTATAAAACAATAAGCTGGTCAATTATTGCCCTTTTGATTACCGTTGGCGTGGGATATTTAATAACGGGATCAATTATAAAAGGTGGCGCAATCGGACTAATTGCCAGAGCGATTAAAATTCCAACATATTGGCTGCATGAGACAATTTACGAAAAGATAAAACCAAAAACCGACTGCGATTGCATCAACTAAAAGTTATTCGGATGGTGGTTGCATGGAGCTTTGGGCGGCATCTACCTGTGCAGCAGGTGCACTCGCATCTTTCTTAATCGCACCCTTAACTTTAGTGCCCATCATGGCAACTTCTTGTGGGCTAAGGCCAAGAGCCTCAACCACAGACGCCAAAGCACTAAGTTTTCTAGCTCTAGTAAGTGGTCCTGCGGATGCCATTGCATCTAACCACCTTTTCAGCAAGGTTTGGCTTTTGCCCATTAACTTTGTTTTTTCCATCTTTTCCATTGCGGTGGGTGCCGCTTGCTCGTCTAAATTGGCTTCTTTCCATTCATCAAATGACTTCATTAGTATCTCCCTCAATAGGTTTTATCTTTATTATTTATGCTACATAGGTCTGGTTTCAACGCCGCCGTCTTTAGGATTTTCGGCACCGTTAATGTCTGCAACTGGATCAAGATTTCCGGTATCTATCACGCCAGCCTTTTCTCCGCCTTTTTCTTCTGAATCTGCATCTTCGATTTTCGCAATTTCTTCTTTAATTCTGGATTCCCAATTTTTAATTTTGTCTTCATCGACATCTAGCAAAGAGGCCAAACTTTCAGAATCAGCAGTTATTTTAATAAAGTCATCCCAAAAACTTCCGCACTCTTTTTTGTTTCTCAGCGTCATTCCGGTTCTAATTACTGGTTCAGCTTCAGATCCTGTGCCGGAGTCTAAAAGTGCTTCTTTACTTTCGTCTTCTGGGTTTCCTTCTGCGGGGTCTTCTGCGGGGGTTTCTTCTGCGGGGGACTCCTCAAATGATTGTTCGTTTATTTTGTCCCAAAGTTTTAAAAAGTCCATTTACTTCACCCTTCTTATTCTTGTTTTTCTTTTTTTAGAAGTTTTTTTATCTACCTTTTCAACCGAGGACAACACGATTTGGCTGTACCAATCCGTTGTTCCATTCGGATTATATATTGGAGGCAGATTGTTTTTAGGTGGAGAAAAATCACCATTGGCAACTTTATTGCTTCTTATCTTTGCAGTAAAGGGGCCATCATTAGCGTAGGTTCCATGAACCAGTCCAGCATCTTCGTAAATTTTCAACCAATCTTTAAATTTCATATATTATATATGAAACAAATTAGTAGTTAATCCAAAGACATTCTGTTTGATATTTTTTTGACTTTTGTTGAGAAGCGTGATTGACAATTTTTTTTCGGACGCATCTCCAATCACTATAAAGTCTATTATAAAGTCTAGATGGATAACCACTAATAAGAGCTTTGCCTTTAAATCTATTAAGCAGATTCGCCAGATCGATGTGATCATCAGTAGTCATTTCATGTTTGTATGCTTCTTTACTCACTCTGGTTTCTGAAACATATGGAGGATCACAATAAACTAATGAATCTTTGTTGTTGAATGCATCTATTACTTCCTTATAATCTTTATTAAATATATAGGTTTCTTGTATTCTCTCTGATATTTCTGGCAATTTATCAATAATCGTCAACCACGCATTTACGTCTCCAGGCACTCCTCCTCTTAGCCTATTTGACCAAGAAAAGTTTTTCTTTAACCCCCCACGACTCATTCTTCTTAAAATAAATTCATTAATAGCATTGTCAAATGAACTTTCAACTTCTTGACTTTTCTCTTTGTTCAATGCTATTGTGAATACCCGCTCAGAGTACTTCTTTCTTTTTATTTTTTTTATAAAAGTTTTAGGACAATCTCTCAAAGCTCTAAAGATATCTACAATTCCATCATCAATGTCGTTTATGACTTCTTCTTTCAATGATTTATTTTTATTAAGGAAAACGCTAGTTGCCCCGCAAAACGGTTCAATATAAGAATATTCCTCATAATTTTTAGGAAATTGCTCTAAAACAAATTTGTTAAGATAGTGTTTTCCTCCATGTATTTTAAATGGTGGTCTCAATCTTTTTCCTCCAATTCGGGTGGGCTGTATATTACTTTGTCACAATTTTCACATATAAATTCAAAAGGCCCATATCCCTTGTCGGAACCTTCCCAAAACCATCCTAATTCAGGGAATTTAGACTCACGGCAATCAACACATAAGCATTCAATCATAGCGTTTTCATCGTTGCCTTTGGAATAAAAAAAACAATCTTCCATAATCCCCTCAAAATAACATATTTAAATATAAATATAATAGTAAAATAAATTGAAATGGAGAACACAATGTCTAAAAATCAAATAAGAAGAAGAGCTTGCTCCGTTGAAGATGTGTCTGTTAGAAAAGAATCATTATTGTCCATGCTTCAAGGGGATGCTGGTGCTCATAGATTTCTTAGTAGTTTAGACGTTGATAAATGGAAAATTACTTCATTTGATCCGATCCAAAGAACCGCTTGTGTTGAACATACTAACGAATATGGGATTGATCAAAACTTTATTTTCACGATTCCAGTTCCTGGTGTAAAATTTGATTCTGGTAGTGATGAATCTTATACTTTATCGTAAAATTACTCCGGGCTAAAAAAGAACTTGTTGCCTAAACATACGTTTGCCTCCGATATTCGTTTGAGCGCAAGCACATACGCTGCTGTCCTAGCAGATACTCCATGTTTCATTTTAGTGGACATTGTTCTAAAAGTGGCATATTGCATTTTCTTTTTTAAATCTTTTTCAACTTGATTCAAACTTTTAAACTCTCCCCTTCTGTTTTGTAGCCATTCATAATAAGAAACAACAACTCCCCCGGCATTGGCTAATATATCAGGGATCACAGTTATTCCTTTTTCTTGTAATATAATATCTGCCTCATTGGTTGTGGGTCCATTTGCTAATTCAAATATCATTTTAGCTTTGATATCATTAGAATTTTCTTTTGTAATAACGTTTTCAATTGCTGCGGGCACTAATATGTCTGCGTCAAGTTCTAATAATTCTTTATTAGAGATGGCATCCCCCTGCCCCCAATCAGACCCTCCATTGTTTTCTAGCCTTTTTTTACAAGACATTATGTTGAGTCCATTTGGATCATAAACTCCGCCATTTTCATTAGATACTGCAATTATTTTAAGACCACTCTTAAAACATTTTTCAGCAAACCAATATCCAACATTGCCAAATCCTTGTATTGCTATGGAAATATCATCTTCGTCTTTGTTTGAATTTTTAAATATAATGTCAAAGTAATCTTCTATTAGTTTTTCAAGAACGTAATATCCTCCATATCCGGTGGCGCTCCCCCTTCCATGTATTCCTCCAAGCGAAATCGGCTTACCTGTTATTACTGATCTAGGATGTCCCCCTTTCATTTTTCTATACTCAGAGTACATCCACCCCATCACAATCTCATTCGTACCCAGGTCGGGGGCAGGGATGTCTATGTCAGGTCCGATAATATCCGCAAAAGCATTAATATATGCCTTGCTAAGTCTTTCTAATTCTCTGTTAGATAGGGATTTCGGATCAACCGTTATGCCTCCTTTAGATCCTCCAAAAGGGATTTTAACTACGGCGCATTTAAAAGTCATCCAAAACGCCAAAGCTTCCACTTCTCCCCTGCCCACGTTGGAACCAAATCTAATACCTCCTTTATAAGGCCCTAAAAGGTTATTGTATTGACTCCTAAACGCTTTATACATCTTAAGAGTTCCATCATCATGCCTCATTGGGATAGCGCATTGGATGGTTCTTTGGGGATGTTGGAGGATATCCCAGCTTTCTGGGTCTATCTTTGCATATTCAAATGCAGGTTCTAATTTTTTTTTGGCTTCTTTCAACATTCATTTTAACCAATTTGCAAATGAAGAAGGGCTTTTATATCCGGCTCCTTTTTTGAACGGTTTTTCCCTCTTGTCAATAATGCAATATGCAGGAATTCCGCCAACTTCATATTTCTTTGCAACCTTTCCCTCTTTATCAAGATCCACAATATAAAAAACATATTTGTCGAGAGCTTTTATAACCTTATCATCTTTAAGGGTTTCTTTTTTCATTTTTTCACACCACCCACACCATTTGGCACTAAAAAACAAAACTGCAAGTGGCTTCTTAGGATTGTCGAGTAACTTTATTAATTCTTCATAAGTTTTTGGCTGGGTGGGCTTAGTTTCTCCTGCCTTGGCTTCTGTTTCTTTGTTTGAAGACAATTCTCGAATTATTCTATTTGCTTTTTCAATCTGCTTCATCGTTTCCGCAGCTTCATTTGCTACAGACTGAACCTTTTTTTGTTTGTTAAAAACTATTAAAGATCCAACTGAAACTGTGATAATCAAAAGTATAAGGACATAAGTGTTTTTCATTTTTTACCTCAATTCTAATAGATAGATTATGTTAAAAAATAATTTCCTAGTTTGTTTGTTGCTCATAATTCCTTTATCTTTAGTATCTTTTTCTCCCTATTTGGCTAATGAGTTAAAGGATACAAAAAATAATTCAGCCGATCATGAAGCCATTCATCTAAATTGTATTTATCCTACTGTCAAAATTCAATCGGTTGATGGAAGGGCCTTTGGGTCTGGTGTAATTATAAAGAGTAAAATGATTAAAGAAAAACAATACCTTAACATTGTTTTGACTTGTGCTCACGTATTGTTAGACGACATGAAGTATACTGCTATGCGAGGAAAATACAAAAATTGGTCAGAATTCACAGGATATGAGAAACCTGTTATGTGCGAAATATATTATAAAAACAATTCTAAGGATTTAGCAGTTTTGCTATTTATGTCAGAAGAAGAACTCCCCACGGCGGAATTGGGGATGAAAGAAAACATATATATTAGCAATGACATTTTCAAAGTAGGTTGTGGGGGAGATTCATTGCCTAGCCCACCTAGGATGGACGAAGGAATTATAACTTCTATACTCAATTTAGGTAGTGAGTTTAAAATCATTAGAACGTCAGCCTTTACAGTGCCGGGAGATTCAGGGGGGCCTTTATATCATGATAATAAGCTAATTGGACTTATTAGAGCAATTAGAATATTAAATGGTAGAGTATTGGCTTATAAAATATCTTTTGCTGTGTCAACAGATGTTATTCCTATTTTAGATAATGAAACAAATAATGCATTGTCCTTCATATATAACAATGAATACAAACCACCTGTAATACCAAGCTATAGATTGCAGTTTGATAGATACGAAAGAATTATCGATCTTTAGGAGATAAAAATGAAAAGCTTTATAGAATTCCGTGAGTGGCAAGAAGTCAAGAAATTGGCCAACCATGCCGCAACGCTTATGGCAGAACTAGACATAGATGTTGAAGATCATATATCTGAATTCGTAGAGTCATATGATGGCGAATTGTTAAAAGAAGGTTGGTGGGATAATCTTAAAGACAAATGGAAATCAAGCCAATTAGGTGGAGCAGTTTCTGCGGCAGCCGCTGCTGGCAAAGAACAACATAGTTTGCCAAAGTTTAAATTTGACAAGGCATTAGCTGGAATTCAAGTACTCGCTGATGCAATTCCAGCTAAAGTTAAAGGTGTTTCTGGTCAAAAAGAACTAAAGCATTGGCTGACAAAAATAGTTAGTGACCTACAAAAGCAAAAGCCAGCTATTGATGCGGTTGGTGTTAAGCCGTCAGAAATGGGCGGATTTACTGCTAAAGATCAAGCAGCACACAAAGCCGCTCAAGCTCCTAAAGGCGGTGCTCCTACAACCAGTTCCACGGGTAGTTCCACGCATTTTGCGGGTGCTGGAGTAACGCCAGATGGCAAGCCAATAGCTAATCCTGCATTCGCCGGAGAATCAACACAGGTAGTTGAAAACGCTGATGTTGAAAACACTGAAGTTGAAAACACTGAAAAAGAATATGATCCATCAAAGGGTTCATGGTATGTTGACGATGATGGAAACATTGTTTCTAACATGCCGCCTGAAGATGAGAATAATGGATTCTTTGGAAGTTGGTAGTTCAAAAAGAAGATTCAATAATATCAATCGCCTCATTTACATTTTCTTTTGAAAAAGTTAGATGAGGCCGAACTCGGACTGATTTTTGTCCACACGACAACGCTAAGACGCCTTTTTTCAGAAGTTTTTGTAAAAAGGCGTCTCTTTTTGTTTCATCTTCTAAATCAAAAGCAATCATCAATCCTCTTCCACGAACATTGCTTATTGGAAGATTTTTAAGTTTTTCTAGAAAGTATTCTCCTACCTCTTTAGAATTTTCTATTAAATTATCTTCACTTATTATATCTAAAAATATTTTACATCTAGTCATGTCTACTAAATTTCCGCCCCAAGTAGAATTGATTCTAGAGCTAATTTTAAAAACATTATGTGGGACTTCATTGATTCTATCCGTAGAACAAATTCCACAAACTTGAGTCTTTTTCCCGAATGCTATCATGTCCGGCACGAAATCAAAATGTTCATATGCCCACATTTTTCCTGTTAAACCTACCCCAGTTTGTACTTCGTCCATAACAAGAAGGGCTTCATATTTGTCAGCTAACTTTCTAAGAGCTTGGAAGAACTCTTTTCTAAAATGGTTGTCTCCACCTTCTCCTTGAATAGGCTCCATGAGTATAGCTGCTGTTTTATTCTTTTTAAGAATAGATTCTATTTTGGCGAGACTCATTTTTTCTAAATTTAATACTTTGTCATCATTTTGAGGGAAAGTTATTTTTGGATTATCAACACGAGTCCAATTGAATTTGGGGAAAAATCTTGTTTTTAAATTGTCTGTTGGATTGTTTGTTAGTGATAAAGTGTATCCCGTTCTGCCATGAAAAGCTTCTTTGAAATAAATTACATTTAATTCATTGGATTGTTTGTCTTTTATTCCTAATTTTTGGGCCTTCCAATCAAATGCCGCTTTAAGAGTGTTCTCTACAGCTAAAGCCCCTCCATCAATAAAAAAGAAATGTTTGAAGTCTGGGGCATTGGCGGCAAAAGCTTCAACAAACTCAGCGTATTCTTCACAATAGCAATCACTATTGGCAACCTTGTGTAGTGCGATACGACCTAGTCTGTCTTTTTGATTGATAACTTTAGGGTGATTCCACCCTAAAGGCTGACTGGCAAATTGAGAAAAACAATCTAAATATTTTTTCCCTGTATTTAAGTCAACCAAATAAGATCCCTTGCTTTTATCTAAGTCAACAACTAGATCGAACCCATCGGCCAATATGTGTTTATCTAATATTGTTCGCACGCTTCCGCCAGATTTTATATTCACTATATCCACCCCATGATAGTTGCCTTTTTAATTTCTTCAGCATCAACCTTTCTTCCCACGACCTCAGACACGCTTTCTGTGAAATGCTTTTCTATGTCTCTTTGTACAGACTTATAGAACTTCGGACCCATTTTCATTGCCTCGACTAGAGAAGATATATCAACAGACCAATCAAGCAATTCATCATCAATAAAAATGGCCTTTTCTAAAGCATCATTGTTTCCTTTTCTCATCTTTACTTCAAATTTTATTTTTCCTTCCGGGATGATTTTTTCTTTACTAACTACCCATTGTCCCTTTGTGTCTTTTTCTGCCCTTTTTAGATCATTCACTTTGGAACTACCGCCACAGGTTTGGCATCCTGCATATTCCTTTTTCCAATCATCTGGGACGGAAAAGGGTATCCCGCAATGTTGACAGTAGTATATGTTATCTTCGTTCATGTCATCTTCGTTCATGTTGTCTTCGTTCATAATTTTATTATAGTTTAATACTTACAAGTTAATTGAGTATATAATTAAGAATGCTTTTTAAATATTTTTTAGAATCAAGCCTGAATGATCTTTTTAAGAGTGCCGTTGAAGCGTTTCCAAACACTTCAAAAAGGCAACATGCTATCGATCCGCTTATAATTAAAAAGTTATATTGGACTCCTTATCTAGGCATGAAAACACTTTTCGCCAAAGGATTGATAGAAAGTGGAAATAAAGAATATAATCCAATGATATTATTCAAAAAGGTAAGATACACAGAGAATAAAGGTGGAGTAGAAATAGTAACAAGCGAAGAAAAGTCCTACTTTTTTGAGCCATTATCTACAGATAAAGATGTGGTATTGAGATGTAATTGTAGTGACTTTAAATGGAGATTTTCTTATTACAATCATTTAGACAAAAGTCTTTATGGTAGAAAACCAGCAAAATATGAATCTAAGGGAATAGATCCTCCTGCAAATCCCAATGAGTCACCTGGTATGTGTAAACATTTAATGAAAATGGTTAAAGTTATAAAAAATATGGATATATTAGGCTAATTTTCAATCGATGCGATCAAGCGAACTTAAACTTTATTGTTATTGTTATTTTAATTTTAATCAAAGTTTATTCTTTTATAAAGTAATCTAAAATCTCTACTAGTATAGCATTATAGGATCATCTATGCAGTGCCCTCAAAAATACCATAATTTTTTAAATACCCATGTCTATCCATTAAAAAATGCTTTGCAGAAAATAATGGTAGGGCAAAAAAGTGTAATTCATCGTGTCGTTATGTCTCTTTTTGCGGTGGGGCAAAGAGACTTCTATCCAGACGGGACTCGATTTCTGGGAACGGGCCATGTTCTTTGTGAAGGTGGGGTGGGGACAGGAAAGACGGTGTTGTGTAAAGCTTTATCGTTATTGTTGGCAAGTAACAATAAAAGAGTTAGTGGAATGCCTGACGCATTACCAAGTGATATTACTGGTTGTGAAATAATTCTATTAACTGGGGATTTGAAAAAAATAGAAGGCCCTTTGTTTTGCAACATAATGTTGGCTGATGAAATAAACAGATTCCCACCAAAAGCTCAGAATGCCTTTATTGAAGCTCTGGCCGAAGGGAGTGTTACTATAGGCAATGAAACTTATCGTCTAAACCAACCATTCTTTTGTTTGGCCACACAAAATCCCACAGAGCAGAAAGGGACTAGCAAAATGCAAGAAGCCCTTTCAGATAGATTTATGTTTAAATTGATTATGGAGGAAACAACGGAATCTGAAAAAGTAGCTATAGCCAAAAGAACACATAATTTCAATTTAGACGATTTAAATAAAATCATTGATTCCGATGATGTTTATGAGGCCAGAGAGTACTTCTTTGACAATACTTATGTGCATGACAAGGTAAGGCGTTATTGTGCTCGCATATTGACAGCTATCAATCATCCTGACGACTATAATTTATTTTCTGAAGAACGGGAATATTTGTCAGGGGAAAATCTTTTTAAACAATCTCCTGCATTAAATGATAGGGCCATGTTGCATTTAGAGGGAGCGGCAATGATGGAAGCTGCGATGGCGGGTAGAGATTTTGTTTTGCCAATAGATGTTTATAGGATTGCTTCAGATGTGCTCCGTGCTCGATTACTTATTTCTGAAGCAAGCTTGTATTTGTTATTAGATACTTTTCCTGAAAAATATAAATCAGAAACCAATCTTATAGACTTTTTAATTAAAGAAACAATCGATAAAGTTCATGTTCCTTAAAAAAAAATTCCGACCATTAGAGATAACCGCTAAAAAACTGGTTGATAGTTTTGGAACCGGGATCCATCTTAGCAATTTAAAAGACTCTCTTATTGAAGTTGATGGAACAAGAAGCTACCAGCCAGGGGATAAAAGACTAGATAGTAAATCTAGTCTTAAAAGCGGAGAATTAATGTCACGGGTGTTTAACCCAGAGAAAGATTTCACAATATTTATAATATTAGACATTAGTGCATCCCAGCATTATGGATCTGACAAACTTCTGAAAATTGAAGGTGGAATTTTATCGGCATTATATTTAAATTACCTTGCATCTAACTCTGGAGATAATGTTGCTGTTTTAACGTTTGATGAAGAAGTTCGATCACTAAATGGGCCTACTAAAGATTATGGGGAAATAGTCAATTCTCTAAAAAACATATTGAACAAAACCCCAAATAAAGGAAGTAATTTAAATTTGGCACTAATGAATGCATTTAAGTTAAATCTTAAGAATACTTTATTTTTTGTGATATCTGATTTTTGTTATAAATTAGACAAACGGGCCATTCAATTAATGAGGGTATTATCTATGGGGAATAATGTCCTTCTATCGTTGATGTTAGTTGATGGTGGGGAAGTTGGATTGAAGTTTCCTTTTTCTGGCAATGTTGTTGATGCTGAGGGCGATCAAAGTTGCCAATGGAATTTTAAGGATGACATGCTAGATGCCCATCAATCATGGGAAAAAGATATTGTTGAAAAATTATCTAGTAAAGCCAAATGCACATCAGTAATTTTAGACGTAGACTCAAATAATTTTATCATGCCGCTTACAAAGTATTTTTTGAAAGGTTCATAATGTTTTCAAAATTGTTTTTAATTAATGTCATTACTTTTATGGCAACTTATAATATTGCTTTTACGGCAACTTATAATGTTGCTTTTACGGCAACTTATAATATTGAGGATTTTTACTGCTACGACGTAAATGGGAACCCAGAGTCCCTAACAATAAAAAATAAAATATTAGTTGAATTTGAAGACAAAGAAATATCTAGCGCTTTCAAAAAAAGAATGATTAGCCGATTTAAAGATAATGTTTCTAAAATTGATGTTTTGGAAAATGGTAGTTTTATATTTAATCTTAACAATAAAGAAGAATGTGTAAATTTACTTAATGAATTAAACCAACATGACGGAATTTTAGTAAAATTCAATGCATCTCCTGTTGTAGAATGGAAGAACTATGAATGTGTTCCTACTGCAAGGATTACATTTGAGGTACAACCTTCTGTGAAGGGAATATTTGAAAGCAAATTAAAGGCTATTGGGGGATTCAAATACGAAATCGTTAAAACAAATGATCTAGTTTTTGAAATGAAAATAAATGAAATAGAAAATCCAATCAATTTAATCATGCTGGCTAATCTCATTTCAGAAGATCCTTGGTTCAAATGGGCAAAAGTAAATTTCAAACCTCTTTATGGAGATATATTTGGCAATATGTTTGTCACTCCTCAAGGGGCTAGTTCTCTTGGAGAACAAAGACAATTAAATATAGTCGTAGATATTTTCTCTAAGACTATAGAGATAGAAAAAGATCTTTTGCCCCAATTGGGAGATGGGGAGTTTGTCCCTAAAGGCTTCCCAGATGATGGAGATATTTGGTTCGAGTCTAGTCTTCCAAAAATAACTACTAAAACAACCGAATTGGGAAAGAGAGTTACTATTTCATATCCATTTAAATATTTGGATATTGGAGCCAAAAGCTTCCCTGCTGTTAAAATACCTTATACTGAAGGGGGAGAAAGTAAAGTTCTTAATGTGTCAGAGTGCCATTTTGCGATTACAAGCATTTTGGAGCAGGCCACCCCAGAGGTAAAAGACATTCAGCCAATTCCTCCCATTAGTTACCAGCCTTCAATTGCGACACAAAAACTATCAGAAATACCTTTAATGTTTAATTTGTCTTTACTTGCTAGTTTCATATTGTTTTTTTGTTTTATTTGCTCGGTGGCTGCATTTGTTCACGATGGCGTAAAACACATTAGGTTTTCTGGAAAAAAAGAATTGAAAAAAGTAAATTGGAATATAGTCATGTCAAATGAACTAGAAAAAATTTATCATGATAAAACAGCCTCTCCGCTACCTGACGGAACTATGATTGCCCCAGAAGGAACTGTGGCTCGCTGGGAGGCTGTTTACGAAATGGGAGTTAGCGAGATGACCAAACATCATTCTATGGATTCAATAAATGAAACCTTGATTCTAAAAAGAGTATATGATCATTTTTGTATTGTGTTTCAAAAACAAAAACGCCCTACTAAAGACGATATAATTACGTTATCTAAATTATTAAAGACATTATATGTTTGATAGTCCATTATGGTTGGCTTTACTGATCGTGCCATTTGTTTTATTGTTTTTTTTTAATAGAAAATACTATTTGAGACATTCAAACGTATCCACATTAAAAGAAAAACAACGTATGAATGTAGCCGGGATGGTTTCAAAATATTGTTTTTGGCTGGGCTGGATTTGTCTTGTTTTGGCTGCGGGTAATTTTACTTTAGGCTTTGTTAAAAAACATAAAATAGCATTAACTCATAATTACGTTTTGATTAATGACGGATCGGGTTCGATGTTGGGACAACGCAACAGTAATGATCCGCTTGATTTTGGAGAGTCTATTGAGTCTCTAATTAGTGCAAATAATAAATTTTTGTCACTTGTAAAAGAAAATGAAAAAATAAAAAACTATGTGGGTTCAATTGTTTTTTCCAATGATCCTTTCGTGGTTTCCCCACTAGTCGAAGATCCTGATTTTGTTTTTAGCAAATTAAGATCTATTAATTGGCGAAGCCCTCCTCTTGGGAGTGGCACCGAGATGAATAAGGCGATTTGGTCTGGCATAATGATGGTTCTTAAAAAGAATAAGGATCAGGGCGGGGCTTTTTATTCTGATGAGGATTTATTTAAGTTGGAAGCAAGATTGAGTGGTAGAACAAAAAGTTTAAATTTAAACGATAGAGAATTGCTGTCGAAAACTAAGAAGCTAAAAAGCGAATTAAAAGGGTCTTGTCTTATAGTTTTCACGGATGGATACGTGACTCTTGATGGGGACTCTCATAGAAAATCCACTTTGAAAATTCTTTTGTTATGTAAAGAGCTTGATATAAAGACCTATCTTGTATCTGTTCA